>Ga0070741_10000313_pt1 | contig 184499 bp, 182 predicted proteins | sample Coa_R1_4_FD_66440 | JGI IMG/M metagenome (GOLD analysis project Ga0070741, IMG submission 66440) | Surface soil microbial communities from Centralia Pennsylvania, which are recovering from an underground coalmine fire - Coalmine... | ecosystem: Environmental > Terrestrial > Soil >... | reverse complement strand
GATCCTTCGCTACGCTCAGGATGAACGACGGCGCCGCCAGAAGCGTTCATCGGAAGCAAAGCCTGAAGGACGCGAAGCGCGGCGCCTTGGTTGATCCTTCGCTACGCTCAGGATGAACGAAACTCGCTACGCTCAGGATGAACGAAACTCGCTTCGCTCGGGATGAACTGCAGCGGGATAAACTGAACCCCATGTCCCCCCAATGGCGTGCTCTCTTCGCCGCGCAAGCAGGCTGGATGCTCGACGCCATGGACTTCCTTCTCTTCACGTTTGCCGTGACGTCGATCCAGAAGGAGTTCGGTCTCACCTCGGCGACGATGGGGCTGCTGACGAGCGTCGCGCTGATTGCGGGCGCGATCGGCGGAGTCGCGTTCGGCTCGCTCGCCGATCGCATCGGCCGCGTGCGCGCGATGTCCATCAGTATCCTTCTCTATTCGTTCGCCACCGCCGGCCTCGCAACATCGCATGCACTGTGGCAACTCATCGCGTGGCGTCTCCTCGTCGGCCTCGGGATGGGGGGCGAGTGGACCTGCGGTTCGGTGCTCGTCGCCGAGACGTGGCCGCCGGAACATCGCGGAAAGGCGATGGGCATCATGCAGTCGGGCTGGGCGATCGGCGCTCTCTTCGCGGCGGGCATCGCCGCACTCGTCCTCGAACCGTACGGGTGGCGCGTGCTCTTTCTCATCGGCGCGCTCCCTGCCGTCGCCGCCTTTTTCATCCGCCGTGGAATCGAAGAGCCGAAGATCTGGCGCGAGCGCAAAGAGTCTGCGCGCCTCGCGGAGATCTTCAGCGGAGCACTGATCCGGCGGACACTGCTCGCGACTGCGGTCGCGAGCTCCGTGCTCGTTGCCTACTGGGGCCTCACGTCGTGGCTGCCGGCGTTTCTCGCGTCGCCGGTCGCGAAGGGCGGCGCCGGGCTGACGCTGACGAAAGGCGCGAGCTGGCTGATGATCCTGCAGGCCGGCGCGTTTTGCGGCTACATCTCATTCGGCTGGATCGCCGATCGCATCGGACGCCGCCTTTCGTTCACGCTCTTCATGATCGGCGCAACGATCTGCGTGCCGCTGTTTGCGTTTGGCGCGCGCTCGCCGTGGACGCTGCTCGTCATCGGCCCGCTCGTCGGCTACTTCGGACACGGTTACTTCTCGGTGTTCGGTGCGATGCTTGCCGAGCTGTTTCCGACTGGCATCCGCGCGACTGCGCAGGGCTTCTGCTACAACTTCGGCCGCGTCGTCTCGGCCGCGGCGCCATACACGATCGGCGCTGCCGCCGCGACTTACGGATTGGCGATTCCTCTCGCGGCGAGCGCCGCATTCTTCGCGCTCGGCGGCGCACTCATCTGGCTGCTGCCGGAGACGAAAGGGACCGCGCTGTGATCAATCTCTCGGCGGACCTCGGTGAAGGTGCGGCGGATGAGGAAGAGATCTGGCCGCTCATCCGAAGCGCCAACGTCGCGTGCGGAGGCCACACCGGCGACGAGGCGTCGATGCGCCATGCGGCGATGCGGGCGCGCCAGTTCGGTGTGCGCCTCGGTGCACATCCCTCCTATCCCGATCGCGCCAGCTTCGGGCGCGTGACGATGGCGATCACGCACGACGGGCTTCGCCAATCGCTGCGGCAGCAGATCGACGCGCTCGCGGCTAACGCTCCGTTGCACCACGTGAAGCCTCATGGAGCGTTGTACAACGATGCGCATCGCGATCGCGAGCTCGCGGAGATCGTGATCGGCGTGCTGGATGGTCTGGCGATCGTCTGCGCGGACGCGTCACAGATGGCGCTCGCCGCACGCGCGCGTGGAGTGCGCGTCATCCGAGAAGCCTTCGCCGACCGTCGCTACGAGCCGGACGGATCGCTGATGTCGCGCAAGCTCGCCGGCTCGCTGCTGACGGTCGCCGAGGCCGTCGAACAGGTGCAGTTGCTGATGCGAAGCGGTCAGGTCATCGCGCGCAACGGCGCGCGGATCGAGATCCTCTTCGACACGATCTGCATCCACGCCGATATGGAGCAGGCAGCGGAGCGGCTCCGGGCGATCCGGTCCGCGATTGACAAATAACCGGCAATCGGCGACCATACGCGACCCCATCCAACCCATTGCTGTGGTGTAGCTCAGTTGGTAGAGCGCCTGATTGTTAATCAGGTGGTCGCTGGTTCGAATCCAGCCGCCACAGCCAATTTAACTTCCGCAAGAAGACCTTACAGTCCACTCCCTCTTCGCTCAGAAGTGGGAACGATTGCAACGGATTGTTAGTCAGGTGCGTGTTCTCCGCCCGTTCCTCCATGCCACCAAACCCAGACATCCGATGGTGATGCCGAGAAAGACGCCGCGGACGCCCTCGATCAGGTCAGGGTGAAAGTGCGGATACATGCGGATAGGAACGGATAGGAGAAAAAAGATCAGCAGCGAGAGATTGCCAAAGAAGAACGGTTTTTTCGTTTCCGCGTTCTGAACGCACATGCTCGTTTCCTTTGAATGGTTAGTCTGTGAGGCGGTAATACAGCATGAAACCCTGTTTGACGATCGCCATCGTCAGGATGATCGAGAAGAGATCCCATCTCCACTGGTGATCGGCGAAGTAGTGGAAGAGGAAAAAGCCACCGCAGAGGAGTCCGCCCGCGACGCTGGCAATGCTCGTAGCACGCAAGCGGTGAGTGAGAAATCGCTCATCGAGCAGAGTCATGATTTAGTCCTCCAACTTGAAGATGTCATCTGTCGTGACCTCGAACGCGCGGGCAAAGAGAAGGGCCAGCTCGAGACTCGGCACATATCGATTCCGCTCGATCGAGTTGATGCTTTGCCGGGACACGCCGACTGCTTCGGCGAGCTCCTGCTGCGTCCAGCCGCGAGCATCGCGAAACTCTTTGACGCGGTTCCGGATGGCCATGACAAGTTCACTTTACATCTGGTTCGGCGAGATGTCAAGTTAGCTTGTCATGTTCGATCCGAATTCTGCGGACCGTGTGAGTGGATCGTGGGACCCGATCGTAAAGCGCAGCGTGCGCGCAGGACCAAATCAAACCTCGGATTTGCCGCTGCCATGCTGATGGGCTTCGAGCGCTTTCGGCCTGTTCAACTCTTCACCGTTCAGCCAGCGTGCGAGGTAGCTGCTCAGTGACTCTTCTTCAGGCAGGAACAAGTCGTTGCCCTCTTCCTCATCGCTGCCGTAGAAGTTTGGGATGTATCTCTGCAGCGCGCCGCCGGCAAAGTCGAGGCAGGTGAAGCTCCCGCACCCCCAGTCGACGAGTGGAGTCAGCCATTTGGGCCATGATTCATCCTGTTGTTCCAGAACCTTGTAGAACTGCACCAGATCGAGGTCCAAAGCGTTCTTGTGACCACTGCCGATCCCGAGCATTCCGAAACCTGGGCCGAATCCGCCATTTCCGACTTCGAGATAGATCCGGCGAAGCAGTTCTGGGAAGGTGCGTTCCAATTGAATCTCTGCGTTTTCTAACTCCTGCGCGGAGGCAACTGGAGCGATCTTCTGCGGAAATGCGACTCGCACCCGCGGCTTCCTGAACCAAGTCTTCAGTCGGTTCAGAGACTCGATCATCTCGTCATCTGACATGCAATCGGGACATCTTTTGTGGATTCGCGAATTGTACCGGTAGCTGGACCTGGAACTTCGTCCTGAGCCCGGACGCCCCGCGGCGCTGCCGAAGGGCGATGTGCGTGAACGGCCCTCTATCGCCGAACGCTGTTCGCCAACCGCGTGTTGTATGAGTGAAGGACTGACGACCGCATGCGAATCGTTTTCAAGTTACTCCCGCCGGCATTTCTGCCTCTCCTGGCCGTTCGCGTTGGCGCGGGCACGATCGACCCCGCCGTTCTCGCCGTGCGAGAGGCGGCATGGAAGGCCTGGTTCGCGGGAGACGAAACCGTGCTTCGCGCGATGCTGCCTGATGATTTCCTCGCTCTCGGCACAGACGGCGAAGAAGTTCATGACCTCGAGAAGACAATCGCAGCATCTCGGGATTTCAAGAAATCCGGAGGAAAGCTCATTTCGCTCACCTTTCCCGAGACGCACGCGCAGACGTTCGGCGATGTCGTGATTTTCTACGGAACGTTCGACGCGAAGATCGAATCGGCAGGAAAGCAGTCGCCGTTCAAGGGACGCCTTACCGAGGTCTTCGTGAAGCGCAATGGCAGGTGGTACCACCCGGGTTGGCACCTCGACGCTACCCAGTAGCAGAAGCTGGTACGGGTTCAACAAATTTTCGAACTCCGCGAAATCCTGTCCGCCGGGCGGCATCGAATGACGTATGAACTGCAGCCGCGCGACCGGTGGCTCATGGCTGAGCCATCCATGAGCGCCGCCTCTTTTCACATTTCTTCATCCTTCGCGGATAATTTCGTGATCATCCGAAGAGACACTCCGTCCGTCAGGAGACGGAGCATGTTCATGAACACCCCATCGCGTCAGGAACGGCCCGGTGGCGACAATCTCGTCGCCCGCCTGCGAAGCGGCGATGGCAGTGCGTTCGAGATGCTCGTGCGCACGCAGACGCCGGCGCTGCTTCGCGTCGCGCGGCGCTTTATGCATTCCGAAGAGGATGCGAGAGACGCTCTGCAGGACGCGTTCATCTCCGCCTTCAGGTCCATCGGTGCGTTCGAGGAGTCGGCGCAGATCTCCACGTGGCTGCATCGCATCGTGATCAACGCCTGCCTCATGAGGCTGCGCACGCAGCGCAGACATCCGGAAGAAGACATCGAAAAGTACCTGCCGAAGTTTCTGGAAGACGGACATCAGGCCGAGCCGAGCGCTCCCTGGTGCGAAACTGCGGAAACCGTGCTGCAGCGAACGGAGTTGTGCGGCCTCGTCCGCCGTTGCATCGAACAGTTGCCCGATACGTATCGCGTGGTTCTGCTTCTCCGCGACATCGAGGAGTTGCCGACCGAAGACGTCGCGCAGATGCTCGGCGTCACACCCAACGCCGTGAAAATCAGATTGCACCGCGGACGGCAGGCGCTGCGTGCGCTGCTCGATCCGCACATGAGGGATATTGCCTGATGGCTGATCGCCCTTATCTGCCATGCACGGAGATCATCGGCTTTCTCGCCGACTATCTCGACGGCGAGCTGTCGCCCGAGCGGAAGCTCGAGTTCGAACGGCATCTCGCGGTCTGCCCTTCGTGCGTGGCCTACCTCGAGACGTATCGCGAGACGATCCGCATGGCGCGCGCGACGACGAACGGCCCGCGGATTCCGATCGACGACGCGCCCGAGGATTTGATCAGGGCGATCCTGTCCGTCGTGAAGTAACGCGATCCGCCATCCAGATCAGCGAGCGGAGAATCGCCGCCCAGACGAAGACGTTCAGCGTGATGAGCAGAATCGTGACGATCGCCTGACCTGTGTGTGTGAGCTCGGCGAAGCCGCCGTGATCGAACGTGTCGAAGACGAAGATCGACGGCCACGCGGGCCAGACGGAATGCGCGAACCAGGCGTAGATCGTGATCGCGAGACCGGCCAGCGACGACAGGAATCCGCGGCTCATGACGCCTTCAGCGGAATGAGCGCGCCGGTGATGCTGGCCGCGCCATCAGAAAGCAGGAACTCGACGGTATCCGCCACGCGATCCAGCGAAACGAGCTTCGCGTCGGGCATCGCCTTGCGCATCGCCGGCGTCTCGAGCGACCCCGGAAGGAGTGCGTTCACAGTGATGCCGGTTCCCGCGAGCTCGGCGGCGGAGAGCTCGATGAGCGTATTCAGTCCGGTTTTCGAAATCGTGTATGCCGCCGCGCTCGCAGGCTTCGTCATCGTCGCCTCCGAGCTGATCGCGATGATGCGTCCGGGACGATCGCGCTTCATCCGCGCGAGCGTCTCGCGCACGACGAGGAACGAGCTCGTGAGATTCAGCCCGATCATCTTCTGCCAGGTTTCGGTTGCCGTCTCCGACACACTGCCGCCGGCGTAGCCGCCCGCGAGGTGGACGAGGCCGTATGGATCGTCGATCTGTTCGATCGCGGCGCGAATACTCCCCTCATCGTTGAGATCGGCTTTGATCCCTTCCGCCTGTTCGGGAAGCGTCGAGTGATAAAGAAGGATGCAGCGGTATGTTCGCGCAAGTCTGCGCACGACAGTCTCGCCGAGCCCCCCGGTGCCGCCGGTGACGATGAGCGTCTTCATCCCCCCAGTCTACGAGTTAAGTTGGTTTTCGGGGGTCACACCTGGAAAATCAACTTAACTGGCCGGAGTTGGCAGGAAATTAAGTTGATTTTCCAGGTGTGACCCCCGAAAACCAACTTAGTGGACGGACATTGGCTCGGGGTTCAATGACAGCTCGACCTTGCCGTCGCCTGCGGCGTTCACGAAGACGGTGTCGCCCTGGTGGAACGAGCCTTCGAGCAGCTTGATGGCGAGCGGATCGATGATCTGGCGTTGCAGCGCGCGCTTCAGCGGACGCGCACCGAATGCCGGATCGTAGCCCTGATGCGCGAGCGCATCCTTTGCCGCCTCGCTCACCTCGAGCGTCAGGCCGCGCGCACTGATCATCTTCGAGAGATTCCTGAGCTGCACGTCGACGATGCGCTTGATCTGCGCGAGCGTCAGCGCGTGGAAGATGATGATGTCGTCGATGCGATTGAGGAACTCGGGACGGAAGTGCCGGTGCAGCTCTTCTTCGACCTTGCGCCGCATCTCTTCTTCCTGCGCCGGCGACTGCACCGACTTCTGATACTCGAAGATGTACTGCGCGCCGGTGTTCGACGTCATGATGATCACGGTGTTCTTGAAGTCGACCACGCGCCCCTTCGAATCGGTGAGCCGGCCGTCATCGAGGATCTGCAGCATCACGTTGAACACTTCGGGATGCGCCTTCTCGATCTCGTCGAACAGCACGACGGCATAAGGCCGGCGGCGGATCGCTTCGGTGAGCTGGCCTCCCTCTTCGTATCCGACATATCCCGGAGGCGCACCGATCAGCCTCGCCACCGCATGCCGCTCCATGTACTCCGACATGTCGATGCGCACCATTGCGTTCTCGTCATCGAAGAGAAACTCGGCGAGCGCACGCGCGAGCTCGGTCTTGCCGACGCCGGTCGGGCCCATGAAGATGAACGAGCCGATCGGGCGATTCGGATCCTTGAGCCCGGCGCGTGAACGGCGCACTGCATTCGAGACTGCGGTGATCGCTTCTTCCTGCCCGATGACGCGCTGCTTGAGCCGGTCTTCCATCCTAACCAGCTTCTGCACCTCGGACTCCAGCATCTTCGTCACCGGCACGCCGGTCCACTTCGAGACGATCTGCGCGATGTCTTCGTCGGTGACCTCTTCGCGGAGCAGCGCGCCGCCCTTCTGCATCTCGGCGAGCTGCGCCGACGCCGCATCGAGATCGCGCTGAAGCTGCGGAACCTGTCCGTAACGCAACTCCGCCGCGCGATTGAGATCGCCTTCACGCTCCGCGCGATTCGCCGCCTCGCGCGTCTCTTCGAGCTTTTTCTTCAGGTCATTGATCCGCGTGATGACACCCTTCTCGTTCTCCCACTGCGCCTTGAGTCCCGCGATCTTCGTCTGCAGTTCGGCGATCTCCGCCTCGATGAGGTTGAGCCGCTCTTTCGAATGAACGTTCTCCTCCTTCGCGAGCGCCTGCCGCTCGATCTGGAGCTGCGTCATGCGGCGGGTGAGCTCGTCGATCTCCTGCGGCATCGACGTCAGCTCGATGCGGAGACGCGACGCAGCTTCATCGATCAGATCGATCGCCTTGTCGGGAAGGAAGCGATCGGTGATGTAGCGATGCGAAAGCGTTGCGGCGGAGACGATCGCGGAGTCCTGAATCTTCACTCCGTGATGGACTTCATAGCGCTCCTTCAGTCCGCGCAGAATCGCGATCGTATCCTCGACCGTCGGCTCGCCGACGTACACCGGCTGGAAGCGGCGCTCGAGCGCTGCGTCCTTCTCGATGTGCTTCTGATACTCGTTGAGCGTCGTCGCGCCGATGGCGCGCAGCTCGCCGCGCGCGAGCGCCGGCTTCAGCATGTTCGACGCATCCATCGCACCTTCGGCCGCGCCGGCACCGACGAGCGTGTGCAGCTCGTCGATGAAGAGAATCACTTCGCCTTCAGACTCTTCCACTTCCTTGATGACGGCCTTGAGCCGGTCTTCGAACTCGCCGCGATACTTCGCGCCGGCGATCATCGCGCCGAGGTCGAGAGCGACGACGCGCTTGTTCCTGAGACCCTCGGGGACGTCGCCTTCGACGACGCGACGCGCCAGCCCTTCGACGATCGCCGTCTTGCCGACGCCCGGCTCGCCGATCAGCACAGGATTGTTCTTCGTTCTGCGCGACAGCACCTGAATGACGCGGCGGATTTCTTCATCGCGCCCGATGACGGGATCGAGCTTGCCGCGGCGCGCGAGCTGCGTGAGATCGCGCGCATAGCGCTCCAGCGCCTGATACTTCGCTTCGGGATTCTGATCCGTGACGCGCTGCGTGCCGCGCACCGACTGCAATGCCTTGAGCACCGCATCGCGCACGACGCCGTGGCGCTTGAGGATCTGCGCCGCGTTCGACTCTTTCGTCTCGGTGATGCCGATGAGGAAGTGCTCCGTCGAGACGTACTCGTCTTTGAAGTCATCCGCCGATTTGAAGGCCGCGTCGAAGACTTTCCGCAGCGCGGGAGCGATCATCGGTTCCGCCGACGCACCGCCGACTTTCGCGTACTTGCTCACTTCCGTCGCGACCTCGGTCTCGATCGCACCGGGGTTCAGGCCGAGCTTCGTAATGATCGGAGCGACGATCCCACCCTCCTGCCTCAGCAGGGCGAGGAGGAGATGTTCGGCGGTCAGTTCCGGGTTTCCGGCGCCGCGCGCAAGATTCTGCGCCTCGGAGATCGCTTCCTGGGCCTTGACCGTAAGCTTATTGAAATTCATGGTTTGCCTCGCATTGAGTCAACTAGACTCACATTGCTAAACCGGCAATATTTGCCACGAATTCCTTAGGTGCAAACTCTGTCCCCTCTGAGAGGGGCTAGGGTTGGCTCGCCAGCCACTCCTTCCGCACGCGGCGCCGCGCGCGAGCCATTCTTACGATCGCCCCGATGAGTCCTGCGAACACGAGGAACATCGCGACACTCACGATGACCGCAATTCGCTTCTCCTCGGGCGTGCGCTCCGGAAGAGACTCCGTGAGGGCAACGGCGAAGTAGGCGATTCCGACGAACATCGTGATGAGCATCCGCCTCACGGAGTGCTTCGTCTCGTACAGCTCGAATTCGTTGAGCTCCAGCTTCCCGCGTTGCCGGTACGCGTGATGGTAGAGCGCGGTGAACACGCCGAATACCGCGGTGTAACCCGTGGCGAAGATGATGAAGATCCACTTGCGATGCTCGGGCAGCACGACGCGCACGAGCCCGTGGGCCGTCTCGATCATCCCGTGCATGTGAACGTCGGTGAGCAACACGCCGAAGAGAAACTTCAGCGGATAGACGAAGAACAGCACCGTAAAGAGCAGCACGAGATTCAGCAGCACGGTGACGCGATCTTCGAGACCGTAGCGCCGGAAGAACGTGTACTGCGCATGCCAGATGCTGGCGAGCGCCACGAATGTGACGACGAACGAGCCAAAGCCGCGCATCGTCTCCAGCAGTTCCGCCGACGTCCGCGGCACTTCCAGCGAGACGATCAGCAGCGTCACTGCGAATCCGAATACTGCGTCGCTGAATCCCTCGATCCGTGAGACTTCGTGGCTGCGCCAGCGAAACCCATCGACCGGTTCGTGCTTCATCAACCCTTCCCGCAGCATCAGGGGGTGATGATAGCGCTTGCGACGTAATGGATTACGTCGTATAGATCGCCCGTTGGAGATCACTGCATGACTGCCACAGCTCCTCTTCGCGAAGCCGTTCCGCAATCCGCGCTGTTCGACTCGATTCTCGAGCTGATCCGCCGCACCTCGACGATTCTTCCGGACGATGTCGTCCGCGCCGTCACTTCCGCACGCAAGCAGGAAGCGCCGGGCTCGAACGCCGACGTCGCGCTCGACGTCATCGGGTGCAACATCGGGTTAGCCCGCGACAACTCGCTGCCGCTCTGCCAGGACACCGGCACCATCCTCTTCTATGTCCACACGCCGGTCGGTTACGACCAGCTCGAGTTCGAAGAGACCGCGACCGAAGCCGTGCGCGAAGCGACCCGCAAAGGCTACCTGCGGCAGAACAGCGTCGACTCCGTCACCGGAAAGAACACCGGCGACAATACGGGGCCCGGTTCGCCGGTCTTCCACTTCCATCAATGGCGTGAGCCGCACGTCGAAGTGAAGCTGATGCTGAAAGGGGGAGGCTGCGAGAACATGAACGCGCAGTACTCGCTCCCCGATCCGCGGCTGGGCGGCCGCGATCTTGCCGGCGTCGAGAACGCGATTCTCGACTGCATTCTCAACGCGCAGGGTCAGGGCTGTGGCCCCGGCATCCTCGGCGTCTGCATCGGCGGCGACCGCGGCACCGGCTATGGCTTCGCCAAAGAACAACTGTTGCGCGAGCTCGATGACACGAACGGGGATCCGCTGCTCGCTGATCTCGAAAAGCGCGTGGTCGAAAAAGCGAATCAGTCCGGCATCGGTCCGATGGGATTCGGCGGAAAGACCACGCTGCTCGCCTGCAAGATCGGCAAACAGAATCGTCTCCCCGCCTCGTTCTTCGTTTCGATCGCCTACATGTGCTGGGCGTACCGCCGGCGCGGTGCGAATCTCGACGCCCAGGGAAACGTGAGCGAATGGCTCTACTGAAACACTGCCGTATTGCGCTGCTCGCCGCGGTGCTGCTGGCGTCGTGCGCGACGGGCAGCATGGTCGAGGAGCGCCTCTTCTTCGGCACGGACATCCCGAGCGGCGGTCAGGTGTCCGATGAAGAGTGGAGCGCGTTCGTCCGTGATGTCGTGACGCCGAGGTTCAAAGAGGGTCTGACGATTCTCGACGGCAACGGCCAGTGGCTCGGCGCGGACGGCAAGATCGCGCGCGAGCGTGTTCACATCCTCGAGATCGACGCGAAACCGGGTCCGGAGCTCGACGCTTCGCTCCAGGCGATTGCGTCCGAATACAAGAAGCGGTTCAAACAGGAAGCGGTGCTGCGAATCACGGCACCCGTTGCGATGAAGTTCTATTGAGGATTTCCCATGGCACTCGTGAAAGTCACCACCCCGATCGACGAAGAAACCATCCGCTCGCTGCATGTCGGCGACACGGTCTCCATCACCGGCCGCCTCTACACCGGCCGCGACGCCGTTCACCATCGCATCCACACCGGCACGAAGCCGCCGGTCGATCTCGAGGGCCACATCATCTATCACTGTGGTCCGGTGATGGTGAAAGAGAACGATCAATGGGTCTGCAAAGCCGCGGGGCCGACGACCTCATCGCGCGAAGAGCCGTATCAGCATGAGGTAATCCGCGACTACCACATCCGCGGCGTGATCGGAAAAGGCGGCATGGGAGAAAAGACGCTCGCCGCATGCAAGCAGTACGGCGCGGTCTATCTGCACGCGATCGGCGGAGCGGCACAGGTGTGCGCGAATTCGATCAAGCGCGTCGACGGCGTCGACTGGATGGACCTCGGATCGCCCGAGGCGATCTGGCATCTCTGGGTGGAAGACTTCATGGCGATCGTGACGATGGACGCGCATGGAAAGTCGCTTCACCAGCAGGTATTCGAGGAATCGAAGGCGCGGCTCGAGGCTCTTCGCGCGTAGGCGCAGGGCAACTTCACATCTCAAGTTGTCGGGCGTGCGCGCCACGGGCACGTTATAGGCAGGCGACTCATTCATGCGAACCGAGCGCGACACCTTAGGCGAAGTCCAGGTTCCCGATGACGCGCTTTACGGTGCGCAGACGCAGCGCGCCGTCGAGAACTATCCGGTCAGCGGATTGCGCGAGCATCCCGCATTCATCCGCACGTTCATCACGTTGAAGCGCGCGGCAGCGCTGGCGAATGCCGAGCTCGGAGTGATGCCGCCCGAGCGCGCCGATCGAATCGTCTCCGCCTGCGACGAAATCCTCGGCAACTTCGAAACCTATCGGCCGCAGTTCGTCGTCGATGTCTTTCAGGCCGGCGCCGGCACTTCGTTCAACATGAACTGCAACGAAGTCATCGCGACGATGGCGAAGGTCCATCCGAACGACGACGTGAACATGTCGCAGTCGACGAACGACGTCTTCCCGACTGCGATCCGCATCTGCGCGCTGCTGATGCTCAACGAGCTCTTTCCGAGGCTCGACGAGCTGGCGATCGCGTTCGATGCGAAGGGAGATGAGCTCGCCGATGTGATCAAGTCGGGACGCACGCACCTGCAGGATGCGGTCCCCGTCACGCTCGGCCAGGAGTTTCGCGCGTACGGGATGACCGTGCATCGCGCAACGCATCTCCTTCGCGATGCCGCGCGCGAGCTGCGCATCCTCGGCATTGGCGGCACGGCAGCGGGGACGGGCATGAACACGCCCCGCGGCTATCGCTTCGCGGTAGTGAAGCATCTCCGCGAGGCGACCGGACTCGAGCTCGAAGCCGCGGACGATCTGCGCGAAGCGATGCAGTCGCTGCTGCCTGTCGTCGCGGTGTCGAGCGCGCTGCGGACGCTTGCGCTCGAGCTGACGCGGATCACGAACGATCTGCGCCTGCTCGCGTCGGGGCCGCTGACCGGACTCGCCGAGATCATCCTTCCCGCCGTGCAACCCGGCTCGTCGATCATGCCCGGCAAGGTGAATCCTTCGATGCTGGAGTGCATGAACCAGATCCTGTTCCACATCATCGGCGCGGCGACGGCGATCGATTACGCGTCGCAGGCGGGGCAGCTCGAGCTCAACGTGATGATGCCTCTCGTCGCCTTCGAGTTGAACTTCTCGATCGAGATCCTGAAGAACTATCTGCCGGTGTTCGTGGCGAAGTGCATCAGCGGCATCAAGGCGGACCGCGAGCGCTGTGAGTCGTATTACGTCAGCTCGCCCTCGCTGGCAACGGTGCTCAACCCGATCATCGGCTACGCGCGCGCGGCGGAGATCGCCAAGGAGTCGGCGGCGACGAAGACGCCGATCCCCGAGCTGCTGAGGGCGAAGAAGCTTCTCTCCGACGAAGAGATTGCGAAGATCTTTACGCCGGAGTTTCTCGCCGGTGAGTAAACTGTGGCGTCCTCATGCGCCTCTTCATCGCGACGTCGTTTCCCGCGGCCGTGCTCCGTCCGGTCCATGATCGAGTCGCGCTCGTCAAGTCGAAGCTTCCGCCGGCGTCGTGGGTGCGCCCCGAGGCGCAGCATCTGACCTTCGCGTTTCTCGGCGAAAAGGATGAAGCGCTCGTGGCGAAGCTCGCACCGGTCGTCGGGCAGGCGCTGGCTGCGGTGCCGCGATTCGAAGCCATGCTCGCCGGCTGCGGGTTCTTTCCCAATCCGAGGCACGCTCGCGTCGGCTGGGTTGGCGTTCAGCCCGAAGCCTCGTTCAACGCGGTCTCGGCTGCGGTTCGCGATGCCGTTCAGACCTGCGGTGTCGATCTCGATCGCGCGGAGTTTCGCGCTCATCTCACGCTGATGCGCATGCGCGACCGGTGGCCGCCGGCCTGCATCGAAACCTTCAACAGCGCACTGCGCGACTTCAGGTCGGAACCGTTTACGATCGACGCGGTCACGTTGTTCTCCAGCAGGCTGGATCCGAAAGGTGCGGTACACACTCCGCTGCGGCAATTCCCGCTGGCGTGAGGTTGTCCTACGCGCGCCGCCGTCTTGGAGGCGGCTCCGTCTTTCCGCGCAACTGGCCGCACGCTGCCGCGATCTCGTTTCCTTTCGAGCGCCTGACGGTCACGCGTACGCCGTTCTTCACCAGCGTATTCACGAATCGATCGATCGCCGCATCCTGCGGGCGCTTCATCCACGCCGGCAGGTTCGGATCGGGATTGAACGGAATCGCGTTCACCTTCGCCTTCACGCCGCGCAGCAGACGTGCGAGCGCAACGGCGTCGTCGTGCGAATCGTTGTAGCCGGCGAGCAGCACGTACTCCGCCGTGATCTCGCGTCCCTTCTCGACGGGGTAGCGCTTCAGTGACGCGATCAGCTCATCGAGCGGATACTTCGAGGTGATCGGCATGATCTCCTCGCGGCGTTTGCGGTCCGGTGCGTTGATCGACACCGCGAGATTCGGACGATGCTCGAGCTTCGCGAGCGCATCGATGCCGGGAATGATTCCGGACGTCGAGACCGTGATCCGCTTCGGAGCGATCGTCTTCGACATGATGTCGAGCGTCGTCACGAGATGATCGAAGTTGAGCAGCGGCTCGCCCATCCCCATGAAGACGACGTTCAGCATCTCGGAGGGGATCGAGTGTTCGCGGCGGATCGTGAAGAGCTGGCCGAGCATTTCAGCCGGTGTGAGATTGCGGCCCGCTCCGAAGAATCCGGTCACGCAGAACGTGCAGCCGACCGCGCAGCCGGCCTGCGAGGAAAGGCACACACTGGTGCGCTCGCCCATCGGCATGTAGACGGCCTCGATCCGATTGCCATCCGCGAGCTTGAAGAGATACTTGCGGCTTCCGTCCGGCGCCGGCGTCGTGACCTCGATGTTCTCCGGGAACGCGAGCGTGAAGTTTCCGGCGAGCGAGGCGCGAAGCTCCTTCGGCAGGTTCGACATCTCGTCGAAGGAGGCAACACCGCGCACGTGCAGCCACTCTTCGATCTGGCGAATGCGAAATGGCGGCGAGACGAGCCCGGCGAGTGCGGACTCGAGCTCGCTCGACGAAAGGTCGTAGAGGTTCTGCATTGGAACTGTCATTCTGAAGCGGACGTTTCGTCCGCGAGCAGCGGCGAATCCGTCCGATGATTACTCTTCGGCACCCGATTGCGCGAGCGGCTCGACGCGGCGCGTGGAGCGTACCTTGCGCGTCGGATCGATTCCCAGTCCGCGGAGAAGCGCGAGGTCGTTCACGTTGATGCGGAACTGCACTTCCTTCGTCTCCTGCGGAGCGACATCGACGGAAGCCTCTTCGCCATCCTCCTGCTTGTTGAGGCCGATCGTCGCGTCGAGGACGACGTAGAGATCGTAGCCTTCATCGCGAATCTTCTGGATGTGGCGGCTGACGTCGTCGGAGCCGGAGATCGACTCGTTGATCGCGGTTCCGAGGTCGCGGAGAAGCTGTCGAATCCTGTCGTCCATGAGATCGGTAAAACACACGTAAACTATTGTAAAACAAGCATCTTAGGTACGCTTGTCATCGGACCATTGTTGCAAACGGGCCCCAAATAATCAATATTCCTGCTCGCGGAAACGGGGAGTACACTATTTGTCCCCGCGCGCTTCACCCCTCAGCCCACAATTCCGACCAATAGGCGAGGTACTTCCACCGGCCCCACTTTGCGTAGCGTTTCACGAGCGTCGCGTCCCTGACCTTGCGCCCGCCGTGGTAGGTCGCGCGGACGAATCGTCGGAACTCCGTATCGACGGCGATGTAGTCATGCCGTCCATCCATCGCCAGGAGGTGGGCCGAGCCGTACGGCCCGATGCCCGGCAGCCGCTGGTAGCTCCTGAAGCATTCCTCGCTCGTTCCGTGGCACGGCTCGATCGCCGTTGCTGCGAGCGCGTGAATCGACTTCGCGCGATAGCCGAGTCTGCAATCCGCCTGCAGCTCCTCGGGAGTGAAACGGCGAATGTGCTCCGGCTCCGGAAATGCGCCGTCGCGCCCGCACTTCGCGACGAGCAGCTCGCTCATCCGGACGGTCTGCCGCCACATCGTGTTGGTCGTGAGAATGATCTTCACTGCATCTTCGAAGAGCGTTGCGCCGCAGAGCAATCTGCCGAAGCGCTCACGCGCCGCCCACTCGTGCGCCGCCGATGTGCGCGCCTTCTCGTGAAACTCGGAGAGATCGACGCCGAGCTGAAACATCCGCGTGATCTTCGCGCGGAGCTCGGCGGAGTCCTGCGCGCCCGTGATGACGAGAGCGTTCTTTCGATGCGTGATCGTGAGGTCGCACGGAACGCCGCCGAGCAGCTCGATGCGGCGAAGGAAGGGCTTTTTCCATCGGAAAGGCGCGAGGCGGTACCAGCCGTGCGACTCGACCGTACCGATGAAATTGAAATCGCGCGGGACAGGAATGGAGGCGACGGCCGGAATCGAACCGGCGAATAAAGGTTTTGCAGACCTCTGCCTTACCACTTGGCTACGTCGCCCTGAGAAAGAAATGGCCCGCGGACGGGACAGCGAGTGTAGTGAACCGCCCGTGGGCCGTCAATATTCGGAGATTCGGTCAGTTTCCCGGCGTATAGGTTCCTGTCGTTACGTTGCCTTGATAGAGCGTTCCGCCATCCGACACGAGGTAGTCAGCCGTGGTCGTTTTGACGCCGGTGATGCTCGTCCCGTTGATCGTGAAGGTCAATTGGCCACGCGGGCTGAACAACAGGTCGTATGCGACACCGTTGTCATTCAGGAGCAGGCGGCCGCTGATGGATCCTGGTGTGAGGAGTCCACCGGTGTCGCTGTCGAGGCGATACGTACCGCGCGGGTCGGATGCGCCCGAAATCGTCGCGGTGCGTGTCCATGTCAGCGTTCCTGTCCTTGTGCCGGGCCCTCCTGTCACGGAGTAGTTGAGAACGAGCGTCGCACTGCCGTTGCCACCGCCCCCTCCGCCCGATGATGTGACGGTGACCGTTGCGGCCTCGCTCACGGCTGTCGGATCGGCAACGCTCGTCGCGGTGACGTAATACGTTCCTGCGGCCTGCGGTGCCGTGTACAAACCGCCGGCCGAAATCGATCCTCCCGTCGTTTTCCATGTCACCGCGGTGTTGCTCGTTCCAGAGACGGCCGCCGTGAATTGCTGCGACTGACCCGGAGCTACCGTCGCCGTGTTCGGCGAGATCGTGACCAGCACGGAGCGCATGTCGAGCGTGATCGAGTGATCCTGATCCGCAAATGCCGAGCGATTCCCCGCGGCATCCACGGCCTGTGCGTGAACGTGCGAGAACTGCGTGATCGAAGTGTCGCCTTTGGCTCGTGCGTCGGCGATTTGCGCATCGGTAAGGTTCCAGCCTGTGAGGTACTGCGAGCCGGCGCTGCCATTCGTCAGCGTTGCCGTGCTCGTGTACGTCGCGGTTCCTGAGGTGCGATCGCCGGCGGCATTGTGGAACACCGCATAGGCCGTCGTGGTGTACTCGATCGTCTTTGCATCGCCGTCGGGATCGGTGTAGTCGCCATAGCTCGAATCATTGCGCGGCGATTGCTGCGCGAAATGAACGGAGAGCGCGGGCGAATGATTCACCGCATTGATGGTGAGCGTGACGGGGATGCTCACCTTCTTGGTGTCGAGCTCGACGTCGATCGTCGCTTTGTAAACGCCGGGATCGAGCGGCTTCGTGTCGAATGACGCTGAAAACGCCGCTGTGCCGAGCGCTTTCACATCGATACTGAAGGGAAGGGCGATCCAGTCCGCCGAAGCATGGAACGTGAGAAAGAGCGGGATGTTCGATTGATTGCTGATCGTGAATGTTTGAGGCGTCGCATTCGATCCCTGAGGTGCTGACAGAACTGCTTGTGCCGGCGACACCGTGAACGACGCGGGCCTGTACGTCGCAGTGACTGTGCGGCTGCGGTCCATGGTCATGCTGCAACTCGTGGAGGTGCCGGTGCAGTCGCCGGTCCACGAAACGAATTCGTAGTTCTCGCCATAGGACGCCTTCAGCGTCACGCTGCTGTTTCGGTTGTAACTGTTCGCGCAGGATGGGAGGCACCGGATCGATCCGTCGTCGGTCATCACGGCGTCTTCGCCTGTGAGTGGATCGAGGAATCCTGCGAGCTTCACTGTGAGATCCACAGTGGAAGCGTTGTCGAGCTTCGCCGCGACCTTGTCAATGACGCCCTGATTGCATTCGAGGTCTGTGTGCGCGAGATCGAATGGGTCCAGCCGCTCGACCGGTCCTGCATTCTCGAAACCAACCGCAAGAGCCGAATTCAGATTGACAATCCCGTCATTCTTTTCGTCTCCGAAGATTGTCTCTGCGCAGGGAAGTGCGGGCCTGGTTCCTCCCGCGACGATCAACGGTGTCAATGGGTAGTTCTGGCGGAAACCGGTGCGGTAGCCGTTCAGCTTCAGCGAACCTGGAAGAAGGTCGCCGCGCAGTGAGGAATCTGTTCCGAGGGCCTGACCACCGAGCAGGACTGCGGCCCAGAATTCGCCGGCGGGAACGCCATAGATGAATTCCGAAGTCATGAAGTCTTCGGCGCGCTGCGCGGCGGGTGTGCCAAAGAGCGGGCTTCCGAGCGTGATGACGCTGTCGATCGGCAGGTTGGGCACCTTGGACAATGCGCCGAGTGTCACGACTCCGCCGAGGCTGTGGGCCTCGATGACGAGATGCCGCGCGCCGCCGTCCACGACAAGGCTGTTCAGCTTTTGTGCGAGCAGATTCGAACTGACTTCCGTGTCCGCGGTCCAGTCGTAGTTGAAACCCGCGACCACATCACACGCGTTCTTATCGGCCAGGGCGGTAATGCATCCGGGGCCGCAGGATGCGCCGGTGGGGTAGGCGCCCTCGACGGAGCTGAGCACGCCGTGCACGAACACGCAGACGCGTTGATCAGGCTTGAACTGATGATTCGGAGTCAGCCCCGTCCAGCATTGTTGCGCTCCCGGAAGAATGCGAAGACCGAGGCGGGATGTGTCGACCCTGGTGCGATCCGCGGAGTATTGCGCTGGCGCTACGGTGACGGTCGATGCCGCTCCGCCTCGAACCGCGGCGACGGACAGGAAGCCGGCCGGAATCGTCATCGTCACGTTCGCTGCATTGCGGAATGCCTGGATTGCGGCGACGAGACTCGTACATCCCTGTGGCGACTGAATCCACGCCACGCCGTAAGAGATCGCTTCCGATGCGAGTTGCGCCGGCACTGGAAGGGTGATCGAGACTGTTCCTGTGACCGAGGTGGCGCTGCTGCCTTTGGGCGTTAGTGGAGCGAAGTCGATCGAGAGTGCCGGCCCGGCGGCCTTGAGAATTCCGCCGGGAACGGTGGTTCCCAGCGCCGCCTGCTTCGTGATCGTGACGCGCAGATCCCTAGGCAGCGCCCCGGCGTCGAACCTGACACTCGGCCCGCTTGGAAGTGTGAGCGTGCCGCCCGCTGCGGCGGAGATGATCTTCGATGTGCTCTCTGTAATCGATTGCGGGGGCTGTAGAACCCTGCGCCTCACCGCGGCCGAACTGGGGTTCGACGTGAGCACACGCCCTGTTCCGGTTACTTGCGACGAGCCGGAAGTCACTGTGAGCGTGATGGTGAAGGTCCCGGCGGACGCAAATGCATGCTGCACTGTGCGTCCTGCGCCAGACGATCCATCGCCGAAATTCCATTGGAATGTCGCATTCGAGGGCTCCGACGCAGTGAACGTGAGAGCCTGACCGGTCGCTGCAGCAAGAGCTGTGTTGCTGTTCGCCGTGCCGTTGATCGTAAAGGCCCCGGTGAGTCCCGCCGCGCTGGCACCTGTCCCCGTCAGTGTGGTCTGGACCGCCGTGCCGGATGATGGGGTCACGGTCAGCGTACCGCTGCGCACGCCGGCGGCGGCCGGCGTGAACGTCACATTGATGATGCACGATTGCGAAGGGAGGATCGATGACGGGCAGGTATTGGTCTGCTGGAAGTCGCCGCTGATCGTGATGGTGATCGGAATGCCCGGCGCGACCGGCACGGTCGTGTTCACGAGGTTCGCGCTTTGCGGGCTGCTGGCCGATCCGACATTGACCGTTCCGAAGGAGATCGACGGCGGCGTGAGCTGCAGCGGATTGTTAGGCGCGGCAGTTCCTCCCGTCGCGCTGTCGAGAATCCAGACGTCGTTGAAACTCGTGGAGCCGCCGTCGGCGCCCCCTCCGAAGATGATCATCCGGTCGGATGCGCTGTCATAGACCGCCGAGTTCATTGTGCGGGCCGCGGGCGAGGCTCCCGCGAGCGTGACGCGCGACCACGATGGTGTTCCGCTCAGTCCGTTTGCGTTGTCGAGGCGCCAGGTTTCGTTCGTGGCGCCGGTCAACTGCGGGAACCCGGAGCCCGGAACGACGCCGCCGAAAAAGACCGCTCGATTGTTCGCGCTGTTGTAGATCGCGACCGGTCCGCTGTTGGCGGCCGTGCCGGGTGCCGATGAAGTGGTGAGAATCGACCATTCGAGAGGCCGCGTGCCGCGCCCTGCACCATTGTCGAGTACGTAGAGCCGGTTCAGCGGGTACGCGAATGTCGCTCCCCAGATCACCATCCTGTCGTTGTTCGCATCGTAGATGCTGGCCCCGGTGAGGCGCAGACTGTCGTCGAGCTTCGTCCCGCCGGGAGTCAGATGAATCCACGATTGCGCACCGGCCGTCGAGCTGGCGTTGCCGATCAGCCAGGTTTGCGGCTGGCCGCCGTTGCTGCAGTCGCTCCCTCCGACGAGCAGCATGCCGGTCGATGCGGCATTGAACGCCGCCGGCATCATGGTGCGCGGTCCGACGCTGCCCGCCATGCAGGAAATCGGCAGGCGGCTCCACGCAGGTGTGCCGCTGACCCCGTTGGCGTTCGTCAACAGCCAGACATCGCACGTGCAGGGATTGTTGAAACCTGTGGTTCCCCCGGCGATGACCATGGTGTTCGCTACTGGATCGTAGATTGCGGAATGACCCCAGGTTGCCGGCGGCGACGAAGGAGGCGTCACGTTGAGCCATTGACTCGGCCCGCCATTGCCATTGGCATTCGTCAGGATCCAGAGGTCGCTGAGGACGCCGGTGCTCGATTGCGGATCGTTCGGTCCGCCGTAGCGGCCGCCGAATACGATCATCCGATTCGAGGCGGAATCGTAGACCGCGCTATGGCCATACCGTGCGTGCGGCGCGGCGCCGCCCGCCGGAAGCTGCGACCAGGCGGGTGACGCGCCATGCGCAGAAAGAGCCAGGAAAATGAGGACACAAGCGCCGGGGAAGGGACGCATAGAGACCTCTCTTTCTCTATGTCCCGAAGCCTACTCCCAAAAGCCGGGCGATGCACGCGCTACAGCAACTGCGCCAACAGCGGCTGAAAGAGAGCGGCATCGCGCAACCCTTCGCGCCAGCGCGGCGGGATTGCGCCCGCCCCGTCTCGCAATCCCGCGATCCCGCCCGCGATGGCGGCCGTCGTGTCGGTGTCATTGCCGAGTTGAATCGCCGCCTTGACGACCTGCTCATAAGAGCCGGCGTTCATGACGTGCCGCACAGAGGAGAGCGAGTCGACGACGTATCCGCTGCCGCCGAACGTGCGCGCCTGCAGAATGAGGTCGAGCTCACGGCTCTCGGACGCGCAGGAACGGACCGCTGCGACTGCCGATGACCATGGATCGGGATCGTCCTGCATGATTCTCCGCGCCCACATGCAATAGAGAGCACAGCACAATTGTGAACGGACATGGCCGTGGGTGATCACGGACTGCAGACGCGAATCGCGAATCAGATCCGCGTCGCTTCCCTTGTGCCACAGTGCGAGCGGGAGCACCCGCATCAGTGAACCGTTCCCATTGTCCGATTCCCTGCGTGGTCCGCATTCGGCTGCGGGTGTGCCGGATCGAAATGCAGTCAGCGCGCGCGAGGTCTGCGTGCCGATGTCGAAGACAAGGCCGTCCGCGGCCATGTACCCATGTTCGTACCAGTTGACGATGCGGCGCATGAGGTCCTCGATGTCGAGGCGGCCGCAGTAGAGCAGGGAGGCAAGCAGGCAGAGCGCCTGCGCGCCGTCATCGCTCCATGTGCCCGGCGGAACCCTGGCGTGAGAGCGGGAGAAGCCGGCGGGCGGCTCGAGCTCGATCTCTGCCGCGGCAGGGATTCGAAATGGCGGGTGGAATTCGTATGGGACTCCCAGGGCGTCTCCAATGAGAAGTCCCCACAATGCGCCTTCGATCCTCTCACTGGCGGCCGGCATCAGGAGATCGTACTATCAAAGCATGGCTGCTTATTTGATTGTCGATATTCAGATCAACGATCCCGGGCGTTACGAGGAATACAAGAGACTCGCTCCGTCATCGATCGCCGCCTATGGAGGCCGCTACCTCGCGCGCGGCGGTCGGACGGAGCGGCTCGAAGGCTCACAATCGCCGAACCGCACAGTGATCCTCGAGTTCCCGACGTTCGAGCGTGGGCGCGCCTGGTGGGACTCGCCGGAGTACGCGCCGGCGAAGGCACTGCGGCAGGCGTGCGCGACGACGGAGATGCTGCTGGTCGAAGGGATGTAGCGGCATCGAGAGGATTCGCGTGCCGGTGCAGCGCCGGGTTAGTCGAGCGGTACACTGCGCAGGCGCTCAAACGCCGGAGCCCGTTACTTGAGCTCCGGCACGTCGGTACCCCAGTAGTACTGCTCGAAGAACGGTTTGAAATCCTGTTTTGCCACGAAGCCGAGCAGGCCGGCGACATCCTTGGTCGTCCCCGCCTTGTTGTGAAAGCTCTTCTGGTACGACTTCATGAACGTAAGAAACTGCTCGTCGCCAACCTGCTTGTGCAGTGCGGCGAGCAGATAGGGTCCCTTGCCGTACAACAGCTTCGTGCGATTGAACTCGTCCGTAATTCGATTCGCGAGCGGAATCGGCGCGACTGTGTGGCTCTCGTTCGAGTCTGCTTTCCAATGCGCAAGCAGCCGGTTGTAGGGTGCACCGCCCTGAAACTTCTTCAATAGCAGTGCTGCTGAATACTCCGCAAATGACTCGCTGAGCCACTGCTCCTCGGGGCTCGGCCACCGTACCGCGACTCCCCAGTACTGGTGTGCGATCTCATGCGCCATCCGCTCATTGATCCCTTCGGAGAACAGCTGGTTGATCGGCTCCAGAAGCGGCTGAAAGGCCTCCGAGGTGATGAAGACCAATCCCGCAGGCGCCTGTCCCGATCCGAACGAGTTCAATTCCACAATATTCAATTCGTCCATTGGGAAGGGACCGAGGAAGTACTCGTAGTACTGAATCATGTCGAAGGCGAGCGCATTGATCTTCTTGATCGCCCGTACATTCTTCTGGCCATAAGAAGCGGTGCGGACCGTCATATTGCCGCGCTTCTCTTCTTCGTAAGCGTATTTGCCGGCAGTCACCGCCACAAAGTGCACCGGCTGGTCGATCGAGGTCTCCAGAACGTTATAGCCACCCTCGGTCACGCGTCTGATGGTCTTTCCACCTGCGAACGGAACAAAAGGCGCCTTCACGCGAATCACGCCATGCGCGGTCGTGGCCATACCCGCCGTGTGCGGCTCCGGGAACCATTCGCTGCGCAGAAACCACTGATTGTCGCCGTTCTCCCGAATGAGCAGGTCGCCCCTGAGATCGAACTTCAGCTTGATCGGTGCCGCGGCCATGGAAGGCTGGGGCAGCGACACGAGAAGAGTGTCGATCCTGTGCGCGAATGCGAGCGGCTTCCCGTCGTCAGTCGTAATGCTCTTCGGCGTGTAATGGCGCGGCGTCTTCTCGCCGGACGCGTACTGCAGATCGGTCAGGCCGAAGACCAGGCCGCGGATGCCGTTGACGCGTGGTGTGATCGTCTCTGTGGCGACGACGTGCAGGTCATTGCCGTCGCCGGCTTCGAGCGTGTAATCGACGGCGCTGAGAACATAGTCGTAAGGAGCGATGTCGGCGCGCGTCCGTCCGATCGGACGCTCCGAAATGACCGCTTCATAACGTTCGACGCGCCGAGCACGGTCATCGAACTGATAGGTATAGAGCGCGAGGAGCTTCTCGTTGTTTTGATCGGCTTCATAGACCCATTCGTCATCGCCCGCTCCGCGAAGCTCGGCTCGCACGATGCGCTGCGCCGGTGCCGTGAGCTGGTGCGCCGCGAAGCTCAGCGAGAGGAGACTCTCCTGATCGTTCTTCAGGATCGCGCGGTGATGCGCGAACGTGTCGTCGAGTGCGCTCCCGGCAGGACCCTCGAGCGCCGGAAGGGTGACGTTCTGCGCCGCGATCAGAGCCTCGGTGAAGGAGCCGCTGAGAACGCCGTTGTTCACGGTTCCGGCCGATTTCGTCTCGCGGAGGTTCGCCTTCATGATCGGCAGCTCGACGTTGTCTTTCGCGCTGTATTCGAACGAGCCCGTCCCTTTGAAGAACATCCCGATCACCTGATCGCCGGCTTTGACAGACGCCGCGCTTCCGCTGCCCAGCGTCAACTTCATTGAACCTGATGTGATCACCAGCGCAGAAACGGAGACGGGCGGGCCTCCGAGAGAGAGATTGTCGTATCGCGCGACGAGTTGCGCGGCGTTTTCTTCTGCTGCGGCGCAGCACACCGAGACCACAGCGATGCTGAAGAACGCGAGAATGCGTGAGATGTGCTTCAAGGGAGAACCTCCGGGCCGATTGGACTGCCGCGGATTGTACTGATTGCGCACGCCTTTTGCCTGAGATCCATCACGAAGGAGTGTGTGCAATGCGCCGTACTGGAGCCGTTCTCATCTGTGCCCTGCTGCTGTGCGGAGCGGGTTGTAAGAAACAGGATCAGCCCGTCGAGACAGCAACGCTCGGCAATGCGACCGACCGATCTGTCAATGGGACCACCGGGACCGGCGAACCGGCGCCCCCTGCGACAGGATCCGCCGCTGCGGCACAGCAACTCGATACGATCGCGCCGAGCAAGGCCGCTACGAATGTCGCCGTCACCGGCACTGCGGATGTCCACGCCGCAAAGACGGAGACGACCTCGACTCTCTCCGGCCCGGACGGAACCGCGACGGTCGCAGTGTCGACACCTTCCGCAACGAGCACTGCGGTGACGAAGAAGCCGTGAGGCGCGCGATGCAGAGAATCGCAGCCGCCCTCGCGCTCCTCCTTCTCGCCTGTCCGCCGCACGGCGGCAACGAAGAGAAGTCCGGCGGTCCTCAGACCTCCACCACGACGACGAACCCGCAGCAGGTGCCCGGGAACACGTCGCGGATGAATCCCGCGACCGAGACCTCGCGGACGAAAGAAGTGCCGGTGGCGATGCCGGAGGTGCAGGTCGACCTGACCGAATACTCGATCAACATGACGGATTCGCTTCCGGCAGGGAAGCACGTCTTGCAGATCACGAATCACGGCGAACAAAAGCACGGCTTCGTGATCGAGGGCGGCAGCGTGCATCGCGAGGTGCAGGCGCTGATGAAGGGCGACAGTACGACGCTCGAAATCGATCTCGCGCCGGGAACGTACACCGTCTATTGCCCGGTCGACGGCCATAAGGGCAAGGGGATGCAGAAGACGATCAACGTGACCGGATCGCGTTGATCCGCTGCGTCCACTCGCTCGTGCACTGCGGATGCTCGAGCGCTCGCTGGAACGCGGCGCGCGCGCCGTCGGCGTCGCCTTCGCTGCGGCGGAGGATGCCGATTTTCACCAGCGTCTGGACGGCATCGGTGCTTTGTGCGGCGACTGCAGCCTCATAGAGGCGGATTGCGTCGGCGCGCCTCGCCTGGTGCTCCATCTCCTGTGCGGCGCGGATCGCGAAGCGTGGCAACGGCTGGTTAGCCAGCTCGTCGATCAACTTCGCCGTCTCTTTGCCGAGACCTTTGCCGGCATAGAGAGTGAGCAGCCTTGCCGCATACGCATCGGCTTCGGCATCGCGGTGCGATGAGCGCGCGATGTCGAGGCCCAGCCGAACCGCGTGTTGATTAGAAGGCTCGCGCGCGAGCAGTTCGTTCACCGCCCGCAATGCGGAGTCGTAGTCTCCCGGATTGATTTGAGATCGAATGCGCTCAACCGCCGGATCCATCGCTTCCGCAGCGGCGGACTGTTTCGCCGAAGGTGCGCCGCCGCGCAGGAACACTCGCAGCACGCCGGCCGCCACGGCGCCGAAAAGAAATCCCGCGATGTGGGCCGTCACCGCGACACCGCCGTCGCTCGACTCCGTTGGAATCGACACGATCTGCTCCAGGAACCAGAGCGGAAGAAGGACGAACGCGGGGACAGAAAAGCGATAGCGCCAGAACGGAAAAACAATGACTGGAATGAAGAGCATCTCGACGCGGGCGGTGACGTAGCGAACGAGATAGGCGCCCATCACCGCGGCGATTGCGCCCGATGCGCCGACGAGCGGAATGATCGCCGACGGGAAGCGCATCCCGAAAGCCGACGTCGCGAACATCCCTCCGAGCATGTACAGCGCGCCATAGAGCAGCGCGCCGAAGGCATCCTCGACGAACGGCCCGGTGGCGATCAGAAAGGCCATGTTGCCGATGAGGTGCATCAGCCCCGCATGGAGGAACATCGACGTGAGGATCGCGCCGATCCCTCCGACGGCAGGGATGTACGCATTCCTGAATGAGGCCGGGGCGGCGTCGTACATCTTCGACAGCTCGAGCGCCATCGCGTCGGCGTCTTCCTGTTCTTTCGCCGCGCGCCAGTCGGGAACCGACGCGTCGTGTTGCGGTACGCGCTCCCGCACATCCTTCGGCATGAGATGGGCGATGCGCGGCGATACCGTCAGGTAGGGACGTTCGCGAAGATAGGTGGCCGTCTCCTGCCAGTGGTGAATCAGTTCCGCTTCATCGGGATCGTTCGTGCTGAGGCTGCAGAAGAGAAAGACGAGGACATTGAGGAGGACGATGGTGTAGGTCACCAGCGCCGGGCGTTGCAGCGCGCCGTTCTCACGGCCGATCGGGAGGAGCAGCATTCTTTCTGGATTTGAGGGATTTTGCTGATTATAGTGCGCTCATTCCTGACAACTGAGGACTCTCGAAATGAGCGATTTCACCTGGACGGTCGAGGTCGATGGCCTTTCGCATACCGTCGCGATCGACAACGATTGGCAGACGGGGAAGGCGGCGATTCGCGTCGACGGGCGTGCGGCCGCGAAGCCGCTGTCTGCCGGCGAGGACGAGCGGCAATTCGCAATCGGCTCCACGATGTACATCGTGCGGCGCATGCCGGACGACACGTTCACGCTCGATCTGGCGCCGCCCGATTTCGAGGCACCATCTGCGCCCGCACAACGGCGCACGATGCCGGGCAAGACCGCGGTGCGCTCCTCCGAGTCGCGCGGATTTCCGCTGAAGACGGTAATCGGCATCGTGCTCGTGCTCCTCTTCGTGGTCGCGAAGCTGCGCACCGGCAAGCAGGGTCTCCAGTACATGCAGATCGACTGGAAGCCCTACAAAGCCGCCGACGGCAGTTTCAGCGCGGCGTTTCCCGCCGAACCCGAGATGAACAGCGAAGAGAAGAACATTCGCGGCGACATCTGGTCGTTCAACACCCTCTCCTCTTCGTACAAAGGTCATTTCTATGCGGTGCAGTATTTCGATGCGCACACGGTCGTCGTGGACGACAACGCCTACAGCCTGATGGAGAGATTTCTCGACGGATGGGAGGGGGCCATCGGGGGAAAGATGTCGACGTCGGACCGCACGTTCATCAACCGCAATCAGGCCATCCGCTTCGTCGCGACGATACCGCCGAAGGAGGAGTACAAGATGACCGTGCCGGCCACGCAGGAGGGCTACATCATCCGCCGCCGCAATCGCCTCTTCCTCGTCTGGACGTTGCGGGCGCAGGCGGACGAGATCACCACGGACGTCAAGAAGTTTTACGAGCAGTTCGCGCTGCCGCCGCCGCCGGAGTGAGCTACCAATATCCCATCGAGCCCGCGAACATCACCGAGTACACCTTGCGTGCCCATCCACGCTTCCCGAACTCCGTGTTCCCTTCCTGCTTCAGCCACTCTTTGATCGGCAGCGTGAAGCCGGTCTTGCGCCGCTCGCGGACGGCGGCCGGCAACGGTGGCCGCGGCGCAGCGGCGAGCAACTGTTTTCCCCGCTCCCTTCGCGACACGAGCACCGGTGCGAGCTTGCGCAGCAGGTGCGCGTCGACGAGCGGCACGCGCACTTCGAGCGAATGCGCCATCGACGCCCAGTCCATGTCGCGCAGCAGTTGATTGCGCAGATAGAGCGACGACTCGAGTGCCGCGACGCGCGCGAACGGATTCCCGGGATCGGGAGTGATCGTCTGCTCGATGAGGCCGAGGAGATCGAGTCGCTTCAGGCCCTCGTCTGCGATGTCGGGGCCGAGAAGCGCAGGAAGCTCTGAGGCGAGAAAGCGCCCGCGCTTGACGAGATAGGCGCCGGCGTAGGAAGAGCCGTAGCGCAGGATCTCGCCCATTTTCGGGCTGATGTGCCGGCTCCTTTTCGCCAGCGCGGTGTTGAGCCGGTAGACGGCGTTGCCCAGCCCCGGCACGCGCGCCAGCGGCTGCGTGACCGGCATCCAGCGCGGGATGTCGCGGAACGAGGTATAGCCGCCGAACAGTTCGTCGCCGCCGGTGCCCGACATCGCGACTTTCAATCCGAAATCATGCGCGGCCTTGCTGATGAAGTAGCTGTTGAGGCCATCGACGCTCGGCTGATCCATCGCCGCGAAGACGTGCGGCAGCTCCGCGCGAAACTCATCGATCGTCAGCTCGCGGATCGCGTGCCGCACGCCGTACTGCTTCGCGACCAGCTCCGCGAGCGGGGCCTCGTCGTTGTCGCGTCCGCGATACTCGGAGAAGCGGAGTGTGAGCGTCTGCAAATCGGTCGCACCGCTCTCACGCGCGAGCGCGACGACGGCGGTCGAATCGATGCCGGCGGAGAGGAACGCGCCGACGGGAACATCGGCGACGAGGTGGTAGCGCACCGATTCCAGCACCGCATCGTGTACCGCCTCGCGGCGCTGCTCTTCGGTGAAGTGCGCGCGGGATTCGACGGCGTCGCGCAGCGTCGCCGCGATCGAGAAGTAGCGGGACGGATCGCGCATGCCGTTCGCGTCGACGTAGGAAAAGCAGCCGGCCGGCAGGGCGCGGATCGCACGATACATCGTGAAAGGCTCCGGCACGGTGCCGCGAAGAAAAAAGCCTGCCGCCGCCGCGGGATCGAACTGGCGGCTGACGCGACCTCCGCCCGTCAGCGCCTTCACCTGCGAGGCGATGCGGATCGTTCCGCCGTCGTTCGCGTAATAGAGCGGCTTGATGCCGTACGGATCGCGCGCCAGCAGCATGCGCCGCTCGCGTCCATCCCAGAGTGCGATGGCGAACATGCCGCGCAGCTCGTTCAACATCGCTTCCCGCTTTTCGTCGTACAGCGCGAGCAGCACCTCGGTGTCGGAGTGAGAAGTGAAGACGCGGCCGCGAGCCTCGAGGCCGGCGCGCAGCTCCTGGTAGTTGTAGATCTCGCCGTTGAATACGATCGTCAGCTCGCCGCGCTGCATCGGCTGCGCGCCGCCGGGAGAGAGGTCGATGATCGCGAGGCGGCGATGCCCGAGACCGGCGCGGCCATCGGATGAGATCCACGCATCCGAGGCGTCCGGCCCGCGCAGGCGCATGCACTCGCGCGACGCAATGAGCTCATCGCGGTCGACGGGCGGAGCGTCACTTCGATACGCGAAGATGGCGTTGATGCCGCACATTGCGCGTGAGTATAGATGGGACGAATGAGAGGGAAGGGTGGCGTGGCCTCAGCGCGTCTTCGGCAGCATGTAGACGATCTCGCCCTTCTTCGACATGCCGAGGTCTTCGCGGGCGATGCGCTCGACGGCGAACGTCGAGCGTTTCGCGCTCTCCACTTCGGCGCGGAGGCGGGCGTTTTCCGCCTGGAGACGCTGGATGTCGGCGCGCAATGACTGGACGCGCTGCCGCGCCTGCTGCAGCTCGCCGATCCCGCCGCGGTCGCTGAAGAGATAGATACAGAAAAGCAGCGCCAGGGCACCCGAGATCAGGACGCCGATCCGCATCGCCTTCTGTGTTGCACGGCGCGAATCGTGGGTGGAAACCGAGGGCGGCATTTGCCGTAGTGTAGGCCGTTATAATCCGTTCGTGAAGCGCAATTCCGCCTCGAATCCCCTCACTGAACGGTACGCCTCGAAAGAGATGTCGTACCTCTTCTCCGCCGACTTCAAGTTCCGCACGTGGCGCCGTCTCTGGATCGCGCTGGCCGAGGCGGAGAAAGAGCTCGGTCTGGAGATCACCGACGCGCAACTCGCCGAGCTGAGAGCGAACGCCGAAGACATCAACTACGAAGACGCCGAGCGCCGCGAGCGCGAGATCCGTCACGATGTGATGTCCCACATCTACGCCTTCGGCCTGCAGGCTCCCTCCGCGAAAGGCATCATCCACCTCGGCGCCACCTCGGCGTTCGTCACCGACAACACCGACATCCTGCAGATGGCGGAAGCGCTGCGGATCCTTATCCGCCGCCTGGTGAATCTGATGGCGAAGCTGCGCGAGCTCGCCTGGACATGGCGCGCGACTCCGGCGCTTGCGTTCACGCACTTCCAGCCCGCGCAGCTCACGACCGTCGGCAAGCGCGCGACGCTCTGGCTGCACGATCTGCTGCTCGACTATCACGAGCTCGACTTCCGTCTGTCGCAACTCGCTCTCCTCGGCGTGAAGGGTGCGACGGGAACGCAGGCCTCGTTCCTCAATCTGTTCAAGGGCGACGAGTCGAAGGTGAACCGTCTCGAGCAGCTCGTCGCGGAGAAGGTGGGGATGCGGCGGAGCTATCCGGTGTCGGGGCAGACGTATTCGCGCAAGGTCGACGCGCAGGTCGTGTCGGCGTTGTCGGGTTTCGCGCAGAGCGCCTCGAAATTCGGATACGACATGCGGCTGCTGCAGCACCTGCGCGAGATCGAGGAGCCGTTCGAGGAAGAGCAGGTCGGGTCGTCGGCGATGGCGTACAAGCGCAATCCGATGCGCGCGGAGCGCATCGATGCGTTGTCGCGGCATCTGATCGTGAACTCGCTCAATCCCGCGCTGACCGCGGCGACGCAGTGGTTCGAGCGGACGCTCGACGATTCGGCCAATCGGCGCATCGCGATCCCCGAGGCCTTCCTCGCGGCCGACGCGCTCGCGTTGATCTACGACAACATCGTCGGCGGCATCGTCGTTCACGAAGAAGTGATTGCCGCGAACGTGCGGCGGGAGCTGCCGTTCATGATGACCGAGAATCTGATGATGGAGGGTGTGCGCGCCGGCGGCGATCGCCAGGTGCTGCACGAGCGCGTGCGCGTGCACTCGCAGGCCGCGGCGGATGCGCTGAAGTCCGGCGCGGCGGCGAATGACCTGTTCGACCGCATCGCCGCGGACGCGCTGTTCGGCATCGACCGCGAGACGATTGCGCGCATCGCGCGGCCGGAGAACTACACGGGACTGTCGAAGCAGCAGACCGAGCGGTTCCTGGCCGAGGATGTCGATCCGATTCTGGAGAAGCATCGAAGCGAGATCCATGCGGAAGTCGGCGAGGTGCGCGTTTGAAGCGCTGGAGTCTTCTCCTGCTGCTGCTCGTCGTCGCGAGCGGATGCGTCTCGACGAAGCCGCAGACGCAGCCGCAGCCTTCGGAGATCACGCACGGAATCGCGAGCTGGTACGGCCAGGAATTCGCCGGGCGCACCACGGCGAACGGCGAGATCTTCGATCCGCTGCTGCTCACCGCAGCGCATCGCACGCTGCCGTTCGGCACGGTGCTCGACGTGAAGAACTCGAAGACGGGCAAAGTCGTCCGGGTGCGTGTGAACGACCGTGGGCCGTTCGTCGGGAATCGCCTGATCGATCTCTCGTACGCTGCGGCGCAGCAGATCGGACTCGTCGATGACGGCACGGGCGAGGTCGATCTCTATCTCGTGCAGATGGGCAAGGGAGATCGCGAGCCGCCGGCGCCGTATGTCGTGTCGGTGCCGCCGTCGCCGAAAGGCGTGATGACGGACCGCGAGGCGCCCGTGGTGGAGATGCCGATTCCGGCCGCGCCCGCGCCCGCTCCCCAACCGGCCGTTGCACCCAGGCCGGAACCGCCGCCGGTTCCCGCCCGCGTCGAGACGATCCAGGTGGAGACGATTCCGCTGAAGCCCACTCCTCCACCCCAACCGAAGGCTGCACCCGTCACCGATCATGGCTTCGCGGTCCAGATCGGCGCCTTCGCAATCGAAGCCAACGCGAAAGAGCTGCTGGGCCGGGTCGCGCAACTCGGCGAGAAGGCGCACATCGATCAGCCGGGTAAGCTCTATCTCGTGCGCATCGGGCCGTTCGCGACACGCGAGCAGGCGATCAAGGCGCGGGAGCGGCTGGAAGCCGCGGGAATGAGCGCGATGATCGTCACGCAGTAAGCCGGAGTGCGGACGCCTCGTCCGCACCCCACGTCGTAATGACGCTACAGCAGTTCGCTGGCGGCGAAGAAGAAGCCGATCTCGATGTTCGCGTTCTCGTCGGAATCGCTTCCGTGAATCGCGTTCTGCTCGATCGATTCTCCGAAATCCTTGCGGATCGTGCCGGCGTCGGCCTTGGCCGGATCCGTTGCCCCCATCACCTTGCGGAGATGTGCGACGGCGTTGTCGCGCTCGAGCGCGATCACGACCACGGGTCCCGAGGTCATGTACTCGACGAGCGAACCGAAGAACGGACGCTCCTTGTGAACGGCGTAAAAGCCCTCGGCCTGCGTGCCCGACAGCGAGACCTTCTTCATGCCGAGGATCTTGAATCCTTCGGCTTCGATACGGCTGATGATTTTCCCGGTATTGCCCTTGCGGTACGAATCCGGCTTGACGATGGTGAATGTGCGGTTCGACATAGGGCGCGGATGATAGCAGACCCTATCGCGCGCTGGCCTGGAGCATCGTCACGGGGGCGGCGCCGGAGGCGAGGTCGTAATCGACGGGGAGGTACATCGTGAAGCAGGAGCCTTCGCCGGGCGCGGACTGCACTTCGATCGAGCCGTGGTGCAGTTCGACGAAGTTGCGTGTGAGCGAGAGGCCGAGGCCCGTGCCGCCACGGCGAGAGCGGCGGCCGTCTTCGGTCTGATAGAACTCGTCGAAGATCCGTTCGAGCTCATCGCGCGGAATGCCGATTCCCTGATCGGCGACGTCGATGCGCACGGCCTGAACGCCGATGGGCGACACCTCTTTCGGGATGTTGCGCACCTCGAGACGAACCGGGCCGCCTTTCGGCGAGAACTTCACGGCATTGGACAGGAGGTTGAAGAGGATCTGCTTGAGGCGGCCTTCGTCGAGGCGGACTTTCGGCACGCTCTCGTCGATGATCGGAAGGATTCGCACATTCGCTTCCGATGCGAAGCCCTTCATGACGCGCTCGACGGCGGCGATCGTGTCGCGCAGGTCGAAGGTCTCGACGCGCAGCTCCATCTTGCCGGCCTCGATCTTCGAAAGGTCGAGGATGTCGTTGATCAGCTCCAGCAGGTGATTGCCGGCGGAGTGGATGTTCTCGAGAAACTTGTAGAGGCGATTGGTGAGGATCTCGCGCGTCGAGTCGAGGAGCACGCTCGAGAAGCCGATGATCGAATTGAGCGGCGTGCGCAGCTCGTGCGACATGTTGGCGAGAAACTGATTCTTGGAGCGATCGGCAGCCATCAGGCGGAGGTTCGCCTCGCGCAACTCGTTGGTTCGCTCCATCACGCGCTGCTCGAGCGCGTAGGTGAGGCCTTCGAGATCCTTGTACAGATGCGCGTTCTCGATCGCCACGGCCGCCTGATTCGCGATCGCCGTCAGCAGGATGACGTCGTCCTGCGTGAATGCATTCTTCTTGTACGACTCGATGGAGATGACGCCGATCACGCGGTCGCGGACGATCATCGGGACGCCGAGCCACGACTCGGTGGCCTTCGTGTCGGCGACAGCCTTGACGCCGAAGCGCGCTTCTTCCGCGACGCTGCCGATGAGCAGCGGTTGATGATGGCGGACGACCCAGGAGTTCAGCCCTTCGCCGACGGGGAAGCGGTCCTTCGGCAGGAAGGCATCCTCCCGGACGTCGAGCTCGAAGGAGAGCTCGTTCGTCGATTCGTCGAGCAGCGCGATGGTGAACAGCGTGCAGTCGACGATCTTTCTGCACTCGGTATAGATCGCCATCAGCAGTTGATCGGTCGTGAAGCGGAGCGAGATCGTCTTGCCGATGTTCGTCAGCGAAGCGAGCCGCTGGAGCAGTTGCACGCTCTTGCTGCGTGTCTTCGCGAGATTGCGCGCGACGAGATTCGCGATCGCGCCGGTGAACGCGAGCGCCACGACGGCGCCCCAGCCCATCGGTCCGTAGGCCAGTGCCAGTGCGATTGAGTACGGAAGCGCGACGAGGTAGATCGAGCAGTCGACGACATCGAGACGGAGGACTTCGCGCACCGTGTAGCCGTAAGCGCGCGCCGGCATGAACATCATGATGTTGTTCGTGACGATCAGCGCCAGACCGCCGAGTCCGGCGCGCATGGCGGCCGCCGACGTCGAGTGAATGACGGGAGTTTCGCCGCCGAGAAGCTCGTAGAGCGTGGCGCCGGCCAGCACCGGCACTCCATACGTCGGGAACTGCCCCACGAGCGCCTTGACGTATTCGGTGAAGGGGTCGCGAGTGTCGGTCTTCACCGGTCCGAACTGTTTCAGGGCGAGGACGCGCGAGACGATCGCCACCGCCACGGCGAGCCATGACGTGAGCACCGGCCCGAGCAGGGGAAAGAAGGCGATGCACGCGGTGATGAGCAGCGAGACGTAGATCTGATTCGTCAGCTCGAATTTGAGAAACGCCACGGCCGTCGCGAAGATGACAAAAAAACCGATGATGATCGGTGCATCCGAACCGAGCGCGTGCAGGATCGCCATCGTCTGCGCGCGGCGCACGTAGGCGACGTACACCATCGCGAGGAGTCCCGCGAGACCCTGGACCAGAAAGACGGTAATGACGCGGCGGCGCCTGGCCGACTCAGTGGACGTTGCTGAGGCCATGGGTTCGATTCATCGTACACCCTTCAAAGCGGTGTGACGACGAGAGTCCCGTCAGACGGCGTCAGCAGAACATCGCGAAAATCCGCCGGTTCGGCGAGCTCGACTCCGTGCGCGACGATGCATCGCTCGAGCGTCACTCCGCTTGCGATGCGGCAGTTCTCCCACACCGCGGAGTCCTCGACGCGGCCTTCGATGATGCTGTTCGCTCCGATCGACGAGCGGCTCACGAACCCTTTCACGGAGGCCGACTCGTCGATGATCGACGTGCCGTCGATCCGCGAGCCGGCGGGCGGCGTCACTTTGCCGGCGAGCATCAACTCGCGAATGCCTGCATTCGCGCCCGCAAGCCGCCGCGGCGTTCCGACATCGAACCACGGCGCGTCCTCGACGACGCCCGCGATCGTCTCCGTCGCGAGCAGCGGCTGATAAACGGCGTCGACGATTCCAAAGACTTCGCGGTCGGGGAAGTGGCGGAAGATCCGCGAGCTGATGAGATGCGAGCCGGCGAACATGAGCGCCTCGCCGGTGCCGCTGCCGAAGCCGGTGATCAGACCTTCGTGCAGATACACGGGCGTGAACTTGTCATCGGGCGGCGGGCGCCGCAGCGAGAGCGCAGCGATCGCCTCGTAGCCGTGACGCGCGTCGAGGAGATCGAAGTAGCGCACGAACTGAATCGTGTCGCCGTTGACGAGAAAGAACTCCTCTCCCGTCTCCAGGAAATCGCGCACGCGCCGGATCCCGCCGCCTGTACCGAGAATCTCCCGCTCCATCGAGAACTCGAAACGGCAGTCGTAGGTCGCGCTCAGAAACTCGACGATCGGATCGGGGAGATAGTGGAGGTTGACGACGATCTCGTGGATATCCGCCGCGAGAAACGCTTCCACCGCATAGCCGATGAGCGGCCGGTTGCAGACCGGCACCATCGGCTTCGGAATCGCGTTGGTGATCGGGCGAAGCCGCGTGCCGAGACCCGCGGCGAGGATCATGGATTTCACGGCGCCTGCGGCCTCTTCCTCATAGAGCGTCCGGCGGGAACACCATGTTCTCCGGCAGGTCGGCGCGCGTGCGCCGCGCCTGGCGATAGAGATCGGCGTACGACTGGCGGATGCCCTGATCGACGTTCATTCCGAGCTCGGTGGCGACGGTGCGAATCACATCGATGGCTCCCTCGATCTCGAAATAGTCGCCGATCGGCGTGCGGTCGATGACGACTTCGACGTCGCGCACGCGCCAGACCTCGCGAAACTTCTGATAGCGAAAGGTCGGCTTGAAGCCGAGCGAGTCGAAGAGCTGAATCGCCAGCTCGAAGGACTCGACGCCGGTCTGCACTTCCTCGCGCGCCTTCACGCCGCTCTCGAATGATGTCGGCCCCTTGAACGTGGCGATGGCATAGCGCCCGAACTTGCGCACGCGCAGCAGCGCACCGCGCGTGCGCAGCTCGCCGCGGCGATCGAGGACGATGTTGTCTTCGAATGTCTCCGGATAGAGCCGCGTCGCGCCGAGGTCGCTCAGCTTGCGGACCAGCTCCGCGCGGTCGCGGAGAGCGAATTTGATTTCGATTTCGAGAGCCATTGTTGGTTTCGCGGGCTCGAAGTTGCGCGGGCTCGCGGTGAGCTCTACCGAGAGCCCGCGTGCCCGCGTATCCGCGAGACTACTTCTTCAGCACTTCCACGCCCGGCAGTGCCGCGCCGGAAATGAATTCAAGCGACGCGCCGCCGCCCGTTGAAATGTGACTCACCTTCGATGCGAAGCCGGAGGCCTTGACGGCCTCGACCGACTCGCCGCCGCCGACGACGGTGATCGCCTTCTCGTTGTCGGTGAGCGCACGCGCCATCGCCATCGTCCCTTTCGCGAACGCTTCCTTCTCGAAGACTCCCATCGGGCCGTTCCAGAAGATCACGCGCGCGGTTCCGAGCTTCTGCGCATAGAGCGCGACGCTCTTCGGGCCGATGTCGAAGGCTTTCTGTGCTGCGGTGAGACCGCCCGCTACCTCCACGGTCTCGATGACGGTGGGATTCTCGAGGTCATCGCCGCAGACGAGATCGACGGGCAGCAGCACTTCGGCGCGCTTCTCGCCGGCGAGAATGCGTGTCGCGACATCCAGCGAATCCTTGTCGACGAGCGAGCCGCCCATCGCGACGCCTTGCGCGGCGAGGAAGGTGTTGGCCATGCCGCCGCCGATGAGCACGGTGTCGGCGAGTTTCACGAGAGCCTCCAGCGGCTCGATCTTCCCCGCGATCTTCGCGCCGCCGAGCAGCGCGACGAAGGGGCGATCGCTGACCGACGTGACCTTCTGCAGAAACTCGAGCTCGCGCGCGAGAAGGAGTCCGCCCGCGATGCGCTCGCGCGCGAAGAGGCGCGGCAGCGCGTCGATCGATGCGTGTGCGCGATGGCATGCTCCGAACGCATCGTTCACGTAGAGGTCCGCCAGCTTCTGCAGCTCTTCGGCGAATGCTTTCTCATTCGACTCCTCGCCGGCGTGGAAGCGGAGGTTCTCGAGCAGCAGCACATCGCCTGCTTTGAGCCTGCCGGCTTTCGCCTGGGCGTCTTCGCCGATGCAATCGCCGGCCCACTGCACTTCCGTGCCGAGGAGCTCCGCGAGACGGTCGCGCACGGGAGCGAGCGAATACTTCTCCTTCCGCTGCCCCTTCGGCCGGCCGAGATGCGAGGCGATGACGACGGCGGCGCCGGTGTCACGCAGACGGCGAAGCGTCGGGATCGTCTCTTCGATGCGCGTCGCATCGGTGATGCGCGTGCCGTCGAGCGGCACGTTGTAATCGACGCGATAGAAGACGCGATGGCCGGCAGGATCGATGTCGTCGAGTGTGCGGATCTGAATCATGATGACTTCGCCGTGAGAGTTTCTTTCTTCACGCGTGCAACGTGCGCGATCAGATCGAGAATGCGATTCGAGTATCCCCACTCGTTGTCGTACCAGGCGAGGATCTTGTGCATGTGCGGATCGACGGAGCGGGTGAAGGTCGTGTCGACGATCGATGAGTGAGCATCGTTGTTGAAGTCGATCGAGACGAGCTGCTCGTCGGAGTAGGCGAGGATGCCTTTCAATTCGCCGTTCGCGGCATCGCGGACGGCACGGTTGATCTCTTCCGCGCTCGTCTCCTTCTCGGTGCGGAAGGTGAGGTCGACGAGCGAGACGTTGGGCGTCGGCACGCGAACCGAGATGCCGTCGAACTTTCCCTTCAGTTCGGGCAGCACGAGGCCGACGGCTTTCGCGGCGCCCGTCGTCGTCGGGATCATCGACAGCGCGGCAGCGCGCCCGCGGCGGAGATCCTTGTGCGGCAGATCGAGAATCTCCTGATCGTTCGTGTACGAGTGAACCGTCGTCATGATGCCGCTCACGATCCCGAACTTTTCATGGAGCACTTTCGCGACCGGCGCGAGGCAGTTCGTCGTGCACGACGCGTTGGAGATGATCCTGTCCCTCGATGGATCGTAGCTTTTCTCGTTCACGCCCATGCAGAACGTGGCGTCCGCGTCCTTCGAGGGAGCGGAGATGATGACCGTCTCGACGGACTTGCGGAGATGGCGCGAGGCCTTGTCCTTCGAAGTGAAGCGGCCCGAGGACTCGACCACGATCTCCGCGCCGAGGTCGCCCCATGGAATCTCGGCGGGATCGGGAGTCGCGAAGACGCGCAGTTCCCTGCCGTCGATCGAGATGCCGTTCGCGGTTGCCTTGATGTCGTTGGAAATCGTGCCGTGGACGGAGTCGTACTTCAGAAGATAAGCGAGCGTCGCGGCGTCAGTCAGATCGTTGACGGCGACGAATTCGATGTCGTGCTTTGCAGCAAGCGCGGCGCGGACGACGTTGCGTCCGATGCGGCCAAAGCCGTTCACACCTACCTTGACCATGATTCCTCCTGGTGGAGCGCGGGCCTCCCGCCCGGCTCGCGGTGCCGAAGTCGCCGGGCGGAGACGCTCGACGACTGCGGGCGAGACGCCCGCGCTCCGTGCCGCGTAGTATAACGATCGGCGAATGAGCGTCGACCCGATCCGCTGGACCCACAACACGCTGCACCTTCTGGACCAGAGACTTCTTCCCCGCGACATCGTCTGGGTCGAGTGCCGCAATGCGCACGAGGTCGCGGTTGCGATTCGCGACATGATCGTGCGCGGCGCGCCGGCGATCGGCGTCGCGGCGGCGTTCGGCATGGCGATGGCGGAGGATGTCGACGCCGCAGCCGCGGAGCTTCGTGCCTCGCGCCCCACCGCAGTCAACCTCGGCTGGGCCATCGATCGCATGTTGCGCGCGCGTGACCGTGGCGCCGATCTGAAAGCCGAGGCGGAGGCGATGTTCACCGAGGATGTCGAGGCCAACAAGCGCATCGGACGTCACGGCGCGCAGCTCCTCGGCCAGAGCGCGACGGTACTGACGCATTGCAACGCAGGCGCACTCGCGACCGCCGGATACGGCACCGCACTCGGCGTGATTCGCGCCGCGGTGGAAGGCGGGAAGAAGATCGCGGTCTTTGCAGATGAGACGCGGCCCTATCTTCAGGGAGCGCGCCTCACCGCGTGGGAGCTGCAGCAGGACGGCATCGACGTCACGCTGATCACCGACAACATGTCGGGCCACTTCTTTCAACAGAACACATTCGATGCGGTGGTCGTCGGCGCGGACCGGATTGCCGCGAACGGCGACACGGCGAACAAGATCGGGACGTACACGGTCGCCGTGCTTGCCGGCGCGCACGGCGTGCCGTTCTACATCGCAGCTCCGGTGTCGACGATCGACATCCACTGCCCGTCGGGCACACACATTCCGATCGAAGAGCGGAGCGCGGCCGAGGTGACGTCGATCGGGAACACGCCGATCGCTCCGGAGGGGATTCACGTCAGGCATCCGGCGTTCGACGTCACGCCGGCGCGACTCATCACCGCCATCATTACCGACCGCGGCGTGCTGCGCCCGCCGTTCGAGGAGTCCATACGAAATATTCTGCAAGGCTGATCGCCGCGTTCTGGTTTGGCGCCGGCGCGTTTCTCATCATCGCGGCGGGTGCGGCATTCAAGGCCGCATCGCCGATGTACGCCGCGAATGTCGTCGGCTCCATGCTGACCCGCTGGCATTACATCGCCCTCGGCGCGCCACTGCTGCTCGTCGCGATCGAGTGGCGGCGCCTGCGCACGCCGGTGATCGCCGTGGTCTTCGTCGCGATCATCCTCGCGACGTTCGAAGCGCTGATCGACATCCGCCTGCACCAGATGCGAACGGCGATGAACATGCGCCACTTCGGCATGCTGCACGGCATCTCGTCGATGCTCCTGCTCCTGCAGGTCATCGCCGCAGCAGCGGCGGTCGTGGCGAATGAAGCAGCGGAGGGCGGCGCCCAGGCAGCGGCTCAGACAGCGGCTCAGACAGCAGGGTCAGAGTAGCTGACGCCTGCTGCCTGCCGCTTGTCAAGCGATCGCGTTGCCGTCGATATCGAGCTCGTGGATCGGATAGCCGAGCGTGCCGAGAGGCTCGCGAACCTGTTTGGCGTTGCCGACGATCACGATGACGGCGCGATCGGGATCGATGTACTTCTTCGCGACGCGCTCGATATCAGCCTTCGAGATCGCGCCGATGTTCTCGCGATAGCGGTCGAAGTAGTTCTCCGGCAGACCGTAGAGCTCCATGTCGAGCAGGCGTGATGCGATGTCGCTCGCCGTCTGCACGGTCGCGGGAAAGACGCCCATCAGATAGCTCTTCGTGTCGTGGAGCTCGCGGTCTTCGACATCGCCGGTGCGAATGCGGCGCAACTCGGAGAGCACTTCGTGCACCGATTCCTTCGTCACCTCGTTGCGCACCGGCGCGGCGACGACGAATGGTCCGGCGCTGCGGCGGAACGCGAACATCGAGCGCGCGCCGTACGTGTAGCCATGTTTTTCGCGCAGATTGAGGTTGATGCGCGAGTTGAAGATGCCGCCCAGCAGCGCGTTCATCACCGAGAGCGCGAAGTAGTCGGACGAGGAGCGCGACACGCCGATGTGTCCGATGCGAATCTCCGACTGGACGGCAGCCGGCCGGTCGATCAGATAGATGCGGTTTCCCTCGATCTCCTTCGGAATCGGCGAAGGGCGCGGCGGTTCCGTGCCGCGTCCCCAATCACCGAGTGCACCTTCGACGAGCTTCAGCGCGTGCTCCGGCTCGAGGTCGCCGCTCACGATGACCGAGGCGTTGTTCGGAACGTAGTGCTGCCGGTAGAAGTCGCGCACGTGATCGAGGCCGATCTTCGGCACCGACTCCATCGTGCCCGACATCGGGAAACCGTATGGGCCTTTGCCGTAGAGGAGACCGGAGAAGCGCTTGGCGGCGATCATCGACGGCTCGTCGCGCTGCTGCAGCAGATCGTTGAGGCGCTCGGCGCGAACGCGCTCGAGCCCTTCCGCGGGCAACTGCGGCCGCGTCGTGACGTCGGCGAAAATCTCCATGGCCTGGTTCGCATAGCGAGCCAGCACGTCGAGCGATGCGTAGGATGCATCCCAGTCCGCACCCGTGCCCATGGTGGCGCCGAGAAGGCCGATGTCTTCGGCGAGGCGGATGGCATCACGGCTGCCGGCTCCCTCATCGAGAAGATCGGCAGTGATCGACGCGACTCCTGCGAGCTCCGGCTGATCGTGATCGGCGCCGGAACGGATGAGCGCGCGCATCGAGACGAGCGGCGCGTTGTGCGTCCGCGCGAGCAGGACGCGAAGTCCGTTCGCGAGCGTCGTCCGCGTCACGTCGGGGAAGTGGTAGGGCCGTGGTGGTCCGGGAAGAGGCGCTTTGGTGCGGTCGGTCATAGGTCTTCGGTCCATTCTGAGCGAAGCGAAGAATCAACCAACGCGCCGGGATGATTTCGCCGCGAGCATTGCTCATGGGGCATAGTGCCGGGTCGAATTCGCCGCGAGCATTGCTCATGGGGCATAGTGCCGCGGCGTCTTGGTTGATCCTTCGCTTCGCTCAGGATGGTTGTCCTTCAGGCAAAAACAGACTCGTCGCGCGGTTCTCTGCGACGAGGTACTCGCGGGCGACGCGCGTGATGTCCGCGGCCGTCGCGTTCTCGTAAGGCTCGAGCCACGTATTCACGACCTGCGGGTCGTCGAAGAAGGTGGTGAACATGCCGATGATGTCGGCTCGCTCGTCGTAGTTCTCGAGATGATGCGCATGCTCGATCTCGGCGCGATTGCGCGCGCGGATCATTTCGTCTTCCGTCACGCCGTCATTCACGAGTCTGGCGATCTCTTCGTCGATTGCGGCCTCGATCGTCTCGATGCTGACGCCTTCGCGCGCCGTCGCCTGCATCATCAGCATTCCGCTCGCCTCGGTCGGCAGAATGTAGGCGGCGACGTCCTGCGCGATCTGTTTCTCGTGGACGAGCACGCGATCGAGACGGCTCGCCTTGTCGGCGGCGAGCACCGTCGAGAGAAGATCGCCGTAGATCCAGTCCGGAGCGCCCATCTTCGGCAGGTGATAGAGCCGGTAGATGCGCGGGAGCTGAACGGGCGAGGTGAAGACTTCACGCCGCTCGCCACCCAGCGGCTTCCGTTCCGCGGTGAACTCCGGGAACGTGCCGCCCGGCGCGATCTCGGAAAAGTATTCTTCGATCAGCCGCTTCGCGTCGTCCGTCGCGAAATCGCCCACGACCGTCAGCGTGCAGTTGTCGGGGCGGTACCAGGTCGTGAAGAAGTTCCGCACATCATCGAGGGATGCCGCACCGAGATCCTCCATCGAGCCGATCGTCGGCCATTGATAGGGAAAATCGGGATCGTAGGCGAGGTTGAGCAGCCGCTCGAATGACGTGCCGTACGGAACGTTGTCGTAATGCTGCCGCCGCTCTTCCTTGACGACTTCGCGCTGGATGTCGAACTTCTCCTGCGTCAGCGCTGGAAGAAAGAAGCCCATCCGGTCCGACTCCAGCCAGAGGCCGAGGGCGAGATAGTTGGAGGGAAGAGTCTCGTAGTAATTCGTCCGGTCGAACGAGGTGCTGCCGTTGAGCACACCTCCCACGGACTGCACGTAGCGAAAATGTTCGTTGTTGCCGACGTGCTCCGAGCCGGAGAACAGCATGTGCTCGAAGAGATGCGCGAAGCCGGTGCGTCCCGGCCGCTCGTTCTTCGAGCCGACGTGATACCAGAGATTGATCGCGACGAGAGGTGAGGTGTGGTCTTCGTTGAGCACGACACGAAGCCCGTTGCCGAGCTCATATTGCTCCAGGTTGAGCATAGGGGGCGAGTTGTATCATGAACGATGAAAATCGAACGATGAACGATGAACGATGAAAATCGAACGATGAACGATGAACGATGAACGATGAACGGAAATTGAGGCAAGTTCATCGTTTAGCGTTTGGCCTGCGCCGCGGTTGCCAATGGCGTTGCCCGAGGGTGAAAAGCCCATGTTCATCGTTCATCGTTCATCGTTCATCGTTCGCCCTACACCAACCGTTGCCGACTTGGGCGACCCAAGGGTGAACAGGTAACGCGTTCATCGTTCATCGTTCATCGATTATCCTTCGTCCGCAGATGTCCAAGCCGCTTCCATTCCGGCATATCGCCGTCGAGGGACCGATCGGTGTCGGGAAGACTTCGCTCGTCACGCTGCTCGCGAAGCGGTTTCGAGGAACGAAGATTCTGGAAGATGCCGACAACCCGTTTCTCGACGACTTCTACAAGGACAAGCGTGGCGCGGCGTTCCGGACGCAGCTCTTCTTTCTTCTGTCGCGTTTCGATCAGCAGCGGAAGATCGCGCAGCGCGACCTCTTCACCGAGCTGATCCTCGCCGACTACTCGTTTCCGAAGGACAAGATCTTCGCCTATCTGACGCTCGAGGATTCCGAGCTGATGATTTACAACCGGCTCTACGATCTTCTCTATGAATCGGTCCCGAAGCCGGACCTGGTGATTTACCTTCAGGGCAATCTTGATACACTCTTGAAGCGCATCAAAAAGCGTGGCCGTAACTACGAGAAATCGATCTCGCCGCAGTATTTGCAGGAGATCAGCGAGGCGTACTCCCACTACTTTTACCGGTACGACGAGACGCCGTTGCTGGTCGTGAATACGAACGAGATCGACTTCGTGGCGCGGCCTGAGCATTTCGATCAGCTCGTGGAGCAGATTCGAAACGCTCAAAAGGGAACCCAATACTACGTACCGCTTGGATCCTGAGTTGACGGACCGAGACGGAGGGAAAGATGGCTGCACAGAAGATTACTGTCCCGGCGATCCGCGCGATGAAGCAGACGCAGCGGATCGGGATGATCACCGCGTACGACTACCCGAGTGCGAAGCTGGCCGATGCGGCCGGCGCCGACATCATCCTCGTCGGCGATTCGCTCGGCATGGTCATTCTTGGATATCCCGACACGCTGAGCGTGACGGTCGATGACATGCTGCACCACACCCGCGCTGCGGCGCGCGGCGCCTCGCGATCTCTGATCGTCGGCGACATGCCCTACATGTCGTACCACGTGTCGGTCGAAGAGTCCGTTCGCAATGCGGGACTCTTCGTGCAGGCGGGCGCGCATGCAGTGAAGATCGAAGGCGGCAAGCCGTCGCGCATCCGCGTCATCGAAGCGGTGCTCGATGCGGAGATCCCGGTGATGGGCCACATCGGGCTGACGCCGCAATCGGTCAACGCGCTCGGCGGGTTCAAGGTGCAGGGCAAGGGCGCCGATGACGCGCGCCGCCTGATCGACGAAGCAGCAGCGCTGGAGCAGGCCGGCTGCTTTGCGCTGGTGCTGGAGTGTGTGCCTTCCGAGCTCGCGTCGCTGATCACGGAGCGGATCTCGATTCCGACGATCGGCATCGGCGCCGGCATCCACTGCGACGGACAGGTCCTCGTCTATCACGACCTCCTCGGCCTCTACGACGGGCACAAGCCGAAGTTCGTGCGGCGGTACGCGCAGATCGGCGCCGACATTCAGGCGGCGATCGAGCGCTATCTCGCCGATGTGCGCGAAGCGCGATTCCCCGACGATCAGACGGAAGCGTTTCACGTCGCGCTCGATGACGAGCTGCGCGAGCTGTACGGCGGCGGCGTCGTGATCGAAATGCCGAAGGCGAAGTGACTCGGGCTCCAGGGATGCACGTCGCTACGACGATCTCCGAAGTTCGCGAACACGTGGCCGCGGCGCGTGCGGCCGGGAAGCGGATCGGCTTCGTTCCGACGATGGGGTTCCTTCACGAAGGCCATCTGTCGCTGATCGATGTCGCGCGCGCCGACGGCGCGGAGTTCATCGCCGTCTCGATCTTCGTCAACCCGAAGCAGTTCGGTCCCAGCGAGGATCTCTCGCGCTATCCGCGGAATGAGGAGGGCGACCGGCGCCTGCTCGAAGGTAAAGATGTTGACCTTCTGTTTCTGCCGCCGGTCGAGGTGATGTATCCGGCCGGCTCGCAGACCATGGTCACCGTGGGCGGGGTGGCGAAGCCGCTGGAAGGGGAGCGGAGGCCGGGACACTTCGACGGCGTGGCGACGGTGGTGCTGAAGCTCTTCAACATCGTGCAGTGCGACGTCGCCGCGTTCGGGCGCAAGGACGCTCAGCAGTGCGCGGTCATCGAGCGGATGGTGCGCGACCTCGACGTGCCGGTGCGGCTGATTTTCGGCGAGACCATGCGCGAAGCGGACGGACTCGCGATGTCGTCGCGCAACAGCTACCTGACGAAGGAAGAGCGGGCGATTGCACCGCTGCTGCAGCGCGCACTGCGCGCCGGCGAAGATGCGCTCCGGCGCGGCGGCAGCGTTGCCGACGCGGAGCGCGCGATGCGCAGCGCCTGCAGCGGCGTCGAGATCGACTACCTCTCCGTCGTCGATCCGCTGACGTTCGAGCATCCGGCCGATCTCCGCCGCGAGCTCCTGCTGGCGGGAGCGATCCGCATCGGCCGGACGCGCCTCATCGACAACATCCGCATACAATCACCGCCGTGATTCGCAATCTCGTACGGTCGGTCATTCACAACGCCACGGTGACGAACATCGCACATCAGTGGCCGGTCGCGCTGCGCCTCGATCCGGCGATCATGCGCGCCGCGGAGCTCGTGCCGCTCGAAATCGTCGAGATCATGAGCCTCTCGACGGTGACGCGATTTCGGACCTACGTGCAGCCCGGCGATCCCGGCGAGGTGACCGTGTTCACGACGCACGAACATCACGTGTCCGCGGGCGACGTCGTCTCGATACTGACGTACTCGCAGTTGCACGCCGGGCAGTCGCTCGACCATCGCGCGAAACTCGTCACGCTCGATCCCGGCAATCACGTGATCGCGATTGCCGATGCGACCACGCAATTCTGATCTCGCGGCCGCGGCGCTCTTCCTCGCTCTCAGCGTCGTGATGACGTGGCCGCTTGCGCGGCACCTGTCGCGCGCCGTCTCCGACTGGGGCGACCCGCTGTTGAATGCGTGGATTCTCGACTGGGATGTCTATGCCGCGACGCATGCCGGCACGCGGCTCTTCGACGCGCCCGTCTTCTATCCGCATCACGACACGCTCGCGCTCTCCGAACATCTTTGCGGTCTCGCGGTCTTCGCTGCACCGATGCGCTGGCTGGGCGCCGGCCCCATCACCGCCGCAAACATCCTCTGGATTCTCGGCTTCGCCTTCACAGGCTTCGGCACGTATGTCGCGGCGCGGATGCTCACCGGCTCGCGCGGTGCCGGAATCGTTGCCGGAGTGTTCGCCGCGTTCGTTCCGTGGCGATTCCTCCACATCACGCATCTGCAGATTGCATCGGGCGGCTGGCTGCCGCTGATGATCGCGGCTCTCTACTTCTTCGCGGCAAGTCCGACCTGGCGAAGAGCCGCGCTGTTCGGCGCCATCTACTTCATGAATGGCTGGACGAACCTCCACTACTTCGCCTTCGGATCCGTCGTGATTGCGATGACGACGCCGATCATGCTGCGGCGCGACGCCCGCGCATATTTCAGGATCGCCGTCGCGACGATCGGCGCGCTCGTGCTGATGCTGCCGTTTCTGCTTCCTTATCGCGCCGCGATGAAGGAGTACCACATGCGCGAGGACATCAGCGAGACGCGCCTTTACTCCGCAAGGCCGGCCGACTGGCTGTATGTCACTTCCTGGAATCGCTTCTACGGACCGCTGCAGGATCAGAACGGGCCAGACGAGCCGGAGCGGCTTCTCTTTCCCGGATATCTCGGAGTGATGCTCGCCATGGGTGGCGTCGTCTGCGGACGCGGAACCGGCCGCGCGGCCGGCGTTCTCTGGACGCTCGCCGGCTTCCTCGGTTCTCTTGGTCTGAACGGCTGGTTCCATACCGCGCTGTTCAACGCGATTCCCGTTTTTCACGGCATCCGCGTGCCTGCGCGCTGGGCGGTCATCGCATACTTCGGCATCGCGTTGCTCGCGGCATTCGGCGCGAAGGCACTCGCCGGACGGATTCCATTCGCGCATGCCGTGCTCACCGTGATGCTTCTTCTCGAGCTTCGTGCTGCACCCTTGCCGCTGCAGCTCGGGCCCTCCAAGGCGCCGCCGGTTTACGCATGGCTGAGAGGTGCGGCGATTCACGGCGGAATCGAACATCTGCCCGCCGGCGAAGCGAAGAGCGAGTTTCTCTACATGTTCCGCGAGACCGAGCACCACAAGCCGCAGATCAATGGAGGGGGAATCGAGTTGCCGCTCACGAGTGCGATCGCGAAACTCGCGGAGGCGAGGCCGATCCCCGACGCGTTGATGGATCAGCTCGAGCGCGCGAACTGCAGTCTCGTCCTCGTGCATTCACGCACGATGAGCGGCGGGCGCGATTTTCTCCGGCGGCAGTTGCAGAGCGGCAGGCTGGCGTTCGTCGCGCGTTTTCCGGACGGCGTGTTCGGCGATTACGTCTTCGCCGTGCGTCGCGTCGAGCCGCACATGCCCGCCGGAGATCCGAGCGTGGCACAACGCTTCGTCGAAGGGCTGGCCGACGTCAACACCAGCACGATCGAGTCGCTCATTCGTGCGGATCAAATGGACGGCATGAGGTCGCGTCCTGCATGGTCGGTGGCCGATCGGCATTTCATCGTTCCGATCGCAGCGTCGTTCCAGGGTGTGCCGCCTTCGAACTACACGACGGAGGCACGGCTGCGAGGAGCGGGAGCCAGCGTGACGCTCACGCTGTGGCCGCAGGGTCTGGTGCGCCGGTTGAGACTTGCGGACGACGGCGCCTCCTTCACCGATGTTCTCTACGACAACTTCGGCATCCTCGGTAGCGGCTGGATGGACATCGCTTCCGATCGCGCGATCGAAGTGTCGTTCGCGCTCGTCGATCGCGGGACGAACGGAGTGACACCGATCGCTGCTCTGCGCGGGATGCCTCCACGCGAGGTGCAGGTGCGTGATGCGCAGACTCTCTGGCTGCTGAACAGCACCGCGAGTCCTGTTGAAGCGAATGTGTGCGGCACTCTCGTGACGCTTCCGCCGCACACATTGCTGCAGCGCAGTGCCCTTCACGCGTGCCGTGTCAGCGGCGTGTATGCCTTCGGCTCGACGAAGCGCGCCGACGGAGTGACGGAATTCGAATGGCCGTAAGAGGTGTGGGACAAGCTGAGAGCTTGTCCTGCATCATCCTCAGTGCGTCCGCACGAAATCGATGAAGCCTGCCTCGACATTCACATCGATCAGCTTCACGCGCACTCGCTGGCCGATGTCGAGACCGTCGAATCCATGCACGATCTTTCCTTCGACTGGCGGATGGAAGATGCGCGCCCACGTTCCTTTGGGTCCGGCGCCGGTGACGATGCCGTCGAAGCGCTCGCCGATGCGGTCGCGCAACAGACACGCCGCGGCTGATTTCCGCACCTGCCGCTCGACCTTGTTCGCGGCGTCTTCCTGCTTCGTGCAGTGATCAGCGAGTGACGCCAGCTCGTCGCGGGTGTAGGGCGGCTTCGCATTGTGCAGGGCGGCCTTCACGAGGCGATGCGTGATGAGATCGGGGAAGCGGCGGTTCGGCGCCGTCGAATGCGAGTAGTCGCGAACGGCAAGGCCGAAATGGCCGATCGGCGTGTCGCCCGGCATCTCGACGACGTATTCGCCCGCACCCATCGCCTTCACGATCGACAGCGACAGGTCGGGGAAGCGCATGGGATCCGCTTTCTTCCGCCGCACGAGGAACTCGGCGAGCGCGACGGGATCGGGATCCGGCGGCAGCGTCTCGCCGAGATCCTTGGCGATCTGCTCGATGCGGTCCCAGCGCTCCGGCGAACGGACGACGCGCCGCAGGCTCGGCAGCTTGCGCGCCTCGAGGAAGCGCGCCGTCGCGCCGTTAGCCGCGATCATGAAGTCTTCGATGAGCATGCGCGCGTTGTTGCGCTTTTCCTGGCGAAGATCGATGACCTGGCCTTGCTCGTTGACGACCGGCCGCGCTTCGATCGTCTCCAGATCGAGTGCGCCATGTTCGTGCCGCAGCTCGCGCATCCTGTCAGCGATGCGGTCCTGAATCTTCAGATTGTCCGCGAGCCCTTTCACGTTTCGGACTTTCTCCGGCATCTCGCCGTTGCCGTCGAGCCATTCGCCGACGGAGTTGTACGCGAGCTTCGCCTTGTTGTGGACGAGGCCACGATAGACATCGCTCTTCGTCACCGAACCGTCCGAGGAAACCGTCATGTCGACGATCAGCGCGATGCGCTCCTCGTCTTCGTTGAGCGAAGTCAGATCGGTCGACAATTTCTCGGGGAGCATCGGAAAGATCTTCGATGCCGTGTACACCGAGGTCGTGTTCTGCTGCGCGTGCTGATCGATGGGTGTGCCCTTCTTGACGAGCGCATCGACGTCCGCGACGGCAACCATCGCGCGCACATTGCCGCCACCGAGGTCCTCGGCGACGGTGAGCTGGTCGAGGTCGCGCGAGTCGTCGTTATCGATCGAGCACCAGAGCAGATTGCGCAGATCGCGGATGGCCGTGTCGTTCTCGCGCGCGGGCTCGCCGATGTCCGCAAGCTGCTGCTCGACCTCCGGCGAGAAGTCGGGCGCGAGCCCCTTTTCGATCATCACATCGTGCGCAAGGTCGCGGAGTTGGCAGGCATCGTCTCGGTGCATAGTGGAGAAAGTAGATGCTAGGCTCGCGCCGATGCAAGTGCGGCGTGCAGGCGACCGTGCAGTTTTGATCGAACTGGGCGAGGTGAGCGCGGAGGAATTGCACCGCGCAGCGCTCGAGAAATCGCGCGAGGGAGTCGTGATCATCGGCCACTCGTCGCTGCTCGTCGTTGCTGACACGCCTGGCCGCTCCTCCGTCCCCCTCTCCCCTCAAGCGGGGAGAGGGACCAGGGGTGAAGGGCCGCGACGAATCGAGATTCCCGTCCTCTTCGACAAGGACCAAAGAGAGGCCATCCTCAAGGCCCGCTACCTCGGCTTCCGCGCAGGCTTCGCCTATCTCGAAGGCTGGCCGGTCCCCATGCCCCGGCTCGAGACTTCGCGCCCGGTGAAGAAAGGTTCGTTCGCGATCGCCGGCACGATGGCCGGCTTCTATCCGATCGACACGCCGGGCGGCTGGAACGTCATCGGACGGACGAGCGTCGCGCTGTGGGATCCGAATCGCGAACCGCCCAATCTGATTGCGCCAGGCGATCTCGTGCACGTGATTCCGGTGAACGAGCTCCCACCGGAGGAGCCGCTGTTGCCGCCGAAGATGCCAGAGGGCGACGCGATCGCGGAGGTGATCAGCCCGGGCCAGCTCACGCGGATCGTGGGGCCGCGCGACTGGTCGCGAGCCCAACACGGCGTTGCACCGGGCGGGCCGTTCGATGAGATCGCGGCAGCGGAGGCGAATCGCGCGGCGGGCAATCCGCCGGATGCTGCGCTGCTCGAGTGCGTGCTGGTCGGGCCGTCACTGCGGTTCGTGCGGCCTATGCGCGTCGCTGTGTTCGATGGGGTTCGGGTGATTCGTCAAGTAGTTGACGAGCTTGCCGTTGGACGGTTGCGCGGATTCCGCGGGTATGTGGCGGTCGAAGGTGGGATCGCTGTCTCTTCCGGATATGAGGAGGCGATGCGTGTGGTGCGGGGGATGACTCTTTTTTCCAGGCCCCTCACCCGTGGGGACGAAGAGAGGCGGGGAGAGGGGGACGTCGGGGATGGGGACCGGTTTGCGATTCGCGTCGTGCCGGGGCCGCATGAGCCTTCCATTTCCGAGATCGCGTGCGAGGTCACTTCGCAACTCGATCGCGTCGGGATCCGCATGCGGCCGCTGCAGCCGGTTGGAATCGCAGCGCCGCGCGATCTCCCTTCCTGCGGCATGCAGTTCGGCAGCGTGCAGCTTCATCCCGATGGATCGCTCGTCGCGATGGGGCCGGACCACCCGGTCACCGGCGGCTATCTGCAGCCGATGACCGTGCTGTCATCCGATCTCTGGAAGCTCGCGCGGCTCGCGCCCGGCGAGCGGGTGCGGTTCTATTCGCCGTAGACGTAGCCTTCGCGCGCCTTCACTTTGAACTCGCGGTTCTTCAGCGTGACGGCGACCTTCTGGTAGCCCTTCGTCCCCTTCGGTTTCTGCGTGTAGTAGGTGAGCAGGTAGTAGCCGTTGTTCGTCTGCTCCACCTGAGCGACCGGCGAATAGAAGCTCACGCTGTTGCGGAAGTACTCGCCATTCGTATCCGTCGCGATCGACTGGAGCGTGTCGTGATAGACGGGAAGAAGCGGCGCGTCGGCCTGCAGGTTGACGGAGTAGACGGTCACGTTCGCCGCGTTCAGCGACTGCACCATCGGCCGGTAGTAGCGGCTGTGGGAAAGGATCACGCCGTCGCGCACGTCTTCTCCCTGCTCGACGATGCCGGGAGAAAAGAGGATGAGGTTCTTGCGCGCTTTGACGGCTCGCAGCGAATCGCCGAGGACCGTCAGCGCCTCGTACACCGTCCCGGTGCGGTTGATCATCGCCTTGCCGTCGACGGCGCCGAGGATCGAGTGGGCTGCGTTGCCGCTCTTCGTGAGGCCGGGACCGAAGGAGAGTGCCGAATCGAGCGCCTTGTGCAGTTGCGCCTTGTCGTTCGTGAAGTCGCTGTAGACCTTCAGGCGGACGTCATGGCCGACGATGGCGACGCGATCGGCGGGGAGCATTTCGTCGTCGATGAATTTCCGCGCTGCGTCGCGCGCCAGGCGCAGACGGTCGTAGAGCAGAGCGCCTTCCGGTTTGTCGAAGAAGAAGACGAAGTAGCGCTCCTCGCGCACGCGCTCGACCTTGAAGACCGCGTTCTTCTCGGTGCCGTTCAGCAGGGTCCGGTTCGTGAAGTAATCGACCGACTCGACCTTCTGCGGTTTGCCGTTTTCCGTGACGATGAAGTCGTCTTTGTCGAGACCGAGGATCTGATGGCCGTCGGCGTCGGTGACGATGGCGTCGACGAGCACGACGTTGACGTCGACTTTTTCTCCGAAGGGTGAAGTCTGCTGCGCGGTGAGAGGCAGTGATGCCAGCAGACAGAGGATTGCAACGCTGCGAACCATGGAAGTCTCCTTCGAAACGGGGAACGCCTCGTGATCGTGGGCTCTTCCGCGTTCACGGGACTGTTTCTTGCTGCATCGCGGACACATGAAGAAGTTTTGTTTCTTGTTGCTGATCGCTGTCGCTGGACCGTCGCTGATGGCACAGCGCGGCCTCGATCTGATCGTCGATGCGGAAGGTGTACGGCGCACGGGAGGCACGCGCGATCTCACGCCGGGGCAGCGCGAGTTCATCCCCGAGTTCTCCAACGGATGGGGAGCGGGTGTGGGAGTGAACTGGTGGTTGTCGGATCGCGTATCGCTCGAGGCGAAGGCGTCAGGGTTTCGCTCGCGCTTGAACGTGACGACGGTTGGCTCCGACTTCGTGACGAATGTCGATCTCGGGCACGCGCAGATCTATCCGATCATGGCCGCGCTGCAGTGGCATCCGTTCGAGCATGGGATGTTCCGTCCGTACATCGGAGCGGGCGCGGCGCATGTGATCCTGAAGAATGTGAACGAGAGGATCGGCAACAGCGGGCCATCGGGAATCGAGTTCAGCGATCCGACGGGTCTGCTGCTGGATGCGGGAACACGGCTGCAGCTCTCCGATCGCTGGGCGCTCTCCGCGGATGTGCGCTACGTGCCGGTAGAGACGAAGGGGCGGACGACATTTCCGGGAACGGCGTCAGCGGTCCGGCTGCAGGTGAAGCCGCTGCTCGCGGGGTTTGGAGTGGTGTACCGGTACTGAGTGCTGAGGGAGTGGAGATGGTCGGGGCAAGAGGATTTGAACCTCCGACCTCACGGTCCCGAACCGTGCGCTCTGACCAGGCTGAGCTATGCCCCGAAACGGCAGGAAAGGAGGCGCATTCTAGGGGAATCGCGCCGCCCGGTCAAACGGGGAGAGCCAGAAGTTCATTCCAGCCAGCACTCATCACTCAGCACTCGTCACTCAGCACTCAGCACTGGCCCCTCATCACTCGCCGCTGTGACTTCCGTCATACCTGGAATGGATTTTTGGCGCGATCCTGTTGAAGATGAGACTCAGTCTCAACTAGGATAGGAACCCAGCCATGATCGTCTGCCTCTGCCGTGGAGTCTCCGACCGCCAGGTCAACGAAGCCATCGACAACGGCGCCACCTGCCTCGGCCGCCTCGAACAGTGTGGCATCGGCGGCGACTGCGGCGGCTGTGAGCGCACTCTGGAGAAGATGCTCGACAAAGCCGAAGATGCCGGCCGCATTACACGCTGCACCACTTGCGCGTGCGTCGCAAGCCTCGCTTCTGCATAATGGCGCGTCATGAAGGGCGACAAAAAAGTCATCGAGGTCCTCAACGACGTTCTCACTTCCGAGCTCACCGCCATCAACGAGTACTTCGTGCATGGCGAGATGTGTGAGAACTGGGGCTACCACCGCCTCCAGCATGCGATCCGCCATCACTCCATCGGCGAGATGAAGCACGCCGAGGAAGTCATCGAGCGCATTCTCTTTCTGGAAGGCATCCCCAACATGCAGCGCCTCGGAAAGGTGAACGTCGGCGAGTCCGTCGCCGAAATGTTCCGCCTCGACCTCGGTCTCGAGATGGAAGCCGTCGAGCGGCTGAACAAAGGCATCGAAGTCTGCCGCGAGCTCGGCGACAACAACAGCCGTCATCTTCTCGAAGAGATCCTCGAGGATGAAGAAGAGCACATCGACTGGATCGAAGCGCAGATCGCGCTGATCGAACAGGTCGGCATCCAGAACTACCTCGCGCAGCAGATCAAGAAGGACGAGTAGACTCACGCCTCTCATGAAGCGGATCCTCATCCTCGCGCTCACTCTCCTCGGTACCACGCCCCTCTTCGGCTGGGGGCAGAAGGGCCACCTCATCACGAACGAGGCCGCGGCGATCACGCTGCCGAACGACATGCCTCCGTTCTTTCTCGCCGAGGTGGGGCAGCTGACGTATCTCGGTCCGGAGCCGGATCGCTGGCGCGCGACAGGCGAGTCGCTCGATGCGATGAATCCGCCGGATCACTTCCTCGATTACGAGTACGTCGCGGATCTCAAGCTGCCGGCGGATCGCTATCGCTTCATCGATCTGCTCTACAAGTCGGGAACGCTGCGGCGCCACGCGATCTACAACTCAACGACCGGCTTTCTTCCGTGGCGCATCGCGGAGCTCGAGGACCGGCTGACGACGGAGTTTCGAATCTGGCGCGGCACTGCGGCAGGCTCGCCTGAACGGCTCTACACCGAGCGGCAGATCCTCTCGATCGCCGGAACGCTCGGGCACTTCGTCGGCGACTCGTCGAATCCGCAGCACGCCAGCACGAACTACAACGGCTGGACAGATCCGAATCCGAACGGCTACGCGACCGACTGCAACGCGCACGACCGCTTCGAGCTCTACTTCGTCACGCAGAACCTCGTCACCGCGGACGTGACGCCGAAGATCGGCAAGCCGGAGCTGCGCACCGACTACTTCGCCACCGCGCTCGAGTTCATCCGCGGCACCAACGGGATGATCGAGACGTTGTATCAGCTCGACAAGAAGGGCGACTTCGATATCTTCCGCAAGCCGGTGTCGGGCGAAGGGAAAGCCTTCGCGACCGATCGCCTGGCAGCCGGCGCCGCGCTGCTGCGCGACTTCTGGTGGAGCGCGTGGGTGAACTCGGCGAAACCTGCGAAGCGGGGGAACTGGCCGGGCGCAGAGCTTCCGTAGGGCCAGAGGAGAAGCCGAGAGCTCGTCCTACGCGCGCCACTGCACGTCGTTCACCCCGTTCTTCAGGTTCGCGAAGCGTGCGGCGACGAAGAGGTAATCCGACAGCCGGTTGAGAAAGCGGATCGTCATCTGCGCGGGAGGCGTCGTGTCGTTGAGGGCGACGACGAGGCGCTCTGCTCTGCGGCAGATCGAGCGCGCGGCATGAAGCTGCGCGGCGGCGAGCGAGCCTCCGGGGAGAATGAAGTTCTGCAGCGGCGCGAGCTCGCTCTCCATGCGATCGATGCCCTGCTCCAGCGACTCGATGCGCGATGCGTCGATGCCGCCGAAGCGCGTCATGCCCGGCGACGCGAGATGCGCGCCGGCATCGAACAGATCCGACTGGATGCGGCCGAGCTCGTCGTCAACCGGTGAGGAAGGCCAGGAGGCGCGCGCGATTCCGATGAACGAGTTGAGCTCGTCGATGGTGCCGTAGGCCTCGATGCGCAGATCATTCTTCGGAACGCGCCTGCCGCCGAAGAGAGACGTCTCGCCGCTGTCGCCGGTGCGGGTGTAGATCTTCACCGGCTATTCAGCCTCGAGCTGCTTGATCCTCTCCTTGACGACCATCTCCGCCATGTCGGGGATCACTTCCCACGCGATGTTGCGGACGACCTGCTCCGACATCAGCTGCACGACGCGGCGTGCGATGCGATCGACCTGTTCGTCGGTCAGCTCGAACGACCCGCCGCCGGTCGATGCCGCCATCGGCACTTCCGGCTCAGGCTCGGGCATGCTCCACGACGGTTCCGGTGCCGTCATCATCGGTTCCGGTTCAGGCTCAGGCGCGGATGGCTCGGGCTCGGGCTCCGGTTCGGGCTCGGGCTCGGGCTCGCGCGCGGCGAACGGAGAGTCGTACGACGGAATCTCGGAGACGGCCGTCTGCTGATCCCACGGTGCGGGCTCGGGCGCAGGCGGCGGCGCGGGGGCCGCAGGCGGTTCATCCCACGGCGACGACTCCGCCGCAGGCGCCGGCTCGCTCTCCATCTTCTGCATCTCGTCGAAGGACATGCGCGGGAAGGCGCGGGTCTCGCCGCCGAATGCGGGTTGTTCGTCCCACGGAGAGGGTTCAGCCGCGGGCTCTTCAGGAGGTGCGGCAGGAGGTGCCGGCTGCTCCATCTGTTTCTGCAGTTCGTCGAAGGACATGCGCGGGAAGGCGCGCGTCTCGCCGCCGAACGCCGGCTGTTCATCCCACGGTGATGCCTCAGGTGCAGCGGCTGGTGGGGCTGGTGCAGCGGGTGGTTGGGATGCCGGCTGCTCCATCTGCTTCTGGAGTTCGTCGAAGGACATGCGCGGGAAGGCGCGCGTCTCGCCGAACGAAGGCTGCTCGTCCCACGGAGAAGGCTCGGGAGCCGCAGGCGGTGCCGGCGGCGGCGCCATCTGCTGCAGCTCGTCGAAGGACATGCGCGGGAACGCGCGAGTCTCTCCGCTGAACTCCGCAGGAGGAGGGGCGAACGGCATCTCGGTGGTCGGTGGTGCCGAGGCAGGCGCCGCGTCGAAAATGTCGCCGCTGTGCGCGAACGGCTCGGGCGGAGCGAACGGCTCTTCGTGCGGCGGCTCCGCAGGAACGGGAGGATTCTCGTCCCACGGCGACTCAGTCGTGCTCATCGGAATGGGCGCGGCTGCCGGAGGGACGACGGCGGACGACTTGCTCGCGGCGATGAGCTCTTCCACTTTGTGGATGAGGCTCTGCGATTCGAACGGCTTGGTGACGACCGCATCGCAACCTGCCTTCTCGGCGCGGTCGGGATCGAATGGCTCGAATGTACCGGTGAGAAGAACGACCGGAAGGTTCCGCAACTCGGGGTGCGACTTGACGTACTCGCAGACCTCGTACCCGTTCTTTTCGGGCATGATGATGTCGGAGAGAATGATGTCGGGGCGCATCTCCGACAGTTTTTGAATTGCCTTGGCGCCGTTGTTGACTGCTACGACCTCGTAATCGCCGTCCGAAAATGTCAGTTCGACGACCTTTTGGATGGTGATGCTGTCATCCGCGAGGAGGATCTTTTTCGCCATGGAATGTCTCTCCGTTCGTCGATGCAACGTAGCACGTTAGCCGAAACCCGACAAGAGATTACGACGATGTCTGACCGGTTTCTGATCCTTGGGCACCGCGGCAGTCCGACGCAGTTTCGCGAGAACACCCTTCCTTCGTTTGAGGCGGCTTTGCGCGCCGGTGCGAATGGATTCGAAACCGACCTCCGTTTGCTGTCGGACAACACGGCGATCCTCTATCACGATGACGAGATCGACGACCGCGACTGCGAGTCGTACACGATGGCATCGCTGGCCGAACAGAAGATCGTCGTCAATCAACTGCGCGAGCTGGAACAGTTTGCCGGCCGCGCGCACATGTGTCTCGAGGTCAAGCGGAGCAAGTGGGAGGACGTGGTGCTGGAGCATGTGTCGAAGTGGCCGGACATCGTGATCGCGTCGTTCGACCACTCGCTCATCGCCGAGATCAACCGCAGAAAAACCGGCCTCGCCCTCGGCCTCACGATCTCCGGCTATCTCGTCGATCTCGCGAGCTATGCGCAGAAGCTCGGCGCAACGTGGGTGTATCCCAACTATCACTATGTCGACCGCGCGATGGTCGACGAGCTGCACGCTGCGAACATCCGCGTGGTTCCCTGGACCCCCAACCGCGAGCGCGACTGGGATCGTCTGCGCGAAGCCGGCTGCGACGGCATCATCACCGACTTCCCCGCCGGCGCGGTAAGTTGGTTTTCGGGGGTCACACCTGGAAAATCAACTTAACGAGCGCGGCCGCCGTTGAAGCCGAAGAGCATTTCGCATTCTGCTTTTCGCTTTTCGCTCCATGCTTGTTGAATTCAAGCCTCTCTCCCAACTACACTTTGCGTCCGGGAGGGGGAGCCGACCATGAAGATTTGGGAGTACAAGATCATCAACGTCCGGTCGGAGAACTACTCGATGGACCCGCGCCGCGCCGAAGAACTGAATCGTCTCGGCGAAGATGGGTGGGAGCTGGTCAGCATCACTTCGATCAACTTCAAGACCGGCGCGACGGATCACATCGGCATGGTCTTCAAGCGCGAGAAGCAGCCCTCCGCGTAATCTGATATTTTCCTGCGGCGCATGAGCCGCCCATTCCTCATTCTCATCGTCATCGATGGCTTCGGCTGCCGCAAGGACAGCGAGTACAACGCCATCGCGAAGGCCGAGACGAAGCGCTTCGATGAGCTCTGGCGCACTTCGTCGTGGACGACGCTCGAAGCCTCAGGCCTCGCCGTCGGTCTGCCCGCCGGCCAGATGGGGAACTCCGAGGTCGGACACTTGAACATCGGCGCGGGGCGCGTCGTCGATCAGGACATCGTCCGCATCTCGAAGGCTCTCGATCGCCATCAGGTGAAGCTCGATCAGGTGCGCGGAAAGAACGTCCATCTCGCCGGGCTCCTCTCCGACGGCGGCGTGCACTCCCTTCAATCGCATCTGCATGGCCTCATCGATGCGGCGATCGAAGGGGGCGCGGAGAACGTCTACGTGCACGCCATCCTCGATGGACGCGACACGCCTCCTAAATCCGCCGAGACGTACCTCGCACTTCTCCTCGAGTTCCTCAAAGAGAGACCGAAGGCGCATCTCGCGACGATCATCGGCCGCTACTTCACGATGGATCGCGACAAGCGGTGGGAGCGCGTGCAGCGCGGGTATGACCTGATGACGATGGGCGTCGGAACCGAGACGAAGGATCCGATGGAGACGGTGCGCCGCTTCTACGAGCAGAACGTGACCGATGAGTTCATGGAGCCGATCTCGGTCCTGACGCCGCAGGGCTCGCACGAAGGGCGCATCGAAGACGGCGACGCCGTCATCTTCTTCAACTTCCGCGCGGACCGGATGCGCCAGATCGTGACGGCGTTCAAAGACGCGGACTTCAACGGCTTCGCCCGGGCGGTGACGCCGAAGGTGAGCATCCTCACGATGAATCAGTATCGCGAGGACTTCGGCCTGCCGGTGATCTTTCCGCCTGCGCAGGTCCGCAACAATCTCGGAGAGGTGCTCTCGAAGAACGGGCTCACGCAACTGCGCATCGCGGAGACGGAGAAGTACGCGCACGTCACGTTCTTCTTCAACGGCGGCTCGGACACGCAGTTCGAAGGCGAGCAGCGGATTCTCGTCCCATCGCCGAAGGTCGCGACGTACGACATGAAGCCGGAGATGTCGCTCTTCGAAGTCGTGGACAAGGTCCTTCCGGTGATCGAAAAGAAGCAGGTCGACGTCGTGATCATGAACATCGCAAACCCCGACATGGTCGGGCACACCGGTGTGATGAACGCTGCGGTGGAAGCGGTGAAAGACACCGACGCCGCGATCGACCGCATCCTCTCCGCGGTCGAGAAGGTGGACGGCGTCGCGCTGATCACCGCCGATCACGGCAACTGCGAGCTGATGTTCAACACGGCGACGAATCAGCCGCACACGGCGCACACGACGAATCCCGTCCCGCTGATTCTCTTCGATCCGAAGAAGCGCTACGGTGCCTTGCGCGGCGGCGGCTCACTGGAGAACGTCGCGCCGACGATCCTCAACATACTCGGGCTCGAGCAGCCGGCGGAGATGACCGCCGAGTCGCTGCTGGTGCCGGATCCGGTCACGGTCACCACGTGATCGAGCAACTCGTCCTCATCCGCCACGGCGAGACGGTTCACAACGCCGCCGGGATCGCGCAGGGATGGAACGACAGCGCGTTGTCGGAGCGCGGCGAGGCGCAGGTGCGCGCGCTGGCCAAACGGCTCCGCGCGCTGAATGCGGATGCGCTCTACAGCTCCCCGCTCGGCCGCGCGATGTCGACCGCGAGGATCATCGCCGGCGAAGTCGGAATGGAGATTCGGACGCTCGACGGGCTGCGTGAGATGAACTACGGCGAATGGGAAGGGAAGTCGTATCTCGAACTGCGCAGACATGAGATCTACGAGCGCTGGGTCGCCGATCCCGATTGCGCATGTCCGGGCGGCGAGTCGCACACCGATCTGCACCGGCGGATCGAGAGCACGCTCTCGCTGATCGACGCGAAGCGCCCGCTCGTAGTGGCGCACGGTACGGCGATCCGCGTCGGTGCGACCGTGCTGATGGAATTGCCGGTCATGGCCTCGCGCCACTTCGCGCAGGACAACGCGGCGCTGAATATCTTCGAGCGCCGCGGTGCGCGGATGGTCTTGAAACTGTGGAACGACACGACGCATGTGATAAACGATGAACGATGAACGATGAACGGAGATGAAGCCCCAAGTTCATCGTTCATCGTTCATCGTTCATCGTTAGTTCGGAGCTACCTTTGATTCTCGAGCAAATCACTGACCATCTCACCGAGACCCTGAAGAACCGTGTGCTTGCACTTTTTGGGCATCCGGTCGAACGCGTGATTCTGCAGACGCCGCCGAAACTGAACATGGGCGATCTGGCTACGCCGCTTGCGCTGGAGCTGGCGAAAGTGCTGAAGCGAAAGCCGCGCGAGATCGCGGAGTCGCTGGCAAACGGCCTCGAGCTGCCGATGTTCGTGGCGTCGGTTTCCGTGGAAGGCGCCGGCTATCTGAACTTCCGTTTCGATCGCGGCGGCTTCACCGCGGCCCACATGCGGACCGTGATGCAGCCGCAGGCGGCCGCCGGTCAGCGTGTGATCGTCGAGCATACGAACATCAATCCGAACAAGGCCGCGCACATCGGACATCTGCGCAATGCCGTCCTCGGCGACACCTACGTCAGGTGCATGAAATGGTTAGGCTATCGCGTCGAAACGCAGAACTACATCGATGACACCGGCGTGCAGGTAGCGGATGTCGTCGTCGCGTTCCAGCACCTGGATGAGAAGTCTATCGACGAAGTGCGTGCGCTCACGCAGCAGCCGAAGTTCGACTACTACTGCTGGGACGTCTACTCGCGGATGGCGTCGTACTACAACGAGCATCCGGACTCGAAGGAGTGGCGCCGCGAGACGCTTCATCGGATGGAAAGCGGCGAGGGGGAGACCGCGGAGCTCGCCGCGATCATCGCCCGCGCCATCGTCCGGCGCCACATCGAGACCATGCTCCGCCTCGGCATCACCTACGACCTGCTGCCGAAAGAGAGCGACATCATCGCGCTGCACTTCTGGGATCGCGCCTTCGAGCTGCTCAAGCAGTCGGGCGCGGTCATCTACGAGCACGAGGGAAAGCACAAAGGCTGCTGGGTGATGAAGCTCGAGGGGAGCGAGGAGTTCGCCGGGATGGACGAGCCGGACAAGATCCTCGTCCGCTCCAACGGCACGGTCACCTACACAGGGAAAGACATCGCGTATCAGCTCTGGAAGTTCGGACTGCTCGACCGCACGTTCGGCTATCGCAAGTTTCCCGCGCCGTACACGCTGTGGGAGACGACGCATGACGATCCTTCGCAGTCGGGAGCGCCGAAATTCGGCGGTGCGGAAATCGTCGTCAACGTCATCGATGTGCGGCAGGCGTATCTGCAGAAGGTCGTCAAGCAGGGCCTGCATCAGCTCGGGCACAGGAAGGAAGCGGAGAATTCGATTCACTTCTCCTACGAGATGGTCGCGCTGACACCGGAGACCGCATCGGCGCTCGGCATGGAAATCACCGAGGAGGATGCGGCGAAGGCGTACGTCGAGATGTCGGGGCGCAAAGGCCTCGGCGTCAAAGCGGACGATCTGATGGATGCGCTCGAGAAGAAAGCGATCGAGCGCGTCGTCGAAGGAGGCCGCGGTGCCGAGGATGCGGAAGAAATCGGAAGGCAGATCGCGATCGGTGCGCTGCGCTACTTCATGCTCAAGTACGGCCGCAACAAGGTCATCGCCTTCGACTTCAACGAAGCGCTCGCATTCGAAGGAGACTCAGGTCCCTATCTCGTGAACTCGACCGTGCGCGCGAAGAGCATCTTCCGCAAGATGGCGGAAGAGGGCATCGACGCGATGATCAGCGACGACGCGGTCGACCGCCTGACGCTGAGTGAAGGGATCAACGACGACATGTGGGAGCTCGTGCGGATGAGTGCCGGCCTGCCGGCGTCGATCCGCCGCGCAGTCGACGGGCTCGAGCTCTCGATCATCACCCACGATCTCCTCGAGCTCGCGCAGAAGTTCAACAGCTTCTACCACAAGTACCCGATCAAGAATGAGAAGGACGACGCCGAACGCCAGCGCCGCGCAGTCTGCGCGGAAGTGTTCCGGCGCACGATGGTTGCAGGCCTGGAATTGCTGGGGATTGCGGTGCCCGAGCGGATGTGATGATGGATGGGACTATGGGACCTATAGGACCTATGGGACCAATAGGCGGAAGACCAATTGGGTTCCACCTATAGGTCCCATAGGTCCCATCCGTCCCATTGTCCCATCCTCCCATCATCATTCATGAGCTCGCCTCCCGCCGGCGCCTTGCTCTACCATTGCCGCAAGGTTCGTCCAATGGCCCCCATCGATTACGCTCTTCGTGCCCTTTTTCTGTTCGCTGGTGTTCTGTCCGCGATTGTCCTGACGGTGAAAGGGCAGGGGCAGGCTCTTGCGCCTCTTGCGATTGGCGCGACGCTCGGAGTGTTCGCGATGCGCGTCGGAACGTCCGAAGAATGAGCGTGTGCGGCAGGCGCCGCTGATTTACGACGCCTGCTGCTGAGAGTCGACTCGGTGTACGTTTTCCGCCTGCAGGCCCTTGGGACCCTGCTTCACGTCGAACTCGACACGCTCGCCTTCGTTCAGCGTCCGATAGCCTGACGCCTGGATGGCGGTGTGGTGCACGAAGACATCCTCACCGGTGTCGCGTTTGATGAATCCGTAACCCTTATCGTTGTTGAACCACTTGACCACGCCAATCTCCGGCATTTCCTAACCTCCCCGTTGGACGACGGTCGCAGGCGAAGAGGCATTGGACCGCCGTCGCGAGCTCTCGGAATCGTTCCGGGCAAACTGAATTACTGCAATGTTCGGGCCGCCGCCTCACCAAATCAAGGCTCGATTTACGCCGATCCGCTGGAATCCGAGTGATTCATAGAGCCGGATCGCCGGATTGTTGAAGTCGTTTACGAACAGAGTCACGGTCTTTCCCTTGCGGAAGAGATGGCCGCACACCTCGCGCAGCGTGCCGCGCATGAGGCCGCGGCGCCGGTAGCGGGGATGCGTCCAGACGCCCATCAACTGCACGGCCTCATCGGTCACCGCGGAAAATTCGCACTTCGTGGCGATGATCCCGTCCATGACCCGGATGACCGACCGCTTGCGATCGATCAGCTCGCGGATTCGTTCGCGATACCCGTGAGCATCTCGCTCGAGCGGATCGATTCCCACCTCCTCGCGGTGCATCGCCGCACACGCCGGAACGAGCGCATCGAGATCGTGCATGGACGCCAGCCGCGAATCATGAAGATCGGGAAAATCGAACCGCTTTCGAATCGCATAGACCGGCTGCGTCATGCGCACGACGGTCGGCGGATCGATACGGCTCTGCAGATGGCGCCACAGCTCCTCGACCAGTGTCGCCGGCGAGATGATCGCGCGCACCGGAATCATGCGCGTGATGATGCGATCGGCGACGAGTGCCACCGCCGATTCCGTGATCTCGCGCGGCGTCGCAGGCGCAGTACCGATCACGATGTTCGTGGCCAGCGACGCGATCAGCACGATCTCGCGATTGTGCCGGACCTCGACCATCTGGCTCGCGGCTAGCGCACGCTCTTCGATGAGGCGTGCGATGAGGTAGACGTTGATCAGCGGATCGCGCCTCAGAAACTCCAGCGCCGCCTCGATTCCCTCCTCGGAGAGGGTGCGAACCGACCAACGTCCTTCAGCCGGTAGCGTGACCATGATGCTGCCGCCAGATAACCGGGCATGACGATGACCGCCGGGCGAAACGCCCGCCGGCTGCGGACATGCTATCCGCGCTCCACTCAGAGCTGCCCATGGCCCAGGTATGCTATGCCATCGATCGCCTTGTGCCAAAGCGAGCGCGATTTCCATTCGGCGAACGTGCGCTGCCGTGACTCGCGCATGTCGTTCTCGAACGTCGCATGAACCTGTGCGGCGATTGCCGGATCGATGAGGCCGACGCTGATCTCATCGTTGTGCTGGAAGGATCGGTCATCGAAATTCGTCGAGCCGATGCACGTCCATACGCCATCCACTTCGATCACTTTCTGATGCAGCAGCGTCTTCCTGTACTCGTACACCTTGATGCCGCGCTTCAACAGCGTGCCGAACTGATGATGGCTTGCGTGCTGCACGATCGGGCTGTCGGTGGACGTCGTCGCCGGCACCATGATGCGCACGTCGACTCCGCGCTTCACCGCCGCGGCGAGAGACTCGATCGCCTGATCGTCCGGCAGCATGTAGGGATTCTGAATGAGGATCTCGCGACGCGCCGCGTTGATCGCCAGGTAATAGAGCACCTGCACTGATGAGACGCTGCCGCTGGGCGAGGTGAAGGCGACGTGCGCCGCGGTCGTGCCGGCGGCCGGAATCGGCGGAAAGTACTTCTCGCCCGCGGGAATCTCGCCCGTCTCTTCAATCCAGTTTTCGCAGAACGCGCCCTGCAGGCGATTCACGACAGGCCCGGTGACGCGCACGCCCATGTCGCGCCAGTGATCCTTGTCCTGTCCATGGCCGGTCCATTCCTTCGCGATGCCGAAGCCGCCGACGTACGCGACGCGGCCGTCGATCACCATCATCTTGCGGTGATCCCGATTGTTCATCCGCCCGAGATTGCTGATGCGCAGCGGATGAAACTTGCGAACCTGCACGCCGGCGTCGCGCATGATCGTCTCCAGCGTGCCGTCGAGCTTGTGGCCTCCGGAGGCATCCAGCAGCAGACGCACCTCGACTCCTTCGCGCGCTTTCAGCGCGAGGAGCTTCGCGAGCTCGTTGCAGATGTCGCCCTCCCACCAGATGTACGACTCGATGTGAACGCTCTGGCGGGCCGCTGCGATGTCGCGAAGGAGAGGCGGGAAGAACTCGTCGCCGTTCTGCAGCAGCACGACCTGATTTCCCTGATCGAGCGACGACTGCGTCAGGCCGACGATCGACGGGATGAGCGCGCGCAGCTCGCCCGGCTGCTTCACGTTCAACTTCGTGTCGCGCCCGCGCTCCACCGACCAGAGAAGAATCGTGAGGCCGATGATCGTCACGATCATCGCGACGAGGGCGATCGTCGGAAGATGCACAACGTGCGTTCCGCGCTTGTGCCAGATGCTCGGCTCAACGTGCTTGTTCACCGGCATCCTCCCGATTCCACCAGAGATCGACGACCACCGGCCAGTGATCGCTGGGACCGATGTGCGGCACGCGCGGGTTCGCCCACACCCAGCCGTGATCGGCAAAGATGTAATCGATGCGGCGATGGCCGAGGATCGAATGAAAAGTGTCTCCGATGTTCACGCCGCAGAGCTGAGAGCCGTTCTCATGCCTGAACGCGCGGATCTCGGGAGATTCGAGCGTGTTGTTGAAATCGCCGAGGAGGAGATAGGGATACTGGCTCGTGCGCACATGCTCGGCGAGGCAGTGCAGTTGCTCCGCGCGATTGTGCGCGTTGAGCGAGCCCCACGTCGTGAGATGGGTGACGTAGATGTTGACCGGCTGCCCGTCGAAGCGGACCAGCGCTTCGAGCAGCGTGCGCGGCTCGCCGACGCTCGGCAACTTGTGGACCACTTCCGATACGAGCTCGCCGCGCGTGAGGATCGCGTTGCCGAACGCTCCGCCATGCTGCTCGTAGCTCAGAGCGAAGAAGCCGTGCATGCCGGTGAGATTCGACAGCTCTTTCAGTTGATCGTGGCCGCGCGCCTGCCAGGTTGCGCGGTGCACTTCCTGCAGGCCGACGACATCCGGCTGGAGCTGATTGATCGCATCCGCGAGCTTCTTCACATGGCTGCCGTCGAGCAGTTCGTCGTGTCCCGCGATGTTGTACGTGACGACGACGAGAGGCTTCGTCCGGTGCGCGATTCGCGGCGGAAAGGGACTGTAAGAACCGCCAGGATGCGGTTTGCACTCGCCCGAGCGGACGGTGTACACCGCGAACACGCGATACACGAAGATGAGGAGCAGAACCAGAAAGGCAATGGCCAGCATGCGACGCTTCGACATCGGGCTGAGGTGTTAGCGAGGGACGTGCCCGGCGCGTGACGAAAGCACGGTCACGTCGGGGTGCAGGTGGAGCGCGCTCGCGGGAAACTGCTCGTTGATCTCCTGGCTGCGGAGGCGCTCGACCGCTGCCTCCTTCCCTTCGCCGCTCACGAGCAGGACGATGGCGCGCGACTCGAGAATCGTACCGATGCCCATGGTGATGGCTTTCGCCGGAACCTCGCCGTCGGCGAACAGCGCCGCATTCGCGCGGCGCGTCGACTCAGTCAGCGACACGACGCGGGTGCGCGATTCGAACGACGTCCCCGGCTCGTTGAAACCGATATGGCCGTTGCGGCCGAGACCGAGGAAGGTGACGCCGAGGCCGCCGGCCTGCCGGATGGAACGCTCGTAGCGCGCGCACTCCGCTTCGAGATCCGCCGCGCGGCCGTCGGGGATGTGCGTGCGCGAGCGGTCGATGTCGACATGATCGAAGAGATGTTCGTGCATGTACGTGCAGTAGCTGCCGGGATGGTTGCAGGCGATTCCCGCATATTCGTCGAGATTGAACGTCGTCACTTCGCGGAAGCAGTGGTACTTGCGCGAGCAGATCTCGACGACGCGCGCGTACATCCCGAGCGGTGTGCGCCCCGTCGGGAGGCCGAAGACGACGCGTGAATCTTCGTGAATTGCGCCGAGCGTCAGCTCCGCGGCGCGCGCGGAGAGTGAACCGTAACTATCGAACGTCTCCCACTTCATGACCGCGTACCAGCACCCGCTCGCATTCGAGGCGTTCGTTCAGGACGGCGAGGTCGGCGTCGTAGCCGGCGGCGATTCGTCCTTTACGATCCGCGACGCCCGCGATCTTCGCCGGTACCGCGCTGGCCAGTGGCAGCACGTACTCGATCGGGAGTCCTGCGAGCTCGACCATGTTCTTCACTGCTGCATCCATGGTGAGCACACTTCCCGCCAGCGTGCCGTCGGCTAGGCGCGCAGCACCCTCCGACACGGTTACCTCGTGCTCGTAGAGCTTGTACGTTCCATCGCTGAGGCCGCAGGCGCGCATGGCGTCGGTGACGAGCGCGATTCGATACGGCAGTGCGCGCGCTGCGATCCAGAGTGCGGCGGGATGAACATGGATTCCGTCCGCGATCAACTCCGCGGTCGCGCTGCTGGAGGCGAGCGCGGCGCCGGCGACGCCCGGCTCGCGATGATTGAACGGCGTCATCGCGTTGAACAGATGGGTGAAGTGCTGCGCTCCCCACTCGAGTGCGGCGACCGTTTCCGCGTGCGACCCGTTCGTGTGGCCGATGGAGAAGAGCACGCGGTCGCGGAATTGCGCGATGAGCTGATGGGCGCCGGGCAGCTCGGGCGCGATGGTCATCATCCAGCGCGAGTCGGGGGCCATCGCGAGAAACTCGCCGAGCTCGTGCGGATCGGGCACGCGAATCGACGCGCGGTCCTGTGCACCGGCGCGCCGCTCGTTGATGTAGGGGCCTTCGAGATGAATGCCGGCGATGCCGTCGATGCCGCGCATCGCGGCGATCGCGTTTCGCAGATCGGGGCGCGACGCGGACAGCGTCGTTGCCATCAGCGCCGTCGTCCCATGCCGCGCATGGAACGCGACGATGCTGCGATTGCGATCGGGATCGGCGTCCATGAAATCCGCACCATTGCCGCCGTGGACATGGACATCGATGAAGCCGGGCACGATGACGCCATCGACGCGCACCGCATCGCGTGGAGGCTTGGCGACCTGATCGATCGAAGCGATGGCGCCGTCGCGAATGACGACGAGGATGTCATCCTGAATCGCGTCGCCGATGAACGCGCGCCCATGAAGCGCGGGCGTCCCATCGTTCACAGGCATATCTTCCCCAGCACCGTCGGTCTTCCGCCGGTCGCGCCCGCGACGTTCGTGTGCATCCCTGCCACGGAGTCGTTCGCGATCATCGCCATGGCCATCGCTTCCTTGGCCTCGCTGGCCGTGTACTTCTTGATGTCGGCCTTCGGCATGCGGACGCGCAGCATCTGCACGAGCGTCGGATTGTTGGCGCCTCCGCCCGCGAGCAGCACCTCGTCGATCGGGCCGCGATCGGCGATGAAATCGCGATAGGCGCGCGCGATGCTCTCCGCCGTCAGCGCGGTCGCAGTCGCGATCAAATCCTCGGGCGAGACTCCGTTCGATTCCGCGCGGATACGCCGTGCAAACTGAGCGCCGAACAGCTCACGGCCGGTCGTCTTCGGCGGCGCTTTCGTGAAGTACGGATCCGCCATCCACGTCTGCAGAAGATCCTCGTGCACATGGCCTGACGCCGCGAGTGTGCCGTCGACGTCGAACGTCTGCTTCCCGTTCGTCATCACGTACGCGAGCTCGTCGATGATCATGTTGCCCGGGCCGGTGTCGAATGCGATCACGTCGTCCCAGGTTCCGTTCGGCGGGATGTAGGTGACGTTGCCGATGCCGCCGATGTTCTGGATGCAGCGTCCGCGTTTCTTGTGGCGCAGCAGAACCCAGTCGAAGTACGGCACGAGCGGCGCGCCCTGGCCTCCGGCGGCGACGTCGCGCACGCGGAGATCGCCGATCGTGATGATGCCGGTGCGCTCCGCAATCACCGCGGACTGCCCGATGGCGAACGTCGAGCGCGTTTCGATTGGATGATCGATCCAGGCGACATCCGCCTGCACGACGACCGGCTCCGGATCGTGCCAGATCGTCTGACCGGCCGCGGCCACGAGGTCGACCTTCGCCGGTTTCGTCTTCGTCTCCTCGCAGAGGCGAAGCACGGCCGCGGCGAAGAGCTCGCCGAGGATGAAGTCGTATCGGCAGATCTGATCGACGCGCGCGCGCTCGGGGCGAAAGAGATCGCTCACGGCGCCGCGGATCTTTTGCGGGAAGGGGAAGCTGCGGAAGTGTTCCAGCTCGATCTCCGCATCGGCGCCGTGACCGCGGATGACGACCATCGCCGCGTCGATTGCATCGAGTGAGGTGCCGGACATGAGGCCGATGATGCGGCGGCTGTCTTTCTTCGCCACGCTGACGAGGCGCTCGACGCGATTCATGCGAGCACCTCGCGCAGCGAGCGGGATGCGAGCAGTTGCCGCGCGTCGTCCGCGCTCACCTTCTTCTTCGCGATCACCGACGCGAGGCGCACGTCGCCATCCGCTTCGCGCATCGCCTGCACCGCGATGGGGCGTGTGACGCCGGCTGCAAGCTCCACCATGCGCACGGCGCGGCTGCGCAGCTTCTCGTTCGTCGCCGGCATGTCGATCATCAGATTCGAATAGACGCGGCCGAGGCGGATCATCACTCCTGTGGAGATGGTGTTGAGGATCATCTTCTGCGCGGTTCCGCTCTTCATGCGGGTCGAGCCCATGATCACTTCCGGTCCGGTCTGCGGAACGATCGCGATGTCGGCTTCGCGCGCGAGCGGCGATCCGGCGACGGACGTGATGCCGATCGTCAGCGCACCGAGGATGTTCGCGCGGCGTACGGCTGCAACTGTGTAAGGGGTGGTGCCGGAAGCGGCGATTCCGGCGAGGGCATCCTCGCTCGTCACCGCGTCGCTGACTGCAGCGATCGCGGCGTCTTCATCATCTTCCGCCCCCTCGGCGGCCGCGAAGTACGCGCGCTCGCCGCCGGCCATCAGGACGCGAACCATGCCGGGGTCGATGCCGTAAGTCGGCGGCAGTTCCGAGGCGTCGAGCATCGCGATGCGCCCGCTCGTTCCCGCGCCTGCGTAGAAGAGCCGTCCGCCGTTCGCGAGACGATCGGTGATCTGATCGATCGCGAGCGCGATCTTCTCCGCTTCCGCGGCCACTGCCTCGGCGACGAGGCGGTCCTGCTCCTGAATCAACCGGACGATCTCGATGGAAGATCGCCGGTCGATGTCGATGGTCGAGTCAAGCCGGTCCTGACTCATGGCTCGAACTGTATCATCCGCATCGTGGCCATCACGCTCTTGCAGAAGCTGCGCCTCGCATTCAACGGATGGGCGAGGCGGCGCGAGGAAGCGCAGAACGAGTTTCTCGCGAAGAACGCGGGTTGGGGTGCAGGACAGGCGCCCTCGCCTGTCCCGGGTCTCGGCAGGACAGACGAGGCGCCTGTCTTACACGAGATCGATCGCGAAGGATTGCAGGTCGCGTTTCTCGATGACTCCGGCCGCATCGTCTACTACCTCGATGTGGAGAGCGGCGAGGTCGTCGAATCTCGCGATGGCGAGAAGCTCGCGGAGCCGCGCTACCGGCGTGTACCGCGCCGCAGCGCCGCATCCGACGCCGCCGATCAGCGCGAATTCGTGACGACGCTCGAGCCCTCTCCGCTGCGCGATGCGCTGCGCGCCGCGCGCGATCCGGCGGAGTTTCGCAAAGCGCTCGCGCAGGATCGCAGGATCGAGCGCGCGTGGTATGTGTTCAAGAACGACCGCGCGACTGCGGCGATCGAATCGTGGCTGCGTTCACTCGGCCTTTGATCCGCCGCTGCGTTACGCGTTGCGGCTGACGACCACCAGCGTCACGTCGTCGCCCAGCGCGTCGGCGGCGCCGACATGCGCGATGACCGACTCCTCCACGATTCGTGCAATCGCCCCCGCCAGCGATCCGTGCATCGGCTTCAGTTTCTCCGCCAGCAGCGTCGATCCGAACTCGCTTCCGTCCGCATCCTCGGCCTCGGTCACTCCGTCGGTGAAGAGGATCAGCGAGTCGCCGCGGTCGAGCTGCAGTGTGCGCAGCGTGTACTCCGCATTCGTGACGACGCCCAGCAGCAGATCGGTCTCTCCGAGCTCGGTGACCTGGTTCTTTCCCATCAGCAGCGGAGGTGTGTGGCCTGCGTTCGCGTATTCGACGAGGCCGTTCTTCGTGTCGAGCCGGCCGAGGAAGAGCGTGACGAACTTCGATTGCGGGAGATTTTCTTTCAGCGTGACGTTGAGCTGCGAGACGAGCTGCGCCGGATCCGGATCATTCTTCGCGTAGATGCGGAACGCCGCCTGGAGGCCCGCCATCATCAATCCCGCAGTCACTCCCTTACCGCTCACGTCGGCGATCACGAAGTAGATCTTCCCGTCGGGCCGGACGACGAAGTCGAAGTAGTCGCCGCTCACGGTCCGGCAGGGACGATTGGCGCCGACGAACGTGTAGCCCGGAATCCCGGTCGGCGGATCGGGCAGCAGGCGGCGCTGAATCGTCGAGGCGGTCTTGAGCTCCTCGTCCATGAGGCGCTTCTGAATCGCATCCTCGCGAAGGCGGGTCGTCTCGAGCTTCGCGGCGGCGAAGCGGCCGATCTGTGCGACGAGCTTCACATCCTCCGGCGAGATCTGCCGCTGGTTGAACAGGTAATCGACATACAGCACGCCGACGACGGACTCGCCGATGATGAGCGGCGCGCAGAGAATCGAGTGGATGCCCTGCATGATGATCGACTGTGCGCGGCTGAGCTTCTCGTCGACCATCACGTCCATGAAGGCGAGCGCCTTCCTCTCTTCGACCACTTCCTGCAGCAGCGTGTGGCTGATCGTCAGCTCGGACGAGTCGTTGCGGTCCTGCCGCCGCACTTCGACCTTTACGAACGAGCGGCCATCAGCGCCGAGCAGTCCGAGCGCGGCGCGCGACGGCTGGAGATGCTGCATCACGCGATCGACGATGAAGCCGAAGAGCTCGTCCATCGGGCGGTCTTCGATGAGCTCGCGCGCGAGGAGGTTGAGCGTGGTGAGCTTATCGATGTCCGCGGCCTGCGGCGACTCATCGATATCGTGGATCGGGATGGCGATCGTGGCGCTGACGCGCGTGTCGGCGATGGCGAGAACTTTGTCGGTGTTCAGCTCCGCCGTTTCGAAGACGATCTCCGTATCGCCGAGGCGGATGCGGTCGCCGGCGCGGAGCTGGGAGTCGCGCTCGACGCGATTGCCGTTGAGGTACGTGCCATTCGCGCTGCCGAGGTCTTTGAGGACCCAGTGGCCGTCGACCTGCACGATCTCGGCGTGACGGCGCGAGAGGTAGCGGTCTTTGATCGGAATGCTGCAGTCGGAAGCGCGCCCGATCGAGATCGTCTCTTCCGTCAGCGGATGACGAAAAGGCGAGAAGAGCGGCGAGTAGATCGTCACCTCCGCCTTTGGCGGCATGGTCTCCATTCCGAAGGGCTCCCGAGATCCGGTCGATTGTAACCGATGGCTGCCATGCTACCGTCACGCGCGCATGGCGCTCCCGGACGACTACTTTCTCGAGATCGAATCACACTTTGCGCAGCGCCGCGGCACGCCCTTCATCCTCTCCGCCAAAGACTGGGTTCTGATGCAGAAGTGGGCCGCGGACGGCATTCCGCTTCCGGTCGTCATCGAAGCGATCGATTCGGTGTTCGACAAGGCGGCGGAGCGGAAGAAGATCGTGAACAGCCTGAGCTACTGCCGCCACGCGGTGAAGGAGTTGTGGGAGGAACGGAAGGAGCTTCAGGTCGGCGCGAGCTCCGCTGTTCCGGAGGAAGGATCGGAGGCGACGCTCGAGAAGCTCGCGGCTGCAGTGGCCGCGGCCGATGAAGAGATCGCCGCCGAGATCCGCGGCCTCGCGCGGGAGCAGAGCGTGCCGGCGATCGAGGATCGCCTGATCGACGTCGAGCGCCGGCTGATGGAGCGCGCGCTGGCGAAACTGCCCCAGGAAGAAGTGCAGGCGATGCGGAACGAGATCGCGTCGATGCTCGGCCCCTCACTGGACGAGAAGACCAGAAAGAGAACCGAGGAAGCGATGCTGCTGCGGATGGTTAGGGAGAAACTGGGAGTGCCGCGACTGTCGCTGTTTTGATGGATGGGATGGGATGGGACTATGGGACGGATGGGACCTATAGGACCTATAGGCGGAATCGTTTCTCCCCATAGGTCCCAAGAGGTCCCATGGGCGGAAACCGTATTCTCCCAAGAGCTTCCAGAGGTCCTATAGGCGGAAACATCTTCCCCCATAGGTCCCATAGGTCCTATAGGTCCCATAGTCCCATGGGCGGAAACCGTATTCTCCCAAGAGCTTCCAGGGGTCCTATAGGCGGAAACATCTTCTCCCCATAGGTCCCATAGGTCCTATAGATCCCATAGTCCCATGGGCGGAAACCGTATTCTCCCAAGAGCTTCCAGGGGTCTTATAGGCGGAAACATCTTCTCCCCATAGGTCCCATAGGTCCTATAGATCCCATAGTCCCATGGGCGGAAACCGTATTCTCCCAAGAGCTTCCAGAGGTCCTATAGGCGGAAACATCTTCTCCCCATAGGTCCCATAGGTCCTATAGGTCCCATAGTCCCATGGGCGGAAACCGTATTCTCCCAAGAGCTTCCAGAGGTCCTATAGGCGGAAACATCTTCTCCCCATAGGTTCCATAGGTCCTATAGGTCCCATAGTCCCATGGGCGGAAACCGTATTCTCCCAAGAGCTTCCAGAGGTCCTATAGGCGGAAACATCTTCTCCCCATAGGTCCCATAGGTCCTATAGGTCCCATAGTCCCATCCCATCCATTCACTTCAGCACCCGATCGATCTCCTCTGCCATCTGGGCTGCCAGTCTGCCCGTGACGGTGGCTTCGGGGAGGGTGCCTGCTGCGGGGTCGATCACGCCGCAGGCGGCGAGGACTTTCTGGGGGTCGTTGCCTGCGTCGTGTGCGCAGGCTGCGCCGCGGGATGTGAGCGCGCGTGCTGCGGCTCGTGCCGTTGCTGCAGCGCTCAGTTGGGCTGACGGGCTGGCGCGGCGCGTGACGGGATCGACGGGGAAGATCCCTAGCGCGATCGCGCGGATCATCTCCTCACGTCCCGACACGTCGGACTCGAGATCGACTGCGATGGGTGGAACGGCGAGGTTCTGCGCGAAGCGGATGGAGGGGACTTTCCAGTAGAGCAGCACTGCGAAATCGGCGCGGGTGATCGCATCGCTCTCGCGCGCGCGGAGAAATTGAGGCGGCATGTTCGCGTTTGCGAAATCGTCCTTGAGCTGATTCAGCCGCTGCACGTAACGCGGATCGTTCGTGCGCTTGACCAGACGGTCGTAACGGACGATCGCCTCCTGATAGCGCCCGCGCCCCACTTCGATCTCCGCCAGCGCCTCCTGCACATCGACCCGGTCGGCCTCGGTATTCAGAACCGGATCGAGCTCGCGCCGCGCCTCTTCGAAGTTCTTCAGCGCCAGTAGCTTCTGAACGAGCATCATGCGAACCGCGGATGCAGTGGGCTCGAGCTGCAGCGCTTCGCGCAGAGCGGAGACCGCCTGTGCCGGCGGCATCGACTGGGCGCTGGCGGTGATCTGATCGAACATCCGCTTCTCCACGTCGGCCGTGCGCGTGGCGACGATCGGAGGCGGATTCGCGATCTGGCGATAGAGGCGATAGGCATCGGCCGCGTCGCCATGCGCGAGAGAGATCTCGGCCGCATAGACGCGAGCCGCCGTCCAGGCCGGATGCTCATCGAGCAGGCGCGAGACGATCGCTCCGGCGTCGTTGAGGTTTCCGCTGCGGATCGCCAGCGCGGCGGTGAGGAGTGAGGCAGGCGGATAGCCGCCGGTCTCGCGGATTCGCTTCGCCGCTTCGGCGTCGTTGCCGGCGAGGAAGTAGCGCCATGCTGCATCCAGCTTGCGGTCGGCATTTGGATCGGACGGCTTGTCGTAGCCCGTCCGCGGATCGATGAGGAATCGCGCGTCGCCCTGCGGTTCCACAGCAGGCGGCAGCGGCTCGGTACAACCGGCGAGCACGCCGGCGAGCAGGGTGAGGATCAGAATCGATTTCAGTTTCAAGCTTGTTCCTCGATCAGCTTCAGCGCTTGGGCAAGAGCTTCGGAGCCGGTGGCATCGAGCCAGTGCACTCCGGGCTCGGCGCGAAGCCAGGTCATTTGTCGTTTTGCATACGCACGTGTTCTTCGCTGCGTTTCTGCGATCGCTTCCTCTTCCGTCATCCGGCCGCGGACGACGGCCACCGCTTCCTTGTAGCCGATCGTGCCGAGCGGGCGTGCGGCCTCCGGATAACGCGCGAGCAGAGCGCGAGTCTCGTCGACGAGTCCCTGACGATACATCGAGACGACGCGGTCGTTGATGCGCTTCACGAGCTCCTCGCGTGGGAGGGAAAGCGCGAGCTTGAGCGACGGCAGTTGTTCCGCCGAGGCAGCGGGCGGCTGCCAGCTCGAGATCGCTTTTCCGCTTGTGATCCAGACTTCCAGGGCGCGCTCCACTCTGTGCCGGTCTGCAGGGGCGATTCTTCTACCACTTTCCGGATCGACGCGCGACAACCAGCGATGCAGGCGCGCCTGGCCGCGCGGCGCCGACGCGATGCGATGAAGCCGCCCGCGTAGCTCCGGGTCACGGCCCGGCATCTCAGGCAATCCGGAAAGCAGAGCGCGCAAATAGAAGAACGTTCCTCCCGCGAGAATCGGCAGATGATTCCGGCTCAGGATGCCGTTGCAAATCGCGCGCGCGCGGGCCGCGAAGTCCGCTGCGTTGAGCTCTTCATCGGCCCCGGCGATGTCGAAGAGATGATGCGGAAGGAGCGAGCGAATCGCCGGTGAAGGCTTCGCGCTGCCGATGTCGAAACCGCGGTAGATCTGCACCGAGTCGTAGTTGACGATCTCCCCGTTGCAGCGCTCTGCCAGCCGAAAGGCAAAGTCGGATTTGCCGGAGCCTGTCGGCCCTGCGATGACGACCAGAAATTGCCGGCTCACGTACGGCGGATCTTCGTCTGGTGCAGCCGCTCGTCTTCGCTGTGGAGAACGCTGCGCAGATGTTCACGGCAGTAGATCGCGCCGTGCACGATTGGCGTGCGGCAGACCGCGCATCGATTCTTCGCGACGACTTTCGCGCTCTTCTCGAAGAGACGGAAAACGAAGCCGGCGGCGACGAGCACGATTCCGAGCGTGAGCGCCTTCGCGAGCAGCGCCATCGGGATCATTTCTGCGATCGGCTGCTCCTCCAGACTCTCGTGGAGCACATACGCGGCCAGCACCAGAATGACGATCCAGAGGCCAAGACGGAGGAGAGTCGACGACATGGTGGATGGCTGTAACTGTAGTAACGCCAGTGACAAGTGTCAATTTTCCGGGCTGCGCGCGCTCCCGGTCATCGGTATCTCGATGCTTCCGTCGAGGTCCGTGCGCCTGATTCGTATCTTCCGCGACTCGAGAGTTTCCAGCGTTTCGCGATGCGGGTGTCCGAACAGATTTTCCCGTCCGCAGGAGATGATCGCGACCCGCGGCTGCACCGTGTCGAGAAACTCCGGCGTCGTCGATGAACGGCTTCCGTGATGCGCCACCTTCATGATCTCCGCGCGCAAGGCGCGCTCGATGAGCCAGCGCTCCGCCTCTTTCTCGATATCGCCTGTGAGAAGGAGGCGTCTGCGCTCGACCTGAACGCGGAGGACGACCGAGGAGTTGTTCTCGGGTGAGCGGCGGAACGTGTGAGGGACTGCATGCGCTTCGATCCGGATGCCGCCGAAGTTCGCGGAGTCGCGATCGCGCACGAGGTGGATCGGCGTCGATGCCGGCAGGAGACGCTGCGCGCAATCGCCGGTGAACCGGCGGGGCGAGATCCAGAGTGAATCGACGCGCATGCGGTCGAGCAGCGAGGGGAGGCCGCCGCAGTGATCGGGATGTGCGTGCGTGAGAAAGACGGCGTCGAGATGCCGGATCCCGTGATCGGCGAGCTGCGGCAGCAGGCGCGCGTCGGACGGTCCACCGTCGATGAGGATCGCGTGATCGCCGGACGTGATCGCGATCGCATCGCCCTGCCCGACGTCGAATGCGATGAGGCGAGGAGACGAAGGAAATCGCAGGCACAGCGCGGCGATCGTCGGAATCGCGAGACCTGCCGCGATGAGCAGCGCGCGCGTGCGGCCACGCGCCGCCGCGAGCGCGAGCAGCGACACGCCCGATCCGATGACGAGCGATGCGAGAGGAGGCGCGTTGAAGATGCCGGAACACGACGCGCTCACGTCGTTGACTGCGTCGCAGAGCGCGTTGAGCACGCCGATGGCGGCGAAGAGGCGGCCGCCGGGAACGACGCAGACGGCGGCGCCAAGCATCAGCATCAGCGAGATCAGCGGCGTGAGGAGCAGCGTGGCGAGCGAGCCACCCAGAGCGAATTGATGGAAATGGAAGAGCGTGAGCGGTGTGATCGCCAGCTCCGCGGCAGCGGCGTAGACCATCCATCGCGCGCGATTCGTGGCGAACGGCTTTGCGATGAAGATCAATGCGCCGGCTCCGGCGTAGGTCAATTGGAAAGCGGCATCGGTGAGATCGCCGGGAACGGCGATGAGGCGGATGAGCGCCGCGACACACCAGAGGTTCGGAATCGACGTCGGTCTGCGCAGAATGCGCGACAGCGCGTAAAGGCCGATCGCGATGCTCGCGCGCGATACGGAAGCCTCCGCTCCGATGAACAGCGGCGCGATGATCGCGAAGGCCAGGAGCAGCGCATCGCAGGCACGCGGCGCGTGCAGCCAGCGGAGCAGCAGTGCGATGGCCGCGGCAGCGATCGCGATCTGCATGCCGGAGAAGACGAGCAGGTGATAGGTCCCGCCGCGGCGGAAGGCATCGCGTGAGGACTGGCTGAGGCGTTCGCCGCGTCCCAGCGCGAGCGCGCAGGTGAGCGCGACTTCTGTTGGATACCTGTCGCTGTACGGCGCGATGCGCATGGCCGCGGCGCGATTCCACCGCTCCGGATCGAGGCGCGAGAGCGTGCCGGAGTAGTGCATCAGGCGTGGAGACTTGATGGTGAGCGCATAGTCGCCACGCTCGTTCTGCCGCAGAAATCCTTCGGCATGGATCGATGTCCGCATCGCGATCGCCGGAGGCTCGAAGCGCGCGTGCATCGACAGCGGGCGCCCGAATGCGCGGCCGTTGGCTTCGAAGCGCCGCACGCGCAGCGTGTACGAGCCGTCGCGATCGGACCAGTCGCGGTCGAGCGGTGCGTCGATCGCGACGAACTCCGCATGATCGAGGGACGCGAATGCGCTGCGCTCCGCCTCTCGAATGCGCACCTGGTGCAACGCGAGACAGATTCCGAGCGCGGCGAAGAGAAAGAGGCTGCGCCGGCTGAGCAGCGAGCAGACCACGAGCGCCGCAATCGCAACGAGTGGATTGACGAGAGCCGCTCCGCAGGCCACGCCCGCAATCAGCGCGACGAGTGGGACGGCAGCAGGTAGTTCATCCGGCACGCTCGAACGAAGAGAGCGTTTCGACGTGATGCGTGTTGGGGAAAAGGTCGAGCAGGTCGAGCGTGGAGAGGCGCCAACCCGACGCGAGAAGCCGGTTCGCGTCGCGGGCAAACGTTACTGGATCACAGGCGAGGAAGCAAATGCGCTTCTTCGTTCTCTTCGCGATGATGTCGATGACATTGCGCTTCGCTCCCGAGCGCGGGGGATCGAGAAAGACGAAGTCGGCGGAAGGCATCCGTTCGATCCACGACTCGACCGGCGCATGCACGAGCCGCACGTTGGCGGGCACGTTTCGCTTCGCGTACTCGTGCGAGATCGATGAGCCTTCCACCGCAATCACGCGCTCGCACCTCTCCGCGATCGGCACGCTGAAAAAACCGACGCCCGAGTAGAGATCGATCGCGCTCCTGCCGGCCGCGAGATCCTTCACGAGCCGCAGCATCGTCTGGAGCAGGTGGCGGTTCACCTGGAAGAAGCCATCCGCGGGAACGGCGTAGCCCTCGATTTCAAGTTCCCCTTCAGTACGAAGCTCGCCGTTCACTTCCCAAACGTCCCCCTCGCCCCGCACCGCAGGGAGAGGGGTCAGGGGTGAGGGGCCAAGACCAAACACCCTGGCCGTAACCACACCCACCACTTCACACTCCGGCACCAACGGCACGACACGATGCGATGACATCGCATAAAACCCGGCGCTCTCCCCGTCGCGATGCAACCGCGATCGCAAGCGATAGTTCAACGGCGAGGGATGAACGCGAATCTGCGGGAGCGATGAGGGATCGATCTTCCCGATCCTTCGCAGCGACTCCGTGAGGATCCGCACTTTTGCCGCGAGCTGCGCATCGAGCCGCAGCGCGGTCCAATCGCATCCGCCGCACTCGTCTGCGATCGGACAGGGGGCCGCGCGCCGCAGCGGCGAGGGCGTGATGAGCCGCACGAGCGAGGCCCGCGCGAATCCCTTTTTCAGCTCGACGATGCGCACCTGGGCCACGTCGCCGGGAAACACATTCACGGCGAAGATCGGGAAGCCGTCGATCTTCGCCAGCGCTGCCCCTCCCGCGACCAGCTCCGCAGGCGTGATGGTGATGATGTCGCCGATGTTCATCCTGTGATAAAACGCGCCCCCTATGAAGGTCCACGAGTATCAGGCAAAAGAGATTCTGAGGCGATACGGCGTTCCTACTCCGCGCGGCATCGTCGTCGACAATCCGGAAGACGCACGCGCCGCGGCGAAGGAGCTCGGCGGCCGCGTCGTCGTGAAGGCGCAGATCCACGCCGGCGGCCGCGGCAAGGGCGGCGGTGTGAAGCTGGCCAAGAGCGCGGACGAGGCGGCCGACCTGACGAAGCACATGCTCGGCATGACGCTCGTGACGCATCAGACGGGGCCGGAAGGCCGTCTGGTTCGCAAGGTGCTGATCGAGGAAGCGCTCAACATCGACAAGGAGCTCTACCTCGGCATCACGCTCGACCGCCGCATCGGCATGCCTGTCGTGATGGCCTCGAAGCAGGGCGGGATGGAGATCGAGGAAGTCGCGGAGCGCGATCCGAAAGCCATTCACCGCGAGCCGATCGATGCAGTCCTCGGCGCGCAGCCGTTCCAGGCGCGCGCGGTCGCCAATGCACTCGGCCTCGAAGGCGATGCCTACAAGAAGTGCGTCGACTTCATGCAGAAGCTGATGCGCTGCTACATCGAGACCGATGCCTCGCTCGCGGAGATCAACCCGCTGCTCGTGACGAAGGAAGGCAACGTCCTCGCGCTCGACTGCAAGATGAACTTCGATGACAACGCGCTGTTTCGTCACAAGGACATCGTCGAGATGCGCGATCTTCACGAGGAAGATCCGCTCGAAGTCGAGGCCTCGAGCTTCAATCTCAACTACATCAAGCTCGACGGCAACGTCGGCTGCATGGTCAACGGTGCGGGACTGGCGATGGCGACGATGGACATCGTGAAGCTCGCAGGCGGCGAGCCGGCGAACTTCCTCGATGTCGGCGGCGGCGCGAGCGCGGAGCAGGTCAAGAACGCGTTCCGCATCATCCTCAGCGACAAGAACGTGAAGGCGATTCTGATCAACATCTTCGGCGGCATCATGCGCGGCGACCGCATCGCGGAAGGCGTCGTGAGCGCATCGCGCGAAGTCGGACTGCCGGTGCCGGTCGTCGTTCGCCTCGAAGGGACGAACGTCGATCTCGGCAAGCAGATCCTGAAGGATTCGGGACTGCCGCTCATCACAGCAGACGGAATGTGGGACGCCGCACAGAAGGTGGTTGCGGCCGCAAAGGGACAGGCGTAATGGCGATCTGGGCTGACAAGAACACACGCGTCATCGTTCAGGGCATCACTGGACGTGAAGGAACATTTCATGCGATCCAGTGCCGTGACTACGGCACGCAGGTCGTCGGTGGTGTCACGCCGGGCAAGGGCGGGACGACACACGAAGGCTTCGCGGTCTTCAACAGCGTGCGCGAGGCGCGCGAGAAGGCGGCGGCGAACTGCTCGCTGATCTTCGTGCCGCCGCCGTTTGCCGCGGATGCCGTGATGGAAGCGGCGGACGCAGGGATGGAGCTGATCATCTGCATCACGGAAGGAATTCCGGTGAATGACATGGTGAAGGCGCACGACTATCTCCGGAAGTCGAACGCGCGCCGTGTCGCCGCAGGCGAGACGCCATCGCGTCTCATCGGGCCGAACTGCCCCGGCATCATCACGCCGGGTGAGGCGAAGATCGGCATCATGCCGGGGCACATTCATCGCCCCGGACCGATCGGCATCGTGTCGCGCTCCGGAACGCTGACGTACGAAGCGGTGGGGCAGACGCGCGAGATCGGGCAGTCGACTGCGGTTGGCATCGGCGGCGATCCTCTGCCGGGCACGAACTTCATCGACTGCCTCGAGGCATTCGAAGCAGATCCGAAGACCGAGGCGATCATCATGATCGGCGAGATCGGAGGATCGGCGGAGGAAGAGGCCGCGGCGTTCGTGAAGGCGAACGTGAAGAAGCCGGTGGTTGCGTTCATCGCGGGACAGACGGCACCTCCGGGACGCCGCATGGGTCACGCCGGCGCGATCATCAGCGGAGGCAAGGGAACGGCAGCGGAGAAGATGGCCGCACTGCAGGCCGCCGGGATTCACGTCGTGAAGGCGCCGAGCGAAATGGGTGCGAAGGTCCGCGAAGTATGGGGGAAATAGGTGTAGGACAACCTCTCGGGTTGTCCCACCCTGCCGGAGGACGAGCGGATAGCTTGTCCTACACTGCTGCATCATGAATCCGCTCCGGCTTGACGTCGCCATTCCTCTGACGCGACTCGTTCTGATCGGCGGCGGCGAGTTCTCGTTCGGCGAGACGCGCGAGATCGACGAGATGCTCATCCGCTCCCTCCCTCGCGACAACAAGCGCATCGCATTTCTCCCGACGGCCTCGGGCTCGGCCGAGTATGCGACGCACATCGGCAGGTACTTTCGCGAGATCGATCCGGAAGCGGAGACGATCAACGTGCCTGTCTATCGCGTGAGAGATGCGCGGCGGAAGAAGAATTTCGATCTCATCCGTTTCGCGGGATTGATCTATCTCGGCGGCGGCGTGACGAACAACTTCCTCGCTGCGATCCGTGAATCGTCCGCGGAGATGGCGATGCGTGAAGCGGCCGCGGATGGAGTGACGATCGCAGCGATCGGCGCGGCGGCATCGTGTTTCGGAATCGCAGCGCGCGACATGCACGGCATCGGCGCGAGCCTTCCGGGGCTCGGCTGGATCGGCGGAACGGTGATCGAATGCGGCTTCGAGCCCGAGAACGATTCGGCGCTGCGGCGTCTGATGTCGGTCGAAGGGACTCGTGCTGGAATCGGAATTCCGGCGCGGACGGCGATCAGCATCAGCGGCGACGGCACGTCGGCCGTGACGGGCGAAGGCAACATCACGGTCTTCCGCAAGAGTCAGGCTTAGCCCTTGCAGTTGGAACCGCCTCCGTGGAGACGAATCGAACGGAGACGCCGGTCACGCACGAGGAGCTGGTTCGCTTCTTCGGCGTACTTGCGCACGATCTGAAATCGCCGATCTTCGCGATCGATGGATTCAGCGATCTGCTGCTCAGCGACTACCTCTCGAAGCTGGATGAGGAGGGGCAGGATTTTCTGCGCCGCATCCGTTCGAGCGCGCAGTACATGCGGCGCGTGCTGGACGACATGTCCCATCTCGTGAAGCTGCTGTCGCGCCCTACGGCCAAACGGTCGACACCTCTGCGCGAGTTGATCGAAGAGGTCATTCAGAAGCACAGTTATGCGATCGAAGATGGCGGCGTGAAGATCAACGTCAGCGGCGAGCTGCCGACGCTCGACATCGATCCCGACAAGACGCGCGAAGCCCTCGGCGCGGTTCTCGGCAACGCGATCTTCTTCAACGATCGCCCGAAGGGCGAGCGCGCGATCGACATCGACTGCGCACGCGAGGATGGCTGCTATCGCATTCGCATCCGCGACAACGGGATCGGAATCGATCCTCGCTACGTCTCGCAGATCTTCGATCTCGGCAGCGCGAGCAAGCTCGACAAGCAACGCGGCGGTGGACCCGGTTACGGGCTCTATCTCGCGAAGCGGCTGCTCGAATCCAACGGTGGCGCGCTCTCGGTGGAGTCGGAGCCGGGCAGCGGCAGCACGTTCTCGCTGACGGTCCCCACGTAGGACAACCTCTCCCAGGTTGTCCGGACAAGCTGAGAGCTCGTCCTACAGCTATCTCAGGCTTGCGAGCTCTTCGCTTGCGGAGCGCGGCAGCGGCGATTCGCCGGGCAGCGCGATGATCCGGATATCGACGTGCCGGTCCTCGGCGACATCGACGCCGAGCGCCCGCGCGGCTGCCTGCGAGAGGTCGATCGCGAACTTCTTCACGTACGGACCGCGATCGTTCACGCGGCAGCGGATCACGCGCCCCGTTGCGCGCGCTTTGATCTCGACCCATGTGCCGAGCGGCAGCGTGAGATGCGCGGCGGTGAAACGGCGATTGCGAAAGATCTCGCCAGTCGAAGTGAGGGTTCCGTCGAGCGAGGTCGAGTAGTAGCTCGCGAGTCCCGACATCCGGTGCTTGAGACCGACCTCGGCGTAATGAAGGATGCGGAGATGCAGCGGATCCGGAGCCGGCTCGACCGGCGGTGCGACCTCGTCGCAGGGATCGGCCGCGACTTCCTCCGTCCGGACAAAGTCTTCGCAGAAGTTCTCTGCGTGCGCGGTCGGCGTTGCCGCCAGCAGCAGTGAAATAGTTATTACGGTCAACATCAGTTGCTTCATCGAACTGCCGCCGGATTCTAGACGAATCAAACCGCACGCCAAAACGGCGTGGCGCCGAATTCCCTCGGATCGCGACTAAAGCAACGTAGCTCAGCAGTTTAGTTGTGGCTGCTATTTTGCAAAATAACTGTTCGACAGCTCCGGAAAGGGAGGGAATTTTCCGATGCCCGACGTGAAGACCAGCCGTCCGTTCCGGGAGAGGTTTCTCAACGGATTCGATCGTTCCGAGCTCCGCCAGGAGGTTCAGGCGGTGCGTCCGAAGCGTTTCGGTTTCCGCAGGAAGTACGCGAGCTGGGCGCTCGGCGCTTCCCTCGCGTTTGGCGGTCTTGGTCTTCCGCTGAAGATGATTCACGATGGCCCGGCATCGGGACGTCAGGCAGCCGGCGGCGCTGCCACCCGAGGCAGTGCTCCCGGTGAGACCCCCACACCGGATGCGTCGCAAACCGCGACTCAGGGAATTGCGAGCGACCTGAAGGCGGCACAAAGTATCGCGACGCAGGTTGCAACTGGCGTTCAGGAAGCAGCAGGCGGAGTGGCCAGCGTAGCGAAGTCTCCGCTGCAGACGGTTGCCGAAGCGCCAAAGAAGATCGCGAACGCCGCGGAAGTCGTGAAAGAACACTTCTTCCGTACCGAGGTTCCGTTCGGATCGATCATCTACAGCGAGGCGAAGAAGAATGACCTCCCGCCGGAGCTTGTCGCCGCAGTGGTCAACGCCGAGTCGAAGTTTCGCCCCACCGCGCACTCGCAGCGCGGCGCCGTCGGTCTGATGCAACTCGTCCCGCGCACGGGACGCTGGATGGGTGCGAACAATCTGACGGATCCCGCGCAGAACATCATGGCCGGAGCGAAGTACCTGAAGTACCTCAGCGATCGTTTCGACGGTGATCAGCGCAAGGTGATCGCGGCCTACAACGCGGGTGAGGGCAACGTGCGCCGCTTCAACGGTGTGCCGCCGTTTCGCGAGACGCGCAACTACGTCTCGCGCGTCCAGAGTTTTCAGAGCGACCTCGGTGGAAGGATCGACAATCACAGCACCGACTTCGCGCCGCAGATCGCTGACCTCGGGCAGTAGTGTGATTCAATAGCGAACGGTGTCGGGCAAGAGGCTGATCATCGGACTGATTGTGATGGGGATCGCCCTTCCGCTCGGGCTGTTCTATCTCCTGCACCTCCAGACGCTCGGCGCATTCTTCACCTTGTCGGCGGCGATCTTCCTCACCTGGGGCGTTGCGGACCTGCTTGCCGCGATCCTCGAGCGTCCGCGATTGCAGAACCGCACGCCGACCGGTGCGTTCCGCGAGGATTGGGAGCGAAGGCAGAAGGAGTAAGCGTGGGGACAAGCGGAGAGCTTGTCCTACACCCAGTCCGACAGTTTCTTGAGGAGCTCGTCGATCGTCATCGTCGTTTCGCGGCCGTCGGACATTCTGCGAAACACGGCGTGATACCAACCCTTCATTCCGATCGGCGTGTAGAGCTCAGTTCCCTGCCGCAGTTTTCCGCCTGAGACGAGCTTGAGGAACACCTGCTCGTACGCGGAACGCGAAAGCCGGCGATCAGGAAACGGAAGCGGCCGGCTCTTCATCCGGCGATCGCGGCCCTTTCTGCGATCGAGCAATGACACATTGCGCCGTTCGAGATGGCGCACCGCCGGCGGACGCGGCTGGCGAACGCGCTCGACTGCGCCGCCTTTCACAGCGACTTCTTTCACGGCGGGAGGCTGCGGCTGCGCCGCTTCGATTTCGATCGTCCTCGCCGGCTCGCGCCGGTCGAAGTTCCGCAGTTCGTCGATGACCATTCCCCATCGCGCGAGGTTGCCGACATCCTCGTACGCCCGCGGACGATCTGCGAGATCGAGCAGCGACGGCGCGCGCCCTTCGAGCACCGCAAACAGCAGGCGGAAACTGAATGGGTCGGAATACTCGCGGATTGATTTGCGGAAGAGCCATGCGGTTTCGAGAGCCATGTCGCGCAGAGATCTCTTCTCACCGAACTGCGTGGTCCACGACGGCTCGTCGATATCGCACGTGAAGGGACTCTTCGGGAAATGAAAGTCCTTGGTGAGCCATCCCTTTCGCGTCGTATGTTTTCCCGGCACGACGCCTGCGACGACCGGCACGCCCATCCTGCTGATCATCGAGAGCTCGTACGACGGCCACGCCATCACGGCGCGAACGATGCCGACGACCAGCGTCGCAGTCGCCACCATGAGCCCCGGATCGGGGGTGAAGTCGACCGTCACCTCGATTCTTCCTCCGCGCGGGCGCACGCCGACGCCGGTCGAGCGCCGGTTCGCGCCGGCGACCATCACCGGTACCGGAAGAATGTGTGCGAGCAGCAGCGCGAGCTTCTTCTCATTGCGGTGCTTCGTCTGTTTCGACTTCGGCACTTCGTACGAGATGTTGTAATGGCTGCTGTAGGCCTTGAGGCGGACGGTGTGGCCGTGCTGCTGTCCCCACCGCGTGAGCTGCTCGCGAACGAATCCGATCTGCTCCCAGAGATTGCGGACCATGCGCGCGGTGCTGTGCTGTGCGAGCTCGATCACCGGCGTCACGACTTCGATGACGCCGCGGTCGAAGTACACCGCGCCGCCCGTCGGTACCTGGACGGAAGTTTTTTCTCGCGGGATCAGCGGCGCGTCGATGAACGAGCGCGGATGTTTCCAGAACGGCTCCGGATTGATCTCGACTTCATCGAGCCATACGTTGAACTCCGACTCCATGCCGATCACCGGCATCTCGAGCTGCGTCAGTGGAGCCTTCGTTCGCGAGCCGGGCTGGGCTTTAGGATGGTCAGGCATGCTGGGGAACAGACGGCACTGTTGCCCATAGCAAAGCGCGGGCCTGCGATTTCAACCGTTTCGGCGGTCGGTTCTTCTTCGTTCCTCGAACGCGAAGCGCGGCCTGCTCTCCTGCGGCTGCTCCATCCGGTCCTCGCTGATCTCGCGCGGCACAAGAGTGATGTACCCGAGGTCGACGTGAACGTGATCGGCTGCGGTGTCGTACGGTGAGACGAAGATGTCGTCGCTCAACCCCTCGGCGATCGCGTTGAACTTCTCGATGAGCTCACGAGTCTTCAGAATGGAGCCGCCGATCTTGTAGATGTCGGCCGCCGTCCCCCAGAGATGCGGGGTCGCGTTCGGAGACATCTTGTGGGCCGGGGAGCGATAGCCGCCATTCACCGCGATGTGTACCGAGCCTCCGGCAGCGATGCGGAACTGTTCCAGATAGAACGCGAGGAGGCGCACCGCGCACGGGATGTATTTCGGAAAGTTCTGCAGGCGCGGCGCTTCCTTGAGGTCGGAGAGGATGAACTCATTGAGTCCGAAATGCGGTGTCAGCCGCACCTGCGTCGCGACCCTGTGATCGGGCACTTCATAGAAGTAGCGCGGCAGACGGTGGCGGCGGTTCGCACCGTCGCGAACCATCTCGCCGGGACGGAGAATCGATCGCAGCTCGTCGTCGAGATCGAATGCGTCGACGACCTTCAGCGCAGGCTCTTGCCCTTCACTCATTCGTACTTCCGGCCAGCGCGTGGTAGATGTCCCGCGAGACTTCCGCGACCGCAGTTCCACGCCCTTTCTCGGCGACGAACTGCGTGAGGATCACGAGCACGTACGGTTTGCGGCCTTCGAGATACACGATACCTGCATCGTGGTGAATCGTGGAGATGTTGCCCGTCTTGTGCGCGACGCGCGCCGCTTTCGGCAGGCCTGCGGGAATGCCGCTGCGGTACTGCTGGTCGAGCATGATCTTCAGCATCTCCGCACTCGCCTCTTTTGAATAGGCGTTGCACTCGGCGATCACGCGCAGAAGCTTGAGCAGCCCGTTCGCCGTCACCTCGTTGTTGAGGCCCGCGTCGAACGCCGCCTGATCCTCGACGCCGCGGAGGATGCGCACGCCGTCGATGTCGAGCTCGTCCAGTGCGCGTTGAATCGTCGGGATGCCGATGACATCGACGAGAAGATTCGTCGCGAGATTGCTCGACAGCGTGATCATCCAGTACGCCAGCTCGCGCACGCTGAGTGTCTTGCCGAGGTGGCCGTAGACATTCGGATCGGCGTCGCGGCCGAGGTCGAGCATGAACGGTTCCTGATTCACGATGCTCGTGAAACGGTTGCGCACGTGCACCGGCGCATCGAGCGACAGCTCTCCGCGCTCGACCTGGCGGAAGACGCCGAGGAGCACCGCAAGCTTCATCGTCGAAGCGGCATGGAAGTAGTGGTCTCCGTTGTACGACCACTGGATCGTCGTCTCGGCATCGTAGAAGGCGATCCCGAGATGCTCGAGGCCATGCTCCTCGCGGATTTTCAGAACGTTCCTGTAGAGCGAGATCTCCGATGCGGCGACGGAGTCCCGTTCTTCGATCTTCACCATCGTCCGATCAACCTGCAAATTCCTTGCGTGAGGAGGTTTCACCGTCCTGCCGCACGCAGCCAGCGCCCGATTCGTTCGATCCCTGCGCCGATCGCTTCTTTCGGCGCAGCATACGAAATCCGCACGAAGCCTTCACCCTGGATGCCGAACGCGGCTCCCGGAATCACGAGCACGGCGGCATCCGTCGCGAGCGTCTTCGCGAACGTCAGCGTGTCGCACGAAGGGACCGGCACGAACGCGTAGAACGCCGCGGGCGGAGGCTCGAGCCTCACGTCGAGCTCGTGCTCGATCGCATGAAGCGCCACTTCGCGCTGCTCGCGAAACTGAGCGCGCACGCGCTCGAGCCACGACGCGTTCCACTCCTTCGCATCGAGAATCATTTCGGCGAGCGCCTGGGAGAAAACCGATGCGCAGGTCGCGATGTACTGATGGGCCGTGATCACCGGCTTGAGGACATCGGGATGTGCGATCGCCCATCCGATGCGCAGTCCGGTCATCGCGTGCGACTTCGACATGCCGTCGATGGCGATCACGTTGCGCGACATCCCGCGCATCGACGCCGGCTCCGACTCGTACCAGAGCTGCCGGTAGACTTCGTCGCTGACCACCAGCGGGCCGGCATTCGCGATCGCTTCGAGTGCCTCGCGCTTCGCGACCGCGCCCAGCGGATTCGACGGCGAGTTGACGATGATCAGCTTCGTCTTCGGCGTGATGCGGCGGAGCACCTCATCCGCCTCGAGGTCCCACGACGGCGGCTGCAGCGGATAGGGCACCGGCTCCGCGCCGCAGAGTTTCGCGAGCGTCGCGTAGGCGACGAAGCCGGGATCGGGAACGAGGACTTCGTCGCCGGGATCGACGTACGCCTGAAAAATCGCGTAGAGCGCTTCCTGCGTGCCGGCGGTGACGCAGACTTCATTGGGATCGCCGGCGAGTTTCTTTCGCAGCGATGGGTTGCCGGCGTTGGCGGAGTAGTGCCACGACGTCGTTGCCGCGCGGCGCGCGAGCTCGTGCAGCGTTTCATCCGGCTCGCTGTTCGGCTCGCCGATGCCGAGGTTGGTGGAGAGCGGAGTCGCGAGGGCGTTGATCTGACGAATCAGCGACAGCTCGACGCGAGCGAAGCGGCCGGCCGGCTTCGGGCCCGCATCCTCGCGACCGCTCATCGCAGCGCTTCTTCCAGTGCGGTCGACGAATCCGTCTTCTCGTCGCGGTACTTCACGATCATCGGCGTCACCACCGACAGCTCGTGCTTTTCCGCGAACGCGCCTTTCATCGGACGCGAGCCGGGAATCACGACTGCGCCGAACGGAATCTCGAGCGGCCGCTCCGCCGTGCGGCGATAGATCTGCCCGCGCACGATGTCGTACACCGGCGTCGATCCCGTGAGAACGACGCCTGCGCCGATGACCGCGCGGCCGCGCACGATCGTGCCTTCGTAGATGCCGCAGTTGCCGCCGACGACGACATCGTCTTCGATGACGACAGGGATGTTGCCGATCGGTTCGAGGACGCCGCCGATCTGCGCGGCCGCGGAGAGGTGGACGCGCTTGCCGATCTGCGCGCACGAGCCGACGAGCGCATGCGAGTCGATCATCGTCTCTTCGTCGACGTAGGCGCCGATGTTGACGAATGCCGGCGGCATCATCACGACGCCTTTCGCGATGTACGAGCCGCGCCGGATCGAGGAGCCGCCCGGAACGATGCGCACACCATCCTGCACTTTGAAACGGCGCGCAGGAATCGTGTCCTTGTCGATGAAAGAGAGCGAACCGGAGGCGAACTCGGCGAGCACGCCCCACTTGAATGCGGCGAGGATTCCTTCCTTCACCCAGGCGTGCGGCTTCCAGATGCCGTCTTCATCGCGCGAGGCTGCGCGGACCGTTCCCTTCTCCAGTTCCGTGAGAAAAAGGCCGATCGTCTTGACCGCTTCCATGCGGTCCGTCGTGTTCTTGATTGCGTTGACGCGTTCTTCGATGGTCACGGCTGCAGTTTATCGTCCTACGCCAATCCGCACTCGCGGAGAATCGCCGCGAGCTTCGCGCGGTTCGCATCCGTCATCGGCGCGAGCGGCGGCCGCAGCGTGTCGTTCTCGAGGATCCCCATCATCTTCATCGCCGCTTTCACCGGTCCCGGATTCGACTCGATGAAGTTGCCGATGAGGAGCGGCAGCAGCCGCTCGTGAATCTCGCGCGAGCGCGTCTTCACCATCTCGACCATCAGCCGCGGCACTTCGTTGCTGGCGACGGAGACGAGTCCGTCCGCGCCGCAGCCGAGGAGCGGCAGCGTCCAGGCGTCGTCGCCGCTCAGGACGGCGAAGCCTTTCGGCCGATCGCGCAGGATGGTGAGGATCTGCTCCATGTTCGCCGACGCTTCCTTCACGCCGGCGATGTTCGGAATCTCGCGCGCCATCCGGAGCGTCGTTTCCGCGGTCATGTTCAATCCGGTGCGGCCGGGAACGTTGTACATGATCATCGGGAAGCCGGGCTTCATCGCCTCCACGGCTTCAGCCTGCGCCGAGAAATGGCGCAGCAGTCCGTCGGGGGTCGGCTTGTTGTAGAACGGAGTGATCGTCAGGATGCCGTCTGCTCCGAGATCGACGGCGAGCCGCGCAAGCTCCACAGCGCGCGGCGTGTTGTTCGCGCCGGCGCCGGCGAGGACGGGCACACGGCCATTCGCCGTTTTCACCGTGAGCTCGACGACGCGCTTGTGCTCCTCGGGAGTGAGCGCAGGATTCTCGCCCGTCGTTCCGCACGGTACGAGGAAGTTGATCCCCTCCGCGATCTGCCACTCGACGAAGCGGATGAAGGCCGCTTCGTCGAATGCACCGCCGGGTTGGAAGGGAGTGATGAGTGCAGTCCCGACACCGTTGAACGTCATTGCGTCACCTGCGATCCAGTTTTGTCATTTCGAATGGTCGCCGGACGGGACGTCCGCGCTCCACTTTTCATTGCATGACCAGTTCGTCGAAACGGAAGAAGCCTTTGCGCTCGCGAATGAGCTCGGCGGCGAGGACGGCGCCCTGCGCGAATCCCTCGCGGCCGCGCGCGCGATGCGAGATCTCGATCAGATCATCGGGAGAATCGAAGTAGAGCGTGTGCAAGCCGAACTCGCTGCCGACGCGCGAGGCGGCGATCGGCGGATCGAGTTTTCCTCCGCTCCCATCGCGCACCTCCGCTGCGATGCGCAGCGCGGTTCCGCTCGGCGCGTCTTTCTTCTGCGCGTGGTGCCGCTCTTCCATGCCGGCGGCATATTGCGGGAATCGTGCGAAGAGCTCCCCGGCGCGCCGCGCCAGTGCGAACGTCACATTCGCGCCGGGCGAGAAGTTCGACGCGTACACCGCGCCGATCCCGCTCTTCATGACGCGGTCGCGAACCTCGGCGAGGCGGTCGTTCCAGCCGGTCGTCCCGATGACGATTCCGCAGCCGTGGCCGCATGCGAGCGAGAGCGCCTGATCGACTGCGCTCGCGTGCGAGAAGTCGATGAGCACCTCGGCGCCGTTCATCGGCGGGTTGTGACCGGCGTCGAACACGGCGACCACTTCATGGCCGCGCGCCTTCGCCACGTTCTCGATGGCGTGACCCATCTTGCCGTAGCCATGCAGCGCGATCTTCATGAGTTCCCTCGTGGAGCGACAGGCGCCTCGCCTGTCGGCTCGGTGGACAGGCGAGGCGCCTGTCCCTCCACTTCGAACAGCGCGGCGTGAATCTGCTGAATCGCTCGCTCCGAATCGCGGTCGTCGACCACGATGCTGAGGTTCAGTCCCGAGCGGCCGAGCGAGATCATCTTCGTCGGGATTCCGCGCAGCGCCTCGAACACATGCGACGCGACGCGCGTATCGTTCAGCAGGTTGCGGCCGACGATCGCGATGATCGCCTGCTCGTCGATGATCTCGACGTCCGCGAATTGCGCGAGTCGCTGGCGCAGTTCCTCGATGTTGTGCCGCTCGTCGACGGTGACCGACACCGAGACTTCCGATGTGGCGATGAGATCGACCGAGACTTCCTCTTCCTCGAATGCGGCGAAGATCCGGGCGAGGAAGCCATGCGCGCCGAGCATCTTGTTCGACGTCATGTGCACGACGGTGACGTGCCGCTTGCGGGCGATCGAGCGCGGGCCGCTGCTTCCCTCGCTGCCGTCGCGCGTGATGAGCGTGCCGAGCGACGAAGGTTTGTCGGTGTTGAGCACGCGCACCGGAATGCCGGCGGCGATCGCCGGCTCCAGCGTGCGCGGATGCAGCTTGGCGCCGAACGACGCCAGCTCCGCCGCTTCTTCGTGCGACAGCAGATCGATCACGCGCGCGCCGGAGACGAAGCGCGGATCGCAGGTCAGCAGTCCATCGACATCGGTCCAGATCTGCACTTCGCGCGCGCCGACTGCAGCGCCGACGATTGCCGCGCTGTAGTCCGAGCCGTTGCGCCCGAGCGTCGTCGTCGCCCCGTCCATCGTCCGGCCGATGAAGCCGCCCATCACCGGGATGTGGTTCCGCTCCACCAGCGGCAGCAGCGTCTTCATCGCCGCCTCGCGCGTGCGGTTCATGAGCGGAGTGGCGCCGCCGAAGTTGTCATTCGTCCAGATCACCTCTTCCGACTCGACATGCTCGCCGGGCAGCGCGCGCATCATCATCGAGTAGGCGAAGAGCACGGATGAGAGCTTCTCGCCGATCGAAACGACTTTGTCTTTCGCGCGCAGCGTGATCTCGCCCAGCAGCGCGATGCCGCTGAGAATCGTCTGGATCTGGTCGACCTGCTTCGTCAGTTGCTTGAGAAACGATTCGAAGAAATCGAACTTCTGCTGCACGAGCTGCATCGCGACATCTTCATGACGCTGGCGGACGCGCGCGATGATCTCGCGAACGAGCTCCGGCTTCTGATCGCGCGCTGCTTCGCTGGCGGCGACGAGGTCGTTGGTCACTCCCGAAAGTGCAGAGACGACGATGATCGGTTTCTGATCGCGGCGCTCGGCCACGATGTCGATCGCCGCGGCGACCTTGTTCGCATCGCCGACGGAAGTGCCGCCGAACTTGATGACGATCACAAGAGGCCCTTCGCATCGAGGAGTTCGGCGTTGAGAATCGCCGCCCCGGCGGCGCCGCGAATCGTGTTGTGCACCAGCGCCACCATCTTGAGATCGAGAATCGGGTCGGGACGGAGGCGGCCGATGGAAACGCTCATTCCGTTTTCCCGATCGCGATCGAGCCGAGGCTGCGGGCGATCCTCGGCATCGATGTAGTGCAGCGGATTGCGCGGCGCGCTCGGAAGCCCGAGGCGTTGCGGCTCGCCGATGTACGACTCGATGGAGAGCTCGATGCCGTCGATGATCGTTTCGATGGGCGTCGACTTGCGCAGCTCCGCGCGATTGCAGAGCGAGAGCGCGATCGTCATCAGATGCCCGTCGATCGTCGGCACGCGGTTCACCTGCGCGGAGATCGTGAAGCTCGCGTCGATGAACTTCTCCCCGTCCCACCGGCCGAGGATCTTGCGCGGCTCGGTCTCGATCTTCGTCTCTTCGCCTCCGCCGATGTACGGAATCACGTTGTCGAGAATCGCGTACGACGCCACGCCGGCATAGCCTGCGCCGGAGATCGCCTGCATCGTGGTGACGTGAAGGCAATCGATGCCGTACTGCTGCTGGATCGGCGCGATTGCCATCGCAAGGCCGATCGTCGAGCAGTTCGGATTCGTGACGATGTAGCCTTTGCCGCCGCGCCGCTTGCGCTGCCGCTCGATTGCCGCGCAGTGATCGGCGTTGATCTCCGGAATCAGCAGCGGCACGTCGGGATCCATCCGGTGGTTGCGCGAGTTCGACACGATGACCGCGCCGCGGTTCGCGTAATGCTCTTCCGCTTCACCCGCGACCGACGAGTCGAGACCGGAAAAGAGAATGACCGACTCGAGCTCGGCGCCCAGTTTCTTCACCGTCATGCCGGCCGTTTCTTCCGGCAGCAGCGTGTCGAGGCGCCAGTCGGCTGCTTCCGCATACGTCTTTTCGGCGCTCCGCTCCGATGCGACGAGCTCGTGCAGCCTGAACCAGGGATGGTTCTCCAGCAGTTGCACGAAGCGCTGTCCGACGGATCCGGTGGCGCCGAGGACGGCAACCGGAATGCGTTCGGATCGGACGGAAGAGACGGGTGATTCGGCGGAAAGCGTTGCAGTCATCGTTGAGCTCACTTGCAAAAAGCGATTCTACATGTCCCCCTCTCCCCTCCCACGTCCCCCTCGCCCCGCAAAGCGGGGAGAAGGGCCAGGGGTGAGGCGCCGAAAGATCATAAGAAGCTCCTACAATCGAAGAAGTGTCCTCCTCGATCGAGCTTCGCGGCATCACGGTCTCTGCCCGGCTGGACGGAGTCTCGTTGAAGATCGCCGCAGGAGAATCAGTCGCATTCGTGGGCCGCAGCGGCGCCGGCAAGACGACGGCGCTGCGCCTCGTCAACGGCCTCGTTGTGCCAACCCGAGGCGAGGTGCTCATCGATGACGTGCCGCTCGCGCGGACCGACCTCGTCGCGTTGCGCCGCCGCACGGGGTACATCATCCAGGGCTCGGGTCTCTTTCCACACCAGACGGTGTTCGACAACATCGCGACGATTCCGCGCCTGCTCGAATGGGATGAAGGGCGGACGCGGGAGCGGATCGCGGACGTGATGATGCGCATCGCGATGCCGGTCGAAAAATTCGGCGCGCGCTATCCGCGCTCGTTGTCGGGAGGGGAACAGCAGCGGGTGGGAATCGCGCGGGCCATCGTCGCGAACCCTTCGATCCTCCTCTGCGACGAGCCGTTCGGCGCGCTCGATCCGATCGTCCGGCGCGAGCTGCAGGATGCGTTTCGCGCCCTGCGAAGCGACGCGACGATCGTGTTCGTCACTCACGATCTCGTCGAGGCGATGCGCGTCTGCGAACGGATCGTGCTCTTCGACCAGGGGCGAATCGTCTCCGATTCGCCTTCTTCCGCGTTTCCTAACCAGTCGTTGCAGCTGGTCCGCGAGTTCGTGGCGGCGGCGAGCTTGCCATCATGACCGTCGAGATTCTTCGCACGACGGGTGAGCACATGCTGATCGTCGCGATCGCGACCGGCGCCGCCATCGTGCTCGGCGTGCCGCTCGCCATCTACTGCACCCGGCATGCGCGCGCCGGGCGCATCGCGCTGCGGATCATCGATGCGATCCAGACGATCCCCTCACTCGCACTCTTCGGATTTCTGATTCCCGTGCCGTTCATCGGCGGCATCGGCATGCGGACGGCGATCGTCGCTTTGATTCTCTACTCTCTGCTTCCCATCGTTCGCAACACGTTCCTCGGCATTCGAGGCGTCGATCCCATCGTTCGCGATGCGGGTGTCGCCCTGGGCATGACCGGCCGCCAACTGCTGCTCCAGGTCGAGCTGCCGCTGGCGATGCCGTCGATCGTGGCGGGCATCCGCATCGCGACGGTGACGGCCATCGGCGTCGCGACGATTGCTGCGGCCGTTGGCGGCGGCGGACTCGGCACGTTCATCTTTCGCGGCGTTGCCATGGTGGACACGAACCTGATCCTCGCGGGCGCGCTCCCCGCGGCGGCACTGGCGCTCGTTGCCGACGTCGTGTTGAGCGCCGTCGAGCGTAAGCTGGTGCGATGGTGAGAAAGTTTGTCGAGTGCGGACGCCTCGTTCGCACGTCGCTGATGCTGCTTCCGCTGCTCGTTGCCGGCTGTGCGCAGAAGTCGCCCATCGTCGTCGGCTCCAAGAACTTCACGGAGTCCGTCATCCTTGGCGAGCTCGTGGCGCAGAAACTGGAGCGCGCGGGCTGCACGGTCGATCGGAAGCTGAACATGGGCGGCACGTTCGTCTGCGATTCGGCGATGACCTCGGGCGCGCTCGATGCGTACGTCGAGTATTCAGGCACGGCCCTCGAGGCAATCCTCAAGCAGCCGAAGGCGAACGTCGCCGCCGCATACGCGAAGCGCGGATTGCACTGGGGGCCGCCTCTCGGCTTCAACAACACGTTCGCGATGATCGTTCGCCGCGATGATGCGAAGCAGTTCGGTCTGCGCACGATCTCCGATCTGCAGAAGGTGGCCGATCGCTATCAGCCTGGATTTGGCTATGAGTTCGTCGAGAGGCCGGATGGCTGGAATGGTCTCCTTCACGCCTATGCGCTGAACCTGGCGAAACCGCCGAAGACGATGGACCTCGGCCTCACGTACAAGGCGCTCGCGTCGAAGGAAGTCGATCTGATCGCCGGCAACTCGACGGATGGACTCATCGAGTCGCTCGGGCTCGTCGCGCTCGAAGACGATCGTCATTACTTCCCGCGCTACGATGCGGCGATCGTGTACCGAAAGGACATCGACAGGAAGTGCGCCGGCGCATCGAAAGCGCTTGAGTCGCTGCGCGGCCAGTTTGACGACGCCGCGATGCGCCGCCTCAATTTCGAGGTCGATGGAAAGAAGCGCGACGTGGCGGCGGTCGCGCGCGAGGCCCTTCGTTGACGATGCTGACGGTTGAAGAGGCGCAGCAGCGCCTGCTCGCGGAAGTCCCGCTCATCGAGAGCGAGGAGGTTGCGCTCGGCGAAACGCACGGCCGCGTGCTGCGCGAGGATGTCGCCGCGGCCGCGGACGTGCCGCTGGCCGACAACTCGGCAATGGATGGCTATGCGATCCGCGCCGGCGACAGCGGCCCGCGGCGCGTGATCGGCGAAGTTCGCGCGGGATCCGTCGCGACGGCATGCGTCGAAGCGGGAACGGCGATGCGCATCATGACCGGCGCGCCGATTCCTGAAGGAGCGGATGCCGTCGCCCAGATCGAGATCACCGATCAGGGACTCGATGTCGTAAACATCAACGAGCCGGTGAAGCGCGGAGCGAACATCCGCCGCCGCGGCGAAGACATGCACGCCGGCGACATCGTGCTGACGCGCGGCACGCTGGTCGGCGCGGGAGAGATCGGCGTCCTTGCGACGGCGCGCCGCGCCCGCGCGCTCGTTGCGCGCAGGCCGGTCGTCGCCGTGTTGTCGACGGGCGACGAGCTCGTCGATGTCGGCGAGAACGCCGGCGCCGGCCGCGTCGTGAACTCGAATGTGCACACGCTCTCGGCGCTCGTGCGCGAGTGCGGCGCGATCGCGCGGCCGCAGTCGATCGTGCGCGATTCGCGCGAGGCGACGATCGCAGCGATCGACCGCGCCCTCGAATGCGACTACGTCATTTCGTCAGGCGGAGTCTCCGTCGGCGCTTACGACTTCGTGAAAGATGCGCTCGAGGCGCTCGGCGGCGAGACGAAGTTCTGGCGCGTGGCGATGAAGCCGGGAAAGCCGGTGTTCCTGTCGCGCGTGCGCGAGCGGCTCTTCTTCGGCCTGCCCGGCAATCCGGTGTCCTGCATGGTCACCTTCACGTTGTTCGTCGCTCCCGCGCTGCGCAGGGCGATGGGCATGAGCGGCGTGCTGCCGCCGGTCGTGAACCTGAAGACGACCGCGCCATTGCGCGGCAGCGAGCGCCGCACGTATGTGCGCGTGGCGGTCTACCCGCGCGATGGAGATCTCGTCGCCGAGCCGATGCTGGTCCAGGGCTCAGGAGCCACGACCTCGATGCGCGGAGCCAATGGTCTCGCGGTGGTGCAGGAGGGCGTTAGGGAAATCGAAGCGGGAGCGTCAGTGCCGGTAGTCCTGATGGGACTTATGGGACCGATGGGACCGATGGGACCGATGGGCGGAACCGCAGCTCCCTATAGGTCCTGATGGGACTTATGGGACCGATGGGACCGATGGGACCGATGGGCGGAACCGCGGCTCCCTATAGGTCCTGTAGTTCCCGGTGGTGCAGGAGGGCGTTAGGGAAATCGAAGCGGGAACGTCAGTGCCGGCAGTCCTGATGGGACTTATGGGACCGATAGGCGGAACCGCAGCTCCCTATAGGTCCCATAGGTCCCATAGGTCCTATTGTCCCATCCTCGCGTTTTTCACGCTCAGCTCCGCCAGCAGCCGCGTGAGCCGCTTCGCTTCGTCGTCACCATGCTGATAGGTGCGGCAGAGCACGGCGACCTGTTCGGCTGATTCCTGTGCGGCGATCGTGAAGCCGTCGTTTGGCTGATCGGGCATCAGCGACGGGCGCTGTTTCCAGGCCGTGCCGTCGTACGACCATGTCGTGAAGGTCAGAGGACGGGCGATGAGCGCGGCGTTCGGCGTTTCGAAGATGAAGTTCGGCACGTGGAGGATCTCGGTGACCGACGCGGCGAGGAGCTTGTCGAGCGTTTCCGATTCCTCGATGAAGCGGAGGCCGAGGCGCTTGTCGTTGGCGCGGGCGATCTCGGCGAGGATCTCCACTTCCACACCCTGCCAGAAGAAGCGCAGCAAAGCGCGCGCTTCGATTTCGATCGGCTCCTCCAGATCGACCATTGCGCCGCTCGCGCTCACGTCGAGCAGCCGCACGGCGTAGTCGCCGAACCAGCCGTCGAGTGGACGCATGAGATTCAGCCGGGTGTATTGACGCCGCTCTTCGCCTGCATCCATCACGGCACCTTCCTGATGTCGGTGAGCCAGTAAGCGCTGTCGGTGACGTGCAGCTTCGCGGTGATGTTGCTCTGGTCGGCGGGGAGCGACTGCACCTGCGCGCCGCGGACCGGATACTCCATCACCATCGCTTCCATGTAGCCGGGGATGGCCTTGTGATCGATGCGCAGCAGATTCCCCGCGGCATCGCGCCCCAGGATTTTTCCTTCGAGCGTGTAGAGCTTCTCGCCGGGAACGCTGAGCGGTTTTTCTTTTCGGGAGCGATCGCCGCAGGCGGTGAGGAGGAAGAGGAGGCAAAACACGAGGGCCGCGCTACGTCGCATGCGAGATGCGATTGTAGCGCGGCCCTCCGGGTTGGTTACGGCTGATATTCGGATGAGGTGATGAAGCGTCCGTCGTTCGTCGCGTTGAGCACGACGACCGCGTAGCACACCGCGTTGTCCGACGGATCGAACTGCGCGATGCCGTTCGTCACGACGAATGCGGAGAGCGAGGTCTGGCCCCACGCGTGCGGCGCGAGCGTCAGCGTCGTCGAACCGACCGTCGTCTGGCCGGTCGAGTCGAGCACGCTGATCTTCACCGTGTTCGTCGAATCGCTCTGGTTGAAGCAGCCGGCGTTCGAGCGGCGCGAAGAGTCGACGCTGATGCCGGGCGCGAACGAACGCGAGCTCGTGCCCGCGAACTCCAGCGCCGGAATCGACTGGCCGTAGCGCGTGCCGCCGCCCGTCCAGATCTCCGAGTCGATGATGAAGCGGTTGTTGTGCTGTCCGCCCGTCGAGTTCGGGCTCGAGAACGTCACGGAGCCCGCGGTGTTGGAGAGGCCGAACAGTTCGGTGAGGAAGTTGTCGTAGGTCTTCACCTGCCCCGCGGCGAGGTTGATCTGCGCCGTCTTCGACGTGCCGGTGTTGTCATAGAACGTGGCCGTTACCGAGTACGCCGACGATGTCGGATTGAAGATCGAGACGTACGACTGGAACGTGCTGCCGACACCCTGAACCGTCGTGACGACAGGCAGCGTCTGGAAGTCCGACGCGAAGCCTTCATTCGCGACGCGCGGAGTGTGCTGGGCGAACATCGGCGCCGAGACCGCGAGCGCCAGAATCGTGAGCGAGAGTAGTTTCTTCATGGTCGTTCTCCTCATTTGTGATGACTACTGGCAGGGCTGCGGCGTCGTCGGGTTGGGCGGCACGACATCGACGATCGTGTTCGTTCCACCGTGACCCTGCAGCAGTCCCTGGTGCGCCGGCGCGAGGAAGGGGAAGCGCGGCAGGAAATCTTCGTCGTTCGTCTCGACGCCCTTCGCGAGTCCTGCAGCCGGATCGCCGGCGGCGATGAGGCTGATGAGAACCGTGTTGACGTTCACCTGATGCATGTTCGGCTTCGCGCCGCCGCCGAGACGGCGGCCGTTCGGGAACGACGAGTCGATCGACGCATCGAGCGTGATGACGTCACCCGTCGAGCCATCGGCGACCGGAATCGGACGGCCGAGGTTGATCGCGTTGATGATGTCCAGACGCGGTCCCTTGAGCGTTGTGACGGTCGCCGGAGGAACCCCGAGCGCCTTGTACACGCCGAGCGTGTCGAGATCGCGCACGAGAACCGGGAAGAGCACGTCGTTGCCGAAGCGCGTCACGTCCTTCATCGGGTCGGTGTGGAGATAGAGGCCCTGGCGCGCGGTGCCGACGAGGCCCGCGTTGAACAGCGGAAGCGCGTTGCGGCCGACGAGCACGTAGTTGCCCGAGCCGCGGAGTCCCGTGATGTTGTTCGTCGGGTCGACGGTCTGCGTCGCCTGGCGATAGATGCCGGCCCACACGCGCAGCAGCGCGTCGGTCGACTGCGCCTGCAGCGTGCCGTTGTGAGGAATGCCGTTCGGGAAGAGCTCTGCGGTCGGAATCTCGAGCGCGATCGAGAAGATGTTGAAGCCGGTGAAGACGTCTTCGGCCGGAGTGCTGCGCGCGCCGGCGATTCCGCCGAGATCGCCCTTGTTCAGGTTCACCAGGTCGAAGATGCCTTTCTCGTCGAGCTGATAGGGATCGTCGAACTGCCCGGCGATGATGCGGCCGCCGTTGTTGAGGCTCTGAATGTAAGTGTCGATGAAGTCCTGGTTGTAGAGACCGGTGTCGCGCGAAGTCTTGTCGCCGGAGTCATACCCCTTGAATGCACCGAGGCCGTAGACGAGGCGATCGGTCTGCGGGCCGTGGTTGTTCGGAAGAACCTTGAGGTTTTCGCCGAGCACCTTGGGCGTGGGCTGGCCGGGCGCCATGATGCGCGTGACCGTCATCGTCTCGGTGCCGCCGGTGAGCTGCCACAGCAGCTCGTTGCCGCCGCCGACGCCATCGGTCGGCTTCGGTGCCGCCGTTGCAGGCAGAGACTTCTGGAACTCGATGCGGTAGACCGCTTCGTCCTTCAGGCTCGTGCCTTTGCCGATGTGGAACTCGTAGCGATAGCCGTCGCACGCGCGGAAGCCCTGGTTGCCCTGGCCCGGCTCGTGGAGCGGATTGAAATCCATGATGAGGTACAGCTTGTCGTGCGTGCTGTTCGACACCCACGCGAACGTGTCGGTGTTGTCAGCGCATGGTTCGTTGAGTACCGACAGCGCCTCACGATGGCTGGATGCGAATGCGGGGACAGAGAACGCAATCGCTCCGATCAAGAGCAGGGCACCGCGTAGAGACAGAGATTTCCTGGACATACTTTCTCCTCCGAAGTTTCTGGAGCAGAACCCGAGCTCCGTGGGCGGCCGGTGCCAGATCCGCTTTTCTTGTTGCCGGCAGCGGAAACGCTCCGTGCCGTTGTATGTCCCTAGCTACGGGTGAACGCGCGAACCGGATTTAGGACGGATGCGACGAATGAAAACGCCGGCGATATCATCCCGGCAACATGCTTCCTGAAAAAACATTCGAAGGGCGCACCGGCATCATCACCGGCGGCGCCACCGGCATCGGCTTTGGGATCGCTCGCGAGCTCGTGCGCCTCGGCGCTCGAGTCGTCATCGCGAGCCGCAAGGAAGAGAATCTGAAGCAGGCGGTGGAAGAGTTGGGCGAGCGCGCCTCTTACTTCGTCTTCGACGTGCGCGATGCGGAGGCGGCGGAGCAGCTCGCCGCGAAGGTCGAGAGCAATTCCGGCCGCATCGACTTCCTCGTGAACAACGCCGCAGGCAATTTCGTCGTGCCCGCGGAGCAGTTGTCGGTCAACGGATGGAACGCCGTGATCGGCATCGTGCTGAACGGAACGTTCTACTGCACGAGCGCGATCGGCAGGCGCATGATCGCGAAAGGCGGCGGCTCGATCCTCAACATCATCGCCAACTACGCATGGACCGGTGCACCGGGAGTTGTGCACTCCGCAAGTGCCAAGGCGGGCGTGCTGGCGATGACGCGCACGCTCGCAGTCGAATGGGCTCGCCACAACATTCGTGTGAACGCGATGGCGCCGGGACCGGTGCACACCGAAGGCGCGTCGAAGCGGCTGTTTCCCGATGAGAAGATCGAAGAGGGAATCCGCCGCACGATTCCGCTGCGGCGCTTCGCGAGTCTCGAAGAAGTGGCAAACGCCGCCGCGTATCTCTTGTCCGACTACGCGTCGTACGTCACCGGCGAGTCGTTCGTGATCGATGGCGGGCAGTGGCTCGGCGGAGCGGACTACTGGAATCGCGCGATGCGGGAGTGATCACCGCGCTCCGCTCAGATACTCGACCGCGAGATTGGCCAGCGCGCGCACGCCGAGGAGCAAGCCCGATTCGTCGACGAAGAACTTCGGCGAGTGGTTCGATGCTGCTTCTTCTGCCGTCTGATTCTTCGGCCGCGTGCCGACCCAGAAGAAAAGGCCCGGCACCTTCTGCTGATAGAACGAAAAGTCTTCCGCGCCGAGCACAGCGTTGACCACCTGCGCGTTTCCGGCCGCGACGCGTGAGAGCACCGGCGCCATCCTCTCCGTCAGCGCAGGATCGTTGTAGGTGATCGGATAGCCGGTCGTGATCGCGACGTCTGCCGTCGCGCCGCCGCTCTTCGCGATCTCTTCCGCGGTTCGTTTGATCCTGCTGTGAATCTCCTCCCGCATCTTCGCGTCGAGCGAGCGGATCGTGCCGATCATCTCGACCTCATCCGGAATGATGTTGTTGCGGACGCCGCCGTGAATCGCGCCGACGGTGACGATCGAAGGCGCGAGCGAGGAGTCGAGCTGGCGGCTCGGAATCGTCTGCAGCCCGAGGACGATCTGCGAGGCGACGACGATGGGATCGACGCCGAGCCACGGATAGGCGCCGTGCGTCTGCCGGCCGTGCACCTTGATCACGAAGGAATCGACCGCCGCCATCATCGAGCCGGGGCGATAGGCGATCTCTCCGACAGGAAAGCGCGACGTGACGTGCAGTCCGAACACCGCACCGACTTTCGGATTGTCGAGCGCTCCTTCCTTCACCATCAGCTCCGCGCCGCCCTCTTCTCCCTCCGGCGCGCCTTCTTCGGCGGGCTGGAACAGAAAGACGATCGTGCCGGGCAACTGCTCGCGCATGCCGGCGAGCACTTCGGCGACACCGAGGAGGATCGCGACGTGCGCGTCGTGTCCGCAGGCGTGCATGACGCCCACTTCCTGGCCGTTGTACGTCGTGCGCACGGTGGACTTGAAGGGAACGTCGACCTGCTCGACGACGGGCAGCGCATCCATGTCCGCGCGCAGCGCGACGGCGCCTCCCGGCTTGCCGCCTTTGAGAATGCCGACGACGCCGGTGTGCGCGACCGGCGTGCGGACTTCGATCTTCAGCTCGCGGAGCCGGTCGGCGACGAGCTTCGACGTGCGCGTCTCGCGATTGCCGAGCTCGGGATGCTGATGGATGTCGCGCCGTGTCGCGATCACGCGCGATTCGACCGCTGCGGCGGCGGTGTCGATCTGTTGCGAGAGCGTAAGGGACATGAGAATCGCGTCCAGCATATCCGGGAACCCCGTCACCTCTGGAACGAAGCGGTACTACGTTTTCGCGGAGGAAATGAGCTCTTCCGCGCGCTCGATCAGCTCCTGAAACCACTCCGCGAAGTTCGGCTCGTCGCGCTCCACCGCCTCGGCTTTCACCCGCGACGCCATCGCGATGAACTGGTCGATGAACGTCCGCAGCTCCTCGATGTTGCCGAGGAGCATGAGCGTGGATGACTGGTTCTCGAGCGCGGTGAGCGCCTGCAGAGCCTGTGAGTATTCGCTGCTGAAGTAGGCGAAATTCGCCCGCGAATCTTCGGCGGTCATGGCTTCGTTTGCTGCGAACTCTGCGCCAGTGCGCTCAGCTCGCCGATCGATCGTAGCGCACCTCCGCGCATCACGTACGAGATCTTGCGGAAGTTGGCGACGTCCGCGGCCGGATCTGCGCTCAGGAGCAGCAGGTCGGCCTCCTTTCCATTCGCGATCGTGCCGGTCACGTCCTCGATGTGCATCGCCTTGGCCGCGATCGCGGTCGAGGAGACGATGACCTGCATCGGCGTCATCCCGGCGGACTGCATCGCCTCCATCTCCGCGTAGATCGCCGGTCCGTGCAGCGTGAGCGGATTGCCGGCGTCGGTGCCGGTCGCGATCGGGATTCCGGCCATGACGAGCTTCTTCAGGTTTTCGCGCGAGAAGCGCTCCGACTTCTCCACGCGCGCGGCAGCTCTCGCAACGCGCTGCGGCATGTCGATGTTCGTGGAGACGGTCGCGGTCTCGTTCACCCGCGCGATCGTCGCCGGATCGACGCAGTGGTTCGGATCGTCGATCGCCGGCGCTTTGTGATCGGCGACGCCGCGGAACATGTTGAGATAGCCGCGCAGCACGGTGAGCGTCGGAATGAGAATCGCGCCATTCTTCTTCGCGAGCGCGATGAGCTCATCGTCAACAGGTTGATCATCGACGCTGTGTACGAGCAGCGTCGCCCCCGCGCGCAGCGCCCCCTTCGCCTCCGCCAGCCCCGTGGCGTGCACGATGAGCGGCACCTTCAGTTTTGCAGCTTCAGAGCCGGCGGCTGTGACCCACGGCTCCGACTTCTCGACGGGAAGGTCGGGATTCACGATCCACCACACCTTGATCGCCTTTGCGCCCTGAGCGACGAGATACCGCACGCCGCTGTGGCCCGTCTCCTCATCCTTCAGGTGGATGAACTGCCGCTCGGCCGGAAGATTGAGCCAGTGATCGAGCGTCGAGAGGAGCGGTCCCGCGGCCGTGACGTGCGGCGCGAGCGTGTCGCCTTCGAATCGATTCGCGAGCTCGAGTGTCCACGGAAACCCTCCGACGTCGAAGACGGACGTCACACCCGAGCAGACATAGGATCGCGCGTAGCGCTGCGGGTGCGATTTCAGATCCGCTTCGACCTGCTCGTACGGATGCGCCGCGCGGACGTCGAGCGCATCGGGGCGGCCGTCAGCCCATCCGGTCTGCGAGAAATGCACGTGCGCATCGATGAGCCCCGGCGTGACGAACATCCCTTTCGCATCGAGGACATCGATGCCTTCGGGAATCGCGCAGTTGCCCGCACAGGAGATGCGGCCGTCGCGCACGATGATGTTCGCGTCTTTCAGCGGCGCGCGGCCCGTGCCATCGATGAGCGTTGCGTGGGCGATCGCGCGCGGTGGCGGCGGCGTGCCCGCAGGCGCATCGACCGCACCGGTCAGCGCGATCTTCCAGCCGTCACTCGTCCTGATGAAGAGCCGTTCGGAGATGCCGTTGTGCTCCGCGCCACCGTAGCGAACGCGATAACGGTACGTGCCGTAGACGATGCCGGGCTGAATCGGAGTGAGGCGCAGGTCATCCGCGTCGAGCGCATCGGGCCAGCGGGCGCCGGCCGCCTTCGCGAACTCCTCGTAGCCGGCGGCAAGCCCCTCCGCACCGCTGCGCACGAGCTGCGGCGAGTGCAGATAGAGCGCGAGGTAGGCTTCGCGATCGTGGCGATGGATCGCGTCGATGTTTCTCGCGAAGAGCGCGCGCGCAGCGTCAAGGTCGCCCGGCTGCGCATGCAGGACGACGGTGAGCAGCATCGAAATGGTTACAGTCGGGAGTCTTCGCATGAATGAAGTCTAGAATGACTTTGCCCCATCCAGAGGAGCGACCATGATCCGTCGTTGGACTGCTGTTCTTCTTCTCGCAACTGCAGTCGCGGCAGAACCCTCGAGGAGCCCGCGCCTCGGCACGACGATCGACGTCTCGATCGTGAACGTCGATGCGGTCGTGACGGATCGCGCCGGACATCGCGTGCGCGGCCTCACGCAGGACGACTTCGAGATTCTGGAGAACGGCAGGCCGCAGCCGATCTCGAATTTCGCCGGCCTGTCGCAGGCTCGCGATGCGATGCATCCGCAGCCGCGGACGATCGTCGTGTTCGTGGAGCACTTCCGCACGGCAGCGTTCCGCCGCGATGCGTTTTTCAACGGGCTGCGCTCGTTTCTGCACAGGAGTGTCAGGCCGGGCGACGCGGTGCGGATCGTGTCGTTCGGCGATCGCCTCGAGACGCGCCTCGAGTTCACCGACCGGCTCGCGTCGATCGATCAGACGCTCGACGCGCTCGCATCGGAATCGGGTCCCGGCGTGGACGAGATCACGCTGAGGGATCAGTTGATCGAACAGACGTTCAGCTCGATTTCCGCCGAGCGCGGATTCAGGGGTGCAGGCCGCGATTCGCGGCGGCACGGCTCGGCCAGCGCTCACTTTCGCTTCATGAAAACGCGCGAGATGCTCGCGTCGATCGCCGCGCTGATGAATTCGATTGCCGGCTCCGACGCGAAGAAGGTGCTCGTGATGGCAGTGCATCATCTGGAGCCGCCGGACCTCGACGGCGCCGCAGTTGCCGGCGATCTCGCGCCGTCATACGGGCGCAGGGGCGGAAGAGACGCGTTCGCCGACTTCATCGCGAAGACGGCCAACGCGAATGGCGTCACGGTTTACGCGCTGGATCCCGAGGGGATCGGGACGACGCCGGGCGCGGAGCTGGGCGAGCAGGAGTCGTTCAATCGCCGCGCGCCGTACATGCAGCAGATCGCCGATGGGACCGGCGGCCGCTTCGCGTGGGGAACGGAGATCGAGAAGCAACTGCCGGAGGCGGCGGAAGACCTCGACGCCTACTACTCGCTCGGCTATCGCGCGGCGAATCACAACATCGACGAGGCGCGCTCGATCGTCGTCCGGACGAAGAATCGCGATTACTTCGTCCGCGCGCGGCGCGAGTACGTGGAGAAATCCGATCAGACGCGCATGCGCGATCGTGTGATCGCCGCGCTGTTCAATCAGCCGGAAGTCTCGTCGATGAACATCGCGGTCGAGGCGGGGAGTCCGCGCTACGTCAGCGGGAATCGCTACACGATTCCGGTCACGATCTACATTCCGCTCGCGTCGTTGATGACCGATGGCGGACGCGGCGAGTTCGCGGTCTATACCGGTTGGAGCGGAGTCCGCGGCGAGATCGGCGACGTCGTCAGGCAGACGCAGAAATTCTCGCTGGTCTCCGCGATGCCGGAGACCGTCACCTATTCCTTCGAGGTCGTCGCGGATCGCGACACGAAACGGATCTCCGTCGGCGTGTTCGATGAGATCTCGAAGGATTACGGCCTGCGGCGCATCGAGTTGACGAAGAGCGGCACCGCCGCCCTGTCGCGCTGGTGAGAAATCTTCCGTGAAAAAACTACTCTGGCTTTGTCTCCTCGCTTCCTTCGCCTACGCGCAGGACATTCCGCGCGCCGGCGAGACCATCGAAGTGTCGATCGTGAATGTCGACGTCTTCGTCACCGATCGCAGCGGCAGGCATGTCACCGGACTGGCGAAGGACGATTTCGTGATCTACGAAGACGGCAAGCCGCAGCCGCTCACGAACTTCGCCGAATACCGCTCGGATCTCCAGAACGAAGCGGTCTCCGTCGAGGGGACGGCGGACGCGCCGGCGCCGGCTGCACCGCGGCGGCAGCATCGGACGCTCGTCGTCTTCGTCGACCGCTTTCAGGGTTTCGGATCGAACAGCGGTGAACAGCTCTTTTCCGAATTGAAGGACCTGCTGCATCAAACCGTTAGACTGGGAGACTCCGTGACGATCGTCTCCTGGGTGCACCGGCTCTTCACGCGGCTGCCGTTCACCGACGACCTGGCGGCGATCGACCGCGTGCTCGACAAGATGGCGGCGGAACGGAACTACTGGAAAGCGGGCGACTACCGGCAGATCGAAGAAGAGCAGCTCTTCGAGCAGGAAGCCGCCGATTTCATCGCCGGAGCGAATGCCCGTGGCGGCGGCGGATCAATGGGCAATGCCGGCGGGGATCGCGCGCCCGCGGGCGGCCCGATGCCGTCGCTCGAGCAGCTCAGCGCTGCGACCGATGAGCTGCACGACATGCAGGCGAAGACGAAGGCGATGCGCGCGTTGATCGAGTCGATCTCCGGTCTCGACGGGCAGAAGTCGATGATCTTCGTCAGCCGCTCGTTCTCGACGATCGCCGGCCAGCAGTTTCTGACCGATCGCCATGCTCTCAACGCGCCGCACTCGCTGTACGAGGATCTGAACAACATGACGGCGCAGATCGAGTCGGTGGCGAAGGCGGCGAACGCCAACGGCGTCACGATGTACATGCTCTATCCCGCCGGCCTCGAGACCTCCGGCTGGGTACAGAATGCCGAGAGCCGCCGCATGCCCGGGACGGGCGAAGCGACCGCCGCGGGACATGCCTATCAGGCGATGCTCAACGAAACGTCAGCGCTGCAGTACGTCGCCGACCAGACCGGCGGCCTCGCCGCGTCGGGAAGTGATGTGATCAAACTGCTGCCGCGCATCGAGGAGGATTTCTCGTCGTACTACTCGCTCGCCTATCGCGCCACGACGCATCGCCAGGATCGCGCGCGCAAAATCGTCGTGAAGGTGAAGAACCGCGACCTCACCGTACGCGCGCGTCATCAGTTCATCGAACAGTCGGATGAGACGAAGATGAAGAATCGCGTCGTCGCATCCCTGTTCGCGAAGAATGGCGAAGATGCACACATTCCTGTGCAGGTGAAAATCGGGAAGCCGAAAGCGAGCGGAAAGGGTCTCTGGCTGCTGCCGGTGCTGATCGAAGTTCCCGCGAAAGCGCTCGTGACCCTGCCTGATGCGAAGGGCGAGCGCGGCGCCTTTTCCATCTTCATCGCCTGGGGCGACATCCTCGGTTCCGTCAGCGAGGTGACGCACAGGACCGTGCCGTTCTCGATGGAGGATGTGAAGCGGGCGAAGGGCGAGAGGTTCGGGTACAAGTTCGATCTGCTGACCGACATGAAGACCAACCGCGTCGCGGTCGGCGTCTACGACGAAGTGGCCAGGGAGTACGGCCTCGCAAGTGTGAAGCTGCCGAGAACTGTCGCAGCCGAGTGACGATGTACGACAGGCGCCCTCGCCTGTCGTTTTGTCTCTCTTTTTTACACGGACAGGCGAGGGCGCCTGTCGTACATGCGTGCTCCCCGTCACACTGCTCTGTTCGCTCGCTTACCAAAGCTTGAGCACGGTGCGTGCTTATAATCGAACGCGATGGCGTTTCTCGAAGCGAAGGCGCTCTCGAAGACGTACCGGAACGCCGAGGTCCCGGTGCCTGTCCTGAGCTCGATTCATATCGAAGTCGAGAAGGGTGAGATGCTGGCCATCGTGGGGCCCAGCGGAATCGGGAAGTCGACGCTGCTTCATCTGCTCGGCGGCCTCGATCGTCCTGACAGCGGGCGCATTCGCGTCGGCGACGCCGATCTCTCGTCGATGAACAACGACGAACTGGCGCGCTTCCGCAATCGAAACGTCGGCTTCGTGTTTCAGTTTCATCATCTTCTTCCGGAGTTCACCGCGCAGGAGAACGTGGCTATGCCGGGATGGATCGGAAGAAGTGAAAAGAGCGCGGCGTTGAAGAGAGCAGCTTCACTGTTGTTGGAGCTTGGATTGGAAGCTCGGTCGAGACATTTTCCGAATCAACTTTCCGGCGGGGAACAGCAACGGGTCGCGATTGCGCGCGCGCTTCTCACCGATCCGCTGCTATTTCTGGCCGACGAGCCAACCGGCAATCTCGATCTCGAGACGAGCGCGAAGGTCTTCGATCTGATGCGGGAATGCCACACGAAGCGTGGTTTGACGTCGGTTATAGTGACTCATAATCCGGAATTGGCGGCACGCTGCGACAGAGTCTTAGCGATGAATCGGCAGCAAAACTAACATGTTCGAAAAATACAACGAGAAAGCACGCCGCGCCCTCTTCTTCGCCCGGTACGAAGCATCGAAGCTCGGATCCCGTGTCATCGAATCCGAGCACATCCTCCTCGGTGTCCTGCGAGAAGGTGAGGAGATCATCAAAGAGATCTTCTCGCGCTTCAACGTGAAGCCGGAACAGATCCGCCGTGAAGTCGAAGGCGATCGGCTGTTCGTCGACCGCATCTCGTCCTCGGCCGAGCTCCCGCTTTCCGAAGAGTCGAAGAAGATCCTCGCCTACGCCGCCCATGAAGCCGAATCGATGCTGCATCAGTATGTCGGCACCGAACATCTGCTGATTGGAATCCTGCGCGTCGAGTCGTCGACGGCCGCGCGCATTCTCACCGCGAAGGGCCTGAACGTTTACTCCGTTCGCGAAGAGACGATCTCGATTCTGAAAGAGCGCGAGGCGGACAAGCAGAAGAAAGAGCTGCCGTTCCTCGCGGAGTACGCGCGCGATCTCACGGCGATGGCGCACTCGCAGCAGTTCGATCCGCTGATCGGACGCGAGAAGGAAGTCGAGCGCATCATCCAGATCCTCTCCCGCCGCACGAAGAACAACCCGATCCTCCTCGGCGAGCCGGGCGTCGGCAAGACGGCGATCGTCGAAGGTCTCGCGCAGCGCATCGTCGACGGCAACGTGCCGCTGTTCATTGCCAACAAGCGCATCCTGTCGCTCGATCTGTCACTCATCGTCGCCGGCACGAAGTACCGCGGCCAGTTCGAAGAGCGCCTCAAGGGCATCATCAAGGAACTGAAAGAGAACACCGACATCATCATCTTCATCGATGAGATTCACTCGCTCATCGGCGCCGGTTCGGCGGAAGGCTCGCTCGACGCGGCGAACATCCTCAAGCCTGCGCTCTCGCGCGGGGAGATCTCCTGCATCGGCGCGACGACGATCCGCGAGTACCGGCGCTACATCGAGAAGGACCGCTCGCTGCTCCGCCGCTTCCAGGCGATCAACGTCGCGCCTCCCAACGAGGACGAGACGCTGCAGATCCTCGAAGGTGTGAAGGAGCGCTACGAGGGCTTCCACAAAGTGAAGTACAGCGACACGGCGATCCGTGCCGCGGTGTATCAGTCGAACCGCTACATCACCGATCGCTTCTTCCCCGACAAGGCGATCGACATCCTCGACGAAGCCGGCGCGAAGGTGAAGCTGCGCCGCGTGGCCGACACGCAGAATCTGCGCCGCCTCGAGGCCGAGATCCGCTCCATCGTCAAGGAAATGAAGAAGGCGATTTCGGACAAGGACTTCGAGAAAGCGGTGTTCCTCCGCGAGCGCGAGATCGAGTTGAAGGAAGAGATCGAGCGCTTCAAGTCGGAGCGCGAGTCCGTCGGCGAAGAGATGATGGAAGTCACCAAGAAGGACGTCGAGGAGATCATCAGCTCCTGGACGGATATCCCGGTGACGTCGATCGAAGCCGACGAAGCGGCGAAGCTGATCAACATGGAAGAGATCCTGATGCGGCGGATCGTCGGTCAGGACAAGGCGATCAAGGCGATCTCGCGTGCGATCCGGCGGTCACGCCTCGGCGTCGCATCCCCCAATCGTCCGATGGGCTCGTTCATCTTCCTCGGGTCGTCGGGTGTCGGCAAGACCGAAGTGGCGCGGCGGCTCGCCGAGTTCCTCTTCGGATCGCAGAAGCACCTCATCCGCTTCGACATGTCGGAGTACATGGAGAAGCACGCCGTGTCGAAGCTGATCGGCTCGCCCCCGGGATACGTCGGTCACGAAGAAGGCGGGCAGTTGACGGAGCGCGTGCGGCGGAATCCGTACAGTGTCGTGCTGCTCGACGAAATCGAGAAAGCGCATCCCGACATCGCGAACATCCTGCTGCAGATTCTCGAGGACGGAATCCTGACGGATTCGCTCGGCAACACCGTCGACTTCCGCAACACGCTGATCATCATGACCAGCAACCTCGGCACGCGCTTCCTTACGACGAAGGGCCACATGGGATTCCGCGAGAAGTCGAGCGAAGCCGATCAGAAATCGGCCGAGGCGCTGATTCATCAGGAGCTCAAGAAGGAATTCTCGCCGGAGTTCATCAACCGCATCGACGACATCATCATCTTCAATCCGCTCACGCAGACCGAGCTGCATCAGATCTGCAGGCTGCTCGTGGATGACGTGAATCAGGCGCTGGTGCACAAGAACGTGCAGATTGCGATCGACGAGTCGGTGATCACCTGGCTGCTCAAGAAGGCCGAGGAAGAGTCGAACTCCGGAGCGCGCCCGCTGCGCCGCGCGATTCAGCGGCACATCGAAGACGAGCTGTCGGAGTTCATGATCCGGCACAAGGACAACGTGCCCGAGCGCATCGACTTCACGATGAACGGGGACGAAGTGCTCCTGATGCCGGGGAGTGCCGAGGCGCTGACGCCGTAGAGCAGAGAACGGCCGGTGAGCGGAACATATGACCGCCGCCGGGAACCACATCGTCGACGAATTCCAGGATCTTTCGGATCTCGAGAAGAGGGAAGTTCTCGCAAACCTCCTTCTCATTTCCCGCGGACTGGAATATCCAGCCGTGTCAGACGAAGAACGTCTCGCCTCGGCTGATCAGATCTTCCTCGAATACGATCGTCAGGAATCTTCGGAGTGACGCGTCCCGCGAGGGGCGAGGTATGGCTCGTTGCTCTCGCACACGAGCGCGAGCGGTTGATTCATGAGGCGCCCCTCGCTGCCGCCACTCCTGCTATTCTCCCTGCCCCGGAACCGATGGAGCAGAGACGAATCACGGAAGCGGACTGGAAGATCTGGAAGCGGCTGCACGCCGTTGCGCTCGAGCGCTTCTGCCAGAAGATTCTGAAGGACGCGGCCAGGCTGGAAACCGGCGAAGGCTCTGCGCATGAGCGTTACATCAAGCTGTACCAGCTGGTGACGCGGCGCGACAGGAAGCTGGGCGACATCTTCGACGGTCCAAGCCGCTCGGACGCGATCTTCAGAATTGCCGCCGCGCTGCAGGCTCGTGTGCTCACCCTCGACGAGATCGCGGAGTTCAGCGAGGAGACCCGGAACGCGATCGAATTTCTGTCCGGCGTTTCGAAGCCCTAACGTTTCATTGCTTCCATGCGCCGCTGCATCTCCTCTTCGGAGACATCCTCGACATGCGTCGAGAAGTACCAGCGATGGCCGAACGGATCGACGACGCCTGCATTGCGATCGCCATAGAACTGCGTTGCCGGCTCGCGCTCCACGGTTGCCCCCGCCGCGACGGCGCGTGCGAACATCGCGTCGGTATCTTCTGTATAGATCATCAGCGTGACGGGTGAGCGCCCCTGCGGGCCGAGGTAGCCCATTTCGGGATGTTCGTCGGCGAGCATGAGCGGCGAATTGCCGATTCGGATCTCGGCGTGTCCGATGCGGCCGCCGTCCTGCATGCGCATCTCTTCGACCGCGCCGAACACTTCCTTGTAGAACTCGATCGCGCGCGCGGCATCTCTGACGATCAGATACGGCGTCACAGTGTGGTAGCCATCGGGAATCGGTTTCACCATGCGCGAATCATAAGCATCGTCCGCGGCGTAAGCTATCGGCATGATGCGCCGCCTCCTTCTGCTCCTCGCTCTTGCAGCATTGCCGCTCTCCGCGCAGACGCGCCTGAAAGCGGAAGGCCTCGCGAACAAATCGCTCGAGGAATTGCGCCTGATGCGCGGCGACGTCTTTGGCCGCCATGGCCGGATCTTCGGATCGGATCCCGACATCGATCGCCACCTCCGCGCGCAGAGCTGGTACAAGCCGGACCGCGACTACAACAACGATTCTCTGACCGAGGCCGATCGCGCCAATCTCGATCTCATCCGCGAAGCGGAGGCGAGCCGGCACGAGCACGCCGAGCCGGGCGATCTGCGCTGGTGGCAGACCCGCGAGCTGACGGAGCAGAAGCTGGGGCCGCACACCGGGCTCGAGCTGCGCGTGATGCTGGCGGAGATCGAAGCGATCCGCGGCAAGTCGTTCGATGACTCGCCAACACTGCAGCGCTACTTCAACGATCGCTACTGGTATGTGCCGAAGGAGAAGTACAACGCGAGCGTGCTCACCGCGACGGAGCGGCACAACATGGCGGTGATCGAGTCGGCGATGAAGAGGGATCGCAAGGTCGTGCTGCTGCCCGGCGACATGGGCAGCTATCTCGACAAACCGATCACGCGCGCGATGCTCGATGGCGCCGGGCTTCACGAATTGCGTCTGCTGCGCAACGAGATCTACGCGCGCCGCGGCTACGCGTTCAAGTCCGCGTGGCTCGCGAACTGGTTCGCGGCGTTCGAGTGGTATCAGCCCGATGATGGGTTCAAGGAGTCAATGCTGACGCCGACGCAGAAGAAGAATGTCGCGCTGATCGCCGCGCGCGAGCGCGAGCTCCACGATGCGCTCTCGAACCGCAAGATCGAGCCGTCGATGCTCGAAGGATTGTTCAGCGAGGATCTGCGGAGGCTGCGCAATGAGGTCTATGCGCGGCACGGCCGGACGTTCAAGGATGCCGATCTGCGCGAGTACTTCTCGTCATTCGCCTGGTACAAGCCGAATCCCGCGTATCGCGATTCGTCGCTGTCGGACATCGAGCGGGCGAATGTGGAGATCATCGGGCGGCTTGAGCAGGGAGCAGACCGGCGGATCAACTTCGAAGGTTGATGAGCGCAGACTCCGCAGGTTGCGGAGATGGATGGGACGGATGGGACGAATGGGACCTATGGGACCTATAGGACCTATGGGGAGAACGGGTTTCCGCCCATAGGTCGCAATAGGTGGGATGAGACGGATGAGACGGATGGGACCTATGGGGAGAACGGGCTTCTGCCCATGGGCGAATAGGCCAGGAGCACGATGGGACCTATGTGGAGAACGGGTTTCCGCCCATAGGTCCTGTAGGTCCCATAGGTCCCATTCGTCCTATCCGTCCCATCTTTCCACGCCTGCCTTCGCATTCTTCGATCGATACAACTTCCGCTTTGCTTCTTCGATCAGGGTTTCTGCGGTCGCGGTGTGGCCTGCGCTGCCGCGGAAGGTGACGCAGCCGGTGCAGAAGAAGAGATCTTCGATCGCGTTGCCGCCGATCGTGATCGGGGAGCTCTCGAGACTGCGGCGCAGTCTCTCCGCGAGCTCGGCGGCGCCCTGTGCGGCGGTGTCCGGCAGCACTGCGCAGAATTCGGCTCCGCCGATGCGGGCGACGACATCGGAATCGCGGCAGGTGGTGATGAGCCGTGCGGCGAACGCGCGGAGAAGATCGTCGCCGCCGCGCGGACCGAAACAGGCATTGACGAGCTCCAGCTCGTCGACGTCGAAGACGATCACCGCCATCGACCGCTTGTAGCGCACCGAGCGCGAGAGCTCGAGGCGGATCTGTTCCTGCAGATACCAGGGGCGATAGACGCCGGTGAGCGAGTCGCGATAGACGCCCATCGACATCGAGTGATTCTGATCGGCGAGATCGGCCGCATGCTGATCGAGGCGGCGGAAACGCTCCTCGAGCGCGCGCTTCTCGCGGCGCAGTTCCGCTTCGTGCGCGATGACGCGCGAGAGATTCGCGTAGAGCGCGCGATGCGGATCGGTTAGCGCATCGGCGCGAACGGCGAGCGTGCCGTAGTGCTCACCGGCGGTGCCGACGACTTCCCACCGGTGCGCATCCGACGCGAGCATCGAGGCGGATGACTCGAGCGCCACGTGGTGGCCTGTGAGCGTCGTGATCGTAGTAATGAGCCGTTCGACGTGTGGATTGAGAGACAGCGTATTCAATGATTCACCGTGTCGGGTGGGATTTCGAGCAACTGCGAGTCCCACATCTCGACGCGGTTGCGGCCACGGCTCTTCGCCGTGTAGAGCGCGCGGTCAGCACGATCAATGAGTGCGGAGGGACTGAGAATGCCGTCCTCGGGGGGTGAGTCGATGCCTGCGGCACCGATCGACGCAGTGACCGCGAGATGAACGCCATTGGCCGGCGTGCCGGTTTCGGCGACGCGGGCGCGGATGCGCTCGGCGATGATCGGAGTTGCGGAAAGGCGTGTCTCCGGAAGAACGACGCAGAACTCCTCGCCGCCGTAGCGTCCGGGTACGTCGTACACGCGGCAGCTTTCCTTCAGCGTGCGCCCCACGGTCTGCAGCACCTGATCGCCGACGGCGTGCCCGTACGTGTCGTTCACCCACTTGAAGTGATCGATGTCGATCATCAGCAGCGAGACGGGAGAGCCGTGGCGCAGCGAGCGATTGATCTCCCCTTCGATCTTTTCCAGCACGTACCAGCGGTTGTACAGACCTGTGAGCGAATCGCGCGTCGTCACTTCGGAGAGCACGCGGTTGCGCACGACGAGATCGAGATTCTCGCGCTGCAGCGACATCATCCGCGACTCGAGCTCGCGGAAGCGCGCATCGTTCTCCTCCGCGGCACGAATCACTTCGAAGATCTCATGCAGCAGCAGGCGCTGATCATCGGTGAACGGCTTGCCGTCGTTCGAGACGATCGCCAGGCGGGGAATGGGACTGCGCACCGAGAACGCGGATCGGGCTTCCGGCGACTGCGCGTCGACAAGGGAAAGCGGTTTCTGCAACAGCGCAGAAAGTGGGGACAATATCCGAGCCGCCGCGTACTCAACGATGCTCATGTCCAGCCCTGCTCTTTGTAAAAAGTCGCGAAAGTATAGCAAAAGGCGAAGTTGAAGAGTGAACAGTGAAGAGTGAACAGTGAAGAGTGAAGAGTGAAGAGTGAAGAGTGAAGAGTGAAGAGTGAAGAGTGAAGAGTGAAGAGTCTACTCATCACTCATCACTCATCACTCATCACTCATCACTCGTCACTCATCACTCGTCACTTCCCCCAAGCACTACCTGTGCTCGATCCGGAATCGGTTTACTCCGGCCCGGATCTCGTCGCCGGCCTGCACCTTCGTGTTGTGCGCGGGGAGTGTGTTGAGGAATGTGCCGTTGCGGGAGCCGAGGTCGCGGACGCGGATGATGCCCTCTTCGTCGGGGATGACTTCGAAATGTTTGCGCGAGAGAAACTCGTCCGGCACGCGCACATGTCCCTCGCGGCCGACGATGAGGCCCGTCTTCGGGACCTCGAACTCCTGGCCGTTCAACGGGCCTTCGACGCAGATGAGCACGATTCGCCCGGTGAGTGTGCTGCCGCTGCGCTCGCGTTTCTGCTGCAGCGTCCGCGCGAGCAGCGACTCGTCGACGAGCTCGCTGGCATCGAGGTGGATCGCGTCGACCGTCCGGCCGATGTCCTCCACCGGTTCGACGCTGATCATCGCCGAGCCGGCGCGGATGATGTGGACTCCCTCCGCCAGCGGCGATTCGTCAATCTGTTGACCATCGAGAAACGTCCCCATGTGCGAGTCGAGATCGCGCACGATCAGTTGTGAGCCGCGAACGGTGATCGAGCAGTGGCGGATCGAGAGCTCGGCGCCTTCGATCTCGACGTGGCATCCCTTGCGGCCGATGAGCAGCGGAAACTCGTAGATCGTGAAGATCGTGTTCAGCGGCTGCTTGCCGCTGCTGGTGATGACGCGGACGGAGCGCGGCGTGAATGGCTGCGCAAATGCGTCGTCTTCGGCGACGGACGGCTCCGGTGCTGCCGGCATCTCCACCCGGTACGGCTGCAGATCGACTTCCTTGATCTCCTGCGGATTGAGCATCCGCGCCAGGATGGCGGCCTTGCTGCCGGACAGCCATTCGCCGCAATGGCACGTTGCAATGGAGTTGGGAAGACGGACCGCGATGACGCCCGGGATGTCGTATGCCTGGCCGCATTTCGGACAGCGGATCAGCGGCATGTGCGCGATGATACACTTTGGTCCGGTCCTTATGCTTGTCGCTGATAGTCAGACGAAGTCTCAAAGCCGCTTCGGTCTGCGCGAGAAGTTCATCCTGATTTTCGCCGTGCAGACCCTGGTCATCGCGGGCGTGATCCTGCTGATCGAGCGTTACGCCGTTCGCAAGGCGATGACCGATCAAACCGTGCAGCAGGGCTCGGCGATCGCCGATACGATCGAATCGACTGCAGGCTATTACGTCCTCTTCGGCCTGACGGACGACCTCAAGGCGATCCTCGGCGATCTGCTGAAGAACAAGTCGGTCGAGTACGCCGACTTCGTTTCTTCCGAAGGAAAGACGATGGCCGCGAGCAAGCCGACGCCGCCGCCTTTCCTCATCAAGCGTGCGCTCGTGCCGGAATCGAAAGTCGATCTCGGCAGCGGCCTGCACCTGTTCGTCGTTCCGTTCACGGAGAACCGCGGCGATCCCGCGTCGAAGGCCAAGGGGTACTTCCGCATCGTCGTCAACGAGACGCAGGCGCAGGAAGCGATCGCCTCGCTGAAGTGGTGGAACGTCGCCGTCACGATTCTCGCGTTTCTGATCGCGGTCGCTCTCGCCTGGTTCAGCGCGCAGTTGATCGTGCGGCCGATCATCGGCCTCGTCGCCACGGCCAGCCGCATCGCGCAAGGCGATCTGACGCAGCGCACGACGATCGAGCGCGAGGACGAGATCGGCCATCTGTCCGATGCCTTCAACTCGATGGCGGCCAACCTCGAGAAGACCGTCAAGAGCCTCGTGCAGTCGCAGATGAAACTGAAGTCGGTCGTCGAGATGGTCGGCAGCCGCTCGCGCACGGTGATCGACCGCGTCGACGAGCAGCGCTCCGTCATCGATGCGACCTATCACTCGATCGACCAGTTGAACAGCGGTGTCCGCAAGATCACCGACAACGTCGAGGCTCTCTCCGCATCGTCGGAAGAGACGTCGTCCTCGATGCTGGAGATGGTCGCGTCGATGGAAGAGGTCAGCCGCCACACCGACACCCTCTGGTCGTCGGTCGAGGAGACGGCGTCGGCCACGCATCAGATGGTGTCGTCGATCAACGAGGTCGACCAGAACGTCGTCTACCTGACGAACTTCACGACCGACACGTCATCGTCGATGGTCGAGATGAGCGCGTCGATCGCGCAGGTCGAAACGAATGCTGCGCGTTCCTACGACCTGACCGTCGCGGTGGCGGATGCCGCCGAATCGGGCATGAAGGCCGTGCGCGAAACGATCGAGGGGATGGAGCAGATCCGCAAGTCGGTGCTCGAGTCGAACACCGTGGTCTCGCGTCTCGGCGAGCGTTCGGTTGCGATCGGCAAGATCCTCAACGTGATCGAAGACGTGGCGGAACAGACGAACCTGCTCGCGCTCAATGCGGCGATTCTCGCCGCGCAGGCCGGCGAGTATGGCAAGGGCTTCTCCGTCGTCGCGGCGGAGATCCGCGAGTTGTCGGAGCGCACCGCGTCGTCGACGCGCGACATCGCCGCGCTCATCCGTTCCGTACAGGAAGAAGTCGGCAACGCGCTGAAGACGATGGCCAATGGCTCCAAGCTCGTCGAGGATGGCGTGGCGCTCTCGCACGAAGCGGGGAAGGCGCTCAACAACATTCTCAGCTCGACGTCGAAGGCGTCGGGCATGGGTAAGGAGATCGCCAACGCGACGCGCGAGCAGGCCAAGGGAAGCGAGAACGTCACGCATTCCGTCGAGCGCCTGCAGGAGATGGTCAAGCAGATCAACTCCGCGACGACGCAGCAGGCGCAGGGCTCGGAGCACATCATGCGCGCCGTCGAGTCGATGCGCGAAGTGACGAAGTACGTCCGCCAGGCGATGGTCGAGCAGAAGTCGGGCTCCACGATGATCTCCTCGGCGGCGGAGCGGATGATCGACATGATTCACGAGATCTTCCAGGTCGCCGCGAATCAGGCGACGGAGTCCGAAAAGATCGTCGCCACGATGCAGCAGGTGCGTTTCATCGCCGACGGCAACCGCGCGACGGCCAACGAGATGTCCGATGCGCTCACGCTGCTCAATGACGCGATCCGCAGTCTCGATGATGAAGTGAAGAAGTTCAGAGTGAGAGCGTAGTTGGTCGCGCGGGCTCGCGGTTACGCGGGCTCGCGGTCCTAATGGTTCACAGATCTGCTTTTCCCGCGAGCCCGCGAGCCCGCAAACCCGCGTAACCCCATGAAAGAACTCCGCCTCATCACCTTCCGCGTCGGGCCCGAGACATTCGTGCTCGACATCATGGCTGTGCGCCAGATCATCCCGTACACGGGGTCGACGCATGTGCCGACGGCGCCGGATTTCGTGGAAGGCATCATCGTGCTGCGCAACGAGGTCATTCCGATCATCGATCTGCGCGACCGGCTCTATCCGGAGTTGGAGAAATCGGACAATCCGCTCGTGCTGATCACGCACAGCAGCTCGGGGATGATCGGGCTGAAGGTGGACGAAGTGCGGCGCATCGTCAACGTCGATTCCGAAACGCTGCTGCCGCCGCCGCCCCTCGTGCGCGGCATTCGCGGCGAGCTGCTCATCGCCGTGATCAAGCATGGCGAGGAGATCTATCTGCTGATCGATCTCGAGAATCTGCTGACTGCCGGCGAGAAGGTCGACCTTCAGAAGGCCGATCTGTCGTCGTCGTCATCGCGCGAGACAGCCACGTCGGCGCGCTGATCGGCGCGATAGCCGTACGGACAATGGCGGCAGCCTGACTCGCAGCAGTAGCCGCGCTCGCGGAGAAACTTCTCCGTGAAGACCATGAAGCGGCCTTCGTAGTAGTAGTCGATTCCCTCTTCGAGTTTGTTGGGCATGGCCATGTACGACAGGCGCCCCCGCCTGTCGCGTCTCTCGCTTCCACTGGACAGGCGGGGGCGCCTGTCCTACATTCGCGCCCGCGTGTTCTCTCGCAGCCGTCTTCTCCAGCTTACCGGACAGTTGAAGCAGAAACGGGTCGTCGTTTACGGCGACATCGTCGCCGACCGCTTCATCTATGGAACGCCGAAGCGCATTTCGCGCGAGGCGCCGGTGCTCATCCTTCGCCAGTACCGCGACGACACTCTCCTCGGCGGCGCCGGCAATGCGATCAACAACATCGCATCGCTCGGCGGCGTTCCTGCGCCGGTGTCGTTCGTCGGAAATGATGGCGAGGGGACGAAGCTGCTCGAGAAGCTGGAGGGGCAGGGCGTCGACTGCAGCGGCGTGCTCCGCACCGATCGCTACAACACGCCGACGAAAGTCCGCATCCTCGGCGGCTTCCCCCACGCCGCGCGGCAGCAGATCGTGCGCTATGACATCGAAGACCGTTTCGACATCAGCGATGCAGAGTCCGCGCGGGTCGCGGAACTGCTGCGAGAGCAGATCGCGAAGGCGGATGCGGCGCTCATCAGCGACTACGGCTACGGCATCGTGACGCCCCCGCTGGCGGAAACCCTCACGGGGGCCGGCAAGCCCGTCACGCTCGATTCGCGTTACGACCTGCTGCGCTACAGGAACGTCACCGCCGCGACGCCGAACGAAGAAGAGGCTGCGAATGCCGCCGGCATCTCGCTCGACGACAGCAACGGCGATCAGGTCCGCGAAGCCGGCGCGAAGCTGCGGCAGGCGCTGTCGAGCGAAGCGCTGCTGATCACGCGCGGCAGCCGCGGCATGGCCCTCTTCGAGCGCGGCCGCGACGAGCCGCTCTTCATTTCGGTGTATGGCACCGATCAGGTCGCCGATGTCACCGGCGCGGGCGACACGGTGATCGCGACCTTCACACTCGCACTCGCGGCCGGAGGGTCGTTCGCCGAGGCGGCCAAGCTCGCGAATTACGCGGGGGGCATCGTGGTGATGAAGATGGGGACCGCGACCGTGTCGAACGACGAGCTGCGGCATGCGATCGAACGAGATGAAGAATTGAAAGAGTAAGGCGCTGGCACCTCAGCACCCCAGCACCCATCAATATGAACGCCAGGATTCTCACCGAACCCCAACTCAGCGCTGCACTCGACGACGAGCGCAAGGCCGGACGCAGGATCGTCTTTGCCAATGGCTGCTTCGACGTGCTGCACGTCGGTCACGTTCGCTATCTGCAGGGTGCGAAGGACGCCGGCGACGTGCTGGTGGTGGGAGTGAATGGCGATGCGTCGGTGCGCGAGCTGAAGGGGGAAGGGCGCCCCGTGATGCCTGCCGGTGAGCGCGCGGAGCTCATCGCCGCGATTCGCGCCGTCGACTACGTGATCATCTTCAATGAGCGCTCGCCGGCGCGCCTTCTCGGCGTGCTCAAGCCTGATTTCCAGGCGAAGGGAACCGACTACACCAGCGACTCCGTCCCCGAAGCGGAGATCGTGAAATCGTACGGAGGCCGCGTCATCATCGTCGGTGATCCGAAAGACCACTCGACGACGGAGATGCTGAAACGGATGAAGGACGAGGGATGACGCGAACCCGCGTACCCGCGAGCCCGCGTGACCCCAAAACCATTCTCGTCGTTCGTCTCTCCGCCCTCGGCGACGTCGTGCACACGATTCCCGCGGTCGTCGCGCTGCGCGACGCGCTCGGCGCGGAGATCTCGTGGGCCGTCGAGCGTCCTTACGCAGAGCTGGTCGAGATCGTCACGGGCGTTCGCGCGATCCGCGCCTCGATGCGCAAGTGGGGACGTTCACTCTTCTCGTCGCGCAACGACATCCGCATCTTCATCAGGAATCTTCGCGGCCATGACATCGCGGTCGATTTTCAGGGACTGATCAAATCGGCGCTGGTTGCGCGGATGTCGGGAGCGCCGGCGCGATTCGGCTTCGATCGCGATGCGATTCGCGAGAAGCCTGCGGCGATGCTGCTCAATCGCCACGCCGGCGTCGATCAGACGCGCCACGTCGTCGAGTGGAACATGCAGCTTGCGTCGGTGGTCGCGGGGCGCGAGCTGGCGATGCCGCGAGCCGACTTCTCGAAATTCGCGAAAGGCAGCGGATGCGGGCGTCGCATCGTCGTGCTGCCCGGCGCGGGGAAGGCGAACAAGATCTGGCCGCCGGAGCGATACGGCGAGTTGATGCGCCGGATCGGGGAGACGGCGGTCGCGGTGTGGGGTCCGAACGAGCGCGAGCTCGCCGAGCGCACCGGGCTGGAGCTCGCACCGCCGACGACTCTGCGCGAGCTCGCCGCGATTCTTCGCGATGCGCGGCTCGTGATCGGCGGCGACACCGGCCCGTTGCACCTTGCGGCAGCGCTCGGCACCCCGGTCGTCGGACTTTACGGCCCGACGAGTCTTCGCCGGAACGGTCCGTACGGGCAGCTCGATCGTTGCGTCACCGCCTCCTCCATGGAGACGATGACCGTCGACGAAGTTGCGCAGACAGTCAAAATAAACCTGGTTTGACGGCTGTTTCACGCGGAGAGTAAACTCGCCCGATCGGTAGAATCTCAGTTCATCCCGAGACGGTCTGGCTGCGCCGCTGATCCCTCGCTCTGCTCGGGATAAACTGTGACGTGTTCAGATACTTCGGAGCGGTTGCGGCCGGTCGAGCACTGATGGCAGGGGAGAGTCACGGCGGTCTATGAGCGTTCGGCTGGGTGAGTTGCTGACGAAGGCGAATCTGATCTCGCAGGATCAGCTCAAAGAGGCCCTGCGCGTCCAGAAAGAGACGGGCGGAAAGCTCGGTGAGACGCTCATCAAGCTCGGGTTCGTGTCCGAGGAGGACATTACCGAGTGCTTGTCGCAGCAGTTCGGAGTGCCTTCCATCAATCTCCAGCACTTCGAGATCGACGCCAGCGTCATCAAGCTGATCTCCGGTGACGTCGCGCGGAAGTACAACATCCTTCCCGTCAACAAGACCGGCGCGACGATCACGATCGCGATGGCGGATCCGACGAACGTGTTCGCCATGGACGACATCAAGTTCATGACGGGCTACAACGTCGAGCCTGTCGTCGCCTCCGAGCTCGGCATCAAGGCCGCGATCGACAACTACTACGGAACGACCTCCTCGCTCGAGCTGAAGAAGGTCATGGAAGATCTTCAGACGCAGGAGAATGCGGACCTGGAGGTCCTCGAGGAAGAGGAAGAGCTCGACGTCAACGCGCTCGCCGATTCGGCGGAAGAAGCGCCCGTCGTCAAACTGTGCAACCTCATTCTCACCGACGCGATCAAGCGCGGCGCATCCGACATTCACATCGAGCCGTACGAGAAGGAGTATCGCGTACGGTTCCGCATCGACGGCATCCTGTACGAGATCATGAATCCTCCCTTCAAACTGAGGGACGCGATCACCTCGCGCATGAAGATTCTGTCGAAGCTCGACATCTCCGAGAAGCGCCTCCCGCAGGACGGACGCATCAAGCTGAAGATGAAGCTCGAGGACAAGAACAAAGAGCTCGACTTCCGCGTCTCGATTCTGCCGACGCTGTTCGGAGAGAAGATCGTCCTTCGTCTGCTCGACAAGGACAACCTCCGCCTCGACATGACGAAGCTCGGCTTCGAGCCGGAGTCGCTCGCGAAGTTCGAGGAGGCGATCTTCAAGCCGTGGGGCATGGTGCTCGTCACCGGTCCGACGGGATCGGGGAAGACGAACACGCTCTACTCCGCACTCGCGAAGGTGAACTCGCCGGAAGTGAACATCATGACCGCGGAGGATCCGGTCGAGTTCAACCTGCCGGGCATCAATCAGGTGCAGATGAAGGAGTCGATCGGCCTGAACTTCGCGGCGACGCTGCGCTCCTTTCTCCGGCAGGATCCGAACATCATCCTCGTCGGCGAGATCCGCGACTTCGAAACGGCGGAGATCGCGATCAAGGCGGCGCTCACCGGACATCTCGTCCTCTCGACGCTGCACACGAACGACGCGCCGTCGACGATCAATCGTCTGATGAACATGGGAATCGAGCCGTTTCTGGTCGCCACGTCGGTGCAGCTCATCGCCGCGCAGCGGCTCGCACGCCGCATCTGTTCGAACTGCAAGGAGCCTGTCGACGTCCAGCCGCAGGCGCTGATGAACATCGGCTACAAGAAAGAAGAAGTCGGTACCTTTCAGGTCTTCAAGGGCCGAGGTTGTGAGAAGTGCAACAACACCGGCTACAAGGGGCGCGTGGGCCTGATCGAAGTGATGGGCATCGACGACGAGATTCGCGAGCTCATCCTCTCCGGCGGCACGGCCATCGACATCAAGAAGAAAGCGGCGGAGATCGGGATGATCAGCCTCCGCCGCAGCGGATTGATTAAAATCAAAGACGGTATTACCACCATCGAAGAAGTCGTTCGCGAAACGGTGTTGTAGGGTGTAGGACAGGCGCCCTCGCCTGTCCGGTCGAGCAGGAGTGACAGGCGAGGGCGCCTGTCGTACACGGAGAAAGAACATGGCCGTCACACTTCATCAGCTTCTCAAGACGATGGTTGAGCGTGGTGGCTCCGACCTTCACGTCACGACGAACTCACCTCCTCAGATTCGCATCGACGGCAAGCTGGTTCCGCTCGACATGCCGCCGCTCGCGGCACCGGAGACCAAGCAGCTCGCCTACTCCGTGCTGACCGACGCCCAGAAGCACCGCTTCGAAGAAAACCTCGAGCTCGACATCTCGTTCGGCATCAAGGGGCTCGCGCGCTTCCGCGCGAACATCTTCAATCAGCGCGGTGCGACGGCTGCCGTCTACCGCCAGATCCCTTACGAGATCCTCGGTTTCAAGGAGCTCGGTCTGCCGCAGGTCGTGGAAGAGATCTGCAACAAGCCGCGCGGACTCGTGCTCGTCACCGGCCCGACCGGCTCGGGCAAATCGACGACGCTCGCCGCGATGATCGACAAGATCAACCGTGAGCGGCATGAGCACATCATCACGATCGAGGATCCGGTCGAGTTCCTCCATCAACACAAGAACTGCATCGTCAATCAGCGCGAGCTGCATGCCGACACGCACTCCTTTGCGAACTCGCTCAAGAGCGCGCTGCGCCAGGATCCTGACGTCGTGCTCATCGGTGAGATGCGCGACCTGGAGACGATCGAGTCGGCTCTGCGCATCGCGGAGACGGGCCACTTGACGTTCGGCACGCTGCACACGAACTCCGCGGCCCAGACGATCAACCGTATCGTCGACGTCTTCCCGTCGCACCAGCAGCCGCAGATCCGCGCGCAATTGTCGTTCGTGCTCGAAGGTATCCTCTGCCAGACGCTGCTGCCCAAAGCCAACGGCAAGGGGCGTGTGATGGCGATGGAGATCCTCGTTCCGAATGCTGCAATCCGCAACCTGATCCGCGAGGACAAGGTGCATCAGATCTACTCGATGATGCAGACGGGCCAGTCGAAGTACGGGATGCAGACGTTCAATCAGTCGCTGGCGACGCTCTACTTCAAGAAACTGATCACGCTGCAGATCGCGCTGTCGCGGTCGTCGAATCCGGACGAGCTGCAGGAGATGATTTCACGTGGTGCTGGTGCGATTTTCCCGCAGGGGACACCGGCACAGGCTCAGGCCGCACGGCCGCGGCCGGCGTAGGGGTTTTGAAATTTATGCCGGGCGAAGCCGCATCTGACGAGTCGCGGTGCCCGGCGTAAACTTTAGGGAGGGAACATGCCGACATTCGAATGGAAGGGAACCGCACGGAACGGACAGGTCCAGCAGGGTGTGCTGGTCGCTGAGTCCAAAGATGCCGTCATCGCGATGATGCGGCGTCAGCAGGTCGTCGTCACGGCGGTCAAGGAGAAGGGCAAAGAGCTCGCCATCCCGAAATTCGGCGGCAGCGTTCCTCCGCAGCTGATCGCGATCTTCACGCGTCAGTTCTCCGTCATGATCGACGCCGGTCTGCCGCTCGTGCAGTGCCTCGAGATTCTCGCGACGCAGCAGGAGAACAAGACCTTCAAGCGCGCGCTCATCCAGATCCGGCAGGATGTCGAGTCGGGCTCGAATCTCGCCGACTCGATGCGCAAGCATCCGAAGATCTTCAGCGATCTCTTCACGAACATGGTCGCCGCAGGTGAGGCGGGCGGTATTCTCGATACGATTCTGCAGCGTCTCGCGCAGTACATCGAAAAGGCCGTCAAGCTGAACTCGCAGGTCAAGTCGGCGATGATCTATCCGGTCGCCGTCATCTCCATCGCCTGCATCGTCGTCACCGTCATTCTCTGGAAGGTCATCCCCGTCTTCGCATCGCTGTTCGCCGGCCTCGGCGCCGAACTGCCGATGCCGACCGTCATCGTCATCAAGCTCTCGCACTTCATCGGAGATTTCTGGTGGCTGATCGGCGGCACGATCGCCACGGTGATCTACGCGTTGCGGCGCTATCACGAGACGGAGAAGGGCCGCCGCGTTCTCGACGGACTCATTCTGAAGGCGCCGATCGTCGGCATGCTGATGCGCAAGATCGCGGTCGCGCGCTTCTGCCGCACGCTGTCGACGCTGACGGCGTCGGGCGTTCCCATCCTCGACGGTCTCACGATCACGGCGAAGACGGCGGGCAATGCGATCGTCGAAGACGCCATCATGGCGACGCGCAAGTCGGTCGAAGAAGGTAAGACGATCAGCGAGCCGCTGGGCGACACGGATGTGTTCCCCTCCATGGTCATCCAGATGATCGCGGTCGGCGAGCAGACCGGTGCGCTCGATACGATGCTGTCGAAGATCGCCGACTTCTACGAAGATGAAGTCGACACCGCGGTCGCCGGCCTGATGAAACTCCTCGAGCCGGTCCTGATCGCGTTCCTCGGCGTCGCCATCGGCGGCATCGTCATCGCGATGTACATGCCGATGTTCGCCCTCATCGGACAGGTTGGATAGTCGGGTGAGTGACGAGTGATGAGTGACGAGTGATGAGTGACGAGTGATGAGTGACGAGTGATGAGTGATGAGTAACGGGTGATTCCGTGGTCACTCATCACTCGTCACTTGTCACTCGTCACTCATCACAGCCGCCATGCACCCTGATGCCCGCAACCTGATCGCAGTTCGTGTCGTCGTCGTCACGACGCTGCTGATCGGTTCGCTCATCATCCAGTACACGGTCGCGCAGTTTCTGCCGATCAACTACGTCTACGTCACGGCGGGGCTGACCTACGCGCTGACTCTGATCTACATCGGGCTGGCGCAGGTCATCCACTCGCGGCGGACGATTCTGATGATTCAGATCGGCGGCGATCTCGTCGTCGAAACGTTCCTGGTCTATTTCACCGGCGGCCTCGACTCGCCGTTCTCGTTTCTCTACCTCGTGTCGATCATCACCGCGTCGATGCTCCTGCAGCGGCGCGGCGGCATTCTCGCCGCCTCGGGTGCGGTGATTCTCTACGGCGTCCTCGGCGATCTGATGTACTACAACCTGCTGCCGCTGCCCGAGCAGTCGTGGTTCGTCCCGACGCCGTGGACCTCCTCGCGCCTCTACCTGAACATGGCGACGAACTTCGCCGGCTTCTACGCGACCGCGCTGCTCACCTCCTACATCGCCGAGAAACTGCAGAAGACGACGGAGGAGCTGGATGCGAACCGGCAAAACCTGCTCGAGCTGCAGGCGGTCAATCAGAATGTCGTCGAGTCGATTCCGTCCGGATTGATGACGCTGACGCAGTACGGCACCGTGTCGTTCGTCAATCCCGCAGGGTGTCAGATTCTGCAGGTGGTGCCGCTCACGGTCGTGGGGCATCACATCACCGAGCTGCCGTTCTTCGATCCCGCGGAGTGGAGTCAGGTGCGCGATGAACTGAAGCGCGGCGCGGTGGTGCGGCGGGAGAAGGGAGACTTCCCGGTCAATGCGGGCGTGCGCTGCATCGGCTACGCGCTCACGCCGTTGAGGACGATCGAAGGGGGCTCCTACGGCTACACGTTGATCTTTCAGGATCTCACCGAGATGAAGAAACTGGAGTCGGAGCTGCGCCTCAAGGACCGCATGGCGGCAGTGGGCGAGCTCTCGGCCGGCATCGCGCACGAGATCCGCAATCCGCTGGCGGCGATCGCCGGCTCGGTGCAGGTCCTCAAGAGCTCGGCGTCGCTTTCTCCGCAGGAACAGCGGCTGATGTCGATCGTTCTCAAGGAGTCGGAGCGGCTCAACAAGTCCATCGCCGAGTTCCTCCGCTTCGTGAGGCCGCAGGAGCGCGTGCCGGCGGAATTCGACATCGCCGGGACGCTGGCCGAGACGATCGATCTTCTCGCCAACTCCAGCGAGGTGCAGGCTAACCATACGCTGCAGCGCGACATCGTGCCGCCGTCGTTCATCATCAACGGCGATCCCGACCAGATCCGCCAGGTGTTCTGGAACCTCGCCCGCAACGCGATCCAGGCGATGCCGCACGGCGGAACGCTCACCGTCCGCACGGTCGTGGACGAGCGGCAGTACCACATCCTGTTCACCGACAGCGGGCATGGAATGAGTGACGCCGGTCTCCGCGCCCTCTTCACCCCCTTCCGCACGAACTTCCCCTCGGGAACGGGACTGGGGATGGCGATCTCCTATCGCATCGTGCAGGATCACGGCGGGCGCATCGACGTGGAGTCGAAGGAAGGGGTGGGGACGACGATCACGGTGACGCTGCCTGCGGCAAAGCACTCTGAGCGAAGCGGAGAGTCAACCAAGACGCCGCGAGAATCGCACGTGGCGGCTGTATAGCGGCGCTATCCCGCTGCGATTGAGCTGCCTCCCGGCGCCTTGCATGATCCCTCGCTGCGCTCAGGATAAACTTCACCCAATGGACTCCCGCCTCCTCGACGCCACCGCCGAGCTCGATGACACCCAAGCCGAGCTCTCGCTCCGGCCGAAATTTCTACGCGAGTACATCGGCCAGGCGAAGATCAAGGCGAATCTCGAGATCTCGATCATGGCTGCGCGGAAGCGCGGCGAAGTTCTCGATCATGTGCTGCTCTTCGGCCCGCCCGGCCTCGGCAAGACGACGCTGGCCAACATCATCGCCAACGAGATGGATGCTCGCATCCGCACGACGAGCGGGCCGGCGCTCGAGCGCCCGGGCGATCTCGTCGCGATCGTCACCAATCTCGAAGAAGGCGAAGCGCTGTTCATCGACGAGATCCACCGCCTTCCCGCACAGGTGGAAGAAGTCCTCTACTCCGCGATGGAAGACTTTCACGTCGACATCGTGATCGGGCAGGGGCCCGCGGCGCGGACGATGAAAGTCGAGCTGCCGCGCTTCACGCTGGTGGGTGCGACGACGCGTGCCGGCCTGCTCACCGCTCCGCTGCGCGCGCGCTTCGGCATCGTGCATCGCCTCGACTTCTATGATGTCGAAGCGCTGACGATCATCGTTCGGCGCAGTGCGGAGATCCTCAACATTCCGATCAATCCGGATGGCGCGACGGAGATCGCGCGCCGCTCGCGCGGCACGCCGCGCATCGCGAACCGCCTGCTGCGCCGCGTGCGGGACTACGCCGAGGTGAAGCACGAGGGAACGGTCGATGTGAGCATCGCGCGCGAGGCTCTGCAGATGCTCGAGGTCGATGATTACGGTCTCGACGAGATCGACCGCAAGATTCTGACGACGATCATCGAGCGCTTTCACGGCGGCCCGGTCGGCGTCAACGCGCTCGCGTCGTCGATCGCCGAAGACCGCGGGACGATCGAGGATCTCTACGAGCCCTACCTGATCCAGATCGGCTTTCTGCAGCGCACTCCGCGCGGCCGCGTCGTCAGTTCGATCGCCTACGAGCACCTCGGCTACAAGCCGGGTGCAACGCGCAGACAGAGCGATTTGTTTTCCTGATGTGGAGGGACAGGCGCCTCGCCTGTCCACCGAGCCGGCAGGCGAGGCGCCTGTCGCTCCACATCGTTACACCACGCCGATATCGCGCAGAAACTCCGACTTCGGCGTGGCGGCGTACTCCGGCGAGCGCCCTCCGCGGCCGCTCGCTTCGATGATGAGAATGTGCGAGAGCGGCCCGTAATCGGGTGACTTCTCATGCCGCTCGAGCCCGCGCAGTTCCGCATGCTCGCTCTCGCCGTACTCCACGCGCTTGAACGTCGAGAATCCAGCTTCCGCCAGCGTCGCCTTGAGCGTCGTCTCGTTGTAGAGGAACTGATGTCCCCATCCGCGGAATGCGCGATTCAAATAGAAACAGGCCGCAGCCGCGTCGGGTTCCGTCGCGTCGAGGCGATAGTGCGTCACCCATACCCAGTCGAGATTCGGTGTCGACAGGCGAAGCACACCGTCATCGCGCAGCGCCTTCCTGCATTGCTTCAGAAGGTTGATCGCAGAGGGATAGGCGATGTGCTCGATGAAATGCTCGGCGAAGATGTACTGCACGTTGTCGTACGGCAGCTTCTTCGTGACATCGAGTACGCGATCGACACCGGGATACTTCTGGTTGTCGATGTTCACCCATCCGGGAAGAATCTGTGGGCCGCAGCCGAGGTGGAGTTTGGTCATAGGTGTGGGTGCTGGGGCGCTGGGGTACTGGGCTCTGGTGGATGGGTGTGACCCAGCGCCCCAGTGCGCCAGCGCGTCCGCGCCCCGCTTCTCAGTCCCTTCTGAAATGCGCGCCCTTCGATACGGGATTGCGGATGGCGGATGTGGCGACGATCGCCGCCACCTGCTGTCCGTGAAACAGTTCGACGATCGACTTGCTGATCGTCGACTCGTGATAGTACTTCGTGAGCCGGCTGCCGAGCTCGCGCATGTCGGCGACGGCTCGCTTCAAACGCTCGTACGTCCGCACGATCCCGACGTAGTTCCACATCGTGTTCTGAATCGTCGTCCAGTCCTGCAGGATCAACGCGGGATCCTCCATGTTCTGATGACCGGGTGGCTTCCAATCGGGGATCGATTCGAGAAGCGCATCGTCGATGATGCCGGTGCCCGCCGCCCGCGACGAGCTCGCGCGGCGCACGGATGGAGAATCGGTTGCTCGTGCGGCGCGTCGAACGCTGCTCGTCGCCGATTCCACCGGCGTCGTACCGGCCTGCAGTTTCGAGAGAATCGAGGCCGCGGCGTAGTAGCCCCACGTCAGTCCTTCGAGCAGTGACGTCGATGCGAGACGGTTGCCGCCGTGCAGCCCCGTGCACGAGGTCTCCCCGATCGCGTACAGACGTGCGAGCGTCGACTCGCCGGACGTGTTGGCGAGAACGCCGCCGCAGAAGTAGTGCGCCGCAGGGACGACCGGAATCGGGTCGCGCGCGATGTCGATGCCGATATCGGCGCAGGCCTTCGAGATGTTCGGGAAACGCTCGTGAATCGGCTGGTGCCCGTTGTAGAAGTTCGCCAGATCGAGGAAGACGTGCTCGTCTTTGTTTGTGGTCATCTCCTCGACGATCGCGCGCGCGACGACGTCGCGCGGGGCGAGATCCTTCAGCGCCGGTGAATAGCGCTCCATGAAGTACTCCCCCTTCCGATTCTTCAGCCGCGCCCCCTCGCCGCGCAGCGCTTCGGAGATGAGGTAGTGATTGGCGTTCTTGTCCGCGAGTGCAGTCGGATGGAACTGCACGTACTCCGCGTTCATGATGCGCGCACCGGCGCGCTGCGCCATGACGACACCGTCGCCGATCGCGTGCCGCGTGTTCGTCGTGTGCAGGTAGATCTGGCCGATGCCGCCCGTGGCGAGAATCGTGTAGTCGGCGAAAACCGTGTAGACGTCGTTCGTGCGATTGTCGAGCAGGTACGCACCCACGCACTCGTTCGTCAGCCGGTACCGGACCTGGATGTCGGTCGGATGATGATGAGTGGTCAGGAGATCGATCGCCGTCATCTCCGTGACCAGGCTGATGTTCGGCTCGTTGCGCACCCGATTGAGAAGCGAGTTCTCGATCGCGCGGCCCGTCGCGTCTCCCGCGTGGATGATGCGCGAGACCGAGTGCGCACCTTCCTGCGTCAGGTCCAGCTCACCTTCGTCGGTGGTGGAGAAGGGAACGTGGATCTCTTCCAGCAGCAGTTCGCGAACGACGCGCGGCCCTTCCGTTGCGAGGAACTGCACCGCCTCTTCGTTCGACAGCCCCGCGCCGGCATGGATGATGTCCTCGACCAGCTTCGCCGGCGAGTCGTTCTCGCCTTCGTAGATGATGCCGCCCTGCGCCCAGAACGTGTTGCAGTCCTTCGGGTCGGCGGCCTTCGTCACGAGGAGAACCTGGATGCCGGCCTGTGCGAGCCGGAACGCGGTGGTCAATCCTGCGATGCCGGTACCGATGACGAGCGCCGGGTAGTGCTCGCGATTCTTCAGTTTTTGCACGCAGAGCGAATGCTGTCACACCGCAGGCTCAAAATCACGCCGCCGGCTGCGCGAAGCCGGTGATCACATACGACCCCGACTTCAGATCCTTCTTGATCTTGATGATGTTGTTCGCCTGTGCATCTTCCAGCAGATCGCTGAAGGTGTTGTAGCCGTAGTACTCCTCGTTGAAGGTCGGCTTCTTGCGCTGCATGGTCTGCTTCACCATCGAGCCCCAGAGGATCTCTTTGTTCTCGCGCATGAGCGCCTTGATCGAATCGATCAGCAGCTTGAAGACCTCGCCCTGCTTCTTGTCCTTGAAGGCGACGCTGGGCGCCTTCTGCACGCCGCGCACGAGATCCTCGTAGAAGATGAACTCGTCGCAGTTGTCGATCAGCAGATCGCTCGAGGAGTTCTTCACTCCGACGCCAATCACGAACTTGTCGTTCTCCTTCAGTTTGGAGACGAGCGGCGAGAAGTCGGAGTCGCCCGAGGCGATGACGAAGAGGTCGATGTGCTCCTTGGACCAGCACATGTCCATCGCGTCGACGGCCATGCGGATGTCCGCGGAGTTCTTGCCGGAGTACGCGCGGGCCGGGATCTCGATCAGCTCGATCGCCGCCTCGTGCAGCTCACGTTTGTAGTCGGGGAACTTGTCCCAGTCGCAGTAGGCGCGCTTGGCGACGATCTTCCCCTTCTCGAGCAGGCGCTCGAGCAGCAGACTGATTTCGAATTTCTTGTACTTGGCGTCGGTGACGCCGATGGCGATGTTCTCGAAATCGATGAACAACGCGATCTTCCGCTCACGATCACTATTCATACTGGTGGGTGCCGATGAAGACTGCGAGTCATCGTCGGCTTCCTCGAAGACGGGCTTTCGTGCCATTGAGTATTTCAGGCGGAGTGTAGCAGGATGGCGGCGAACTCAGGTCCATGAACGCTTACATAAAGCTCGCCAGACCCTTCACGCTGCTCCCTCCGCTCTTCGGAATCATCTCCGGCGCGGTGTGCGCCTGGGGCTCTGCGCACAATCCGGATGCCTCGCGTGCCGTGACGATGTCCGTCGTTCTCACCGTCGCGCTCGGCTCGCTCTGCGCGTCGTTTCTGAACGCCGCGTCGAACGCCATCAACCAGATCTACGATCTCGAGATCGACCGCATCAACAAGCCGTCGCGGCCGCTGGTCACCGGCGAGCTGTCGATTGCGCAGGCGTGGCGGTTCACCTGGGTGTTGTACGCGCTGGCGATCATTCCGACCTGGTGGGTCGTGGTCTATCCGCGCACCACATGGTCCGCAAAGTTCTTTGCGCCGCTGAGTGAGCACGAGTGCTTCTACATCTACATCCTCGGCATGATCGCCACGTTCATGTACTCGGCCCCCGCGCTGGGGCGGACGAAGAAGCATCCCATCGGCGCAAACGTCACGATCGCGATCCCGCGCGGCTGCCTGCTGAAGGTGGCCGGCTGGACGATGGTCGCGCACGCGACGGTCGCCGAGCCGTGGTACATCGGGTCGATCTTCATGCTCTTCCTCCTCGGCGCCGCGTCGACGAAGGACTTCAGCGACATCGAAGGCGATCGCGCCGGCGGCTGCCGCACGCTGCCGATTGCGTTCGGAGTGCGCAAGGCTGCATGGATGATCGCGCCGTCCTTCGTGATCCCCTGGCTGCTCATGCCCCTCGGCGCCCACCTCGGCATCCTCACCGGCAACCGCATCGCGCTCGATGTTCTCGGCCTCGTGCTCGCCGTGTGGGGCACGTACACGCTGTGGCTGATCGTGCGGAATCCCGACGAGCTGACCGCGACGGAGAATCATCCGTCGTGGCGTCACATGTATCTGATGATGATGGCCGCGCAGATCGGCTTCGCGGTCGCGTATGTGATCTGAGTACCAGAGATGTTGAGCTTCGAACCGGAACTCGAAAACGCACCGCCGGCGCTGATCAGGATCCAGCGGCGCGAGATCTTCTCGCTCTATCCTGAGATCCGCATCCTCGCCTGGCTCGGGGCGATGCTGATCGCGAGCGGCGTGAGCGTTTTCATCGCGCATCACGTCAGGGAAATCGGGCCGCTGACGATTGCGATTGCGATCGCAGCGATCGCCGCCGGCTGCTACGCGAGAGCGTGGATGCGGAGGGGATCGCCGTCGCTCGTCGACGACTCGATTCTCATGCTCGGCGCGATGCTCGTCTCGGCCGACGCCGGATGGATCGAGAGCCAGTGGCATCTCGCCGGTCCGCGCATGCTGCTCATCGTCGCGTGCATCCATGCGGCGGGCGCGTACGCGTACGAGTCGCGCGCGCTGCTCTCGCTCGCGATCAGCGCGATCGCCGCCTGGCTGGGGATCGATCGCAAGCTCGATCTGTTCTTCGAGACCGATGTCGAGATCGCGAATCGCTTCCTCCTTTGCGCGGCGATTCTCATGGTGTGGCGCGAGTCGGATCGCCGCATCCGCAGGCAGACGACCTTCACCGCGGTCTTCGATCACACGGCGATCACGCTCGCGTTCTGGGGCTCCCTGATTCTCACCTTCAACAGCGGTACGCATCTCCTCGGGCTCGCGCTCACGCTCGCGCTGGCAGCGATCGCGGTCGTTTACGCGTTCCGGAAAAACGCCGAGCCGTTCCTCTTTTATGCGGCCATCTACGCGACGATCGCCGTCGACGCGGCGAGCTTCGACCTGATCCATGACGGGATCGCGAGGACGTTCATCGTGATGCTCTCCGCGATTGCGGCGGTCATCGCGCTGCTCGTCATCCACGTCCGCTTCCGGAGGAATGCATGATGCGGCCGTCGATCGCCGAAGAGCGCGCGCACGCGATCACGGATCAACTCGATCAATGGCCGCTGAGCGATGAGGAGCGAGCGGCGATGAAGGCGCGCTTCGCGACGCACTGGAAGCGCCATGGTGCACTCGCGGCGCTCGCCTTCTTCGTGCTCACCGCGCTCGCGGTCTCGGCGTTCGCAGCCTTCTGCGAATTGATCAGTCTCACGACGTTTTTCGCGGCCGCCGTCTGCATCACGGCCGCGGAACTGCTGATCCGGCGGAGAAGGATGTACGGGAGCGGAATTGAGACAGCCTTATGGATCGGCGGCTTGCTGTCATTGATTTTCGGCCTGCCGCACAGCGGAGCGCCGGAGGCGCTGCTCGTCATCGCCGCGGCGTTTGCGATTGCCGCATGGCGCATGCAGAGTGCGATCTTCGGAACGATCGGCGCCGTCTTCGTCGCGGCGTACTTCGCCGATGTCTGGCATGGCTCGCATCAGTACTGGCAGGTGGCCGCCGTCCCGCTGGCGATGTTGCTGGCCGCTGCGATCGCGAAGCGGCTGGTCATCCGGCGGCCGTGGCTCGAGGCACTGCTGTCGTACCTCGTGATCGTGATGCCGCTCGTCGCGGAGATCTGCGGGCGCATCGCGTCGTGGTCGTCGCGCGGTCAGATCGAGATGGTGATCGCGTACGGCCTGCTCGGCATCGCGCTGATCGGGTGGGGCATCATCCTGCGCGACCATGCGATCTTCATCAGCGCGGCGGTCTGCTTCGGAGTCGCAGCGTTCGAGGCGCAGGACCTGGTGCAGATCGCGATCGAATGGCAACTGATCGCCGGCGGTGTCGTGCTCCTGGCGATCGCAGGAATCGTGGCGCGGCTGCTGCGCGGGCGCGAGGCAGGATTCGTCTCGACGCCCCAGCGGCTCACGCGCTACGACGAGCTGCTCAAGACCGCCGGTTCGCTGGCCGCCGGCTCGATGCTGCACGAGCGCCCCGCCGAAGCCCCGGCAGGCGTCTCCGGAACCGCGCAGGGAGCCGGCTCCTTCGGAGGAGCCGGCTCGACCGGCGACTACTGAGGACAAGGACAAGCCCCCAGTTCATCGTTCATCGTTCATCGTTCGCACTCCAATGTTCCACGTGCCACAATTTCTGTGCATATTTAACAGCGATCCCCTCCCATTCCGCCCCGGCCTGCCTTGCGGAAACTGATTTCCGCACTTTCCGCAGATTCGAACCTTCGCCCCGTTTTCGCCCATTTTCTTTTCGGAATGGTTGTGGAAAACCCTGCGGAAAACTCATACGGAATGCATAGCCGAATCGTTGATGAAAAACATGTGCAAAACCTGTCGAAAAACCCCGGAAAACATGCGGAATTGCGGCGGATTCCGGTGTTGAAAAGCCTGTGGAAAACATGCGGAGAAGGAGTGGAGAAGAGGCGGAAAACGTTCCGGGCAGCCTCAGCCGCTCCAAACTCCTAAGTAGCTTCAAATTGAATACTTACACTCGATTTTGTGTTCCTCATTCAAGAGGACCACAACATCTTGTGGTCTCCCCTTGACATCCCCCGAGGGCAGGCGTAGGTTGTAGCGCATTACAGACAACTCGGGTGATGTGAGGGAGGACAATGAAGGATTTGAAGCAATCGTCGCGTCTCGATGTTTCTCGTGGCCCCAACCGCTCCGTCTCTCTCCAGATTCGGGATTACCAGGTCACCATGAAGGTCAAGTCGCCGGTTCCGCCCGTCAAGTCTCCACTTGTCCGCTGGACGCTTCGCTAGAGTCGTTTGTTCACGTTTTTAGGTTGACAGGGCATCGTCCGCAGCGGCGATCGCCTGTGATGGGAGGGGAGGTAGGGGACGGAAGGTCGGGTGTGAGGGACATCGCGGTGTAGGACAGGCGCCCTCGCCTGTCGCTCAAAGACGCGGGACAGGCGGGGGCGCCTGTCCTACACACCACAAGGTCCTTCGGAGAACTCGCGAGCTTCCCTCCTCTATTTTTTTCTCTCGAAAGAAGGAGAGCAGGGGTCATGACCTCGATCGATATCACCAACTCCAATCTGCGCGCCCGCTCTAGCTCTCGTACCCCGAAAGGCCGGAAGGAAACGAAGCTCGGCGGCATCACCGTGGAACGCTTCTTCACCCGTCCCGGCGTCGACGTCTACGACACCTGCGAGTGGGAGATGCGCACCGCCGCCATCACCAACGAGCGCGGTGAGAGCGTCTTTGAGCAGAAGGATGTCGAGATGCCGAAGTTCTGGTCGCAGATGGCCACGAACGTCGTCGTCTCGAAGTACTTCCGCGGACACATCGGCACTCCCGACCGGGAGACGAGCGTCCGCCAGTTGATCGGCCGCGTCGTCCGCACCATCACGCAGTGGGGACGCGAAGGCGGCTACTTCGGCACCGAGATGGATGGCGACGCGTTCCGCGATGAGCTGACGCACATCCTTCTCTACCAGATCGCCTCGTTCAACTCGCCGGTCTGGTTCAACGTCGGCATCGAGCCGCGTCCGCAGTGCTCCGCCTGCTTCATCAACTCCGTCCAGGACACCATGGACTCCATCCTCGGTCTCGCCAAGACGGAAGGGATGCTGTTCAAGTACGGCTCGGGAACGGGCTCCAACCTCTCGAACATCCGTTCCTCCAAAGAGCTCCTGGCCGGCGGCGGCACTGCCTCGGGTCCGGTCTCGTTCATGCGCGGCTACGACTCGTTCGCAGGCGTGATCAAGTCGGGCGGCAAGACGCGCCGCGCGGCGAAGATGGTCATCCTCAACGCCGATCATCCCGACATCGTCGACTTCATCGAGTCGAAGGAGAAGGAAGAGAAGAAGGCGTGGGCGCTGATCGACGCCGGCTACGAAGGGGCGTTCAATGCTCCGGGCGGCGCATACGACTCCGTGCAGTTCCAGAATGCGAATCATTCCGTGCGCGTGACGGACGACTTCATGCGGGCGTATGAGAAGGATGCGGACTGGCACACGCGCGCCGTCACCGATCCCACGCGCATCATGGACACGTACAAGGCGCGCGACCTGATGCGGAAGATGGCGGAGTCGGCGTGGCTCTGCGGCGATCCCGGCATGCAGTTCGACACGACGGTCAACGACTGGCATCCGTGCCCGAACACCGCGCGAATCAACGCTTCGAATCCCTGCTCCGAGTACATGTTCCTCGACGACTCGGCGTGCAATCTCGCCTCGCTCAATCTGATGCGTTTCTACAGCGAAGCGAACGGCTTCGATGTCGAGGCGTATCGCGCGGCGCTGCGCATCGTGATCACCGCGCAGGAGATCGTCGTCGATTACGCCTCCTATCCGACGCCGGCCATCGAGAAGAACTCGCACGCCTTCCGCCCGCTCGGCATCGGCTACGCGAATCTCGGTGCGCTGCTGATGGCGCGCGGACTTCCGTACGACAGCGACGAAGGACGCGACTTCGCCGCGGCGATGACGTCGATTCTGTCGGGCGAGTCGTATGCGCAGTCGGCGCGCATCGCGGAGAAGGTCGGGCCGTTCGCCGGCTACGCGGTGAATGAAGAGCCGTTCCTCCGCGTGATCGACAAGCATCGCCGTCACGCATACCGCATCAACACGCGGTCGCTGCCGGCCGATCTGGCCGACGCCGCCACGAAGGTGTGGGACGAGGCCTATGCGCTCGGCCAGCAGCATGGCTATCGCAACGCACAGATCTCCGTGCTCGCGCCGACCGGCACGATCGCCTTCATGATGGATTGCGACACGACCGGCGTGGAGCCCGACATCGCTCTCGTGAAGTACAAGAAGCTCGTCGGCGGCGGGATGCTGAAGATCGTCAACAATACCGTTCCGACCGCGCTCAAGCGCCTCGGCTACGACGCGAAGCAGATCAACGAGATCGTGCAGTACATCGACGAGAACGACACGATCGAAGGAGCGCCGCATCTCGTCGATCAGCATCTGCCGGTGTTCGACTGCGCATTCAAGGCGGCGCACGGCACGCGCTCGATCCACTATATGGGCCATCTCAAGATGATGGGCGCGGTGCAGCCGTTCATCAGCGGCGCGATCTCCAAGACGATCAACATGCCGACGAACGCGACGATCGAAGAGATCGAACAGGCGTACTACGAGGCGTGGAAGCTGGGGCTCAAGGCCGTGGCCGTCTATCGCGATGGCTGCAAGCGCTCGCAGCCGCTTTCCACGGCGAAGGAAAAGGCGACGCTCGAGCAGCTCGGTGTGGCCGCGACCGCGGTGCGCCGCAAGCTCCCCGACGAGCGCGAGTCGATCACGCACAAGTTTTCGATCGGCGGCCATGAGGGCTACATCACCGTCGGCAAGTACGAGAACGGCGATCCGGGCGAGATCTTCATCACGATGGCGAAGGAAGGCTCGACGATTTCCGGCCTGATGGATTCCTTCGCCACGATGACGTCGCTCGCGCTGCAGCATGGCGTGCCGCTGCAGCTCCTCGTCGACAAATTCACGCACACCCGCTTCGAGCCGTCGGGCTTCACCAAGAATCCCGAGATCCCGATGGCGAAGTCGATCATGGACTACATCTTCAAGTGGCTGGCGACGAAGTTCCTCGACCGCGAGAGCCAGGCGCATGCGGGCGTGATCCTGCGCGACGAGATTCCCGCGGCGCCGCAGACTCCGAAGGCTTCCTCGAATGTCGAGAAGCCGGCGGCTTCGGATGTCTCGTTCATCGAGAAGGTCGCCGTGGCCGCGGTGGCCGCGCAGCCGATCGGTTTCGTGACGACGACTCCGAAGGATGCGGATGGCCCGAATCCGAAAGGCATGTCGGCCACGTTCCGCTACCAGCAGGACGCTCCGAGCTGCAGCGACTGCGGCTCGATCATGGTCCGCAACGGCGCCTGCTACAAGTGCCTCAATTGCGGAAGCACGAGCGGCTGCTCGTAGGACCCTTGTTGCAATGAATGGTTAGGGCGGCCGCGAGGCCGCCCTTGTTGTTTCTGCAGATCTCCTCTAGAGCGAGAGCCGCAGTGCAGCGAGTAGAGGGCTCAGCACTAGCGGCAGGAGCGCGCTCAGGACGGCGATCGTCCATGCGCGCGCCGCGAGCGGGTGCCAGCGCCGTATGTTCAGCGCACGTTCGGCAAGGATCAGCGGCGGTTGCGCCATGAAGAACGCTCCGCACCACAGCATCCACTTCCACGGAACCACGGCCGCGATCAGATAGATGTGCATGAACGCGCTGACGGCGAACAGCGCGAATACCGCCAGCGCCACGCTCTTCCGGCGAGCCCGCAGGTAGATGTGCTGCCGGAACCATCGTGCACCGAACAGGTTCCAGCGCCGGCTCCAGAATTCCGTCACGCTGCGTGAGAGATGAGGGTGATCGTGCACATCTGTGAATTGCACGCCACATCCGGCGGAGATCAGCCGGACGATCTCGCTCGAGATTTCGGCGACCGTGATGATCAGCGCGGCGGCGGCCCCGATGCGAACCGGCGTTTGAAGCCACGCCGGCATGTTCGTGCTCGTGATCCAAAGCTGCCGCGCGCCGAGGCCACAGATGATTGCGATCGCGATGTGTGCCGCGGCCCTGCGATCCAATCGCTTGCGCACGGCAACCGCACTCATGGCGTCGATCAGCGCAAACAGGGCGAGGATGGATAGCAGCCGCCCGGAAACCGTAGGCGCTTTTCGGTCTGCTGCGAAATCAACCGCGGCGATGAATAGAAATCCGAGCGCGAATGAGAGAACCACGCGAAGCTGATAGGGCGCGTGCACCAGCCACGGGAGCGGAAGGGCCAGTGTGACCAGGACCAGGCAGGTGCGTGCTCCCGCCTGCGTCCGTGCGAGCGCCGAGGTGAGAATCCACACTGCGATCCAGAGTGCAGTTGCTGTCTGGATGGACATGAGCGGATGCTTCGTTCGGAGTCCGGGACGACCTCAGGGCTCCTTGAATGAGGTCGAGAACTTCTGCGTCGCGGCGCCCGACGACGTCTCGTACGACAGCGTTCCCTCCACCCACACCGTGGCATGGCGCGTCTGTTTCGAATCGCTCTCCGCGCGCCAGAGTGTGAACACGACCGTCGCCTCTTTTCCCGCTTCCACGGAGTCGGTCAACTCTGCCGGCTCGTTCAGAAGTTGATACGGGCTTCGGCCGACTGTGCGCATGCGGATCCCCTTCAGCTTGAGCGGAGCGTCGGACAGGTTTCTGACCGTCATCTGATAGGCGATGGAGATCGCGCCGCGCTTGTGCATCTCGAATCCGGTATCGGGCAGTTGCTCGAGGCGGATGTCGAACACCTTCGGCGCGGCGGTCATTCTCACCGCGATGAGGCAAAGGAGCAGCAGAGCGGCAGTTCTCGCACGCATCATCGTGAGCAATTATGCGCCCACTGGAAAAAACCGTCTCAGGCCGAGACGCGGAGCCGGGGAGTGATCGAGCGCCACTCGTCGTGCGCGTGTGTGAGTCCGCGCACGATGTCGTGATACGCGCGATCGAGCCGGCGTGTCATCGGGCCCATCGCGCCGCCGGCGATCTGCAGATCATCGACCTCGATGATCGGCAGGATCTCCCAGCCGGTGCCCATGTAGAACAGCTCGTCGGCGAGATAGAGCTCGGTGCGGTCGATCTCGCGCTCGACGACGGGGATGCCGAGAATTTCCGGCGCCAGTGTGAGAACGGTGCGGCGCGTGATGCTGTCGAGAATGCCGCTGCTGAGCGGCGGCGTGATCAGCATGCCGCGGCGGATCATCGCGATGCACGACGCCGGCCCTTCGGTCACCTTGCCGCGGCGATCGAGGAAGATCGGCCACTCCGATCCACGCGACCGCGCCTCGAGCACGCCGAGACGGCTGTTGTGATAGTTGGAGAACGCCTTGATGCGCGGCGGCATGCTCGACTCGTCGATGCGGGACCAGCTCGATACGATCGTGCGGACGCCGCGCTCCTCCAGCATGCGGCTCTGAAACCACCAGGTGTCGATGACGACATCGCAGTCGGTTCCGGCCGGAACCATCATCTCGCGCACGTGCGCGGTCGCGTAGATCCAGGGACGGATATAGACATCGGCCCGCGTCTCGTTCGCGCTGAGGAGATCGAGCACGCCCTGCAGGATCTCGTCGCGGGTGTAGCGCGTGGTTAGACGCACGAGGCGGATCGATTCCATCAGGCGGTCGATGTGCTCTTCCAGCCGGAAGACGTACAACTGTTCGTCGTCCGCGTTCCAGTAAGCCTTGATTCCTTCGAATACCGAGGAGATCGAGGCGTGCCCGATGCTGCTGACGTGCACCGTCGCCTCGTTCCAGGGAACGAGATGGCCGTTGCGCCAGAGGAACCGCGGCTTGAACGGAACATCGCTGCTGACCGGGAAGATCGACATCACTTCTCCTTCACGACGGCGAGCCGGCGGTCGAGCTGAATCAGCGCGACACCGCCGAGGATGATCACCATGGCCGCGATCATGCGCGCGGTGACCGGCTCGCCGAGCAGCGCCACGCCTGTGATGACCGCGACGAGAGGGTTGACGTACGCGTACGACGAGACCTTCCCCGCGTTCAGCTTCGACATCGCATAGTTGTAGGCGGAGTAGGCGACGACGGAGCCGAAGACCGCGAGATAGAGCAGCGCCGCCGTGGAGCGGAGAGAGAACATGGCCGGCGCCGGACGGTTGCCGAAGGCGAAGGCGAGCAGCGTGATCAGAATCCCGCCGCTGAGCATCTGGATCACCGAATTGGCGAGCGGATCGCCCTTCGTGCCGCCGCGGGAGTAGAGCGTCCCCGCGTTCCAGCAGATGGAGCTGAGCTGCATCGCGCCGACAGCGAGGAAGAAGCCGATCGATGCGTCGAAGTGGCCGATCGCCGGAGCGACGAGCAGTCCAACGCCGCCGAAGCCGAGGGCGAGACCGGCGACCTTGCGCGGCGTGAGCCGCGCCGTGCCGAGCATGCTCTCCATCACCGCCATCCAGATGGGAATCGTGGCCGCGAGCAGCGCGGCGAGACCGCTGGTGAGCGCGTGCTCGGCGTAGACGACGAGCGTGTTGCCGCAGGCCGCCATCAGGATGCCGCTGATGATTTGCCGCCGCCATGGACGAGGAAACGTCACGCCGCGCATCCGCGCGATCGCCAGCAGCAGGACGCCGGCCGCGGTGAAGCGGATGCCGGTGACGAGCATGGTCGGAATCGTCTCGATGGCCACGCGGATGGCGACGAAGGTCGTGCCCCACAGGACGCAGATCGTGGCAAAGGCCGCGTAGGCCAGAGTGGGCGCGGCTTTGCGCGGCGGCGGCGCCGGCAGGGCGACGAGGCGGGGTGAATCGTGGCCGGCCGGCTGGAGTGCGGAGCTCATGACAAGTGTGAATCTAGGTTTGTATTGTGATACAGTCAAGTATGTCAATATGAGTAACACAATCTGGCAGCCGAGGCTCTCCCTTAAGGACCGTCCCATCTACCGCGCGATCGCCAACGCGCTGGAACGCGATCTGGCCAGCGGCGTGCTGCGCGAAGGCTCCCGCCTTCCGACGCACCGCGAGCTTGCCGAAAGGTTGAAGGTCACGCCCCTCACGATCACGCGCGCCTACCGCGAGGCGGCGCGCCGCGGCCTCATCGAGTCGTCCGTCGGCCGCGGAACGTTCATCCGCGGCGGCGGCGTGATGCCCCCCGATCCGGCGCTCTCTCTGGGTGGCGGACTCGATCTGTCGAAGAACGTGATCGCCGCGAGCGAGGCGCTCGATCTCGACGGACGCGCACTCTCCGCGCTGCGCCCGCTGGTGCGCGAGGCCGACTATCAGCCGGCGGCCGGCTCGCTGCGCCATCGTCTCGCTGCATGTGCGTGGGCGCGCGAGACGGGTCTCGACGCGGCGCCGGAGCGCGTGATCATCACGCCGGGCGCGCAGCAGGGCATCGTCTCGATTCTCGCCGCGGTGTGCGGCGCCGGCGACACCGTGCTCGCGGAAGAGCTCAGCTATCCCCGCTTCGGCGCGATCGCCGCGCTGCTGCACCTCAACGTGCGCAAAGTCGAAGTCGACGAGCATGGTCTCGTGCCGGCGTCGCTCGAGAAGGCGCTGCGCGCGACGAAAGCGCGCGCGCTCTACTGCATTCCGAATTTTCAGAACCCGACCGCGACCGTGATGCCGGAGAAGCGCCGCCGCGAGATCGCGGCGATCGCGCGCAAGCACGCGCTCCTCGTCATCGAAGATGACGTGTACGGATTTCTGCTCGAGAGGCCGCCGGCACCGCTCACGCACTTCGCGCCGGAAACCTGCTGCTACGTGACGAGCATCTCCAAGAGTCTGTCGCCGTCGCTGCGCTTCGGTTTTGCCGTCGTGCCCGACGGGCTGGCCGACCGCGTCGCCTCGGCCTTCGGAGCGATCAACGCCTTCACCTCCACGACGAACGCAGAGCTGTTCGCCTTTTTCCAGGAGAGCGGGATGGCGCGGCGCGCGATCGAGAACAAGCGCGCGCTCATCGAGCGCAACCGGCGCATTGCCACGCGCGTGTTCGGCGAGGCGATCCGCAACGTGCATCCGATGAGTCCCCACCTCTGGGTGCAGCTCCCGGTTGGGGTCGACGCGCAACGCGTCACCGATCGCGCGCGCCAGCGCGGCATCGAGATCGGTCCTGCATCGTCGTTTGCGCCCGATGGCGTGACGCCGCGCAATGCGCTCCGCATTTCGATCGGACCGACGACCGATGCGCCGCGCCTCGAGAACGCCCTGCGCACGATCGCGAATCTGATCGCCGAGCCCCGCCTCGGGATGACGATGGTGGTGTGACGACAGGCGGCAGGTGCTGTCTGCTGCTTGTCGCGTGATCCACCTCACAAAACAATCCACCGGGCTGTGCCATAAGAAGGCACCCTCATCATTTCCCCGGCTGTAGGACGGCGTACCCCCGCCGGACGTGTCTCTTCCTTCCTCCCTCCGGTCCATCCATCCACAACAAAAAGGAGAACTGCCAATGCGAACGTTCCTCGTGTCCCTGGTCTGTCTGCTCCTGGCCCCGGTTGCGATTGCACAGAAACGCGACTCCGCTCCTGCTCCCGGAGATCCTTTTGCGGGGCTCACCGCGGAACAACGCGACGCGTTCAACGAAGGCCGTGCCGACTTCAGCGAAGTCGAAACGGTCAGCGACGGACTCGGTCCCGTCTTCAACGAGCGCTCCTGCGCTGCGTGCCATACGACTCCGGCCACAGGCGGAGGCAGCACGCGATTCGTGACGCGATTCGCGCGCGTGACGGCGTCCGGCTTCGATCCGCTCGTGTCGCTCGGAGGGACGCTGATTCAGGATCATGCGATCGGACTCGCGGACGGATCGCCGCATGCGTTCGTGGCGGAGTCGGTGCCGCCCGCCGCCAACCTCATCGTCAAGCGCCGCACGACGCCGCTCTTCGGCCTCGGGCTCGTCGACGCGACGCCCGATGCCGGCTTCGTTGCTCTGGCGCAGGCGCAGGCCGCGCGCGCCGATGGGATTCGCGGGCGCGTGAACTTCGTCGACAACATCCGCGCGGGAATGAAGACCGCCGGCAAGTTCGGATGGAAGGCGCAGGTGCCTTCGCTTCTGCAGTTCGCCGGCGATGCGTATCTCAACGAGATGGGAATCACGAGCGCGGATTTTCCGAACGAGAACTGTCCGCAGGGCGATTGCGCGGAGCTCGCGTTCAATCCCGCGCCCGGCATCAACGAAGACGGCCCCGGGATCGAAGCGCTGCACGCATTCATGACGATGCTCGCGCCTCCTCCGCGCGGACCAGAGGGCGGCGAGGTCAACGCCGGCGAAGCGCTCTTCGAGCGCGTCGGTTGTGCGGAGTGCCACGTCGCGACGCTGCGCACCGGACACAATCCGATCGCCGCACTCGATCGCAAGACGTATCACCCCTACTCCGACTTCCTCATCCACGACATGGGCGCACTCGGCGATGGTCTGGAGATGGGCGATGCGAAGGGGAGCGAGATGCGAACCACGCCGCTGTGGGGCCTGCGGTTCGTGACGGCCTACCTTCATGACGGACGTGCGGCGACGCTCGAGGAGGCGATTCTCGCGCACGATGGCGAGGCGCGGGCGGCGCGCGATCGATTCGCGGCGCTCGATGCGAATCGCCGGGCGAAGTTGCTCGCGTTCCTGCGGTCGTTGTAGTCGCAGGAGAAACTCTCCAGCTTCCGCAGGCGACAACCTGAGAGGTTGTCCTACACTGGCGCGATGCATCGCGTCGCGCCAGTCTTTCTCGCCGCTCTTCTCCTCTCCGCTTCCGGTTGCGCTACAGAGACCACGACGATTCTCGTTGTTCGCCACGCCGAGAAGATCCTGAACGCCGGCGATGATCCGCACCTCAGCGATGCGGGCAACGCGCGCGCGCAGGAACTGGCGAAGGTCGCCGAGAATGCGCACATCCGATCCGTCTACGTGACGCAGTATCAACGGACGAAAGAGACCGCGGCGCCGTTTCTCGCCGCGCATTCCGACATCGCGGTGCGCGCCGTGCCGGTCAACATCTCGGGCGTGAAGAATTATCCGAAAGAGCTGGCGAGCACGATTCTCTCGGCGGATCGCGGCCGCACAGTGCTCGTCGTGAGTCACAGCAACATCGTTCCTGCGCTGGTGCAGGAGCTCGCGCATGTGAAAGTGCCGGACATTCCCGACAATGAGTTCTCGCGCCTTTACATCATCATCGTTCGCCGCGGACAGCCTCCTGCGTTGATCGCGGCTCGCTACGGCGCGCCATGACATTCGCTCTCGGCATTCTGTTCGGCGCGATCGGTACGGGATATCTGATGTATGGAAAGCGCCAGTACGACGGACCGTTCGCGGTGGCCGGCATTCTGCTGATGGTGTTTCCCTATTTTGTTTCGAGTGTCCTGGCGACGATCATCGTCGGCGCGCTGATCGGCGCCGCGCCATTCGTGATGCGGCAATGGCAGTGAACTTTCTCACCTGGGGTCAACGCGAGCGCGACACGCCTGCGACGCGGCTCTCGAAGTCGAACCTCATCGTGCTGAATCTTTCGATCGGCGCGATCGCGTTGGTGTACGGCATCGTGATCGCCATCGCCGGCGCCCGGCTTCTCGCGATCGTGCTCTTCACGGCGGCGAGCGCGCATGCGGTGAACTTCGCCATTCTCGGCTTCACGCAGCGATATCCGAGGTATCTCCGTGCGAGCACGGTGATCGCTCTGGGGTTCACGATCGCCGTTCGATATGTGATGCGCGGGTACCCCGGCGCCGACGGCATGTTGATCGGCGGTCTCGTCGTGCCCGGATCCGCCGCGCTCACCGGCAACCGGCGCGCGACGTACTTGTGGTGCACGATTTACGGACTGCTGATGGCGGCATTCGCAGTTGGCGACTGGCTGTGGCCGGCTCCTCCGCCTGCGATTCCGGCCGCGCTCGCGGCTTCGATCGGGCCGACGATCGCGATCACAGGAATGGTCGTTGTCGTGCTGATGATCTTCGGCCTCGCGCGCGGACGTAAGGAGCTCGCTGCAGATCTCGAGCGCGAACATGCCCGCTCCGAGGCGTTGCTGCTGAACGTTCTGCCGGCGTCAATCGCGGAAAGACTCAAGCGCGAGCCGGGAGTGATCGCAGAGCGATTCGAAGAAACGACGGTGCTCTTCGCGGACATTGCCGGCTTCACGACTCTGTCGTCGGAGATGGATGCGGGTGAGATCGTGCAGATGCTCGATCGGGTGTTCGCAGAGTTCGATGGGCTCGCGCGCAAGCATGGCCTCGAGAAGATCAAGACCATCGGCGATGCCTACATGGTTGCGGGTGGTGTGCCGCTGCCGAAAGCGGATCATGTGCAGGCCGCCGCGCGGATGGCGCTCGACATGCTCGACGCATTTGCGCAATGTGCGCCGGGGCGGCAACTGCGCATCGGCATGCACACCGGCCCGGTCGTCGCCGGGGTCATCGGGCGCGAGAAATTCATCTACGACCTATGGGGCGATACGGTGAACACGGCGAGCCGGATGGAATCGCACGGTGTGCCGGGCGAGGTGCAGGTCACCGAGCGCGTCGCGTCACTGCTGCGCGATCCATTCGACCTCGAACAGCGGCCGCCGATCCATGTGAAGGGGAAGGGGGAGATGACGTGCTACTTGTTGAGGAGGAGGCGCTAGGGCGCTGGGCGCTGGGCGCGAGGCGCTGAGTGTGGGCGCGAGGCGCTGGGCGCGAGGCGCATGGGACCCTGCTTTTCGCCCCGCGCCTCGCGCCCCGCGCCCCGCGCCTAGCGCCTCGCGCCCCGCGCCCGCGCCTAGCGCCTCGCGCCACTCCATCACTCCCCAATATCCTCATTCCACAGCCGCGGCTCCTCGGCGATGAAGCGCCGCATCAGTTCGATGCACACCGGGTCCTGTGCGACCTCGACGCGAACCCCGCGCGAGCGCAGCAGTTCTTCTTCTCCCAGAAACGTCTGATTCTCGCCGACGAATACATGCGGGATTCCGTAGAGCAGGATTGCGCCGCTGCACATCGAGCAGGGCGAGAGCGTCGTGTAGAGAACGCATTCGCGGTAGACGGACGCCGGCTGCCGCCCTGCGTTTTCGAGTGCATCCATCTCGCCGTGCAGGACCGCACTGCCTCGCTGCACGCGACGGTTGTGGCCGCGTCCGATGATGCGCCCGTGGTGCACGATCACGGAGCCGATGGGAATGCCGCCTTCCTGTCGCCCGAGGCGGGCTTCGTCGATGGCGGCCTGCATGAATTCATCGTGATGCATCGTCATGCGATTTTCTCACGGGCGCGAACCTTGCTGAATGAGAAGGCGAACGCTCCGGCATGTCTCTCCTCATCGACCCCCGATTCCCCTATCACAGCGAGCTCGGTATGCCTTCGATCGGAGTCGAGGCGGAGTTCAAAGTATTCGTCGATGATGAGGAAGTACTCCCCGAGACGTACTGGCGAACTCCGTCCGCCTTCCTCGGCGGCGATCTGCTCCGGCGCGGTGCGCGCTCCTTTCATCTTCCGCCGGGAGGAGCGGTCTATTTCGATGGCGGCGTCGTCGAGTTCGTGACTCCGGTGATCGAGATTGCGCCGGGCTGCAGCACACGGGCCGCGCGCAGCCTGTGGGAGCAGATCCGCTACGCGCGCGGCAAGCTCGACGAGTGGGAGCGGAAACACGGCACGCGCGTGCGACTGCAGGCGTTCAGTTGTCATGTAAACGTCTCGTTCGAACTGTCGCGTGAGGAGCGGAGGCGCAATCGGACCGTTCAGAAGCTCGCGGTGTTGCTGATGCACATCCTGCCGCCGGCGGCCATGCTGGTGGGACTCAACCGGCGCTCGAGCGGCATCGGCGTGCGTCCCCGGCGCGACCGCATCGAGATCACGCTCGACTTCAATCCTGATCCCCAACTAAGCGCTGCACTTCTGGCGCTGCTCGTCGGCGTGGTGCGCACCGTGATGAGCTGGGATTCGTATCTGCTCGAGGAAACCGGACGGCGGCGAGTGCCGGTCATTGCCGGCCTCGCGCCGGGAAAGCATCCGACGCGCAAAGGCTGGGTCGCGCGGCGCGAGCACTTTCCGGAAGATCCATTCAGCGCCGGCAGCGATGACGCGCGATGGGCGCTGCGCGACGGACGTGTGGCCTCGCTGCGGACGATCGCGCTGGAGACGGCGCGGGCGTGCGAGCCGCTCATCCGCCGGTTGTCGGACGCCGCGAGCCATGCGCAACTCTTCGCCGTGCTGCGCGGCGAGTCGCCGTCACTGTTCGATCTCGACGATCGTCCTCCGTCGTACGACGACGTCGGCCGCGGCGAGTACGCCGCGCCCCGCCTCAGCCGCTCCGCCTACGAGCGCGTCTTTCGAAATCTCGCGCAGCGCCGGCCGCTGACGATCGACGGCGAAACGCTCATTCCCGTCAGCGTGCGCGGCTGGTATCACGCCGTGTTTCGCGGCGCTGAGGGAGAGGAACGGATGCTGTCGATCGATCAGTTGCTCGCGTACTGGTAATCAGCCGAGGTATCGCTCGCGGAGAACGCGCGAGTGATGGATCACATGTCCCGCGATGATCCACGCCAGAGCGCGTACGGTGAAGCGATAGTCGCTCGCGATTCCGTCGCGCGACCATGCCTCGCTGCCGAGGTTTCGGAAGAGATCGAGGGTCGCTCCGCGGACCGCGTCGAACTCGTGGGTGAGTGCAGCGAGTGTGAGCTCGTCGGAACCGGCAGCCTTCACCGCGATCTCCTGATCGAAGGAGGGAAGCGCACCCGGCAGGCTGCGTGCGAACCAGAGCGCCCGCGACGCGAAGAGGCGCTCGGAATCGTTGATGTGTCCGACGAGCTCCTTGATGCTCCACTTCTCCGGCTCGTAGCGATATCCGGCGCGCGATTCGGAGACCGACTGCAGCAGAGCCACGGTGTCATGCCGCTGCTGGTCGAGCGTCGCGAGGATGTCGCCGTCGGCAACGGCGTTGATGTACTTGAAGTAGTACTCGGCGGCTTCATCGGCCGCCGGGCGTGTGCTGAAGTCGTTCATGACGTGAGCATATCAGCGCATCATCAGTCGTCGATCCGCACATCCGACGGGGATTTTTCTTTCTGTAACCGCGCCGCAACCGCTTCCGCCTTCCGCATCACGCGCAGGATGTTCGACCCCGCGATGCCGCGCAATTGGTCGTCGGTGTAACCGCGCGCGGCCAGCTCTTCGAAGAGCCTGGGATACGCGGCCGCGCTGTCGAGTCCTTCCACGGTGCTCGTGATGCCGTCGAGATCCGTGCCGATGCCGACATGCTCTGCGCCCGCGATCTGCACGAGATGATCGATGTGATCCGCGACATCCTTCAGCGTCGCATGCGGTACCGGATGCGAGGCGTCCCATTGCGCGAGGAGCTCCTTGACGCGCTCCGGTTGTCCGCGATACAGCGCCTTGAGCCGTGTCTCCTCCGCATCGTGTGCCGCGGTCTGCTCGCGCACTTTGTCGGAAACGAATGCCGGGACCCAGCTCGCCATCACGACGCCGTCGTTCTGTTTCAGGCGTCGCAGGACATCGTCGGGAACGTTGCGGGCATGATCGGTGACGGCGCGCGCGGAGGAGTGGGTGAAGATCACCGGCGCGGAAGCGATGTCGAGCACGTCGTTCATCGTCTTGGGTGCGACATGCGAGAGATCGACGAGCATGCCGAGGCGGTTCATCTCGGCGATGACCTGCTTGCCGAAGGGAGTGAGTCCGTTGTGTACAGGATCCGCGGTGGCGGAGTCGGCGAAGTCGTTGTTGTCGCTGTGCGTGATCGTCATGTAGCGCGCTCCGGCAGCATAGAGCTGGCGCAGGACACCGAGGGAGTTGTTGATCGAGTGGCCGCCCTCGACGCCGATCAGCGACGCGATCTTGCCCGCGCGATGAATGCGCATCACGTCGTCCGCGGTGCGCGCCAGCTCGAACGTATCGGAGTAACGCTCGTCGAGACGATAGACGACATCGATCTGTTCGAACACGGCCTGCACCGCGTCAGCGCCCTTCAGAGTGGTCGGAACATAGACGGACCAGAACTCCGCGCCGGCCATTCCTTTGCGAAGCCGCGGGATGTCAGTGTGCAGCGGCGGAGTGAGGCCGCTCTGATCCTTGCTGATGTCGACCTGCGCAAGATGATCCTTCGCACGCTCGTGGTATTGCCACGGAAGATCGTTGTGGCCGTCGATCAGCGGTACGTCATGCAGGATGCGCTCGACGCGCGCGTGCGCGGACGGACTCTCCGTTTGTCCCAATGACGCAAGAAGGAGGACGAGAGTGATCATGCGGTTCATGGCGCCGATGATCCGCTGATTCCCGCAGTGGATCAATTACCTCGCAGGTAATCGTTCTGCGATCCGCTGAGGCGTACAGTTGCTCGTCATGAGCACGATCGAATCCGAAAGCCCGTTTGGTGTGTTGCTGCGCGAGTGGCGGACGCGGCGCCGCGTGAGCCAGCTCGATCTTGCGATCGAAGCCGGCGTGTCGTCGCGGCACGTCAGCTTCATCGAGACCGGGCGGTCGCAGCCGAGCCGCGACATGATTCTCACGCTCGGACGCGTGCTCGACATTCCGCTGCGCGATCAGAACGAGCTGCTGATGGCAGCGGGATTCGCGGCGATGTATCGCGCGACGGATCTCGATGCACCGCATCTCGCGCAAGCGCGCCGCGCGCTGGAGTTCATGCTGCGTCAGCAGGAGCCGTATCCCGCGATCGTCGTCGATCGCAAGTGGGCGATTCTCAAAGCCAACGACGGTGCGGTACGTCTCGTCGAGCAGTTCACGGATCCGGAAGCTGCGGACGCGTGGGGCGGCAACGCGATGCGGCTGATGTTTCATCCGCGCGGCTTCAGGCCGTGGATCGTGAACTGGGACGCGATGGCCGCCGCACTGATTCAATGGCTCCATCGCGACGTGCTCAGTGGCCTCGGCGGCGAAGAGACACGCGCATTGCTCACGGAATTGCTTTCGTATCCCGGCGTCCCCGCGAAGTGGCGTTCGCTCGATCTCGACGTCTCCACGGCGCCGTTCCTCGCGATCGAATTCCGCAAGGGGGACTTGCATCGGAGTTACTTCTCCACTCTGACGACGCTCGGCACGCCGCATGACATCACGCTGCAGGAGCTGCGCGTCGAAGCGTTCTTTCCGGCGGACGACGAAACGCTCACGGCGCAAGCCCGTACGACATCGCCGGGCGAAAGCTGAGAATCTCGATCGTCTCTTTCGCAACGAGACGCGCGGCGGCCTCAGGCAGCTCCGCACGCTCATCGAGCAATGCGCCGAGCGATGCGCGCGGACGCAGCCGTACATAGCGCGGCGCCGAGCCGCCGGCGATCATTCGATACCAGAGCGTCTCTCCTTGCGGTTCGCCGCGCAATGCCGCTTCAAAGGACTTCGCGTTGCCGGGTGTCAGCTCGACCGTCAGCATCTCGACGCGCGCTGATGGGGTTGGCTCGCCGCTGCCGCGCGAGAGCTCCGGCAGAAATTCGTAGAGCGCGCTGCCTGTGAATTGCGCGTGCGGCGTGACGTTGATGATGTTGTCGCGTTCATCGTCCACCGGAGAAACCGGCGCGTTGAGCTCCGCGGTGGTGCGGTTGAACGTTGCGTAGACGAACGACCGCTGCCGGTCGCCCGCCCAGATCGTCCAGCCGTACCACCTCCACGAGTCCTTTGCCTGCCGATGCCATTCGAGGTGGCGGATGTAGCCCGCTTCGAAATCGACCGTGTCGCCATCGTGCGGACGAAGAGTCGAGATGCGCGCGTAGCGTCCCTGTTCGGTTTGCGCGGCGATCGAGATTGCACTCATGAGCAGCACCCCCAGCAATGAACGTTTCATTACTGGAGAATGCGTCCGCCGGAGCGCGACTTCAATTACGTCGCAGGTAATCGAGTGTACGACGGCCGTCGTTTTTCAGAAGTTGATGTTCCGCACGTAGTGACACGTGTATCCGTGCGGATGCTTCACCAGATAGTCCTGGTGCTCCTCCTCGGCCAGCCAGAACTCCTTCGCCGGAACGATCTCCGTCACGACGGGGCGCTTCCATGCGCCTGACTTGTCGACGCGCGCCTTGACCTCCTCCGCGATCTTCTTCTGATTCTCATCGTGATAGAAGATCGCCGAGCGATACGACGCGCCGATGTCGTTGCCCTGCCGGTTCAACGTCGTCGGATCATGCATCTTGAAGAAGAAGAGCAGGATCTGTTCGAACGACGTCTTCTTCGGATCGAACGTGATCTCCACGGCCTCGGCGTGACCTTCGTGGTGCTCGTAGGTCGCGTTCTTGACGCTGCCGCCGGTGTAGCCGACGCGCGTCGAAACGACGCCGGGCAGCTTGCGAATCAAATCCTGCACGCCCCAGAAACATCCCCCTGCGAGTGTCGCCTTTTCGAGTCCTGCCGTGCCGTGTCCATTCTCAGGTGAAGTCATAGCCGTTGATTGTAAAGATCCCAGAAGCGTGAGCGCTGCGAGGAGCGCGATGCGGAACCGAGACAATGTGTCCTCCTGACGCGATTCGATGCCGTTTCCGCGCCCATGGTTTCATGAGGAGCCGCGTTCGGGGGACCGTGCTATGTTCCACCGGGTGGACTCACAGCGCGTCATCGCCAGCCTCTTCAATGCTCCCCGCGCGCTCATCGGCGCGATCCACGCCGAAGCGCTCCCCGGCACTCCCGGAAGCCGGCACACGGTGCGCGAGCTCGCGGCCATGGCGGCGAACGAGGCCGCGGTTTACGCGCAGGCTGGATTTCACGGGCTCATCCTCGAGAACACGCATGATCGTCCGTATCTGAAGGGTGCGGCCGTCGGTCCTGAGATCGTCAGTGCGATGAGCGTGATCGGCGCGGAGATCCGCCGCGCCTGCGCGCTTCCGCTCGGGATCCAGGTGCTGGCCGGCGCGAATCATGCGGCGCTCGCGGTGGCGCACGCGTGCGGCGCGCGCTTCGTGCGCGTGGAGGGATTCGTCTTCGCACATGTCGCGGACGAGGGGCTCATCGAGTCGAGCGCCGGCAGCCTGCTGCGCTATCGTCGCGCGATCGGTGCGGGCGACGTGCTCGTCTTCGCAGACGTGAAGAAGAAGCACTCAGCGCACGCCATCACCGCCGATGTCGACATCGCGGAAACTGCGAAAGCGGCGGAGTTCTTCAATGTCGACGGAGTGATCGTCAGCGGCACCGCGACGGGCAGCCCTGCGGATCCTGCGGAAGTGGACGCGGTCAGCAGGGCCGTGGGAGTGCCGGTGCTGATCGGCTCCGGCATCACGCCGGAAAACATTGCGCAGTATCGCGGCGCCGATGCGTTCATCGTCGGCTCCAGCGTGAAGAGCGGCGGAGTCTGGTCCGGTACACTCGATCCGGCTCGCGTCCGTGCCGTGGTAGACGCCCTCTAACCAGACGATGCACCTGCCCTTCGATCCTCCGCTCGCCCCGATGCTGTCGACGGCCGCCGATGACCTGCCGGGCGGCGAAGGCTGGCTCTTCGAGCCGAAATGGGACGGCTTCCGCACGATCGTCTTCCGCGACGGGGACGAAGTATTTCTGCAGAGCCGCGACGAGAAGCCGCTGAATCGCTACTTTCCCGAGTTGCTCGAGCCGCTGAAGGCGATGCTCCCCTCGCGTTGTGTCCTCGATGGCGAGATCGTCATCGCCGGTCCGGCGGGACTAGATTTCGAAGCGCTCCTGCTGCGGATTCATCCCGCTGCGTCGCGCGTGAAGCTGCTCGCGGAGCAGTCGCCCGCGTCATTCGTCGCCTGGGATCTGCTGGCGCTCGGCGGCGAGGATCTGCGCGAGACGCCGCTCGCGGAACGGCGCGCTCGCCTCGAAAACGAGCTCGGCGGCATCCGGCCGCCGCTGCATCTCTCTCCGTCGACGCTCGACCGCGCGCTCGCCGCCGACTGGTTCCAGCGCTTCGAAGGCGCGGGACTCGATGGCGTGATGGCCAAGAGGCTCGACTCACCGTACCGTCCGGGCGAGCGGACGATGGTCAAGATCAAGCACACCCGCACGGCCGATTGCGTCGTCGCCGGATTTCGCTGGCACAAGAACGGGCCCGGCACCATGATCGGCTCCCTGCTCCTCGGGCTCTACGACTCTAACGGAACGCTGCACCACGTCGGCGTGACCTCGACATTCACGAATGCCGTGCGGAAGCAGCTCGTCGAAGAGCTCGCGCCGTTGCGCGTCGATGTGCTGCGGGATCATCCGTGGCGGGGATGGGCCGAGGCGCAGATGGAGCAGCGGATGCCGGGGGCGAGCAGCCGGTGGAACCGGGGCAAGGATTTGAGCTGGGAGCCGCTGCGGCCGGAGCGCGTCGTCGAAGTCGCCTACGACCACATGCAGGGGACGCGCTTCCGCCACGGCGCGAGGTTTCTGCGCTGGCGGTTCGACAAGAGAGCGGAGGAGTGTAAGTACGATCAGCTCGAGGTGACGCCAGCGTTCGAGCTGGCGCGCGTGTTTGGATGGGAGGAATGGGACGGATAGGACGGATGGGACGGATGGGAACGGGCGTTCTACCCATCGGTCCCATCCGTCCCATCCGTCCCATCCGTCCCATTCCTCCCATTCCTCCCATTCCGATAAAACGGAGGCCACGGCGCATCGCCGAGCCCGCTCCGTTCCTGCTCCGCGGAAAGCTCCAGCAGTTTTTCCAGCGAGCCCGCGTCTTCGTCGATTCCCGCGGATGCATCGCCCACTTGGGCGAATCGCGCAGGCGCTGTTGCCAGCGTGAACGCCGACGGATCGCAGTCCGGCACTTCCTCCCACGTAAGCGGCATCGAGACGCGCGCATCGTCCGTCGGCCTCACCGACCACGCCGATGCGACCGTTCGGTCCTTTGCGTTCTGGTTGTAATCGATGAAGACGCCGTGACGCTCCTTCTTCCACCACTTGCTCGTTGCGAGCTCCGGCACTCGCCTCTCGACCTCGCGTGCGAGCGCGAGGGCCGCGCGGCGGACTTCGCCGAACGTCCAGCGGCGGACGATGCGGACGTTAATGTGCATGCCTCGCGAGCCGGACGTCTTCGGCCAGCCGGCGAGCGCGTGATCCGAGAGCACGTCGCGCACGACGAGCGCCACGCGGCGCACGTCGGCGAAGCTCACTCCCGGTCCGGGATCGAGATCGACGCGCAACTCGTCGGGATGATCGAGATCATCGGCGCGCACCGGATGCGGATTCAGGTCGATGCAGCCGAGGTTGATGACCCAGAGGAGTTGGGCGGCATCGCGGATGACGACCTCGCGAGCGGTGCGGCCCGACGGAAACTTCAGCTCCACCGTCTCGATCCAGTCGGGATGCTTCTCCGGCGCGCGCTTCTGAAAGAACGGCTCCTGATCTGCGCCGTTCACGTAACGCTTGAGCACGAACGGCCGCGCACGAGTGCCGCGCAGCGCGCCTTCGGCGACCGCGAGGTAGTAGTTCGCGAGATCGAGCTTCGTATGACCGGCGCGCGGAAAGAAAATCTTCTGCGGATTGGTGATGACGACTTCGCGGCCCGCCGCCTCGAGAACTGCCTCTTGTGACTTGGCCATCGTTGACGCGGCAAGTTCACGGCTGCCTGTTGCCTGCTCTTAGTTCCTTCCCGCCTTCGCGATCATCGGAGCGAAGAAGCCGTCGTACCACTCCGGCGCGCTCGCCTTCATATGCTCGAGGTACTCGGTCGCGACCTGTTCCAGATTGCGATACATGCCTGGATTTTTCTGCGCGGTCCGCACCTCGGGCAGCAGCAGCCTGATCTTCTCCCAGACGAAGAGCATCTCGAGATTGGACTGGAAGAAGAGCTCTGCGTTCAGCACGCCGCCGGCGACGAAGGAGGCCACCATCTCCCAATACGTCACCACCATGCGGTAGGAGGCATTTTCTTCGCTGCCGGGAGGGCAGAGCTTCAGCCACTCGTCACGGGACTGAAATTGCGGCGCACCGCCGAACCACTTGCGCGCCTCGCGCAGCCGCGGCTCGCGGCGCATGTCGTAGAGCTTCAGAATGAGATTCGCGTCGTCGTACGTAGCCTGATTCTTCATGCGACGCGAACTGTATCGCGAATGTCTTCGACTCCGCCGGGGATCCGGATGTTCGTATCGGTGAACGGCGTCAGGTGCCGGCAGTGCGCGCACTGCACCGTGCCGCCCGCGTTCCGTACGGCATCCAGCCCGTCGAGAAATGCTTCGATGCTGCGGAAGCGGACGGGCGACTCGAACCAGGAGGAGCAATGCCGGCAGCGAACTTCGATCGAATCAGTCTGCATGTTGGATCTCCGGAAGTGCGATCTCTCCGCGTTGCGTTACCTCGGCGGAGCGCTGCGCGAAGAGAACGAAGCAGCGTTTGCCGAGTACGACGGTGGCGATGGCCTTGTCGCCCGGGAGGCGGCTGGGCGATTCCACGGGAGTTCCGCCATTCACGAAAAGAAACTCGAGAATCGCGGCTGGCGCATCTTCGGCCTCGATCCGATGCGGTGCCGCGTCGTATTCGCGGCTGCTGTGGCCCTCCGCATCGGTGATGAAGGTGCGCTCGACGCTGTAAAGCATTCGTAGCAGACGCATGCAAAGTTCCCGCCGTACACTGTCGTGATGATTCGTTTCCTCAGCGTTCTTGCATGTGCCCTCACGCTTTCCGCACAGACGCCGTCCGAAATCGGGAAGCCGCTTTTGCCATGGACGCGCGGCACGCTGGACATCCATCAGATCAGCACCGGACGCGGCAATTCCGCCTTCCTTCGTTTTCCCGATGGAACGGCGATGCTCGTCGATGCAGGTGCTGCAGCGAATGGTGAGGCGATGGCGTTCAACGAACCGCGGCCGAACGCGACGCGCACGCCCGGCGCGTGGATCGCGCGTTACGTTGCGAACGCGATGGCGCCCGAGCCGGCGAAGCTCGACTACGCGCTGATCACACACTTCCATGCCGATCACATGGGAGACGTGACGAAGGCCTCGGCGCCGGCGGCGGGCGGCGCGTACAAGCTCACCGGCATCACGGAAACCGGCGGCAGCATTCCCATCGCAACTCTGATCGATCGCGGCACCGCGTATCTCCCGCCGCCCGACGACGCGACGATGAAGAACTACCGCGCGTTCATCGCGGAGCACACGTCGATGAAGCACGAGACGATCGCCGTTGGCCGCAGCGATCAGATCGTGCTGCGCCGTGATCCGCAGGCCTATCCCTCCTTCGAAGTCCGCAACGTCGCTGCGAACGGGCTGGTGTGGAGCGGGACGGGAGACGGGACGAAGACGATCTTTCCGCCGCTCGATTCGATCGCGATCGCCGAGGACAGGCCGAGCGAGAACATGTGCAGCATCGGCCTTCGCATTCGCTACGGAAAATTCAGCTACTTCACGGGCGGTGACATGCCGGGCATTCCGGACGCAGGCGCGCCGGAGTGGCATTCGGTCGAGACCGCGGTGGCGAAGGCCATCGGACCGACCGACGTGCACGTCGTCAATCATCACGGCTCGATCGATCCCGCCAGCGCGTTCTTTCTCTCGACGCTTCGCTCGCCCGTGATGATTCTGCCGGCGTGGTCGTCGACGCATCCATCGCAGGACTCGCTGAAGCGCATGCTGGCGCAGCGGCTTTATCCGGGCCCGCACGACGTCTTCGCGGTCACGATGCGCGAGCCGGCGAAGGCGAGCATCGGTTCCCGCGTCGAGCAGATGAAAGCGACGCACGGCCACATCGTCGTGCGCGTCGAGCCGGGAGGCGATCAGTATCGCGTGTACGTGCTCGACGACATGAGCGAGACGCCGAACGTCGTCGCGGTCTTCGGGCCGTACAAGTCGCGCGGCTGACGCATGGACGGTGCAGCGCGTCGAGGCAGCAGTGCTCTGTTGCGACGATGTGCGGACGAGGCGTCCGCACTCCACGTTGGAACTGGTGGGGCGCGGACGTCCTCGTCCGCGAGCTGCTGCCGTCGAGGCAGCAGTGCTCTGTGGTGACGATGTGCGGACGAGGCGTCCGCACTCCACTTTGGAACTGGTGGAGCGCGGACGTCCTCGTCCGCGAGCTGCTGCCGTCGAGGCAGCAGTGCTCTGTTGCGACGATGTGCGGACGAGACGTCCGCACTCGACGTTGGATCTGGTGGAGCGCGGACGCCTCGTCCGCGAGCTGCTGCCGTCGAGGCAGCAGTGCTCTGTTGCGACGATGTGCGGACGAGGCGTCCGCACTCCACTTTGGAACTGGTGGAGCGCGGACGTCCTCGTCCGCGAGCTGCTGCCGTCGAGGCAGCAGTGCTCTGTGGTGACGATGTGCGGACGAGACGTCCGCACCCCACTTTGGAACTCGTCGAGGCAGCAGTGCTCTGTTGCGACGATGTGCGGACGAGGCGTCCGCACTCCACTTGGAGGCTGCGCTCAGAAGAGATCCGGCACGTGCTTGAAATTCTTCAGCGCGGCGACGGTGGGTGGTGAGATCCCCTCGAGGAACCACGTGAGCGCTTCGATCGCGGCCTCGGGAATCGCGTAGCGCGTGACGAACTCGACTTCGACCTCATGATGCCCACCGCGCCGGCCTCCGAAGAGATCGTCGACGGCGTGCTCATTGGGATTGATCACCGTTGCGCCGCCCAGCGCCTTCGCGAATACGTCCTTCCGATAGCCGTAGTGCGTGCAGGCGAGACAGGCGGCGATGGGCTTCCCGCCGTCGCGCATCTTCGCGCGCGCCTCGCGCGTCCAGTGCTCGATCTCCATCCGCGTCTTCGTTCCCTCGCGATCTTCGGAGATCGTGTCGGCGAGTCCGGGACATGCCTGGCTGACGATGCGCGCCGCGTCGATGCCGTGCGCGAGAAGCCGCCGCGGATATTCGCCGGCGTCGATCGTCGTCTGCGTGCCGAAGATCAGCGCGACGCGCTCTTCATCCGCATCGAGCTCGCCGATGAGCAGCGACGCTGCCGTTTCGACGATTCCCCGGACCGGAATCGCGGCGCGCTGGAAATACGGCGTGTCCGGCAGAAGTACCGACAGCGTGTTGCAGGCGACGTAGATCGAATCGGGATGAAAGCGCCGCGTCACGTTCTCGAGAAAGCGATCGAACGTCTGCAGCTTCGCTTCGCGCGATGGCATCGCGTTGTAGCCGTAGTCGTTTTCCGGCGCCGCGTTGGCGAACGTCAGGCGCACCGGCTCGGTGAAGCCATACGTGCGCACGTAGCGCTCGGCATAGGCACAGACGGAGAGCCCGCCGACGCCGGAGTCGGTGATGATGAAGTGCATCAGGGCTCCTCGAGCTCGAAGCGGCCGGTCATGAGATCGATGAGGATCGGCACATTCCGGTCCTTGAGGTCATAGAGCGATGCGTCTTCGAGCTCCCACGTGACGAGCGTGAGCTTCTGTTCGCCCGCCCACGTGCCCATCGATCCCGGTGTGGGATAGCCGATCTCCGTCAGCAGCGGCAGTTCGCAGCGCCTGGCGAGCTGGCGGCCGAGATGGGAGTCGCCGGCATCATCGACGCAGGCGAGTGCGGCGTGGATGCTGATGACCGCGCGCGGCGCGAGCCGGCCCAGCAGCGAGAGCAGCGCCGCGGTCTCCGGTTCCGAAGCCGGACTTGCGCCGGGGCTGAGCGCGATATCGCGCGCGTCGTGCGCGCGTGTCTTGTAGCAGACGGGATCGGGATTCCAGTTCGACGTCGGGAAGTTGCGATTGAGATCGACGCCGCGGGCGTTGCCTCTCGTGCCGCGGATCAGGCCGTCGGGATTGCCGCAGAGAATGACCGCCGCCTGCAATTCCTCGTGCGGCACACACCGCAGCGCCTCGGACACTACGACGGTCGTCTCCGCTTCGTCCCCATGAATCGCCGCAAGGATCAGCAGGCCGGCGCGCTGCGACGCGGGAAGATAGACATGCAGCGGCAACCCTTCGAGCGACGTCCCATATGTCGCGCCGGGATGCCGGATGATGCCGCGGTCGCGCCGTTCGATCAGACGCTGGTTCATCGTGTCTCCTTCAACGCCGGCCGTGGAGCGCCGGCCAGCGCGCGTGGAAGGCGCGCGGCGCAGCACGCCTTCTGCAGCAGCGCGAGGTCCTTCTGCATCTCGGGGTCTTCGCGCAGTTCCTTCAGAACAGCGCTCAACACCCTGGCCGCGCCCTCGCCGGCCGGCGGGCGCAGCGAATAGTGCATCCACTTTCCGTCGCGCCGCGCTTCGACCAGGCCGGACTTGCGGAGGTAGGCGAGATGGCGCGAGATCGTCGGCTGAGGGGCGCGAAGAATGGCCGTGAAGAAGCAGACGCAGATCTCTCCCTGGCCGATGAGGTTCAGCAGGCGCAGGCGCGTACGGTCGGCCAGAGCTTCGAAGAGCTGTTCCATTCTTCGATTTGTAACACATTCGGCTTGACGAATGTGTCGGAAGAGTACATATTCGCGTTAACGAATATGTAAGGAGCGGCGAAATGATCAAGGACGTGGTGAAAGAGAAGTACGGTGAAGCGGCGCGGCGCGTCTCCGCGGGCAAGATCGGATGCTGTGGCGGCAGTTGCGACGGCGATCCGGTGACCTCCAATCTCTATGGCGACGCGGAGCAGAGCGTCGTGCCGGAAGCGGCGGTGCTCGCCTCTCTCGGCTGCGGCAATCCGACTGCGCTCGCCGAGCTGAAGCCGGGCGAGACGGTGCTCGATCTCGGATCGGGCGGAGGCATCGACGTGCTGTTGTCGGCGCGCCGCGTCGGTCCGGAGGGGAAGGCCTACGGACTCGACATGACCGGCGACATGCTGGAGCTCGCGCGGCGGAACGCGGCCGAAGCAGGCGCGGCGAACGTCGAGTTCCTCGAGGGCGAGATCGAAGCGATTCCCCTTCCTGATCAGTCCGTCGACGTCATCATCTCGAACTGCGTGATCAATCTCTCCGCCGACAAGGGCCGCGTTCTTCGCGAAGCCTTCCGCGTCCTGAAGCCGGGAGGGCGCTTCGCGGTATCCGACGTCGTCGTGCGCGGCGACGTTCCTGCGGAGATCCGCCGGAGTGTCGAGCTGTGGATCGGCTGCATCGCCGGTGCGCTCGAGGAGAACGAGTATCGCGAGCTGCTGCGCGCCGCCGGATTCACGGATGTTTCCATCGAGCCGACGCGCATCTATCGCGCCGAGGATGCGAGGGTGTTTCTCGAGGATGCGGGGATCGATGTTGCGGCCATCGCGCCGCTCGTCGACGAAAAATTCATGAGCGCATTCGTGCGCGCGGTGCGCCCGTCGTAAGCTGTTCGGGTGAAGCCGCAGGTCACGGTCCTCCTGCCGACCTATAACTGGAGCAGTGTCCTGCGGCACGCCATCGCCAGCGTGCTGGCGCAGACCTTCACGGATTTCGAGCTGCTGGTGATCGGCGACGGCTGCACCGATGATTCGGAGCAGGTCGTCGCCGAAGCCGCCGACCCGCGTGTGCGCTGGATCGGGCTGCCGCAGAACTCCGGACATCAGAGTGTGCCGAACAATGAAGGTCTGCGCCAGGCGCGCGGCGATTTCATCGCGCATCACGGGCACGACGACCTCTGGCTGCCGCATCATCTCGCGGTCATGGCCGGCGCGCTGGAGTCGGCGCGCGCCGACCTCGCGCATTCGCTCTGCATGATGATTCCCGCGCAGGGCGCGGCCGGCTGGGTGCTCATCCCGCAGCAGGAGCTCGGCTCCTACGCGCCGCCGCTTTGCATCATGCATCGCAGAACGCTGACGGAGAGAATCGGCGGATGGCGCGACTATCGCGAGCTGAGAGGCACACCGCCCGACGTCGAGCTCTGGAGACGCGCGGCCGCATCCGGTGCTCCGTTCACGTTCGTGCCGCGGCTCACCGGCATCAAGTTTCCGGCGAGTGTGCGGCGCAACGTCTATCGCGAGCGTCCGCACGACGAGCAGCAGGCATGGGCGGCGCGCATCCAATCCGATCCCGCACTGGAGATTCATCTGCTCGCAGAGGCGCTCACCTCGCGGAGCAATTTGATGGAGAGCTGGGCCTATCGCGAGCTGTCGCGCGGCTTCGTCCGCCAGAGTATTCGCCGTGCGCTGCGGCGCGTCCGTGTCGGAAGAGAATCGATCGAGGTGATTCGGCGCTATAAGGGTCTGTAGCCTTGGGAGGACTGATGCTGCCTGCAGCGCGCAAAGACGGACAACTCGTGAACGCCGAGTGGCAGTTCGTTCAGCAGCCGATCGATGGAGTTGCAATCCGCGAAGTGCTGCATGTGCCGCGCGATCATGGTGTGATCACCGAGACCTACCGGCCGGAGTGGGATCCGAGCGGCCTGCCGGTCGTGCACGTGTATCAGTCGCGACTCTATCCCGGTGCGATCGGCGCATGGAGCTGCCATGCGAAAACGGTCGACCGCCTCTTTGTCAATCAGGGCCATCTGAAGATCGTGCTGTACGACGGCCGTGAGGAAAGCACGACCTTCAAGCGGATCATGGAGCTGCACGCCGGCGATGCGCGTCCCGCGTTTCTTCACATTCCGGTCGGCGTCTGGCACGGCGTGCAGAACGTCGGCACGGCCGACGCGATGATGCTCAACTATCCATCGCGCGCGTACGACTACGAGGATCCCGATCACTATCGCCTGCCGTGGGACTCGCCGGAGATTCCTTACCGATGGTCGGCGAGTGCGGCGACGAGACTGCGCAGCGATCACGATTGAGCGCGATCAATGCCTCACGGTGCGGCGCCGCGCCGGGGCATCCGGAGAGCCCGTCGTGAACTGCAGCACACCTGCCGCCGACGCGGTTCGCGTTCCACCCGCGCTCTGCTCCACACGCACCACGCCGTCGGCCACGGTAACCGCATATTGCGCTCCCGGCACCACGCCCATCAGCGTGTGCGTGATCGTTCCCGAGCCGGAGACGCGGTACGACACCGACGTGACCGGCGGCGGCACCTGTCCCGTCTGGCTGTTGAAGAGCGCGATGCTACGGGTGCCGCTCTGCGTTAGATCGACGCCGGTCATCCGGTTGTCGAGCGTCGTGATCGGATTCGCGGACGGTTCCGCGAGACCGGCGGGCCCCGGCTGCAGCACCGTCAGGAAGGGGATGAACAGCGGATTCTGCGGATCGCTGACTTCGATGCGGAACGTGGCGACGTTCGCGCCGAAGGGGACGCACGCCGGATTCGAACCATCGCACGGATCGGGATTCGTCCACTCGTCGACGACCTTCAGATCCGCATTCGCCGGGAGCAGCGTCTTGATGAAGAGACGCGACTGCCCATGATCGAGACGCGCCGTCCTGCCGGTGATCACCGGCCGTTCCGGCAGATGCCAGCGAAGGTGTTTGCGATAGGCGCCTCGCGCGTTGCTCGACGGCTTCGCCTGCACCTGGTCATAAACGACGAACACGTTCGGCGCGCGCAGGTAGAGAAAATTGCGATAGAAGAAATCGAGACGCCGGTTCGGTGCGTCGCTCTGCTCGCCTGCGCGGTTGTACGCGGATGAGAGATCGCTGCGCACGTAGCTGTAGCTGTCGTTCAGCTCATCGGCGATGACTTCGTCGATGCCGACTCCGGCCTGCCCTCCGCTGCCCGCTTCGGAGGTGCTCTGGAAATCGCCGAAGTCGTCGAAGTAGAGGGTGTTGTTCAGCGAAGCTTCGAGCGCCTGCAGCGACGTCCCGAGGATTCCGGAGCGGCCGTAGAGAGGATTGCCGTTGCCGTCGGTTTCCGTCTTCCAGTCGGTTGCGCTGACGAGCAGGTAATCGCTGGCGCGTGCGATCAGGAGGTGGCCGGCGTCGTAATGCTGATGATCATCGAACCACTCGTTGGCCATCTTGATCGAAGCCCAGGTGGCCGACGCGCTCCAGTCGCTGCGCATGATGAAGTAGGGAATCGCGCCGTTCGTTCCGGCGGGACTGTGTGCGCCCTGAGGATATGCGGGCCCGAAGCCGGTGTAGTACGGCGGGAGTGCGAGCTCGGTGGACGGGCGCGTCGTCGAAGTGAAGTAGAGGTCCGCCCATTCGGGCGCTTTGAAGACTTCGACATCGGGAATCGACGACTCCGCGATTTCCGAATAGGCGAAATGCTGTGCTGCCGGGCCGTCGGCCGTTCCCGCGAGCACGTAGGCGAGGCGGATCGGCAAGGCGCGCAGAATCACGGCGCCCTGGAATCCTCCCCAGTCGCCCGTCGGATCGATCATGAAGCGATTCGGGAAGAGTGCATGTTTCTCGGCGCGGAGAATCTGCGAGAACCAGCCGAGGCGCGGCGTGAGGATGTCCTCGCCGGTCGCGCTCTTCACGATCAGCATGTAGTCGATCATGCGGCTGTACTCTTCGGTGCCGTAGGACCACGCCTGAAAATCGAAGCCGCCCTTGAACGGATTGCCGGTGATGTCGGGTCCGTTGAAGTCGAGAGAAACGGCGGGGCGTTGTCCGCCTTCGAAGGATTGCGTCCGCCAGGCGCGAGGGATTTTTGCCTGCGGTACCGCGGGCGCCGCACTCCCGTCGAATCGAACCCGCGCCCACTCGATCATCTCCTCGGCGCGCGGATTGTCGCCGAAGGAGGCGTATCCCATCAGCGCGACGCCGTAGAGATGGCCTCCGAAGAAGTTGCCGTCACATGCGTAGCTGTAGTCCTGCGCCTGATATCCGCTGACGCTGACGTCGTCGTAGTAGTCGTTCATCAGCGCGACCATTTGCGATTTCAATGACGCGCTGAGCTGGTCATAGCAGTAGTCGTAGATGAAGGCGAGCACCGCCATCAGATTGCGCGACGGGTAATAGTTGTCGGGGCGGATCGGACTGAGACCGGCAGGCGGCTTGTTGTCCGGATCGCTCTGCGCGCGAATCATCTCCTGTGCGAGCTCGATCAGCTTGTTGGAGTAGCGCGTGTCGGCTGTCAGTTGATACGCGAAGGCGAGAGGGAGCGTCGCGTCGTACCACCCTTCACCCTGATAGGTGTAGTAGATCGTGCCGGCGGGTGCATCGTTGCGGGCGGCGTACTTGAACTGGTGGATCGAATAAGTGGCGAGTGTGTCGGCGCGCGCCTTGAGAGCCTGCCATGCCGGATCGCCGGAATTCTTTTTCGAAATCAGGCGGCTCTTCTCGCTCGCGCTCAGAAGAAGGCGGGGGTGCGCAGAGATGACGGGATCGGCACGCAGTGCGGTGCCATCGAGTGCCAGGGCAAGCGTCGCGGCAACCAGGCCGGACCGGACCGCAGGACTGAACACGATTTGTGCAGTCTAGCGCAACGCGGCGTTCCATTGGCGCGCCATTCACCGTACGATGCGCGCCGCGCATGACGCGCATAACGAATTTGGAGGTCAGGTTTGTCAGTCAAGGTCAGGAAAACTGCTTCGATCAGCGCGGAGCTGGACGAGATGCATCATCAGGTTAGCCAGCGCGCGTATGAGCTCTCGCGCATGAATCACTCGCCGCGCAATACGCCGGAGGAGAACTGGTTCAACGCCCGGCGCGAGCTGATCTGGGAGCCGCCCGTCGAGATTCGCCAGATGGACGATCGCTTCGAGGTCATCGCGGCGGTCGCAGGCGCCAGGCCGGAGCATCTGGACGTTCAGGTCGCGCCCGGCGCGCTGCTGATCAAAGGGCGCGGACACGATGAGTGCACGTCAGAGGGAGTCGTTCGTCATTGTGAGTTCAGCCGCGGACAGCTGTTTCGTCCGATTCATCTCCCGGAGCCGGCGGATGTCGAGAACGCCGTCGCGGAGTATCGCGATGGTTTGCTCCGCGTCTCCGTGCCGGTGATCAACCGCATGGTCACGCAGGCAGCCGAGATCGAAGAGCCGAAGCCGGCGCGCAAGACGAAGCCCCGCAAGACGGCGGAGCCGCGGCAGAAGCGGACGAAAGAGAAGTAGCCACGCAAGGGAGGAGCGGACGCCTCGTCCGCTCCTCTTTGTTCTACAAGTACATCCGCCCCAGCACGACCTTGCAGAGAAAACGGACGCGGTTGTACATGTCGTCCGTGGCCGCCACCGCGCCCTTTGCGAAACGCGGCGACGTCGCGACCGGCGCGTAGGTCACGAAGAGAGAGCGCAGCTCCTTGACGACACCGGCGCCGATCTTCGGATGCGCAACGATGAGCGCACCCGGCAGCGGCTCCGACGTCTCGAGCACGCGCAATTCGTTCTTGTGCGCGGCGTAGAGAGTCTCTGAGATCCCGCCCGCGGCTGCACTGCCGTCGAGAACGAGATCGACGATCTTCTTCGTCTGATCTCCGACGAAGGTCACCTGTCCCATGTCTTCCTTCTTCAGATGATGCTTGGAGAGGAGCAGCAGCGGGAGGAGATGGGTGGTCGTCGATCCTTCGTAGCCGAGCGCGAGCGACTTGCCGCGGAGTTGCTCGACGGTCGTGATCGGCGAGCCCTTCGCCACGACGAGCATGCTCCTCAGCTCTCCCGCTTCGGCGACGACAGGCTCAGCCTTGAATTCGTAGCGCGCCTTGACGTACGGCGCGGGGCCGAGAAACGCGAGATCGACCTTGCCTGCGCGCAGCGCGTCGTACTGCTTCTCGCCGTCTTCGAACACGACCGCTTCGAACGCGTACTTCGGAGATGAGCTCATCTGCTTCAGAAACGGGGCGAAGGTCTCGGCAGCCGTCTGCTTTCCCTTTCCTTCGGCGAGGCCGATCTTCAGAGTCTGCTTGCCGGTCGCGGGGTTCGCCGCGAAGAGTGGGAGCGTCAACAGCGTCAGGCCGATCACGGTTGCAATGCGCATCAGGGGTCCTCGGAAATCTGAATTGTTCTTCAGCCGAACAGCGCGGAGCTCCGCCGCATTGCATCGACGCGTGCGCGTTACGCCTTTCGCATCACGATCGTCCGTGTCGGTGTGGCGAAAAGAAGCGTGGTCCACTTCTTCGCGACCGTGAAGCCGAGACGCTCGAAGACAGGCGCGTACGCATGACGGATGTCGATGATCGCGATGTGGCCGCCGGGCTTCGTCACGCGCGCGATTTCGCGAAGCGCCTGCTCGCGCTCCGCCGCATCGTAGATGTTGTGCAACGCGAGACTGGAGACGACGACGTCAAACGCTGCGTCGTCGAAGGGGATCGCCCGTGCATCGCCATCGCGGATCTCGACCGAGACTCCTTCGAGCTCCGCGTTGTGCCGCGTCGCGCCGGCGGAGTTTCCTGCCTGATCGACGTCCTGCCAGATGTCGATGCCGGTCGCGCGTCCCGTCGTCAGCCGTTTCGCCGCGCCGATCAGCAGGAGGCCGTGACCGCATCCAACGTCGAGCACGCGTTCATCGCCTCGCCACGGAATCGCATCGAGCAGCGCGTCGCGCGCGCGAAACTTTCCCGCAAGGCTGCTCCAGAGCATCATCCCGGCGGCGAACGAGAAGCCGATCGCGGGGCCGAGAAAACCGCGTGCCACGAACAGTGCGAGCAGATAGCAGCCGATCGCGCCGATCGCGAGGTTGCGCAGCACGGTGGGTGCGTCGATTCCGTAATTCGGCTTCTGCATTACCGCACGAGATGGACGGACTGTCCGGCGTGGATCGTGCCGGGGCGGATGACGCTCGCATAGACGCCGGCGTAGTTGTCGTTCATCCGCACGACTGCTTTCATCACGCGCGCGTCCTGCTCGCCGGTGTCGGGATCGAAGTTGACCATCGCGCAGCGCTCGTCACGCGCAGTGACGCCGACGGCCGGCGCATCAGGGCCATCGCCGAACACCAGCGTCGCGCCGACCCACGCATCTTCGTGAAACGTCGCCGTCTCTTCCGTCTCCAGGATGATGTTCGCGCGCATGCGCCGGCGATCGAGCTCCATCCCTGCCTCGCGTCCGATTCCGGCGATCGTGGCGAGACTGATGAGCGAGACCTGGCCATCGTCGAAGATCCCATGTCGCAGCATCATCAGTTCGACATTGTGGCCGGAGCGGCTGGCGATCTCGTCGCGCAGGGCTTCGCTGCGCAGCTCGACCTCGGCACCGGACGGAGTGCGCACATGCGTCGGCAGCGGCTCGCCATTCGTCTCGCTTTTCACGAGCGGCTGATACGCCAGCATCGCCGGAAATTTTCCGGCAGTGAGAAACGGGAATCCGCCTTTGTCGTCCACGCGGCGGAATGCGAAGCGGCGATCGCCGGCGATTCCGTGGAGTCCGAGATGCGCCGACTCGAGCGCCGTTCCCGCCATCGACTTGACGGGATAACGCACGACGTCACAGATACGGCCAATCGTTTTCGTTGTCATCGGAGCGGGCGATGGTATCGCACTGGCGCGGTAATCCATGAAGCGGCATAGTAGGATTCATGAAACGCCTCTTCATCGTCGCGCTCTCCATCGGGTTCCTCTTCGCTGCGCCGAACAGCAGTACATACGACGAAGCGCTCGCCAAAAGACTCGGCGCCGACGAGCGCGGCATGAAGAACTACGTGCTCTGCATCCTGAAGACCGGACCGAAGGATGCGGAGATCACGGGCGATCAGCGGAAGGAAATCTTCAACGGTCACTTCGCCAACATCCGCCGTCTCGGAGATGAAGGAAAGCTCCTGGTGGCGGGGCCATTCGGAAAGAACGACAAGTCCTATCGCGGTCTCTTCATCTTCAACGTTGCGACGATCGAAGAAGCCGAGAAACTCGTGGAGCTCGATCCTTCGGTCAAGGCCGGAGTATTCGTCGCCGAGCTCACGCCGTGGTACGGAAGTGCCGCGATGATGATCGTTCCCGAGACGCACAGGAAGATCGAGAAGCACTAAATTCAGATCTCTTTGGGCGATCCGCCGACAGCGCTCAGATAGCTTCTGATTTTCGTCCAGTATTGATCGCGCCAGGTCTGTTCGGTCTCAGGGATGAGGTCCTTCGGCACGCCGCGATGGACGAGCACCAGTTCGGTTCCGCCATCCGCCGTCGCGGCCATCGTCAGCGCCGCCATCGAGAAGATGCCCTCGGGAAATTTGCGGTGGCGCCAGGCCCGGACGATGCGCCGCCCGGGAACGAGATCGACGTTGATCCCGGTCACTTCGTCGCCGCCGAGTGAGAACGTACCGCCGATTCTGTCGCTGATCACCGCGTCTCTGCCTGTGAGCTCGGCATGCTTGCGCGAGTCAGCGAGCAGGTCGTAGATCACGGCAGGGGCGGCCTTGAACTTCACGCGCTGCTTGATCGTCTTGCACATTTCGTCTCCGCACGAAAATCGCAACGAGGAGACGGATGATACGTCATGATGTTTCGCGGTCATGAATGCTGTCATTCAGGATCGCAAGTAAAAAAGAACGATGGAGGCTCCTATGCCCGTCCTCGCTGGCACCCGAGCGTGAGATGGCGCTCCCGATCATGGTGATGCGCCGCGCGGCGATGCCGCTCCTGATCGCGCTGGCATTCCTTACCTGCGCACCGGAGCGTGCCCGGGAGTCGAAGACGGCAGCGAAGCCGCTGCGGATCGCGCGCTACTACTGGCCCGGAGAGTACTGGGTGGACATCGCTGCGGCCCGCGGCTGGTTTGCCGAAGAGGGCCTGCAGGTCGAGTTGATCGATACGAATTCCGACTACTACGGAGGCCTGAAGGCGGTCACGACGGGGAGCATCGACGTCAACGTCTTCTATGTGTTCGACCTCGCATGGTTCCGCGCGCAGGGGAGCGATCTCGTTGCGTTTCTCACGCCGGACGTCGACGCCGGCGCGAGCGGCATCGTCGTGAAACGCGAGGTTGGCGATCTCCGCGGTTTACGCGGGTTGAAGATCGCGGTGCCGCGGCGGACGTTTTACGAGTACCTGCTCAACGCCGCACTCGAACCGCAGGGTCTGACGCTTGGTGACGTCGAGGTCGTCGATGCTCGGGGAGAAGAAGCGTTGGCCAGCCTCGCGAAGCCGGAGATTAAGGGTGTGGTCACGTGGGAGCCGCTGCTGAGCAAAGCTGTGAAGCAGGGACATGTCCGCGCTTTCGATACGGCGGGTCTTCTGGGCGTTGCGCCGATGGTCTACGCGACGCGCCGCGAGGTGCTCCGTTCGCGCGCCGGTGATGTGCGTGCACTCTGCCGCGTGTGGCTGAAGACGACGAACTTCATCTCGCGCGATCCGCAGGCAGCGTTCGCGATCGTCGCGCGGATCTATGGCAAGACTCCTCAGGAGGTCGCGGAATTCGCGCGGCGTGACAGGATCCGCAAGCTCGCCGACAACGCGGCCGCATTCACCTATGGCCCGGGTTTCGAATCGCTTTACGGCGCGGCCGAAAGCGTCAATCGTTACTTCGTCGATGCCGGGATGCTGGAGAAACCGCTCGACACCGCTACATTATTCGACGACCGTTGGATTCGTCAGCTTCAGAAGGAGGCTCCTTCGCAATGAAACTGAGCACGAAGCTTCTGCTCGTGTTCCTTCTCTTTGCGCTTCTCTTGGCGCCTCTGCTCGGACTGCTCGTGTTTTTCTCGGCTCGCGATGCGATGACCAGTGCGATTGCCCGCGAACGGAGGATTGAGGCGCAGGCGATCCTGAACGCAGTCGATCGCCAAATCTATGAGGCGATGGTCGGCGCGGCGAACATCGCCGTCAACCGCAGTGTCACGGAAGCTCTGCTCGCTCCAGATGGGTCGGATCTGCGGCCGTGGCGAGATCAGCTCATCCGTGATTCGCAAACCACAGGGCCATGGGATTTGCTCTCGATCGCCGATCGCGATGGCATCGTGCGGCTCTCCACCGAGGCGCGCCGAATGGGGCGGCCGCTCACGGGCCGGGAACAGGAAGTATTCCGCCGCGCTCTGGCTGAGGGCGTCGCCTGGTCCGACCTGATCACACTGCCTGATGCTCCGCGGCCGATCATCCTCATCGTTCGCCGAGCCGTCGCCGTCGAAGGAGCGCGGAAGGGGCAGACGATCGGTTGTGTAGTCGGACGCTTCTCGTGGCCGGCGGTGCTGCAGCTCCTCGACGAATACGACGGCACGCACGTTCATCTCCTCAACGCGCGGGGAGAGATCATCGGTACTCCGATTGCCGAGTTTCACGATGAGGCGTTCAGAAGTGTGGCCGCCCATCCGCTGGTGAGACGGAAGCAGGATGTGTCGCTTGCGGAGTACTCGACGGCGGGGCGGGAAGTCGTCGGCACGCTGGTGAGTGAGCGCGGCCATCTGACCTATCGCGGCAATGGCTGGCGCCTGCTTCTCGAATCCAGCCATGATGCGGTCTACCGCCCCATCGCGCGACTCGCGCGGCGATCGGTTGCGGTCGTGCTGATCTTCACCGCGTTCGCTGCGGCGCTCTTCGCGATCATCTCGCGGCGCATGACCCGGCCGATCCGCGTGTTGAACGAAACCGCGAGCGCGGTGCGTGGTGGCGATCTCTCGGCGCGCGCCGCCGTTTCGACGAACGACGAAGTCGGTGAACTGGCCAGCACCATCAATGAGATGGTCTCGACGATCGACGGACAGATTCACCAGCGGAGAGAGTCGGAAGCATTCCTCGAATCGGTACTCGACAGCATTCCGATGGCGATCTCTGTGAGAGATGTTCGCGATTTCCGCGCCGTCCGCGTGAACCTCGCCACGGCCCGGATGATGGGACGCGAACCCGACGAGTTCATTGGCAGGACCACGTCTGACTTTTTTCCTCCGGACGATGCGAAGAGGATTCGCGATTATGAGGAACGGGCCGTCGTGGCTGGCCGCCTCGAAGTCGAGGGTACCTTCTCCACTCCGCTGGGGCCGAAGCGCACGCGCACGCGCGAAGTGGTCATTCGCGGAGGCGACGGGCAGCCGAAATATCTCCTCGGAATCACCGAGGACATTACTTCGCAATACGAGGAGGAGCGCCGGCGCCAACTCCGCCTTGCCGTTGCGCACATCCTCGCTGAGACCGCCGCCGCCGGTGCCGTCACCTCAGCCGTCATCGACATGATCCGCGAAACCCTCGGATGGTCCGCCGGTCTGGTGTGGCGCCCGCGCAATGAGGGCGATGTTCTCTCCCTTGCCGGGAAAAGCCCGGGCGGCGATTCCTTCTCATCATTCATGCAGGCGAGTGCTGCGGCGCAGGTCGTGCGAGGAGAGGGGATCGTCGGTTTTGCGTGGGGCGAGGGAATGCCTCGCTGCGTCGAGCGCATCGATCAAGACACCTATAACCGCGCCGCGGAGGCTCTCGAGGCCGGCCTGCACAGCGCGATTGCCGTTCCGATCGCCGTCGGAACCGACGTCCTCGGTGTCATCGAGCTGCTCGATGTGCAGGAGCGGCCCTGCGACGATGGTCTTCTCTCATTCCTGCAGGAAATCGGAACGCAAGTCGGTCAATACCTCATTCGGGCACATACCGAGGAGGAGCTGCGGCGTGCGAAAGCGGCGGCCGACGAAGCGAGCCGGGCGAAGAGCGATTTTCTCGCTCGGATGAGTCATGAGATCCGTACGCCGCTCAATGGCGTCATCGGGATGACGTCGCTGCTGTCGCGCACGGCGCTCACGCGCGAGCAGCAGGAGTTCGTCCGCACCGCGCGCTCCTCGGCGAACCTGCTTCTTTCGGTCATCAACGACATTCTCGATTTCTCGAAGATCGAAGCGGGAAAACTGACGCTCGACGATGTTGACTTCGGCCTTCGCGATCTGATGATCGAGGCCGTCAGGCCTCTCGTGATGCGCGCCGACGATGCCGGAGTCGAGCTCATCGTGAAGGTCGCGCCCGAAGTCCCTGACGCCCTGCGCGGAGATGCCATGCGCCTCCGCCAGGTGCTCGTCAACCTCGCCGGCAACGCGGTGAAGTTCACCTCCGCGGGAGAGATCGTCGTCTCGGCCGCGGTGGAAGAAGAGCGCGGCCGCGAGCTCGTCATGCGCTTCAGCGTTTCCGACACCGGCATCGGAATCCCGCGCGACCGTCTGGCGTCGATCTTCAGCGCGTTCGAGCAGGCGGATGTTTCGACGACGCGCCGCTTCGGCGGAACGGGTCTCGGCCTCGCCATCAGCGAGCGCCTCGTCGAGATGATGGGTGGACGAATCCTGGTTGAGAGCGAAGAAGGGAAAGGGAGCACGTTCCACTTCACGGCGAATCTCGTTCGCCAGGAAGCTCCCGCGAAGACAGCCGGCAGCGCTGCGCAACTCGCCGGGCTGCGAGTCCTGATCGTCGATGACAACGCGACGAACCGGATGATCCTCCAGGCGATGCTCGAGAGCTGGCGGACGAGGGTCGCGGCGGCAGCAGGCGGGCGCGAAGCGCTCTCGATCCTTGCGAGCGATGCGTTCGATATCGTGTTGCTCGATGCACACATGCCGGACGTCGACGGCTTTGCGGTGGCGGAGAAGCTGCGCGAGAGCGGAGACCGCGCGACGACGATCATGATGCTGACGTCGGCGTCGCAGCCGGCCGATGCGGATCGCATCCGCGCGCTGGGCATCGACGTCTATCTGACGAAGCCGGTCACGCAGTCGGATCTACTCGACTCCATCATGCGGGCGCGCACTCGTGAGCGAAGCGCCGAGATCATTCCGAAGAATGTGCGCTCGCCGATCCGGCGCGGGAAGCGGATTCTTCTCGCGGAAGACAACGAGGTGAACCAGCTGGTCGCCGTCGGCGTGCTCGAGCAGGCGGGTTACGACGTCGTCGTCGCGAACGACGGCCGCGAGGCGATCCACCTCTTCGAGCGGGAGCGCGAGCGAATCGACCTGATCCTGATGGATTTGCAGATGCCGGAGCTCGGCGGGCTCGAAGCGATTCGCATGATCCGCGAGAAGGAGCGCGGAACAGAGATGCGTGTGCCGATCATCGCCCTCACCGCACACGCGCTGCGCGAGGATCGCGAGCGTTGTTTTGCCGCCGGTGCGGACGGTTACGTGCCGAAGCCGCTCGACGAGGACGAGCTTCTGGGGACGATCGCCAATCTTCTCGACGGCAACTCGCCGGTGTCCCGCCGCGATGAGCCATTCGATGTGGCAGCGATGCGGCAACGATATGCGACGCAGCCCGCGCTGCTCGACAAGATCGTGCGTGTGTTCGAGCGCTCGATTCCGAAGCACATCGAGAAGTTGCGCGAAGCTGTGGAGAAGGGAGACATGGAATCGCTCTATCGAACGGCGCACTCGATCAAGGGATCGGTCGGTACGTTCGGCGCGAAGGATGCGACCGATCTTGCGGCGCGGCTCGAGCAGGCCGGCCGCAACCGCGAGCTCGGGCAGGCGAACGAGCTCCTCGGCCGTCTCGAAGCCGAAGTGTCACGCCTTCTCGTCATGCTCGCCGCGATGCGCGAGAGAGAGGTCGGTGCGCCATGAAGCAGCGCATTCTCATCTGCGATGACGATGAAGAGACGCTCGAGGTGACCACTGCGATCCTCGAGGCCAACGGGTTCGAGCCGTTGGCCGTTGCGTCAGGCGATGAAGCGCTGCGCGTCGCGCGAAGCGAAAGCCCTGACGCCATCCTGCTCGACATCCTGATGTCGGACAAGAACGGATGGGAAACGCTCATCGAGCTCAAGGACGATCCGGCGACGAGGAAAATCCCGGTTGTGATCCTGAGCGTTCTCGCTCCCTGGCAGGGCGAGGTCATGAGCCAGTCGTTTGCCGGATGGGTTCAGAAGCCGATCAATCCGCGAGAGCTGGTGATGATGCTCGAGCGCGCGATCAAGGGACGGCGGAGTCCGCGCATCGTCGTCGTCGAAGCCGATCCGGTTGCGGCACGCACGCTCGTCGGACTGTTCGAGGGCGATGGCGTCGAGGTCATTCTGGCGACGTCGCAGGAAATCGCGGAAGCGGTGCTGCGCGTGGTCGTTCCCGATCTCGTTCTGCTCGATCCCGCGATGGAGGATGGCGATGGCTTCACGCTTTTCGAGCGCATCCGAAAGGATCCGGCGTTCGACGCGCTGCCGGTGGTCGTCTACTCCGCACGCGATCTCGATCGCGCCGACCGCGAACGGCTTGCGACCGGACGGACGGAGATCTACATGAAGAGCCGCGTTTCGTTTGACGAGCTGGAGAAGCGCGTCCTCGCGCTTCTTCCTGCTGGCGGCCGGTAGCTGATCCGGGAGAGGCACGAATGAAGGTCCTCGTCATCGATGACGAAGAAGACATGCGGATGGTCGCCGCGATGAGCCTCGGCGAGCTCGGCGGGATGGAAGTCCTCGAAGCGTCGAGCGCGGCTGACGGAGTGAATCGTGCGCGGACCGAGAAGCCGGATGTGATCCTGCTCGATCTCGTGATGCCGGAGGCAGACGGCGAGGCGGCACTGCGCGCGTTGCAGGAGGACCCGGCGACGCGCGGCATTCCTGTCATCTTTCTCACCGGATCGGGGATGGCGGAGGAAGCCGAACGGCTGCGTCATGGGGGTGCCCGCGGCGTCATCTACAAGCCGTTCGATCCGCTCACGCTGGCGGGTGAGGTCGAGCGGATCCTCGCCGTGTGAAGTGTCCATCTTCTGGACTGACACACGTAAATCCGACCGCCCTTGCGGATTTGCAAATTCAGCTAAACAGTTGAAGGAGAGATGGTTGCTGGGGCCGACGTCTGTGGCAGCGCTCTTGAGTGACTGGGTGTCTCAGGAGACGACTACCCTTGTACGAACAACTGAGAAAACGCTTCGAGCAGAACACCCGGAAACGCCTGGCGGAGATGCGCGAACAGCTCGGTGCGCTGGATCGCGGTGAGGCGGGTGCAATGAAAGCTCTGTCGCGGCATTTTCACGGACTGGCAGGGCTCGGTGCCACGCTCGGCTATCCCCGGATCACCGAACTGGCCGCCGCTGGGGAGCGCATCAGTCAACCGTATCGCCAGAGCGGCGGCGTGGTGTCGGAGGACGAGGTCAGGCAGTGGAAGACGATCGTGGACGAAATCGCCTCTGCACTCGATTCGCCGGCAGTCATGAAAGAAGGAGAGCTGCCGTCTCCATCCGTCACGCAGATGTCGTTCGACGTCCTCGTGGCTGTGCCCGAGGGGGAGCTCGCTGCAAATCTTGATCGGATGCTACGCGCGGAAGGCTACGCCGTCCGTCTCGCGCACTCGGCGGCGGCAGCGCGAGCCTGCATGAGCGCGAAGCTGCCCAATGCGCTGATCGTCAGTGCACACCTTCCCGATGGGTCGGGCTGCAATGTCGTGCGCGCTCTGCGCAACTTTCCCGCGAGCGATGCGGTGATGACGGCGCTCGTGACGGTTGGAAACGAGAGGGTCGATCGCGTGGAAGCGATTCGCAGCGGTGTTGACGCGGTCTTCGAAGCGCCGGTCGATACCAAGGCGTTGCTGCGCCGGCTGGCGATCGCGTATCAGACGCAATGCGGTCCGTCGGCCCGGATTCTGATCGTAGAGGATGAGCCGGAGCAGGTGGGGATTCTCACAGCGATCCTCGAGGCGGCAGGCTACGAGACGAAGTCGTGCGATGGCTCATCGGACGTGAGCGGCGTGATCGCTTCGTTCCGCCCTGACCTCATCCTGCTCGACATTCACCTTCCGGGCGAAACGACGGGACACGAGATCGCGCGGATGCTCCGGCAGGACGAGCGCTACGCAACGACGCCCGTGGTGTTCGTCACGACCGAGACTGGCATGAGCTCGATGATCGGCACGATCAAAGCGGGTGGCGATGATCACCTCGTGAAGCCGGTGCACCCGGCGGTGCTGATCACCGTCATCAACTCGCGGCTGCAGCGCGCACAACTTCTGCGCGCGCTCGTCGACCGCGATGGACTGACGGGTCTCCTCACGCACAGCACGTTCCGCCAGCAGCTCGACCATGCGGCGTCGCCGCAGCGCAGCGGCGACGATTCTCGCGCGGCGCTGGTGATGATCGACGTCGACCACTTCAAGTCCGTCAATGACCGCTTCGGTCACCGGACAGGCGACCGCGTCCTCGGCGCGCTCGGTGCGTTCCTCCGCCGCAGACTGCGGCAGTCGGATGTCATCGCGCGCTACGGCGGCGAGGAGTTCGCGCTGCTGCTCCGGAATCTCACCGAAGAGGACAGTGTGCGGCTGGTGACCGGACTGCTGCAGGAGTTCTCGACGGTCGAGCATCAGGCGCCATCGGAGAAGTTCCGCGTCACGTTCAGTGCAGGCGTCGCGATGCTGGAGGCCGTGCCGTCGCGGAAGCCGGACGACTGGATCGAAGCTGCCGACCGCGCACTCTACGACGCGAAGCGTGAGGGTCGCGCGCGGGTGAACAGCATTCGCCGGCTCGTGTCAGCGGTCGCGTAACATCTCTTCGATGTTCGCGCGGACGATCTGGAGCTACTGGCAACAGGGCGAGATCCGTGCGCCGCCGATCGTCCGGCTCTGCTTCGAATCGTGGCGCCGCTGCAATCCCGCGTGGCGGCTGGTCGTGCTCGACGAGCAGTCGCTCGAGGATGTGGTCGATCTCACTCCGATCGTCCGCAACGCCGATCGTCCTGATCTCACGGTCCAGAAGATCTCGGACATCGTCCGGCTCTGCCTCCTCCGGAAGGAGGGAGGTGTGTGGGCGGACGCGACAGTGTTCTGCCGCGTGCCGCTCGACGAATGGCTGCCGGAGTATGGGGCGAGCGGGTTCTTCGCGTTCGCCAATCCCGGTCCGGATCGCATGATGTCGAGCTGGTTCCTCGCAGCGGCGCGCGACCACGTGCTCCTCGCGGAGTTGCACCGCGCGTATGCGGCGTTGTGGCGGGACGAGGTGTACTGGAATCAGAATACGCGCGCAGGTGCCTTCGTCCTCCGCCAGCTCGAGCCCATTCTGAGCAAAGACGTGTCGCGCTCGCGTCTCTGGCTCTCCTGGCCCGTTCGCAAGCTCCTCGGCGTGCATCCGTATTACCAGTTTCACTATGCGTTCAACCGGCTCGTTCTGAACGACGCGCGCTGCCGCGCAGCGTGGTCGGCGATCAAGCCGTTCAGCGCCGGCCCGCCGCACCGCCTGCAGATCTACGATCAGCGCGGCGACGGCATCGGCGTCGCCGCAGCGGACATCGCTGCGTGCGAGTCTCCCGTGTACAAGCTGAACTGGCGGCTCGATGACGCCTCGCCGTACTGGACTGCCGTGCTCGAACATCTGCGCGCGACGTTGCCCGGGGCATAGACGCGCGACGTTTGCACTCTCTGCTCAACGCAAGGGACCGTGTGCGATGGCGCGCCGCCGGCATGGTCCGCCGGCGTTGGTCAACGAAACGGTGGCCGTCGCGCTCGCGGTCAGCGGCTGTGCAGTCGCCGTAAAAGAACCGGCGATGCAGTTCGAGTTGCACACGACGCTGGCCACGCCGTTGGCGTCGGTGACGGCGGATGTCGACGACCATGCGCAGGACGCACCGGTCGTGGGAGCGGAGAAGTCGACTCGTACGGAAGGAGCTGGAGTGCCGTCGGAATGGCGCACGAACGCACGAATCGTCGTGCCGCTCGCCGTTGCCGTGACTGACGCGCCGGGCGGAGCGAGGACCGCGCCGTAGCGAATCGCGCGGACGCGCTGATTCCCGGCATCGACGAAGAAGAGATTGCCTTCGCCATCGATCGACAGTCCCTGACTCTGACCGAAACCGGAGAGCTTCGCACTGCGGGCCGCTCCTCCATCGCCGTCGAAACCAAAGCCGTTGCCGCCCGCGAGCGTGGTCAGCTTTCCCTGTCGATCGAATCGCCAGACGAAGTCAGCACCGACGCCGAAGAGAGAGCCGGCGCGATCTGTGCGCAGCTTGGTTGCGGGAGCGCGAACGAGCGTCGATACGATGCCCGCAGTGTCGATCTTTCGAATCGTGTTCCAGTTGTCGGCGACGAGGAGATTGCCTTCGTTGTCGAAGACCAGGCCGTAGGGAGTGTTGAAGCATGCGGCGAGCGCAGGGCCTCCGTCGCCGCACTCCCTGCCCGCTCCGTAACGCTCGGCGCCATTCGGCGGCGCGCCGTTGCCGGCAAACGTGGTGATCCTGCCGGTCAGAGAGTCGATCCGGCGAATGCGATTGTTGTTGGTGTCGGCAACGAACAGATTTCCATTGGAGTCGCGTGCGGTATCCCACGGCTGGCAGAGTCCTGCGGCGATGGCCGGTCCGCCATCGCCGCTGTAGAGACAGGCGCTCCCGCCGGGAAGGAACGTCGTCACCGAATGGAACACACCATTCGCGTCGAGACGCAGCAGCTTCCCGAAATGCGTAACGTCGATCCCGCTGCGGTCGGTGTGAATCGCGAGTGGTACGAGTCCCGTCGAGAGGGCCGGAACGTTATCGTTCGTGAAATCCAGAAACCCGTTGCCGGCGATCGTCGTGAGATTGCCGTTCGCGTCGAGACGGCGAATGCGTGAGTTCCCTGTATCGGCGATCAACAGCTCGCCATTCGGACTGAGGTCGGCGTCTCCGCCGTTCGAGAAGTTCAGGATTGCCGCCGTTGCCGGACCATTCTCCGCATACATCGCGGGCCGCATTCCGGCGATCGTCTCGATCCTGCCGGTCGCGAAATTGATGCGCCGCATCCGTCCGACGGACGAATCGGAGAAGACCAGATTGCCGGCCGGATCGATGCCGAGATAGTTGATCTGTCCGAAGCGCGCGGAATCGGCCGCAGTGCCATCCGGGCTGAACGCCGGCGGTGCGAGGCCGTCTCCGAATTGCTTGAGCAGTTTTCCATCCCGCGTCGTTTTGACGATGTAGATGCCCGGCGTGTAGTAGATGTTGCCTTCGCGATCGACAGTGAACCCCGAGAGACTCAGCGGATTTCCTGAGGCATCGCGCACTTCGAGAACGGTTTCGATTGCACCGCTGCTCCGGTCTGCGCGGCGAATTCTGCCGTTGCCCCTGTCGAGCAGCCAGAGATTCCGCGCCGCGTCGATCAGCAGCGCTCCGTCATCATTCGTGGGAAGCTTGAAATTTCCATCGGCTACGAAGGTCGAGATCGTGCCGTCGGCGAAATGAACGCGGCGGACGCGCGCCATGTCTTCGATGAAGAAGAGATCGTCCTTGTCCGCCGCGATCAACGTCGGAGATCCGATCGCAGTGCCGCGGGCGGGGACGTGCTCGCCGGCCAATCCCTGAGTCCCCGTTCCGGCGAGGTTGTGAACCAGGCCGTCCGGAGTCACCTTGCGGATCCGGTAGCCCGTATCAGGGATGTAGACGTTTCCCGCGCCGTCCAATGCGACGCTTCGCGGATAACCGATCGCGACATCGACGGCCGGCCTTCCTTCCCCGTCGTCGCTGCTGGGATCGCTCGATCCGCTCCCGGCGAAGCGTTCGATGAAACCATCCGCGTTCACGGCATAAACCCGATTCGCGCCGGGATCGCAGACGTACACGCGCCCCGCCGAATCGAACGCGGCGCCGTAGTTCGCGTAGATCATCGCCTCCTTCGCCGGACCGAACGCGTGGTCGTAAAGGCCAACCCCTGCGATCGTCGTAATGCCGCCCGGCGCGAGCGTGCGGAAGTCGGGAGGGATGTAGAGAAACTCATGAAACGCGGCCGCGGCGTTTTTGCGCACGGCGATGACCACATAGCCGTTTTCGTGCGCCGGCATGCGTATGCGGATCTCGTTGTCGGTTTGCGAAAGCGGCGTGACGGCGTTGCGGTCGAGCATCACGTTCGCGCCCGAAAAGTTGGCGCCGCTGAGGGCCACAACCGTGTTGCCGGTGACCGGGCCCTGCGCCGGCGAGACCGCATCGATGCGCGGCTGCTGTGCGAGCGCCGCGGTGCAGATCAGGGCGGATAGGAGCGTGGCTCGAAGCTCGAACGTGCTCTGATTCTATCCATGACGAGTTGCGCCTGAACACCGCGCGGCTCTGATCATCTCGTGGCTGCCAGCGGATCGAACCAGTGCCGGGTGGCGACGCATACTCTGCAGACCGAAAGCATGACGGGCACTTCCACCAGCACACCGACGACCGTTGCCAGCGCGGCTCCGGAGCCAGGTCCGTAGAGGGCGATGGCGGTGGCCACCGCCAGTTCGAAGAAGTTCGACGCGCCGATCAGTGCGCCGGGTGCCGCGACGGCGTAGGGCACACGGAACAGTTTCATCAGCCCATAAGTGATCGACGAGTTGAAATACACCTGAAGGAGGATCGGTACCGCGATCAGGATGACGTGGAACCAGCGGCTCGTGATGTTGTCCGACTGAAACGCGAAGATGAAGACCAGCGTCATCAGGAGGGCAAGAATCGTAACCGGCGCAAAGCGCGCCACGTATCGCTCGTCAAACCACTCACGGCCTCTCGTGCGAGTGAGAACGGTGCGGCTCAGAATTCCCAGCGCGAGCGGGATGACCACGAAGATCACGACCGAGTAGACGAGCACTCGGAAGGGAACTTCGAGCCCGGCGGCTCCCGCCACGAGGACTTTCACGATTGGCGCAAACGCCACCAGCATGATGAGGTCGTTGATCGAGACCTGCACCAGCGTGTAGGCGGGATCGCCGTCCGACAGATAGGACCAGACGAACACCATCGCCGTGCAGGGAGCTGCGGCGAGGATGATGACGCCCGCGATGTACTGGCTGGCGAGTTCCGCTCCGATGAGAGGCAGGAAGATGTGCCGGAAGAAGAGCCAGCCGAAGAAAGCCATCGAGAACGGTTTGAGGAGCCAGTTCACGGCCACGGTGATCAGCAATCCCTTCGGGCGTTGCCCGGCGCGCACGATGGAGCCGAAGTCGATCTTCAGCATCATCGGATAGATCATCAGCCAGATGAGAATCGCGATGGGGATGTTGATCTGGCTGCCGGTACCGAACTCCAGTGTTCGCAGCGAGGCCGTGGCTCCCGGTGCGAGCTTTCCGACGATGATGCCGGCGATCATGCAGAGTGCCACCCAGAGCGACAGGTAGCGCTCGAACACGTTCATGCGTTTCGCGGTGCCGGGAGCAGAATCGCCTGAGGTCATCTTCGTGCTCTCGAGTACGGAGTCGGCAGCGACATCGCGGTCCGAAGCCGGCATGGCCAGGCGGGATCGAGAACCTGAACTAGCGTAGCACGGCGCAGACCTTCGTCGTGGTGACTGCGGCGGCTACTACTTGCGATTGCTTTTACAGGCCCGTGCTGAGGAAGCGGATCGTCGTGTCGTTCGTGCGGTTGTCCGTCGTCGTCGTGTAGATGAACGCACTTCCGCTCTGGATCACGATCCGGTAGTTGCCATCCGTCAGCGGCTGCTCGCCCAGAAATGCCGCGAGCGGGACCTGCTCGAATCGGTTTGCAGCATAGGTGCGGCTGACCGAGGAGATGCCATGGACGATGAGGAAGGTGACGCCGTCATCGAGTGCGCGCACGCCGACGTTCATCCGGAACGAGGTCAGATTGGGTGCAGTGATCAGTTGATAGATTCCGAACTTTCTCAACGCCTGATCGGGAGAGAACGAGTCCATCGTGAAGCCCGCGGTTCCCGCGTCGCCGCTGTCGCTGTAGATGCGGGCAATCAGGCGAGGCGCGGGGCCCGAGACGGGGATGACGTCGAGAGAACCGAGACCTGACTGGCCCATGAATGCAACCACGTCGGTGATCGACCTGGTCGACAAGGGGGAATTGCTGTATTCGATCGACGGGTCGCCGGGCGACGAGACGCTGCCCGCGGGACGGAAGACCAGTCTTCCTTTGATGTCCTCATTGATCGGATTGACGATCTGAATGTCCGTGCGGAAGAAGGTGCCGACACCGGGCGCCGAGCCGACGACGGGCAGGATCGCGGCGATGGCCTGGGGTTCGGAACTGGCGATGGCCATGATCGCGGTGCCGTTCGCGAACGTGCCACCCGTTGCGAAACTTCCGCTGGGGAAGTCGATTCCCGTGTATCGGAGGATCACGTCGTGCGGACTTCCGAACGTGGCGCCGACACTGCCGCACAGCGTGTTGTCCTGGAGTTGTACGACGGCGAGAAGATCGCCGGTGACGACCGGGATCGATGGGCTCAGCGCGACGGTTCTGAATCCGGTCTCCGCGGAAAACGGACCTCGTTCGGCGACGACCGCAAACACGCCGGTCTGTTTGCGGAGGATCTTGATCTTGAAGCCTGCCGTGCAGCTTTCAGGCGCTGGCACGTAGCTCCAGACCAGAGAGGCGGTCGTCAGGTTGCCCTCGCGATTGGCCGGGTGAGCAAGATCCACGAACGTTTGCGGGCCCGGCCCCGGAAAGGTTCCCTCGAGCTCTGGTGGAATCCGGCCGACGACGACGGGCTGGGCGAGCATGCCAGCGGTGATGAAAGCACTTACCACGCTGGCAAGAGCGAAACGCATAGATATTCTCCTCGTGAAGTACGGAGTGTATCCCTTCCATCGTTCTTCACTTCGGCATTCTCCGTCTCAGCTCGCTTCGAGCGTGCCTGCGCGCTGTGCGGCTGCGCCGGGTGGCTGGGAGTACTGCACGAAGTCAGAACCTCAGCGCTCGCTGCATGACTAGTGCTCTGTCCTCGAATTCGGCGCAATACCGCTGGTGGTGCTTGCGAGGCAAGGTCAAGGAGCGAGGAGGAGGCGATGCGGGACATCGTTGACGACGAGCGACGCCGAGATTGCCTCGCAATCACCACCAGCCCGGAGGGTTGCGGTTCTGACGGGCCGCT
>Ga0070741_10000312_pt1 | contig 184507 bp, 114 predicted proteins | sample Coa_R1_4_FD_66440 | JGI IMG/M metagenome (GOLD analysis project Ga0070741, IMG submission 66440) | Surface soil microbial communities from Centralia Pennsylvania, which are recovering from an underground coalmine fire - Coalmine... | ecosystem: Environmental > Terrestrial > Soil >... | reverse complement strand
CGGAATCCGGGAGTCAATCTAAATTGGCAGGCTGAGCCAGATGGCGGGAACGGCAACGGGATTTCGGAAAACTGTCATGGCATTTTCCTTGTGCGGGTACACAGATTTGAGCGATGCCCAGATAAAAAAGGCTCTGGCAAGTTATCCCTACCCCCACGATGTTTCGATGCCGGAAGGGTCAGACTTTCCAACCCTCGAACAGTTTTTTACACCGCGCCAGTTGGCCCAGTTAGCTTATCTCAAACACCTTATCAGGCAAGTACGTGACAAGGATATTCAAGGGACCCTGATGCTGATGTTCTCCGGCCTGCTGAATAAAATCAATCTGACATACCACGCTTCAGGGGAGAGGTCAGAAGGGAGGGGTGACAGTGGAGTATTTCGTTATTACCGTTACCGTCTGGCCCCAAGACCTGTTGAGCTTGATATTTTGACCTACTTCGATTCACGGCTAAAAAAGGTCATTGCCGCCAAAAGAGAAATGATGCCGATTATAAACGCTAAGACAATTGACAATGCACAAATTTATAAAGGCACAGCAACAAATCTAAGTAAGATTGAAAGTGAGAGCGTTGATTACATATACACTGATCCCCCATACGGATCAAAGATTCCATACCTTGACCTTTCCATTATGTGGAACTCTTGGCTGGATCTTCCCGTCACGAAGCAAGACTACAAACAGGAGGCAATAGAGGGAGGAGAGCAAAATAAAACCAAGGAAGATTATTCTTCACTTTTAGCAGCCTCAATCCAGGAAATGTACCGGGTGCTGAAATTTAACCGCTGGATGAGTTTTGTCTTCGCCCACAAAGACCCTGCATATTGGCATCTAATTGTAGAAACCGCCGAGAAAGCAGGATTCGAGTACGCCGGAGCAGTGCAGCAGAATAACGGTCAGACAAGCTTTAAGAAGCGGCAAAATCCATTCACAGTAATCTCCGGACAGCTCATCATAAACTTCAAGAAGGTGAAAAATCCGAAATCTATTATGAAGGTCACCTTGGGTTCGGACATCAGTGATGTGGTTATGGAGACAATAGAAGCTGTCATTGCTAAAGAAGATGGAGCCACCCTCGAACAGATAAATGACGAACTCGTGATTAAAGGATTAGAGCTTGGGTTTCTGGACATCCTTAGTAAGGAGTATCAGGACCTGACACCTCTGCTGAGAGAAAATTTTGATTTTGACAGGGCAGACGAGAAGTACCACATCAAGAAGAATACAAAGTTCAGGTCGAGAATTGACGTGCGACTGAGGATTAAGTATTACCTGCTTTCTTATATGCGTCGTATGGCACACCAACGACATAACCCGACTTTTGATGAGATTGTCTGGAACATTATGCCGCTCCTAAAAAATGGAATCACACCGAAGAATCAAACAATTCTGAGTGTACTGGAAGAATATGCAGAGCATGTGGGTGAAGATCGTTGGAGATTGAAATCTTCAGGCCAGCAGGAATTATTTATGTGAGGTGTTGCATCTATGAGTAATCTTGATGACGCTAGGGAAGGCTTAAAATATATTATGAAGCGGTACGAAGCAACTCTGTGGAGGGAAAACGGAGACAGCGCATATGTCATTTCAGTCCCTTATGGGACAAAGAAGGTAAAGTATCGAGAATATCTGGTGCCTAAGAAGAATGTTGAAGAAGCTGAAAAGGACCTGGAAAATAATACTTTGCCTATGAAATGGGTATATCAGCTAATTGTACAGTTATAAAAGCCCTCCCGCATTTCTGCAAAGGGCTGTTTTAAGGAGAACAAATGGTTGTAAAAGGTAAACAACAAGATACTGATCTTTGCTGGGCAGGATGTTTGGAATGGCTTTTCTGGTATTACAACATTGTGATGCCTCAGGCAAACATTGTCACTCAAGTAAAAGGCCGATTTATCAATCAAGGAGCCACCGACACCGAAATTGTCAACGGCTTGAATGGCTTAATACTTGTTGATGGTCAAAGTTACTACCAAGTTAATTGCAGTTCTTTCGGTGGTTTTTATCACCCTATGCAACTACGTAATGCGTTAGTAAATAACGGTCCGTTCATTGCTGGGCTTAATACAGGTGAGCCAGGACATGCCGTTGTTCTTTGTGGCTCTTTGTATGATAAAAACCTTCTTTTTCAGGCAGACCTCTTTGATGACCTTAGAGCTGTAACAATCTTTGACCCAGCCGATGGTGAGTACAAACCAAAAGACTCTTCATTTTATTTGCAAAAAACAGCAGTGGTAATTACATTTGCTGTTAATCAAATAACCGTGCCCTCCGCACGGTTATGATTTATTGAGGCTGCGCGAACTTCGCCCCGCTGGTTTTTGCTACCGCCCGCCTCAAATCTGAAGCTGGCTTCACGTTATCAAAGGGAGTCTCACTCAATCCCTCGAAGGGATCTTCTTCACTCAACGCAGCCTCAACTTCGGCGTGATTGTGCGCTCTCTGGGCAGCAGACACTTCAGGTTGCCCGGCTTTCTCTCTCAGCTTCTGGACGAATTCAGTAATATCAATCCGCTTCTCGAATTCTGCGAGTTCTTCTGCCGTTAATAGGGTGTTCTGACGGGCCGGGGTGACGGTGTACTCAGCATCAATGGTCCCCGCGTTCTTTGCGTGAATTGTGATGTCGTACGGCATCGGGACTTCTTCAAAAGCGTATTCGGGATTGAATTGGTAATCTTCGATGGTCTTGTAAATGGAGTGCGGCATAAAGAACGGCTTTACCACCTTGTCTGCCCGGTCCAGCACCCAGCAGACCCACTTGAAGTTTTTCTTGCCGTTGTACGTGCTTTCGTACGGGATACACTCAGACAGCAGCCTGAAGGTATTATTCCCGTTCTTCAGTTTCAAGTACTCTCCCTTTCCTAACCCGTACTCTTTTTCTGCCTGCTCTCGCGCAGAGCTGAAGTTAAATGGCTTGTTCATATGATTCCTTTAGTCGGAGGCTCAATTACCGGCATCGCTGGCGACAATTGAGCCGTCCGGCGATGCTTAATTAAGTTCATTGATTTTTCTCTTCACCTCCTCGATGTGCTTCTCCATTTCCTGCTCGTAAAAGTGGTTGATTTGCGTCTGGGTAATCACCTTGCCTGCCCGCTCACCGTACTCCTTCAGGAAGACTGCGATTACCGCTCGGTATCGGGATGACGGAGACTTCACAACCTTGCCATCCAGAGGGATCGGCTCGTCCGTGAACTCCTCTTCCTTGATCGGCTGGGGATTGAAGTACAGCCAGCCGAGCTGCTGCTCAAAATTGAATAATGCCGCTTTGGTTTCGCTCGACAGCTCCTGCGTGTGGACAGAGAATTTAAGGGTTTTGTCCGCGAGCGTCCTGAACTCAGAAAGAGTCGCAGGGATCTTGATCATAATTATCACCTCGCTTTCTGTTATGGATATGAAAACCCCTCTGCCGATTGCGCCGACAGAGGGGGATATGAAAACAGGATGGTCTCTTGATTGGCGCAATCAATCTTTACTTCAGTTTAGCAGTTCTAATAGTCCTTGCAAGTCGGGTTGTCCACAGATAAAATCAGTGCCGAGAGGAGAGCCTTTATAAAAGATGTATAAATCTTTGGTTATGATGGTGGCTTTGTTAATGACTCCTTTACTTACTTCACAGGATGGTTCTGTGAAACAGAATAGATGTAGCAGAATTTTTGGAGACACTTGCTTGCGCAAAAACGCTGCAATACTCCTGACAGAAGTAGAGACTTTATTTGGCAAAAAGGTAGTGTACAGAGAGAATACTAAGTACGATGCTGGGAATAGTACCGTGGAAAGTGATGGAACACCTGTAATTGAAGTGAATCCTTCTATTCACTCTAGGAATAAATTGCGCCAAGAAGCCATTGTTGTTCACGAATTTTTCCACCTTAAAATGAAAGCGACTGGATACCCCTATCTTAGTTTTGTGAACACCGAGTTACACCAACAAAACGCAGCATTCTTTCAGGAAATGAATAGTATGGTGTTTTCAGCTATTGAGCATATCATCTTTTATCCGCAAATGCGAAAAATGGGTCTAAACCCTAGCGCAGAGATAGAAGAGTATTTTAGAACGCTCGACCGTAATAATGAAACAACTGGCCCCCCAAATGATTATCAACGTGCTGTATTATTTATGAGAGCGAAAGTGGAAGTTAGCGACCGTAAATTGCTAGGAGAAATAGAGAAATGGTATAGCGCAAGAAAATGGAACAAGCCTTTAGCTAAAGGCAATGAACTTGCTCAAATTGTATTGAGTGTTCACCCTAATAAGCCCGATGATGAAGTGGAAGTATTTGTAAAATGTATGAATGCGCTTATAGGGGAAATAGCTAAGGTTTCTCATACAGGGTGGGAGAAAAGGCAATATGGGAATATGATATTCCGGCTTGGTATTATCCGAGTAGATCCAGCCTGATTGACAGTCTACTCAATGAAAAAAAATAGAGTTCAGCGAAGGCTGTTACTGCGGCTTATTTAATTCAGAAAAGGGATTTGCTTGGATAAGTACGACAGACTATCCACTACATAAAATAGAGAAACCAGTGATTATCAAGAAAGCCCAAAAGCACCTGAGAAGAAAACGCTAGTCAAATGAATTAACCATAAGGAGGCACTAATGGACGACGATTGGAACGAGGAGGATTTGGATGAGCTAGAGGCTGATTTAACAAGTGAAGGGTTTGAAGAAGTTGAGGGTGATTTGGAAGACTGGCAGGAGTTTAAGTGTTACCACAATCAGTGTGGGGGCATAGTCCGTAAACTAAAGCCAGGCTTCCTCTGGACTTCAGAACTGGCAAGGTGTGAAAAGTGTGGGAAAGAGGGAAAGATGGACGCCGAAACCTATACTGGAGATGAGGGACAAGAAGAGGTACTGACAGTAAGGATTATGCGAATAAGAGCTATGCGAATGCAGGGTGGAGATTGGAAAGATGTTTCTCATATCCCAGAAGATAGTCTGATTGTTGTGAATTTAGGTGACGAGATTCCGGTTCTCGGAATCCAGTAAGGTATAAACATTCACCCCTGCGTTATCCACAGCCATGCCCTGGACAGAATTCCTCAGCGTGGTATCATAACGTTGAAGGTGTCCTTCCTCATGACAAGGCACCCTGTTCCTCTTTTACATATTCCAAGAGCAATTAGGCAATACTACCTTCCACAATATTCCCGCGTCTCACCCGGAAGGTAGCGCGGGTTTTTGTTTATGAAATTTAGGTGAATTCACGTATTCCTACCGTTAAGTGGAATCGCTTGGGGACCCGACTACCCTTCTATCAGTAAGGACTGAAGCTAACAATGCGGGGGCTGATGTTTTATATCAGCCAGGGTACATAACAAGGGTATACCAAGGGTATAACAATGACATGTCAAAAAACACCCGCCGAATACAAGCCTATCCCAACAGAACTATTACTGCGCCCGATGAGGTGTGGGACAAGTTCAAGCAGCACAAGGAAACCTACGGCGGTAACTGGACTCAATTTATCAAGTACCTTAATGAACTAATCAAAAAAGACAATGGCACTCAAAAACTACACAAGTGAGGGGCGGGGCACCTTTGACAAAATACAAAAAGTTCTCGCCAGCCACGGAGCAAATAAGATTATGTATGACTACGGCCCTGACGGTCAGTTAACTGCCATAACCTTCGGGCTGGAAATAAACGGGCAACCAATGGGGTTCCGTCTCCCTGCGCTTGTTGAAAACGTCGTACAGATTATGTACGGAGGAGAAGACAGATACGGCAGGCAGAAGAAGATTACGCCAGCACACCGCGAGCAGGCATATAAGACTGCTTGGGCGAATATCAGGGACTGGATTGATGCACAGATGGCACTCATTGACACCCAGCAAGTAAAGCTGGAACAGGTATTCCTGCCTTACCTGATTTTGAAGAATAACGAGACGCTGTTCGAGCAATTAGAACGTAAGCAGTTTGCATTACCATCAGGAGACTAACCTTTATCAGGGGGGAGAAAGGAAATTGAATGAGCGACTTCAACCAATCCCTGCTTCTCTTTTTACTGGCTTACATTGCTGGTGTTCTGACATATATGAAAAACAAGCCGTAAAACCCGCCTATACGAGTGAAAGCCTCCTGAATTCGGATGTGACCGCTACTCGCGGCTCACGGTCAATTCATAATCAATATTGGTACCGCAAATCGCAACTATGCCTTGACGTTTGCTTTTTCTATCATCGATTTTGAAGTGGCCAGCATCCTGTATGTATATTTAATTAGTGACGGTGGTTCTAAATACGAATTGCTCAAGTGTTCCAAGACTGAATGATATAGAAATGCAAGATGATTTCCTTCCAGCGACCCGTTACCGCTGCCATCACCCATACAAGGAAAGTAGCACCATGCTTCTTCTTCGCTTCGTCTATCTTCTGGATAATAATTGAATAAAGGTCGTTCGTTTTCAGAGCCAAAGACCACAACTCCTTTATTCAGAAGAATCATTATGTTTGGCAGATATTTGTTGTTTCGCGAGGTATAGAATTCGGAGATATGTTTGAACTGGAAGGTTGTAGCGTCAACAAAAACTATAAATGAAAATATGCGATTGAGTATTCGAGTTCTTTTCCCTAATATGAGATCCCTCAGGAGTGAGTTTGGGCCATGTCCCCCGTAAACCGTATTTGGCACTTCCTCGTGGTAAAGCCTTTCCTTTATATCCTCCAGGTTGCTACTGAATTCTTCGATGAGTGTTCTGGGGTTCTTTTTTCGGCGGGTGTTTGAGTAGGTTGATTTTATCTCTCCAATTGCATATACCGAATCAATCGGGATGTATTCTGTACCATCTTTAAGGGTCATCAACGAAGGGACGTTAAAATTATCAGCGATGATTATATCAAGTTGGGGGCTTATATTTCCGTTTATATCTATGAGGTGACCCTCTGTCACATAGTATCTTGGAGGCAGCATTCGTCTAAAGTAATCCCTCACACATTTTTCAACCTGATTTCCAGCAGCTCTTATGTTTGTTTTATGAACTTTGATTGCTTTCTCTCTTTCCCTCTTGATGTCCTCTGCATCAGACTTAAATATCTCCGGTATATCCATCTGTTTTTTCTCTTTTTTAGGCATAAAAGGCTCCTGTGAACAAGTTGGTTGCGTGAGATTATACACTTGATACAATTAACTTAGAACCAAGATGAACTACGATACCCAAAAAAACAGAATTCACGAACTGCTCTCAGACGGAGCTTTCCACTGCGTCACGGAGATGATGGCAATGTACATTCCTGACTACCGGAGACGCCTCTGTGACCTCAAAGACCAAGGGGTACACTTGGAAGCACGACGTTGCCAAGCTCACCAGCATAAAGGTGGCATTCAGGAATGGCGCTTGGCCGATACATCAGCCGTCCCAGAAAAAAGTTCTCACCACGGTCAAAATATTGCACCTTGCTGTGAATCCTTCGCCATATTCCAGATCCACTCCCGCGCCTGTCCTTCCCTGCAAAAACAACCTGCCAAGACCTTGTTCTAGTGTTTTGCTTCCTGCTGGCAAACACAAAAACTTATAACCGAGGATTACCGAGGCTTAAGTCGTCCATGTTGCAACCATTCGGTCTCAACTATTGAATGGTTACCGCCAGCAGCAAGCAGAGCATTACGCCTGCCACCAACCCTTAAGGAGGGGATTATGTCAGTAAAGAAAGCTTTGAAGTTCACGCCCAAGGCTGAACCAACTGCGACGCCGGAAATCACGGCCAACGGAAGCTCCGAGACGAAGAAATTCACCTTGAATATTCAATCGTCCGGGGCAATTTCCCTGACCATCAGAACGGACGACAAAGCCGAAGCTCTGGCCTTACTGGACGAGCTGAAAGCCGTGGTTGCCCCACCGAGAGTCAAGAAGCCCTACCTGAAGCAGGGAGACCCCTGTCCCGCTGAAAACTGCGACGGGTTTATGACCCAGCAGAAAGGCAGGAACCGGAAGACCGGCCACGAATATGACTTCTTGGGGTGCAGCAACTGGCCCGGCTGTGAGCAGACAGCTTACATCGCCAAAGAAAACGGCGAAGGCACATAGTCCATTTATGCGGGAGGTGCTGTGGGAATACGCTTGCTAAGACCACAGCCGAGAGGCCCAGCCTTCAAGGGAAAACCCTTGCTCCCGCCTCTTCCCTTCATCTGAAAAGATGGAGTTAGGAATTACCTCCCTGTCTCATTTGAGATGGGGGGAAGAGAATTAACCTCACATTTTTGAAAGAATCCGCACTTGTCCAACAAGTCATCACCTACCTGCGCTTAAAAGGTCACACCGTCTTTCGGATGAACGCCGGGGCTGTTAAGACTGGCCCGTACGGACAGCACCGTATTCAGCTTGCTCCCGTTGGCTGCCCTGACATCATTGGCTGGCAGAAAGGCACGGGACGCTTCATCGGCGTTGAGTGCAAAATCAAACCGAACAAGCCCACCGAATTACAGCAGCAGTTCGGCAGGACAATGCAGGCCGACAACTGCATTTATATTCTGGCGTATTCCCTTGATGATGTAATACAACAGCTTTAACCCGATGATGTTTTTCAATATCAAAACCTGGTACGATGGCAGGCTCTACGACTCAAAACTTGAAGCCCGATACGCCGAAAAACTTGCCTGGCAAAAAGCCCGTGGGGAGATACGAGATGTCGAACCACAAGTGAAGTTTCCTTTGTTCCTCAATGGCGTGAAAGACTGTGACCACATTGCCGACTTTGTGGTGACGCATACCAACGGGAAAAAGGAAGTCCACGAAGTCAAAGGGAGAGAGGAGCCGAAGTGGCTTCGCAAGCTCTCCCTGTTCGTTGAGAATTACCCTCAGTACCCATACATCACCGTGAAGGACAACCGGGGGAGATTCGCATATTTCAGCTCAGCCGAGATTCTGGACAGGGCCGGTCTCGTTTCCTTGAAGTCTTCCCTGCCCCCGAAAAAACAATATGCATGGTGGGAAGTTGCCTTGAGCGGAATTGTCCATCATCTTGCAGCCCTGTTTTTCGATTAACGCAGCCGCCCCAGGAGGGACGTTTTTTTGTGCGCCTGCTTCAGGTCCTCAACTTCCAGCTCCGTGTACCGCCGCGTCATATCTAGGGTCTTGTGGCCGAGCTGCTTCTGAAGGTGGAACAGCCCGCCCCCGTTCCTGACGTAATGCAGGGCGAAGGTGTGCCGGAACCGATGAAAGCCCCCGGTGCGCTCAATCCCGACTTTCTCACAGACCACGTCGTAATCCCGAATCATATTCCGGTAATTCGCCTTGGTTCCCTTCCGCGAGGGGAACACGAGGTCAAAGTCATGCTCTTTCAAAAATTGCCAGAGGACTTTTCGGCACTCCGGGGAGAAGGGAATGATTCGTGGCCTGCCCCCCTTCCCTGTCACGGAGACAAGCAGGTTGTCAAAATCAAAGTCACCCCGTCTGAGACTCAGGGCCTCGCAGTCAATCCGCATCCCCGTGTCCATCAGCAGCACCAGAATGGCCTGCATTCGCTTCTGGCCGAAGGTCTGAGGCTTGAACCGCAGGAGGGCTTCCAGACTTGCCGTGGGCACCGTCTGAATGATTGGCGGCTCAGCCTTGAGTTTCTGGATCTTGATTTTCTCCGGGAGGTGTTTGTTCTCGTGGAGCCAGGTAAAAAAGGCGTTCAAGGCCGAGATGTAGGTGTTGCAGGTGGCAGGCGTCACTCCGGCCTCACGCAGTTTGATGATATACGCGAGGGTATTTTCTTTTGTAATCTGGCCGTCCGTGCGGTCCCGCCAGTTCCGCCACGCCTGCCGGTAGTAGGTTTCGGTCTTCGGAGAGATGTTCTTGAGGTAACGGCGTTCCTTGAGGAAGGTCTCGAATAAAGTGGTCATTGTGCCCTTTCACGTTTGATGATGAAAGAGCTAAGTCCTTTGTTTTCAAAATAGTGGTGAGCCGTGCAGGACTCGAACCTGCGACCCACTGGTTAAAAGCCAGTTGCTCTACCAACTGAGCTAACGGCCCACTATTCAGAAAACGCTGAAAGGAGGATGACCATGAACCGAAGAAATGCCTGCAAGTGAAGCGCGATATTACCAGCCGACCGGAAACCCGTCAACCCGACGAATCGCTCAAAAACCGTAGGAAAAATCCACCCGGCAGGTCAGTAAATATTGAATGAGAACTCAATATTCATCCTCGTATTCACTGCCGAACCGTTCTTCGTCGCCGGCCTGAAGCGGATCTTTTTGAGGGCTTCAATTGCCTCCTCGGTCAACCCATTGGGCAGCGCGCGCACCACTCTGATCCCCCCGACCTTTCCATCCGTGGTGAAGAGCGCGTTCAGCACCACGACTCCCATCACCCTGTTCTGACGAGCCTCTTCCGTATACTTTGCCCGCTCACGGTAAAGGATAACCGGTTTTGTTGACGGGAACCTTTCTTCACTGCTGTCAGGTCCATCAGGGCCGCCTGTCTTCATGGTTCCACCGCCAGTATTACCCTTTGATCCGGGTCCGACCCCATCACCTCTGCCCGGCCCGTTGCCATGCCCGTCGCCAGTCCCTATAGCCCCACCATTGCCAGTCCCGTTTGAATTCGATCCGCGAACCCCATTGGGATCGCCGAAGTCACTCTGCGGTTTCGGCAACGCGGCAGGATCACCGTAAGCAGTTGGTGTCACCACCAGAGAAGCGTCCGGAATTTTGATCCTGTCAATGTTTGGCATCAGGACCGACGGATTGAACGACAGCAATGGCGGAGGGCCGAGACGGGGCGGGGCCAGGTCCTGGTTGCCGCTTCCACCGCCGCCACTATTCTTTTGTGGCTCGCGCTTACTCCCGCTCGAGTTGATGCCCTGCCCATTCGGGGCCGACTTCGCTGTTTTACTATGCGCATCTTTTATCTTACTGGTTATAGGGATTGTAATGACAACACCCGGCAGGTCATCAGTTGTAACATCGGGGCTGGTAGCTTGAGCGCTACCATTTCCCCACAAGCCAACGATTACCAGAAACGAAACAATCAGGGTATAGGTGATGACGGCCACCCCTGTCCCTGTCTGCAATAACCTGATCCGCTGGCGCGGACTGCCGTCGCCTTTCAGCAATCCGGTAATGAATTCGCGCGGATCGCGCCTGAATTCATCGAGGGCCTGCGCGAGAACCCGCCCCAGCCTCGCGGGCAGCGGCTCGCTGGCGAGCAGAAAGTGAAATTCACCTGTTCCGGCGAACTGCGCCGTCGGTGACAAAAGCATCCCATCCCCGGAGGGGGCAGCAAAGTTGTTTCCCATAACTGACCTCCATGGCAAAGCTGTTGATAGTTTGTGGTAAGTGTCATTGCTGACATCTGGCTGCCCAATGAACGTCAGAGGGGGATTTCCTTGCGCGCTTTATCGGAGAATGTGCAAAAGAAAACGGCCACCGCGAAGGTGGCCGTCATCAGGTAATTGAGTCCGAGATTGATCCTGAATCGGTCAGAGGTCAGTAGATATTGAACGAGAATTCAACGCTACCCAGTTTCGTCGCCACGGGCTCACCATTTTTGGTGGCCGGTTTGAACTTCATTTTCTTTGCCGCTTCGATTGCCGACTCGGTCAGGCCATCGGGCAGTCCGCGAACCACCCTGACATCCCTGACAGTCCCTTCGGCGGTCACGATCATGCTCAGGAGGACAACCCCCTGAATCTTGTTCTGACGCGCCTCTTCAGTGTACTTGGCCTTTTCCTTGTACAGGACGACGGGTTTCGTTGACAGAGCCGAATACGGAACCAGCCCGCCTGCCCCGCCCTTGCCAACGCCGCCGCCGCCCGCCATATCACCGCCGCCGGCATTCCCGCCGCGACCACGTCCGGCACCACCACCTTCGCCTTCACCAATCCCTCCGCCGCTGCCCGTGCCGATTCCACCACCTTTGCCTGACCCGGGTGCCGGAGGCCCCTCAACACCTTTCGGATCACCAATCGACCCCTTCTCCAAGGGTAGAACTTTCGGATCACCTAACAGAGTCGGTTGAGAAATCAAAGTCGGATTCTTGATCTTCGGCGGATCAGGACTTGGTGGAATGATGGTTGGTGTCAAAGAAAATGGCGGCCTTACACCCTTGCTCGGCGGAGCCTGTGTTTCCTTACCGCCGCCGCCGCCGCCGTGCGCCTGCTGGATCTGCTTCTTGCTGCCGCCGGTGAAGCCGCCCTTGCCCTGAATCTCCTTGGGCGCCTTTTCAACCTTGGCATCAGACGTGGGCAGCAGCTGCACCTTTTCAAAGCAGATTTCAAACTTCTCGTCGTTTTCCTTGCCCTGAATGAGGACTTCACGCTCGCGCTTGCCGCAGTCTTCGCTCTCGACCTCGACCCGGTATTTGCCCGGGATCAGCTTGCTGAAAGAAACCTCTCCCTTATCGTCGGTCGTCAGGGTGGCCTGGAAATTATCCCCGGACAGCTGCTGGACGGTCACTTTGGCCGCGGCGACTGCGGCGTTGGCGTAGTTCACGACGCTGACGTTCAGGTTGGATTTCGCCCTGATCAGCCCCATCAGCAGCAGCGAAGTGAAGATGAAGGCGTAAATGATCATGCCCAGCGCCACGCCGGCCTGTAGCAGCTGTGTCCGGCGCTTCGAATTGCCTTCGCCATGCAGCGCTTCGGCGACGAAACCTTTCGGGTCGCGGCGGAAATCCCGCGTGGCCAGCGTCACTTCTCGTTTGAATCGCGAGGGGAGTGACTCCTCATCGAGCAGGAACTGAAAATCGCCTGTCTCACCCGGTTTCAGTTTCGGAGTCTTTTTGCCGAAATCTCTGAAGAACTGCTGAACCGCCCCGCCCAGCCGCAGGATCAGGTTGCCCTGCTCCGGGATCGAGAAACTCAGGCCGGGGCTGGAAGCCACAACGTTTTTATTGGAAGAAGAAGGCTGATAAGGGGTGGACGCGACGGTTGTTTCAGCAGTGCTGCTGTGCGCTTCACCGGAAGTACTCTTTGACTTGCGGTAAGGCAATGGCGCAGCGACCGTCTCGATTTCCTGAGTCACCTGGCTGGGAGCCGGATTCACCGCCGAAACGGGCACCGGGGTAATCGGCTGCGTCTTCGCCAACTCCCGCGCATATTCTTCATTTGTCAGCAAAGCTTCTGTGTCGTTCGGGCAATACTGATACCCCGCCGGGTACGTTGCCTTACATTTCGGACATATTTTCATGTTCTACCTCACGATCAGGAATCTTAGACTTCAGTCAGCGCAAAATCAAGTTTGGTGTTTGAACCTGACAGTCCGCCTGTCCCGGACTACGCGACGCCGGCGGGGCTGGATTATAAAACTACTCACCCCCGGGCCCGCGATTGACAGAAAGAACGAAAGATTGAAATTTTCTTGCAAGGACTGATCCAGGGATTGATGATCCTCCCGGCGCCACTCCTGCCACCCCTTCATTGCTGCCGTAAAAGGCCGAGCCTTGGATGCCCGACCCTGATTGGCAGATGCCAGACCGTCACCGGCTTTAATAATTTACCAGAGACCCTGTGGAACCATCCACTGGTGTTCACGTAATTACCAGCGTAACGGCTCTCAGGTTCCGCGCGTTTTCAATCAGCAGTTGTGAGTCAGATTTCAACCGGCAGACACAGTCTGCCCCGGAGGCATGTATGAGAAGGCACTTTCTCGCACTCACCTTGTGTTCCCTTGCGTTTTCGGTGACGCCACAGGCTGCCCCCCAGAAGCCTGAATCCGCATCCACAGGGACTCAGGGTGGCCAGACGGCGAAGCCTGCCGCGGTCAAAGCCGGCGATAACAGGAAAGATAAAGAGGGCGCGGCAAAAACGGATGAGGCCGACGCCAAAGCCGAACTCCCGCTGCTCCAGCAGCGCGGTCTGCTGCTGATCGTGCAATCCGGGGATGAAGCCGCCAGCCTGAGCGATAAAAGAACTGCCGCCAGGCTGCAGGCCACTGCGGCGGATACGCTCTGGGATCACGATCAGGAGAAGGCCCGCACCCTGTTCCAGAACGCTTTCGAGACGGCCCTTAAATACTACCGCGAAACCGGGGATGACAACCGTGACCGCGCAGGCAGGAACTCATTCGTCGGCAGGGCCGATCAGCGACTGGAGATTATTCGCCTCGTAAAACAACACGATACAGTCCTCGGAAAAGAATTCACAGAGCGCTACATCGAGGAGAAGAAAAACGAGCAGCAGGAACGCCGCAACAAAAACACGCCCGACAAGCGCTCTGACCCGCGGTTATTTGGCAATTCGGACAGCGAGGGAACCGATCTGATAGAGATTGCCGGGGCGCTGCTGGATGCCGATGTCAAAGCGGCCCTGGACGTGGCACGCCGGGCCTTCGCCGTAGGGGTCTCACGCAACGCCCCCGGTTTTCTGGCCCGGCTTTCCGGGAAAAATCGTACCGCCGCCGATGAGCTGTATTCTTTCGCGCTCAGCCGGCTCGCGCAGGAGCAGATGCCGTTGCCGGGCCAGCTCCTGCTGCTTTCGGCTTACCCTTTCGGCGAAGGCAGAGTGACGGTCAGCAACGGCGGGAATACTTACGGCATGGGGTTCGGCAAGCCGAATAACTTTTCGATTGACGGCCAGCTCATTCAAACCTACCTGACGACATCTTTCGCCTGTCTGACCCGCCACGCTGAAGCGGTTTCGGATCAGTCCCCGGAAAGTGCCTCACGAATTGATTCGGCGCTGTTCGCGGCGCGCTACCTCGAACCCAGAATCGAAAAATTCCAGCCGGCCCTGCTGCCCGACTGGCAGGCCCTGACCGGCAGACTTTCAGCCATCGCATCCGAACAGTCGCGTCAGAGTATTGATCGGACGGTCAAAGACACCGCTCGAGATCAGCAGGAAGGCCCTCCGCCCGACAACAGCGACCGGCTCAAATCAAAACTGGATCAGGCGGAGAAGGCCGCAAGCCTCTCCGAGCGCGACCGCCTCTATCAGGAAGCGGCCTTCACGGCCAATCAGTCGGGCGAGACCGCGCGCGCGCTCGACATCGCCGACAAAATCACCAGCCTCGATTACCGCCGGAAGGTGCGTTCGTGGATCAACTTCGGCGCGGCTGAAAAGGCCCTCAGAGAGAAACGCTTCGATGACGCCCGCCGGTACGCCCGCGAGGTGAATGAGACGGACGAACGTGCTTATCTGCTCTTCGAGATTGCGCGCGAGATGCTCAAAGACAAAGACCGCGTCCGCGCCACTGACCTGCTCAACGAAGCCGCCAGCCAGGCGATGGCGGCTGACAACACGCCCGCCAAAATCCGCGCGCTGACCGGCATCGCGAACGTCTTCGGGACTTTCGATTCGCTGCGGGCTTTTGAAATCGCCAACGATCTGGTGAAGACGGTCAACCGGCTGAAGGATTATAAAGTTGATGAAGGGCGGCTGGTGCGGATGCTTGAATCACCGGACGGGGGCAGTTCCTACGTTTCAGCCAACACGGTCGAGGCTTTCGACCCGGCAAGGACGCTCGCTCAGCTCGCCCGCTCGGATTTCGACCGCGCGCTGTTTCTGGCGCAGTCATTTGAAGATCCGGCGCTCAAGCTGACCTCAACGATTGCCATCGGCGCGTCTCTCTTTGAGAAAAAGCCGAGAGTAGAAGCGCAGAAGACGGCGGAGAAATAAGCCTCACTTTTTATACTGTTCAAGCTTGCGGTAAAGCGTCTTGCGCCCGATGCCGAGCAGGCGTGCGGCCTTCGCCTTGTCGCCGTTGGTGTAAATGAGCGTCTGCTCAATCACGGCGCGCTCAATGTCTTCCATTTGAGCGGGGATACTAATCTCAAGGTGGCCGGTCTGCTCAATCGCGGCGTGGGCGCGGATCGTTTCAGGCAGATCGTGTTCCGTGATGTTGCGCCCGGCGGCGACGATCACGGCGCGCTCGATGCAGTTTTCCAGTTCGCGTACGTTGCCCGGCCATGAGTAACCTTTCAGGATCAGCAGCGCGCGGTCAGTGATGCCCAGTACGCGTTTGCCGCTACGCCGCTGGTAGTAGTCAATGAAGTGCGCGACCAGCGAATAAATATCCTCCGGCCTCTCGCGCAGCGGCGGCAGTTGAATCGGGTAAACGTTCAGCCGGTAATACAGGTCGCGCCGGAAGCGGCCTTCGGCAATCTCAGCCTCCAGATCCTTGTTCGTGGCGGCGATCACGCGCACGTCGGTTTTGATCACCTCGTTGCCGCCGACGCGCGTGAACTCGCCGTCCTGCAACACGCGCAACAGGCTCACCTGCGCGGCCAGACTCATCTCGCCGATCTCGTCCAGAAAGAGCGTGCCGCCGTTGGCCTCCTCGAAGCGCCCGATCCGGCGCGAGCGCGCGTCGGTGAAGGCCCCGCGCTCGTGGCCGAACAGTTCAGTTTCGAGCAGCTGCTGCGGGATCGCGCCGCAGTTGATCTTGATGAAGGGCCGCGCGGCGCGACCGGAGTTGAACTGGATCAGGTTGGCGATCAGCTCCTTGCCAGTGCCCGATTCGCCCTGAATCAGCACCGTCGTCTGGCTGTCGGCCACGGACAGGGCCATCTCAATCGCCTGCCGGATCTTCGGCGAGGAGCCGATGATCTTTTCGCCGGAGCGGGCGTCGTTGAGTTCGCGCTTGAGCCTGATGATCTCGGCGGCCAGCCGGTCTTTTTCGAGCGCAATCGCCAGCTGACTTGAAATACCGGTCAGCAGCTGCGTTTCGTAATCGGTAAACCGCGTGGCTTCGTTGTGCCAGACCAGCCCGACGATCCCGAAGATGCGATTCCTGACCGCAATCGGCGCGATCAGCGCCGATTCGCCCCTGATGATGTTCGAGAGCAGGTAGCGCGCGAGCGGCGACTGGCGCGAGTATTCGAGCTTCAGCACGCTCCCGTCTTCCATCACCCGGCGCACTAGCGGGTGATCGGGCAGGCGGATCGAACGCGCCTCGCGGAAGCGCGCCTCAACAGACTTGCGCAGATCAAACCCCCGGCGCGACCGCAATTCATCAAAGTGCAGATGCTCGCCGACCGTATCCAGCACGCCGATGCAGCCGTAATCGGCCCGCAGCACTTCCAGCGCCTTGTCAATCACGAAGGCCGCGATCTCGCTGAAATCATTCCGCGTATTGATGTCGTTCGAGATTTCGAGCAGCAGCTTCGTGATCTCGACTTCCTTTTCCTTGTCGGCATAAAGCCGCGTGTAGATCAGCCCGATGGTGATCTGCTCCGCCAGCCAGGCGACCAGGCCGACTTCAAACTCAGTCCACTTGTGCGGCTCGTAGCAGTAATGCAGGCCCATCACGCCGAGCAACTCGTTGTTGTGGACGAACGGCACGATCAGGATCGAGCGCGTGCCGATCAGCTGGCAGGCCGTGCGAATCCAGATCGGCGAATCAGTGATGTCGTCAACCGCGTAGGGCCGCGCCTGCGGCAGGTATTCCCTGATCTTCTCCTTCGGAATCAGATAGTCGGGGACGTTGACGCCGACGCCGGGGCGCAACTGATCATCCGCGCGGTATTCGTAGCTGACGCGGAAGCCGCCTTCGCGCGTGGGCATGACGATGTTGCAGCGGTCCACGCCGAGCCGCCTGCCGACTTCGTTGACCGTCGCTTGGAGGAAGCGGTCAATGTCAATCACGCTGCTGAGCGAAGGGTGGACGCGACTCAGTATCTCCTCGCGCGCCTCGTACAGCTCGATCAGCTTTGACGGGTTGATGTCGGCCTGGATGTCGTTTTCGGTCTGCATTGACAACCGGAGTCAGGATATTTGGGGGCAGCTGCGTTATGCGGAAATTGAAGTCACCGAGCCGTAATCGTGCGACAGGATTCTGAACTCACTGTGAGGTTTCGCTTCCGGCAGGCCGAGGATTTCGGCCCAGGAGCGTTTGACCGGCCAGCCGATCTGCACTTCCAGTTCGCCGACCGTCATGCCGTCAAGAAACTTCAAATCATGCTTGCGATAACAGTCAGGGGGAATCATCAGAAATTTGCCCTCGTACTTGCGCGCGGCGGTGACGAAATCAACCCCGGATAACAACCCGGCGACCGTCACGCCTTTGCCGAAGAAAACATTCTCGACTCTGGCGGCACGCAGCCTCGTGCCGAAACGTTCGTTGATTTCCGCGACTGCCTCCCGGAGCATCGGGTAAAAAATCTCGCCCGTCGCAATCGTCCCGTAAACCCGCCGCGCCGCCGCCGGATCGAATTCGCCGCGGTCGCGCATCCGCTCGAGCTGGCGCAGGCGTTTCTGGTGTTCTTCAAAAAACTGTCGCACCATCCCGATGCCGTCTTCGATCTGCGGGTAGCTGCTGTCTTCCGCCGCGTGGCCGCGCACGATGCGGTAATGCGCGCGCGGCGGGATCGGGCGACCGGCGCGGATGTAAAACTCATCGCCGAGAAAGGCGAAGACCGTGCCGAGCCGCCCGCGCATTTCCTGCTGAATTGGCGTCACCAGATCAATGATCTCTCCGCAGTACTCATCAGTCACGGGCGTCAGTCGGTCGCGATACTTGTGACTGTCGGTGATGCCGAGCGGGACAATCGCGGTCGAGACCACGCCGGGGTGGAGCGCCGCCAGATCGCGGATGGTTTTAATCAGATGCTCGCCGTCGTTGATCGTCGGGCACAGGACGACCTGCGCGTGGATTTCGATGCCGTGATCAATAAAGTGCCGCATCTTCGCGACCACGTCATCGCGCTTCGGGTTGCCGAGCATGTAAGCCCGCAGCTCGGGGTCGGTCGTGTGAACCGAGACGTACTGCGGCGACAGGCGCTGCTCGATCACGCGCTCGACTTCAGATTTCGCAATCGTCGTCAGCGTCGAGTAGTTGCCGTACATGAACGAAAAGCGCACGTCCTCGTCGCGGACGAAGAGCGACTCCCGGGCGCCCCCGGGGTTCTGCTGGATGAAGCAGAAGATGCAGTCGTTGCCGCACTGGCGCGGCGTCATCGGCTCGAACTCGACCCCCCACCGCTCGCTCTCATCCTTCTCGACTTCGAGCTGCCACTCCTCGCCGTCGGCCTTGATGACTTCGAGCGTCAGTTCCTCCTCGCCGGAAGTCAGGAACCTGAAATCAAGCGCGTCGCGGACGCGCCTGCCGTTGATGGTCCAGACGCGGTCGCCGACGGCAAGTTCAAGCTCGGCGGCGAGTGAATCAGGTTCGACCTCGATGATCTTAATGCCTTTTGCCATTAACTACTTTTCTTTCCTCTCCATCAACTGATCAATTGCCTGCCAATAGTACCATTCAGATCAGGTTTTCGACCGCCTGATGTTCCAGCCCCTGCGATTCGGCGACCGGCTGGTAGGTCAATATTCCGTTATAAGTATTCACGCCATTCCGCAGATGCTCATCTTTTCTGATCGCGTCCTTGAGCCCCTTGTTCGCCAGCTTGAGCGCGTAAGGCAGCGTCGCATTGGTCAGCGCGAAAGTCGAAGTGCGCGGTACGGCGCCGGGCATGTTCGCGACGCAGTAATGCAGCACGTCGTCAACATAAAAAGTCGGGTTGCTGTGTGTCGTCGGGTGCGTGGTCTCGATGCAGCCGCCCTGATCCACGGCCACGTCAACGATCACCGCGCCCTTGTTCATCGTCCTGAGCATGTCGCGTGTCACGAGCCGCGGCGCCGAAGCCCCCGGGATCAGCACCGCGCCGATCACCAGGTCGGCGTCCGCGCAGGAATCCTGCACGGTGTAAGGGTTCGAGACGAGCGTCTTGATCTGCGAGCCGAAGATGTCATCGAGGTAACGGAGCCGGTCAAGGTTCTTGTCCAGCACGACCACGTATGCGCCGAGCCCGACGGCCATCTTGATCGAATTGATCCCGACCACGCCGCCGCCGATGATGACGACTTTCGCCGGCAGCACGCCCGGCACGCCGCCCATCAGCACGCCGCGCCCGCCTTCGGGTTTTTGCAGGTAATGCGCGCCGACCTGCACGGCCATGCGCCCGGCGACCTCGGACATCGGCGTGAGCAGCGGCAGGTGGCCTTCCGCGTTGGTGATCGTTTCGTACGCGACGCCCGTGATTTTCCGCCTGAGCATGACCTGGGTGAGTTCCGGCGCGGGCGCGAGGTGAAGGTAAGTGAAGAGGATCTGGCCTTCGCGCATGCGGTTGTATTCGGGGCCGACCGGCTCCTTGACCTTGACGACCATGTCGGCGCGCTCCCAGACCTCATCCGCCGTGCCGACGATCTGCCCGGTGGCGCCCTTGTATTCATCATCCCTGATGCCGCTGCCCTCGCCGGCCCGCGTTTCGACCAGGACGGTGTGCCCGGCGTCGCTGAGCGTTTTGACGCCCGCCGGGGTCAGTCCCACACGAAACTCGTTATCCTTAATCTCTCTGGGCAATCCGATGATCATAGATTCTCCTTCGGCTGACACTGTTGCTGGTGATGTTGATAAGGTCAATTCAAATATGTGAGGGTAACAAACCTCTGCCACTAAAGAAAGCTGCGGTCACATTCTGCAGCGGGCTTCACCCGGGCGCTTTAATTCTACCTTTTTATCCGGCAGGGGGTGAAATTACTGTGGCCGCGCATTCCCGTGCCGGACGGCGTTGGTTACAATAGCCGCAATTTTTGACAACCCTGAAACAGGAGGCAGACATGCTGCTGGGGATAGACTTCGGCACGACGCGCACGGTTGTGGCCACGGTTGATCGTGGCAACTATCCCGTCGCCAGTTTTCAACTCGCCAACGGGGATTCGCAGGACTGGTACCCGTCCGTGATCGCGGCGCGCGGCTCCGAATTCCAGTTCGGCTTCGACGCGGCGGCCAGACAGGCGGAAATTGCAGCCGGCGAGGCTACGGGGTGGAAGATCCGGCGCGGATTCAAACGCAAGCTGGCGCAGTACGGGCCTGATACGCCCATCACAATTAACGAACAACCCATCAGCGCGCTGGATCTGCTGACGGCGTTCCTCGCGCAACTGCGCAGTGACCTGATTGAGCGGTCAAACCTGCGCCTGCCGCGCCGGTATCAGTTCGAGACGATGATTTCAGTCCCCGCCAACGCCAACAGCAATCAGCGCTTCATCACGCTCGAAGCCTTCCGGCGCGCAGGGTTTGAAGTGCGCGGGATGATCAATGAGCCTTCGGCTGCGGGCATCGAATACGCGCATCAGGTGCTTTCTTCAGACTCCACGCCACGCCGCGAACATCTGGTCGTTTACGACCTTGGCGGCGGGACTTTCGACGCGGCCGTGATCAGCATCGCCCATCGGATGCACGACGTACTCAGTAGCGATGGCATCGCGCGGCTGGGCGGGGAAGATTTCGACCAGATCCTGCTCGACCTCGCGCTCGAACAGGCCGGCATCACTGAAATAACCAGATCAGCCCGGCAGAAACTGCTCGAAGAATGCCGCGAGAAAAAAGAAGGTCTGCACCCGAATACCCGCAAGCTCGCGATTGATCTCGAACGCGGCGGCAGCGGCACGAGCGGCGCGGGAGAGGTGATCGTCACCACCGCGGATTATTACGAACGCTGCCGTCCGCTCGTCGAGCGGACGATTGAGGCGACGGAGCGGGCGATTCACAAGGCGCTCGGCGCCGCCGACACCGGTTCGCTCTCGGCGGTCTATCTGGTCGGCGGTTCGAGCGACCTGCCCGTCGTGGCGCGCACGCTGCGCGAGCGGTACGGGCGGCTGGTGCGGCGCTCGCCTTACCCGCACGCGGCCACGGCCATCGGGCTCGCGATTGCCGCGGACGCCGGCGCCGGTTACAGGCTGCGCGAATCCTTCACCCGGTATTTCGGCGTGTGGCGCGAATCCGACAACGGCAAGGCGCTGACCTTCGACGTGATCTTCGACAAGGACACGCGGCTGCCCGAGAAGAACGGAGTTCCGCTCATGAGCCAGCGCCGCTATCATTCGGCCCACAACCTCGGCCATTATCGCTACCTCGAATGCAGCAACATCTCGCGCGATAACGGCCTCTGCCACCCGCGCGGTGACATCACGCCCTGGGACGAAGTCAGATTTCCCTTCGCCCTTGAGCTGCGGGAAGACAAGAATCTCGAAGAGCGGCAGGTGCGCCGACTGCCGGGTGACGGGAATCTGATCGAAGAGACTTACACCTGCAATCAGCACGGCATCATCGAGGTTCAGATCACCGATCTGACCGATTTTTACCAGCAGAGCTTCCGGCTGCGTGGGAAGAAGTCATAGGCCCCGGGATGTCCGGCAAACTTTCCAGTTTGCCATTTTCCCAGCCATCGGCCCTTCACAAAATCAACAGCAAACTGGAAAGTTTGCCGGACATTTTCAGAGGAATTCATGAACATGCGTCGCCATTCATTTCGCCTTGTCACTTTGTTGTTGTTTCTCGCGCCTGCCGCATCATTCGCGCAGGTCGCCGACCACTCAGCCCGCCTTAAGGAGATTGACGAATACGCCACCAAAGCGATGCAGGACTGGAAAGTCCCCGGCTTCGCGATGGCAATCGTCAAGGATGACAAGGTGATTTTTGCGAAAGGCTACGGCGTGCGCGAGCTGGGCAGGCCCGAGCCGGTTGATGACCACACGCTCTTCGCCATCGCTTCAAACAGCAAGGCGTTCACCGCCGCCGCGCTCGCGATCCTGGTTGATGAAGGCAAAGTCAGGTGGGATGACAAGGTCACGAAATACCTGCCCGGCTTTCAGCTTTACGACCCTTACGCGACGCGCGAACTGACGGTGCGCGATCTGGTCAGCCACCGCAGCGGGCTCAACACCTTCGGCGGGGACCTGCTCTGGTACGAATCCACCTACGGCCGCGATGAAATCCTGCGCCGCATCCGTTACCTCAAGCCGACTTTCAGCTTCCGCAGTCATTACGGCTACCAGAACATCATGTTCCTTGCCGCCGGTCAGGTCGTGGCGGCGGTGACGGGCAGAAGCTGGGATGATTTTGTCAAAGAGCATTTCTTTAGTCCGCTGGGGATGACTTCAACCAACACGACTGTCAAAGCGTTCAAGCCCGGCGACAACGTGGCGACGCCGCACAATGAGGCGGGCGAGAAACTTCACCCCATCAGCTACGACAACGTGGATAACGTCGGCCCGGCGGCGGCGATCAATTCGTGCGTCGCCGATCTGGCGCAGTGGATGCGGCTCCAGCTCGGGCGCGGGGCGTATCAGGGGAAGCGAATTTTCAGCGCGGCGCAGTCGCACGAGATGTGGCAGCCGAACATCTTCATCCCGATCAGCGAGGGCGCGGCGAAATTCAACCCGACGCGACATTTCAACGCCTACGGGATGGGCTGGTTTCTGAGCGACTATCACGGGCGCAAGGTCGTTTCGCACGGCGGCGGCCTGGACGGGATGATTTCGCAGACGGCCCTGATGCCGGAAGAGAACCTTGGCGTCGTCGTCCTGAGCAACAGCGAGACTTCGCTGCCGACGGCCCTCGTCAACAAAGTCTTCGATGTTTTTCTCGACGTTCCCAAACGCGACTGGAGCGCGGAAATGCTCGCGCGCACAAACGCGGGCAAGGCCGCCACGAAAGCAGCCGAGCAGAAGACGGAGCAGGAGCGCGCGAAAGAGACGAAGCCTTCGCTCGCGTTGCAGCGGTACGCCGGCACTTATCAAAGCGAGATGTACGGCGAGGCGAAGATCACCGAAGAGAACGGGCGCCTCGTCCTCAGGCTCATCCCAGCGCCGAATTTCGTCGGCGATCTGGAACACTGGCAATACGACACATTCCGGTTGCAGTGGCGCGAGAGCGTGCGCTACCCCTTCCCAAAGGGTTTCGTCACCTTCACGCTCAACGCGAAGGGGCAGATTGATGAGATGAAGATTGACTGCCCGAACCCGGATTTTGATTTCACCGAGCTTGAGTTCAGGCGGGCGCCTGATTCTGCCGGCCCCCGTCTTTCATCGCGGTGAAGCTGCTGATTGTTCCTTGAACGCGAGTACACTCAGCTCTCACCAGAGTCGTTGGAACGCTTTCGCCTGTAACGTCCCGTTCACTATGATTCAATCCGCCCCGGCTCTCCATCCGACGCACACACGCCTTCGAGTCCTTGGGATGCTCGTGATTCTGGCATCGCTGACCTACCTCGACCGCCTGTGCATCTCCGCCGCCGCGCCTTCGATCACGCAGGAGTTCGGATTTTCACCCTCGCAAATGGGTTACATCTTCAGCGCCTTCACGCTGGCCTATGCGGTCTTTGAAATCCCGAGCGGGTGGCTCGGCGACCGCTACGGCACGCGCAAAACGCTCACGCGCATCGTCCTCTGGTGGTCGGCCTTCACGGTGCTGACGAGCGCGACCAGGGGTTTCGCTTCGCTGCTCACCGTGCGGTTCCTCTTCGGCGCGGGCGAAGCCGGGGCCGTGCCCAACAGCGCCGGGACGGTCTCGCGCTGGTTCCCGCTCTCGCAGCAGGGGCGCGCGATGGGCGTCGTCTGCATCGGCCACGCGATTGGTGCGGCGGCCACTCCCCCGCTCGTCTTCTGGCTGATCAGTTTCCAGGGCTGGCGCCTGCCCTTCATCGAATTCGGTCTGCTCGGCGCCGTCTGGTGCGCGGTCTGGTACTGGTGGTTTCGGGATCAGCCGAAAGAGCATCCGGAGGTCAATGCTGCCGAACTTGGTCTTATCTATTCCGGCCAGGGGGAAGGGAGTCAGCACTCCCACTCACACAGCGTGCCGTGGAAAACGCTCGTGAAGAGCGGCAACCTGTTTTTCGTCTGCGCGATGTATTTCGCTTACGGTTACAACCTCTACTTCTACATCACGTGGCTGCCGACCTACCTGCTCAAGGCGAGACATTTTGCGACGGATTACGCGGGCTACTTCTCTGCCCTGCCGTGGCTGTTCGGCATCATCGCCTTCATCATCGGCGGCTGGGCCACGGACTGGATCGCTACCCGCACAGGCAACCGCAAGCTCGCGCGGTGCGGGATCGGCGTGTTCGGTCTGGCTTCGAGCGCGCTGGTGATGGCCAGCGTGCCGCGAACTGAAAACAACACTGCGGCGGCGGTGCTGATCGCCTTCGGGCTGTTCTTCCAGTTCCTGACCGCCCCCTCGTGCTGGGCGGCCTGTCTGGACATCGGGCGGCGGCATGCGGGAGTGGTTACGGGAGCGATGAATACTGCCGGGAATCTCGCGGGGACGCTGGCCCCGATTGCATTCGGCTACATTCTGGAGAAGTTGGGATCATGGACAATTTCATTTTACGTCTCCGCCGGGATTCTGGCGGTCGGCGTGGTGATGTGGCTGTTTGTTGATCCGCGACGCCCAATCTTTGAGGAAGATTCGCCGGCTCAACCGGCCCGCGCCGTTGCTTGATTAAGGGGGCGAATCAGTACCGCGAGCGGTAGCGAGCGTAGTTTCTTCAAGTGTTACCTGGCCGGATGTACGCCCGCTACCGCTCGCGGTACTGATTCGGACGACTTTGCGATCTGCGCCCGGACCAGGCCGGGCTGATTGTTCCTGACTATTTCCTCCTCAACTCGGCGAGTTTCTTCTTCTGCCCCTGAGTGAGGGTGACTCTGAGCTGTTCGTTGATCTGCTGATTGATTTCGCTGACTCTGGCCCTGCGGTCGGCTTCTGAAAGCGATTTGTCCTGCTTGAGGGCGTCCAGTTTTTTATCACGCTCTTCGTAGACCGGGGCGAGTTTCTTCTTCTGACTGTCTGACAGATTGAGTGAAGCAATCAGCGGCGGGATGCTGGTTTTCTCACTCTGAGCCGCGGGCTGACTGCCGGATTGAATCATCGGCTGACCGTAAGCCGCCGGCAGAATCAGTGCCGCCGGGATTACGATGGCTGCCAGAAATCTCTTCATGCTTTTTCTCCTTCTCAGGTAGTTTGGTGGCAGGACAAAATGACCGCTGTCGCTCCGAGTACCCCGTCGGGGGCGCGGCAACAACTCTGAACTTAACTCTCGTGTCCTGCTGATTGGCATACAATAACACAACCGTCCTCCACGTGGTGAATAACAAACCTGCCGCGATGAAAGTTGAAACTGACCGGGCCGCTCAGACGATGGAAAAACGACGGGGCCGATTATTGCAGGTGCTGGGCGTCGGCTTCGGCGTGGCAGTGATCATCGGCAACACCATCGGCGCGGGCATCCTGCGCACACCGGGCGAAGTGGCGGCGCATCTGCCGGACGGCCGGCTTTTTATCTCAGTCTGGATCGCCGGCGGTCTGTACGCGCTGCTCGGCGCGATTTCGATGGCCGAACTCGGCACGATGATTCCGCAGTCGGGCGGACAATATGTTTTCGCCCGCCGGGCGCTCGGCGATTACGCGGGCTTCATCGTCGGCTGGAGCGACTGGATTTCGACGTGCGGCACCGTGGCCGCAGTCGCCATCGTCGTCGGCGAATACACGAGCGTGCTGGTTCCGGCGCTGGCCGGACGAACCGCGGGCATCGCGCTCGCCGTGACGGTTGTCTTCGCCCTGCTGCAATGGCGCGGCATCAGCTGGGGCAGTGGCGTACAGAATCTGACGAGCCTGCTCAAGGCGCTGGCCTTCATTGCGCTGATCGCGGCGTGTTTTGCGCTGGGCGGGAATCATTCCAATATTGCTTCGCCGCAGCCGCCGATTCCGATTGAGCAATCCTTCTTCGTCTCAATCATCCTGTCGCTTCAGGCGGTGATCTATACCTACGACGGCTGGACGGGTGTAATCTACTTCTCCGAAGAGGTGCGCGAACCTGACCGCGACATTCCGCGGGCGATGCTCGGCGGCGTGGTTTCGGTCATCGTCATTTACCTGCTGGTCAATCTGGCCTTCCTCTACGTCCTCCCAATTCCAATGCTGGCGGGCGAACAACTGGCCGCGGGCGCGGCGGCGCGGGCGATCTTCGGCGAGCGCGGGGATACCGTCATCCGGGTGCTGATGATCGTCTCGATGATGAGCAGCATCAACGCCAATCACCTGATGGCGAGCCGCGTGCTTTTCGGCATGAGCCGCGACGGCCTTTTCTCCAGGCGCGCCGTGGGCGTCAACAAAGGTGGCACGCCGACGGCGGCGCTCCTGATCGGTACGCTGGTCGCAGTCATCTTCATACTGCTCGGAAAAACCTTCGATCAGGTTACCGCGGTGGTGGCCTTTTTCTTCGCCGCCAACTACGCGATCTCTTTCTGGTCAGTCTTCGTGCTGCGGCGGCAGGAACCGGATGCGCCGCGGCCTTACCGCGTGTGGGGTTACCCGTGGACGACCGCGCTCGCGCTGACGGCTTCGATTGCCTTCCTCGCAGGTGCCATTGCGAGTGATGTCGCGGGCGGGACTCTCGTCAGCATCTATGCGCTGATTCTGCTGGCGGCGAGTTACCCGGCTTTCCGGCTGATGAAGTGGGTAGTGTCTGTGGAACTCCCCCGGGCCTGACTTCGCCCCTCCCGGGCCTCCTTCGGCCTGCCGGCGGACAGCGAACTTTCCGATGTAAGCCGGACAAGCAGGCGCGGACGCGTTCGAATCGTGAAGGCAGAACCCGGTCAGCGTCTGGTGGGGCCTGAGCGGGACTTCATCCGCCTGATGCATTCTTTCAACTGCTCCCTCATCTGAGCCGCGTCAGCCGCGTGATAGCGGCGCCCGTGCCCCGGCAGCACCCACTCGAAATCATAATCCGGCAACCGCTCCATCGAGCGCGTCTGCTCACCCCAGTCGTACCAGCAGACTCGCGGCGAAGCGTAAAGCGAACGGTGATCGGGCGACCACCACAGATGATCGCCGGTGAAGAGGTAACGTCCCTTGTAAAGAAAGATCATGTGCCCCCGGGTATGGCCGGGCGTCGGGATGACCAGCAGGTCGTCCGCGAGTTGCACCACCTCACTACCGGTGATGAGTCGCTCCACGTGTTCAGTGGAACGGCTGATGTCATGGCGATGCAGGACGCGCTCCGCGTTGAAATGTGCCGCCCACCTTTCGTGATCCGCAACGTCGTCGCGGTGCGTCAGGAGGATCAGCTTTATCCCGCCCAGTTCTTCAATCCGTCTGGCGAGCGGGCGGGCGAAGCGCGGCGAATCCACCAGCACGTTGCCCCCGGCACGCCTGATGAAGTAGCCTGCCGCGCCGTAGGAAGATTCCGCCGCGAACCCGCAAAAGTAAACGTCGCCTTCGACCGGCTCTGGGAAAGCCGCGACGGCCTGCCGCACATCGTGTCGCCCTGCGTCGCCGATGGAAGAGGTCGGGCAAGTGATCAGGGCCTTGAGCGCGGCCAGTTGTGCCTCCGCCGTGGCCGGCTGCTGATGGACGGCGGATTGCTCGCCGATACGTTTGAATGTGTCGGGCGCGATCTGACGGCAGAGGTCGCAGTCAATACAACTGTGGTCAACGAAAAAATCGCCGGAGACATTCTCGGCTCTTCTTTGATTTTGTAATGCCATTGGGAAAAATGCTCCCACAAATCGCCGGCGGGATCAAAGCTCAGGGCAGGCGAGGGCCGGGCCGCTGATGATACCAGTCCTCTTGCAAAAACCGTTTCGGTCGTGGTGAGCGACCAGGGAAACGGTAGCGCAAACTGTCGAGTTTGCGTCGCTTCGATCACGCGTCCACCTGGCGACGCAACGCAAACTCGACAGGTTGCGCTACCGTTTCCGCGAATTCGGTTTCTTTTGGTGGCGCTCGGGGCTCAAACCCGGATTACTTTTGTAAGAGATCTGGTATTGCCGCACGTGTTCCAACCCCGGCGGAGAAGACGCCCAGCCATTTTTCCGGGTATGCACCCGGTCAATCGGCTGATGTGCCCGCGTGACGTTTCGTGGCATTCTGGGCGTGGCGTCGGGCAGTCTCGCCCCACGCCAACGAATGTTTACGGAGGAATGCAATGGAAACACAGGATACTCATGAGTCAAACGCGCTGCCGGCCTTTTCTGACGGGCTGGCGGGCGCGGTCGAACGCGCGGGCGGCGCCATCGTGGCGATCAATGCGCGCCAGAGGATTCCGTCAAGCGGCATCCTCTGGCGGGAGGGCGTCATCGCCGCCGCCGACCACACGATCAAGCGTGAAGAGGAGATCACCGTGCTGCTGCCGGACGGTCGCACGGTGCCGGCCACGCTCGCGGGCCGCGACCCCGGCACCGACCTGGCCGTGCTGAAGTTCGACAGCGCGGGCCTCGGCCCGGCGGAAATCGGCGACACGGCCTCGCTCAAAGTTGGCCATCTGGTGCTGGCCGTCGGGCGCGTCAGCGAACACGGGCCGAGCGCGAGTCTGGGTGTCGTCAGCGCCACCGGCGGCGCGTGGCGCACGTGGCGAGGAGGGATGCTGGATCAGTTCGTCAGGCTCGACCTGGCGATCTATGACGGGTTCTCGGGCGGGCCGCTCGTTGATTTGCAGGGGCGGGTCGTCGGCCTCAACACGTCGGGCCTCACGCGCGGCGGCGCGCTGACCATCCCCACCGCGACGGTCAACCGCGTGGTGGACGAAATACTCGCGCGCGGGCACGTGCGGCGCGCCTGGCTGGGCGTCGGGATGCAGCCCGTGCAACTGCCCGAAGCGTTGCGGCAGAGGCTCAACCTGACGAACGAGTACGGCGTGATCGTCCTCTCGGTCGAGCCGGACGGCCCGGCTGACAAGAGCGGGATGCTGGTCGGCGACGTGCTGGTGGCGCTCGGCGGCGCGCCCGTCAGTGACACTGACGAAGTGCAGGCGGCACTCGGCCCCGAGCGCGTCGGCCAGCCGCTCGACGCCGGCTTGATTCGCGGCGGCGCGCTCGTGCAACTGACCATCACCGTCGGCGAGCGGCCACAGGGAAGGAGGCGGCAATGACTATCACTGAATCAAACCCCACGGGAGCGCACCTGCAACTCCTCGCCGATTTCGCCGGGCTGGCCGAACGCCTGCGGCAGTCCACCGTGCAGGTTAAATCCGTGCGTGGAGGGGGGCGCGGCGGGTCGGGAGTCGTCTGGCGCGATGACGGGCTGATCATCACCAACGCGCACGTCGTCCGGAGCGAGCGCGCGCAGGTGCAACTGGCCGACGCGCGGGTCTTCGATGCGCGGGTGACGAGTCGCGACGAGGCGCACGATCTTGCCGCGCTGACGATTCAGGCTCAAAGCCTCCCGGCGGTCACGGTCGGCGATTCCGGGGCGTTGCGCGTCGGCGAACTGGCGCTGGCAGTCGGCAACCCGCTCGGCCACGTCGGCGCGCTGACGACCGGCATTATTCATGCGAAGAGTCAGCGTTGGGTCGCGGCCGACGTGCGGCTCGCGCCCGGCAATTCGGGCGGGCTGCTCGCGAACGCGCGTGGCGAGGTCGTCGGCATCAACAGCATGATCGCGCGCGGCCTGGCGCTCGCCGTCCCGAGCCGCGAGGTCGAGCGATTCCTCGCGCGCCGGAAGGGCGGTGAGCGCCCGCGCCTCGGCATCAACTTCCAGCCGGTCGTGGTTCCTGTCGCGGAGGGGCAGACGCTCGGCCTGCTGCTCCCTGGCGTGCAACAGGCGAGCGCCGCCGAGCGGGCCGGGCTGATGATCGGAGACATTCTGATCGGCGTGGGCGGCCAGCGCTTCCAGGCGCCGGACGATCTGGCCGTCGCACTCGACAGGGTTGATGAAGACGGGACACTCGGCCTGGAACTGCTGCGTGGCGGCAAACGGCTGGCGGTGACTGTCACGTTCGATACGAGCGCCAGCGCGGCGGAGGCGGCGTGAAGCGCGTGCTGGTGGTGGCGGCCTCTTCAGTCGTGCGCGCGGGGCTGGAGGCGCTCGTCAGGGCCAGCCCCGCGCTCGCGCTCGTGGGCAGCGCGGCGAATGCAGGCTTCGCGCGGCAGGTTGACGACCTGCGGCCCGACGCGGCGCCCGACGTGATACTGATCGAACTGGACAGCCGCAACGAAGTGGCGGTGAACGAACTGCTCACGCTTGCCTCCGGTGCCCGGCAGGCGCCGGCCATTGTTGCGCTTGTTGACGAGGCACAGGGCGCGTGGGCGGTCGAGGCGCTGCGGACGGGCGTGCGCGCGCTCCTCACGGGCGAGGCTTCGGCGGAAGAGATTCAGGCCGCCGTGGAAGCCGCGGCGGCAGGTCTGGTCGTGCTGGACAGCCGCGTGGCCGAAGCGCTGACAGGCACGGCGGCCTTCGTCCCGCGCGGCGCGCCTGACTTGCAGCCGGAAGCGCTGACGCCGCGCGAGATCGAGGTGCTGGTGATGATCGCCGAAGGCTTCGGCAATAAAACGATTGCGCAGCGCCTTGGCATCTCCGAACACACAGTCAAATTCCACGTCAGTTCGATCTTCGCCAAACTCGGCGTGACCTCGCGTACGGAGGCGGTCAAGATAGGCATTCGCCGGGGTCTGATCATGCTCTAAAATGATCGGCATGAAATCCCGGATTGATGATTATCAGTTCGATGAGCGACTCGCTTTTGCTTCTACGCCGCCTTCTTCGTGGTACGTTGACCCGCACATGCTCGAACGCGAGAAGGCCGGCGTCTTCGCGCACACGTGGCAACTGGTCGGCAGAACCGATCAGGTCGCCGCACCGGGCGATTACTTCACGACCACCATCGCCGACGAGCCCATCATCGTGGTGCGCGGCGCGGATGACAGGCTGCGGGCACTTTCAAACGTCTGCCGCCACCGCGCCGGGCCGGTCGCCGAAGGCGCGGGCAATCGCAAAGTCTTTCAGTGCGGCTATCACGGCTGGACTTACCGGCTGGACGGTAAACTGCATGGCACGCCGGAATTCGAAGGCGTCGAGTGTTTCGATAAAGAGCAGAACTGCCTGCCTGAATTCCAGGTCGAGACGTGGGGCGGGCTCGTGTTTGTGAATCTCGACAGGGGCTCGGCGCCGCTCGCTGAAACGCTCGAAGACCTGCCGCAGCGCGTCGCCCATCGTGACTTCGCGGCGATGAAGCCGGCGGCGCGCAAGGACTGCTACGCTGAGTGCAACTGGAAGGTCTACGTTGACAATTACCTCGAAGGCTATCACATCCCGCTTGTGCATCCGGCGCTCAACCGCGAGCTTGATTATCAGCAATACCGCACTGAAACGAAGCGTTATTACTCGATCCAGCATTCGCCGATCAGACAGGACAGGGCGGCCCGGCTGCGCGTCAACGAGGAGACCGGCAACAACGAGGCGCAGTTCATCTGGCTCTTCCCCAACCTCATGCTCAACGTCTACCCGGACAATTACTCGACCAACCTGATCATCCCGCTCGGGCCCGAACGCACGCTGACGGTCTTTGAGTGGTTCTTCCTCAATCCCGAAAAGGCGGAAGTGAAGAAGGAGATTCGCCGGGTGGTCCAGTTCAGCGACGAAATCCAGCACGAAGACATCCGCATCTGCGAGGCGGTCCAGCGCGGGCTCAGGTCGCGCACGTATTCAGCCGGGCGTTATTCGGTCAGGCGTGAAAACGGCGTGCATCATTTTCATGGGCTGCTCGTGGATTATCTCGCTGAAAAAAAGGAACAGCGTCAGCATTCAGGCGCAATCTGAATGCTGACGCTGTTCCGAACCCGGGTACAGTACCGCAGCGGGATCTTTCACCAGTGGCCATGCCGGGAGCCTCCGCTCGCCGCTACTGGACCGGCAATCCCGCCTCACTTCGTCTCTGCCAGCCTGATCGTCAGCGCGCGAACAGCATTCGGCGCATCCACCAGCCCGAAGACTTCGAGCGTATACGGTTTGTTGAGCAGCAGCTTGAAGAACTCGTCCGGCTTCAACTGCTGAACTCTGGAGCCCTCGCTGGCGATCAGGACGGTCTTCGCATCCACCTTCACCGCCACGCGCGTGCCATTGGCCTGAGTGAGGACGAAGCTGCTGTCAGCCGCTTTCACGTCGGCGGGGGCCACACTGCCCTTGAGCTGCACGCCGATGACGATGACCAGTTCGGCGGTGGCCGTGTTTCCGGCGAGCGAATCAACCAGCACGTCCACCTGGCTGCCGACGATCAGGCTTCTCGGCGTGAGCATCTCGTTGAGGATGTTGCGAATCTGCGTCGTCGCTTTCAGGTTGATCGTCACCAGTCTGGTCGGCGCGCCCGGTGTGTTGGCTGGCCCGAGGATGCGCGGGTCAGTGAAGAGACTGACGACGAATGAGGCCGGCAGCCCCGCCACATCAGCGATTGTGCCGGCGACGTGCGGGTGTGAAATGACGACGTCCGAAGCCAGCGATGGAGTGACCAGATCCCTGAAGTCAGGAATCTGCACGCTCACCCTGTTACCCACGGCCAGATCGTCAGATTTGATCGGCCCGCGGATGTCATCAACAAAGCGGGTCTTGTCATCCCACCTGATCGTCAGCTTGTCCGGCTTGACAAACGTCTGGATCGGGCCGGAAAAGGATTCCACTTTTACCTCGAAGGTTCTGGCGGTTCGGTCTATCGAACTGACGGCCCCGATCACGAATGCAGGTCTCGCGGGCGGCCTGATCCCGCCGATGTATACCGTGACGGCCTGGACGACGCCCTTGTCGTCGAGTTTGCCGACCACGTCAACTTTCTGGTCAGTGGCGAGCGCCGAAAAATCGGTCGGCTTGCCCTGCTCGCTGATGATCGCCGCCTTCGACGCATCAATCAGGATGGTCGAAGTATTGCTCCCCTCCGACCTGAGCAGCTTGAACTGTTTCGTCGCCTTATCAATGCCGGCGACTTTGCCGGAGATGGTTTGCAACGGCGGCATGATTGACGGGACGATGCGGCCGAGCAGCAGCACCGGGTCGAAGAGGTAGCTGCCGTCCGGTTGCTTCCTCACCGAAGCGCGCAGGTCGAAGCCCAGGCTCACGCCGACGGTCGAATCCTTTTCCAGCTTGAACGGCTCGGGCAGTTTCTGCTGGACGGTCTTCTTCGCGAGGGCGATCTTCACCGGCTGGCCTTTGAAGCTGGCGACGACTTCGCTGATCTCGGCGGTTTCGGCGACATAAACTCCGGCCCTGAGTTGCAGCACCCTGAGCAACTTCGCCGCGCTCTCGGGCGAGAGCAGGTCAATCGTCTGCGGCGTCGAGATCACCGAAACTTCGACGCCCTTGTCAGTCACCAGATTGAATGATTTGAGCGTGACTTTGAGACTGTCAATGTCCGGGAAGGGTGAGAAGTTGACGCTCGTGGCGCCATTCACCGAGACAGTTGAGGTCGTGAGGGCAACTGAGACGCTGGCCATCTCCGCGCTCACCACGTCGAGCGTGACCGAGTTGCTCGGCTGGTCATCTACTTTGACCGTCACCGGCAGGGTGCCGTGATCGGCGACGGCGTCGGGCAATTCAAAGTTGAGCTGATCGAGCCCGGCCAGGCCCCGCTGCGGCCCGGCGTAATGAACTTTCGCCTCGATGCCGCCGACGTAAACGTGGACGCGGCTGCTGACAAAACTGCTGCTGCCCGCTTCGCCGAGGCCCGTGCCGTAGAGCGCGAGGATCGTCTGCTCACCCTGATCGGTGTGGACGCTGAACGGCCCGCCGCGATAAGTGCGCCCGTCAATGATCGCACCCGCGCCGCTGCCCGACTGATCCTGTGTGAAGATCGAGAAGGCCGCGCTACGAACCCGGATCATCTCGCGCGATTTCGCGACGCCGTCGCGCTCGATCACGACTTCCGCATCGCCGGCTGCGGTGTCTTCGGGGATCAGGTAGTTGATCTGATTCGCCGAAACGAAAAAGAGCGGCGCGGCTTCGCCGTTCACCAGCACGCGCGTGCCGGCGAGTCTTGTCGGCAGAGGCAGACTCGTGGCGGCTTCCGTCGCGCCGGCCATCTCGACGCCGAAAGCGGCGGTGATTGCGCCGGGCGCGAGGCCGGGCGAATAATCCGCCGCGCTGACGGAAACCTGCTGCGCCTGAGCCGCCAGAGTGAGGGAACAGAGCCAGAGGAGAATCAAAGCCGGGAACCATCGCGGGTGCTTCATCGGGGCCATCCTTTCGATTGAGACGATGCCACTCAAGTTCGCGTGAGGCGATACTGCTGTCTGGGAAGTGTTGCCGGTAACGACGGCAGCAATTTTACGACCGACCGGCGATTGCAACAAGCGCGAAAAGAAAAACACCGGTGCAACGCAGGCCTGACTGGCGCGTTCACTGAAGGGCGAATTGACCCTGGACTGCCACCCCGAGTCTGTGGAAAGGCGCCGGGCGATGTTATAATTCGCGTCGCTGACACGTCAGGTTCGCAATTCAAAGGTAGCCCCATGACGACACTTCCCCTGCCACAAGTCAGACAACCACTCTGTGCCCGAAGCGATGGAAATCGGTCGGCGTTCGATCCGAGAGACGCCGGGGTGTGGCTCCTGCGCCAGTTGAGGGAGGAAGACGTGCGATGAAGCCTGAACGCTGGCAGGAGGTCCAGAAGCTCTACCTCGCCGCCCTTGAATACGAGACGAGCACGCGCGCCGCGTTTCTGGAGCGCGCCTGCGCGGGCGACGCGGCGCTGCTCGACGAAGTCGAGACACTGCTCAGGTGTGGGACGCAGGCGGAGGGCTTCATCACAGTGCCCGCACTCGAAATGGCGGCCCGGCTCGTCGGCGCCGAAGCCGACTCTTCACTGGTCGGGCGCCGGCTCGGGCGCTACCGGATCCTCTCGCGGCTCGGCTCGGGCGGCATGGGTTCGGTCTACCTCGCCTCACGCGCCGACGACCAGTTCCAGAAGCGCGTCGCGATCAAGCTCCTCAAACGCGGCCTGGACACCGCTGAGATCGTCCGCCGCTTCCGCTACGAGCGTCAGATCCTCGCCTCGCTCAACCACCCGAACATCGCGCGACTGCTCGACGGCGACACGACCGAAGACGGGCTGCCTTACTTCGTCATGGAGTACATCGAGGGGCAGCCGATTGACGCCTATTGCGACTCGCACCGCCTGACCATTAGCGAGCGGCTCAGGCTCTTCCTGACGGTCTGCGGGGCGGTGCATTACGCGCACCAGAATCTGGTCGTGCATCGCGACCTCAAGCCCGGCAACATTCTCGTCCCCGAAGACGGATCGCCGAAGCTGCTCGATTTCGGCATCGCCAAGCTGCTCAGCCCCGACCTCTTCCCCGAAACTGTCGCGCCGACGGCGACGTGGGAGCGCCCGATGACGCCGGCTTACGCGAGCCCCGAACAGGTGCGGGGTCAGGCGATCACGACCGCGAGCGACGTCTACTCGCTGGGCGTGGTGTTGTACGAACTGCTGACCGGGCACCGGCCATACCGGATCACCAGCTCGGCGCCGAGCGAGATCGCGCGCGTCGTGTGCGAGGCGGAGCCGGAGCGACCGAGTACGGCGATCAGTCGCGTGGAGACTTTGCCGGGAAGCGCGGGCGAACCGACGGCGATCACGCCGGAGTCGGTCAGCCTGACGCGCGAAGGCGAGCCGGAGCGGTTGCGCCGGCGATTGAAAGGCGATCTGGACAACATCGTGCTGATGGCGATGCGCAAGGAGCCACAGCGCCGCTACGCCTCGGTCGAGCAGTTCGCCGAAGACATCCGGCGGCATCTGGAAGGGCTGCCGGTCATCGCGCGCAAGGACACGTTCGGTTACCGCGCCGGGAAATTCGTCCGCCGTAACAGGGCGGGAGTCGCGGCGGCGGCGGTCATCGCGGCGCTCATCATCGGCTTCATTGTGACGACCCTGATGCAGACGCGGCGCGTGGCCCGCGAACGCGACCGTGCCGAGCGCGTCCTGGCCTTCCTGGTAGATACCTTCAAAGTCTCCGACCCGACCGAAGCGAAGGGCAACACGATTACCGCGCGCGAGATTCTGGACCAGGGCGCCGAGAAGATCAGACAGGAGCTGAAAGACCAGCCCGAAGCGCAGGCGACGCTGATGAACACGATGGGTAACGCCTACCGCAGTCTGGGGCTCTATGACCGTGCCACCCCGCTGCTCGAAGAGGCGCTCAAAACGCGGCGGCAATTATTCGGCAACGAACACGCCGACGTGGCCTCGACCCTGCACGACTTGGGGATGCTGCGGTTCGACAAAGGCGATTACGCGGGCGCCGAGGCCCTGCACCGCGAGGCGCTCGCGATCAGGCGCAGACGGCTGGGAGAGGAACACCTGGCTGTGGCCGAGAGCCTGAACGCCCTGGGAGGCGATCTGAGGGCGAGAAGCGATCTGGCGGCGGCTGAGCCGCTCTACCGCGAGGCGCTCTCGATGCGGCGTAAACTGGTCGGACAGGATGACGCCACCGTCGCGCAGTACATCAACGACCTCGCTCTCCTGCTCACCGAGAAGGGGGATTTCGCGGCGGCCGAGCCGTTGCAGCGCGAGGCGCTCGGGCTGCAGCGCAGGCTGCTCGGCGACGCGCATTCAGAGGTGGCGACGAGCCTCAACAACCTCGCGCTGCTGCTCCAGCGCAAGGGCGATGATGCCGCCGCCGTGCCTTACTACCGCGAGTCGCTGGAGATTCGCCGCAGGCTTTACGGCGAAGAGCATCCGAACGTCGCTTTCGCCATGGCGAACCTCGCCTCGGCGATCTACCTGACCGGCGACCCTGCAGGGGCCGAGCCGTTGTTCCGCCGCGCGCTCGAACTGCGCTGCAAACTGCTCCCGCCGGGGCACCTCTACATTGGCCACTCGCTGATGGGGCTGGGCAAGGTGCTGACCGACAAAGGCGACCCGCAGGGCGCGGAACCGCTCCTGCGTGAAGGCGTGGAGATCTTCCGCCAGAAGCTCCCCCCCGGCGAATGGCGCACCGCCGACGCCGAGAGTTCCCTGGCCGGCTGCCTGACGGCACTCGGCCGTTACAGTGAAGCCGAACCACTGCTGGTGGGAAACTATCCGATCCTCAAGGCCAAAACCGGTGAGCGGAGCAAACAGACCGTACGGGCGCTGAATCGGATCATCGCCCTCTACGAAGCCTGGGGCCGGCCGGAGAAAGCCGCCGAGTATCGTGCCCTGCTCGCGCGATAAGAAGTGATCTGATTACAGCAGTTTTCAATTGCGTGGACAGTGGAGCGCGGAGCGTTTGGAGTGCGGTCGCCCGGTGCCGCTTTGGTCTGACTCTATAGCCGCGCTGACAGTAAAGCTGCGAAAGCGGCACCGGGCGACCGCACTCCAAACGCTCCGCGCTCCGGTTGTCCTGAACATCCATTTGAGAAGCGCTGTAATGCCTGAATGCGACCAGTCACGGCTTCCGTTTCGGCGCCCTGCGTCTGACACCGGCGGCAGCTCCCCGCAGCTCAAACAACACGTCGAGCGGCGATTTGCCCGGCGCCCTGATGACCTCGCTCATGCGTTTGCCCTCGGGTGGTGCTGAAAATGTAATGCCTGAGTTGTGGAAGTCTCCTTCACCGCCGCAGACGCAGAGAACACAGAGGAAGCGCAGAGAGCCTGCTGGCAGGCCGGCTTCTCTCTCTCCCTCTCGGCGAGGGCTCAGCGTTCTGCGGCGTCTGCGGCGGTGAACTCAGCCTTACTTTTTCAGCGCCACCCCCGTCTGATTGGCCTCAGCCGCCAATCCTGCAGGTCGTCGCCTGAACTGACGACACGGAAGATTCTGACATCGGGGTTGGCTTTGATTGCTTCGATGAAGCGCGGCATGGCCGGGTTCCTGCGGTTGACGGTTCGTACCACAGCGGTTTTCAGATGGATGTACAGGGAGCTGGCAGCTCCCTGCTGACTCCGGGACAAGGGTCATCTCCAGTAATTGCTGGCGGCAGGGAGCTGGCAGCTCCCTGTACATTGCCACCGGCAGCCTGCTCACTCAATCGAAATGCGCTGTAATGATGAATCGGACGATCCGGTTCCGAAGCGTATCGCCCGAAACCGGCGGACTATTTTCAAGCCATACCCGATCAGATGTGCGCTCTGATGAACTCCAGAGTCCGTTTGATAATCTCGCGCGACCTGTCGTTGTCGTCCTCGATGTCGAAGCCGTGATGGCCTCCGGCGTGGTTGGCGAGGTCAATCGTCAGATTGCTGGCCAGCGCCGTCCGGGCGAAGCGGTCAAGCCCCGCGTTCAGGCCGGCATCGTCAGGGCCTGCTCTGGCGATGAAGATCGGCGGCGCGCCTTTACTGTTCCGGCTGAGGTGGTAAAGCGGAGAGTATTCTTCCAGGGTTTTGTCCGTGACGGACGCGGGCGCCTCTTTGCGCTCGTCCCGCAGGTCCGGAACGGAATAGCAGGCCACGAGGCTGCGAATATATGAGGGGGTGTCGCGCAGCGGCTGGCTTTGGACGAAAACCCGAAGAACTGAAACTCCCGCGCTTGATACTCTGAATCAGATAGGCCGGGAGATAGTCTTGCCAACCCGCAGGGCTGAAAAAAGACATCGCATGACTAATCCAACCGGTTAAATCGTCGTCTTCAGTCAGTCCCCGCCATGTTTTGCCCACCAGCGCATTGTGTAATCCCTGACATTCCTCACATATTTTTATATGGTCAGTAGTGCTGATGATGTCGTCATCACCGGGATAAGGCACTTCAGAAAATGCCGCCTTGATTTTATCGATCAAGAGCTGGTACGTGTTTTCCTCTTGCATCGCAATATTATTGGCGTCTCTGGCAGAGGCTCGACTCTCATCTCACCCGCGCGCCGGGATTGTTCCTTTCAGCCCCGCGACGATACGCCAACGTGCCGCAGCAAATTTTCAAAGCGCGCGTCCGACCGCAGCCGATCCAGCATCGGCTCGACACCCAGGTAGACCAGAAAGCCCGAGCGCTCCTCGCAGGCTTTCTCAAACCACCTGAACGCCTGATCCATTTCGCCCATGCCGAGCGCGACCAGCGCGAAGTAATAGGAGGGCACGTAACGCTGCTTCGCGATCTGTTCGAGTTCCTCGATGACCCGCTCGGCGGCGGCGCGGTTGCCGGCGAGCCCGTAGACGTGGCCGAGGTGGGCTTTGAAATCCGGCACGTCTTCGGCCAGCGCGACGGCCTTTTCGAGCGCGTCAATCGCGGCGTCAGTCGCACCCTGCTGGCCGTAGCTCATGCCCAAAAACTTCCACGCGAAGGCGAAATTCGGGTCCATCTCCAGCACCTTCAGGCCCTGCTCGCTCGCCTCGTCGAACCGGCGCGCGAAGTAATACGCCCAGCCGCAACTGAGCGCGGCGAAGTGTGACAGCGGGTCGAGCCCCGACGCCTGCCGGCAGGAGCGGATCGAGGCCTCGTGCTGCCCGGTCGCCTTAAGATAAAACCCGTACCCGTCGTGCGCATTCGCGTAATTCGGATTCAGCTCAATCGCGCGCTTGAATTGTCGCTCGGCTTCGGCAAAGTCCCAGTCGAACAACAGCGCCGCGAATCCGAGCGAGCAGTGGGCTTCGGCCAGCTGTTCGTCCAGCTCCAGCGCCTTCGACGCCGCCGCCTTCGCCTTCGGGTAAGCCTCGCGCGGGCGCCAGCCCCCGGTTGACGAGGCGAGGAAGGCGTAAGCGTCGGCGAGCCCGGCGTATGCCAGCGCGTAATTCGGGTCGAGGTCAATCGCCTGCTGAAAATGCTCGATGCCTTTTTTGATCCACTCCTCGGTGCGCTTGGTCGAGGTGAAGTATCGCCCCTTCAGGTAGAGGTGATAGGCCTCGGTGTTTTCAGTGTAGCGTTTGACCAGTTTCTTCTTCTCTTCGCCGGATAATTTGAATCGCAGCTTCTCGCTGATCTCCTGCGCGATCTCTTCCTGCAATTCAAAAATGTCGGTCAGCTTCCGGCGGTACTGCTCGCCCCAGAGCTGTGAATGCTGCACGACATCATTCAGTTCGGCGCGGATGACCAGGGTCTCGCCGACCTGAAGCATTCTGCCGCTCAGCACCGCGCGCACGCCGAGTTCATGGCCCGCCTGCTGCGGATCAACGGCGCGGCCTTTGTAAAGAAAGACCGTGCCGCGCGGGATGACGCGGAGCTTGGGCAGTTGCGAGAGGCTGTTGATGATGCTTTCGGTGATGCCTTCGGCGAGGTATTCGAGGTTCGGATCATTGCTCGCGTTCGCGAGCGGCAGCACGGCCAGCGAATCAATCGCCTTGCGCGAGCGAGTGCGGCGCGCGGACGGGGATGAACGAATTGATCTGGCGGATAACTCTTCCGTGATCTCGGGCAGCGTCTGCCCGGCATTCCAGATCGCGGTCGCTTCCGATTCAAACTCCAGCCGCTGCCGGAATCGCTTGAGGTCACTGAGCAGTTCGCTCGCGGTCTGATAGCGTTCGTCCGAGTTCCGGCTGAGCGCCCTGAAAATACTGCGTTCCAGAGCGGGCGGCACCGACGCATTGCTCTGCGAGAGCGGCGCGGGGTCTGATTGCAGGATCGCCACCAGCACGTCGCTCGTCGTCGGCCCGGTGAATGGCTGGCGGCCCGCGATCATTTCATACAGCACGATGCCAAGGCTGAAGATGTCGGTGCGGTGATCAACCTTCAGGCCGCGCGCCTGCTCGGGCGACATATAACTCGCCGTCCCCATCACCGTGCCCGGATTCGTTTCGGCTTTGAAGATGGTCGGGGCTTCGGGGTCGAAGGCGGGCGGGTTGAATCGTTCGGTCACTTTGGCGAGGCCGAAATCCAGCACTTTCACGTAACTGTCGTGCCGCAGCATGACGTTTTCCGGTTTGATGTCGCGATGCACGATGCCCGCGGAGTGGGCGGCATTGAGCGCGCTCGCGATCTGCGAGGCCACATCGAGCGCGTCAGGCACGCTCATCCGACCGGTCGCCAGACGCTGGCGCAATGTCTGACCTTCGATGTATTCAGCCGCGATGAAATGGACGCCGTCGGCGCGACCGACTTCGTAAATGGTGAGGATGTTCGGGTGGTTGAGGGCGGAGGCGGCGCGCGCTTCCTGCTCGAAGCGGCGGACCAGTTCGGCGTCCGCGGTGAAACGCGCGGGGAGCAGCTTGAGCGCTACTTTGCGGCCCAGCCGCTCGTCTTCGGCGAGGTAAACTTCACCCATGCCGCCGGCGCCGAGCTGGCCGAGAATGCGATAGTGGGAAATCTTCTGCGGAAGCATGGCGCGGCATTATACTGCCTCGCCGCTCGTCCGGGAATCATTCTCACCGGAGCCTGAGTATTAGCAGGAAATATCTCTGCAATTGATCCGCTTCACTTGCCCATCAGTCGGCGGATTCTCTCTACAAACGCTTCCTCGTCCGCAAATCCCGACCAGCGGTCGAGGATTCTGCCCTGCGCGTCAACGAACGCGCCCGCCGGGATGAGATGAATCCCGAAGAACGACTGCAGCGGAGTATGCTCCTCGCCCGGCGTGGGTTCGGTCAGAAACACGAACCGATATCGGGGATGATCTTTGACGAATTGCAGCGACGCCCTCCGCTCCTCCTGCACCGCGACCGCCAGCACCTGCAGTTTCCCCGGGTGATCATCCGGCAGCTTTTGCAGCGTCGCCATCTCTTTCACGCACGGCCCGCACCACGAGGCCCGGAACGAGAATAGATCGGCGGTCTCATTGCAGGCCATAAAGGCGTCGCCGGCACGGGAGAATGTTCATGCCGGCGCGACTTTTTTTTGCTTTCTCTGCCGGGCCGGTGTCGGGTGAGAAATCCGGCAATTGATTGGAGGGAGCAACGGGCTGTGCTAGCTTATTTTCCCACCGCCTGATTTTCGTGCCGGCCGTTCATAACACCGGAGGGTCTTATGGCTGTTCCCTCAAGCCGGGAAATCACCCGACTGCTCGTCGCCTGGAACCGGGGCGACGCGGCGGCGCTCGAACAACTCACGCCTTTAGTCCATGCGGAACTGCACCGTCTGGCCAAACGCTACATGGCGGGTGAGCGGCAGGGACACATCCTGCAAACCACGGCGCTCGTTAACGAGGCCTTTCTCCGGCTGATTGACTGGCAGAACGTCGAGTGGCAGAGCCGCGCCCATTTCTTCGGGCTGGCGGCGCAGATCATGCGGCGCATCCTGGTGGACTTCGCCCGCGCACGGCAGCGCGACAAGCGCGGCGGCGACCAGGCCCTGCAGGTTTCGCTCTCGGAAGCGGCCAACGTCGCCGAGGAGCAGTGCGCGGATCTGGTGGCGCTCGATGACGCGTTGCAGACGCTTGAGAAGCTGGACCGGCGGCAGGCCCTTGTCGTGGAGCTGCGCTTCTTCGCCGGCCTGAGTCTGGAGGAGACGGCCGAAGTACTCAGGATTTCTGTCAGCACCGTGCGGCGCGACTGGAGTCAGGCCGAAGCGTGGCTGTTCCGTGAACTGAACCGGAAGGAGAGCCGCCATGACGGCTGAACAATACCGGCGCATCGGCGAACTCTACCACGCCGCGCTGGAACTCGCGCCGGAAGCCCGCCCGGACTTCCTGGCCGGGGCTTGCGGCAGTGATGATGAGTTGCGCCGCGAGGTCGAATCCCTGCTGCGGTCGCACGAGCAGGCGGGCGGCTTCATCTCCGGGAGGGTGGCCGGGGTGGCGGCCCAGATGGCCGCCAGGCAGCAGGCCGCACCGCCCGTGGGCCGCAGCCTCGGCCATTATCAGGCGCTCTCGCTGATCGGCGCGGGCGGGATGGGTGAAGTTTACTTGGCTGAGGACACGCGGCTGGGCCGCAAAGTCGCGCTCAAGCTCCTGCCCGCCGCCTTCACGCAGGATCAGGAGCGCGTCCGCCGGTTCAGGCAGGAGGCGCGCGCGGCATCAAGTCTCAATCACCCCAACATCCTCACCATTCACGAGATCGGCGAAGCTCCGATGGCGGAGGGCGGCGCGCATTACATCGTCAGCGAGTTTGTCGAAGGCGAGACGCTGCGGGCGCTGATCGAGCGTCGCGGGCTGGGCGTCAAACAGGCAATAGCCATCGCCGGGCAGGTGGCCGGCGCGCTCGGCGTGGCGCACGAGGCCGGGATTATTCATCGCGACATCAAGCCGGAGAACGTCATGGTGCGGCCCGACGGGCTGGTCAAGGTGCTGGACTTCGGCCTCGCGAAGCTGACCGAAGCGCCGGCGCGCTCGATGGATTCGGCGACCACGGCCGCGGCCACGCTCAGCACGGCGCCGGGAGTGGTGATGGGGACGGCGAGTTATATGTCGCCGGAGCAGGCGCGCGGCCTGAAGGTTGATCACCGCACCGACATCTTCTCGCTCGGCGTCGTACTCTATGAAATGATCGCGGGGCGCAGGCCGTTTGAAGGCGCGACGATGAGCGATGTGATCGCGGCATTATTGACCGCCGAGCCGGCGCCGCCTGGGCAGTATTGCGCCGAAGCTCCGGCGGAGCTGGAACGGATCGTCGGCAGGTGTCTGGCGAAGGATCGTGAAGCACGGCATCAATCGGCGGAGGAGTTGATCGCCGATTTGAAGACGCTCCCGCCGGGCAGTCAGCCCGAAGCGGCGACGACGCGCGCGGCTGAAGGAGCCGGGGCGAGGTTCGCAGCGTGGCGCCGGCCTGTGGTTGCAGCGCTTGCGGCGGTACTGGCGGTCTCGCTCGTCTGGTTTCTCGTCTGGCGGCGCGCGCCCGCAGTCCGGTCTGATCAGATCAGGTCGCTGGCGGTGTTGCCGCTGGAAAATCTCTCAGCCGACCCGGCGCAGGAATACTTCGCCGACGGGATGACCGAGGCGCTGATTGCCGGCCTGGCGAAAGTCGGGGGGTTGCGGGTGAGTTCGCGGACTTCGGTGATGCAATATCAGCGGGCGCGCAAGCCGCTCGCTGAGATCGCGCGCGAACTCGACGTGGACGCGGTAGTCGAGGGTTCAGTCCAGCGCTCCGGGGAGCGGGTGAAAATCACCGCGCGGTTGATCCACGCGCCGACCGAGCGGCCTCTCTGGGCCGAGACTTACGAGCGCAACCTGCGCGACGCCCTGGCGCTCCAGAGCGAGATCGCGCGGGCCGTGATCCAGCAGATCCAGATCAAGCTGACACAGCAGGAGCAAACTCGGCTGGCGAGCGCCCGCCCGGTCAACCCGGCCGCATATGATGAATACCTGCGCGGGCGGTTTTACGCCTACCGCCAGAACAAGGCTGACAACGAGACTGCCATCAGGACGCTCGAACGCGCCGTGGCCCTGGATCCGACCTTCGCCGCGGCCCATGCGGAACTGGCGCAGGCCTGCGTGTGGAGGTTCTTCTTATTCACGCCGGGTGAAAAGGAGTGGGAGGAGAAGGCCTTTGTGGCGGTGGAGAAAGCGCTCTCCCTGGACCCGGACTCAGCCGCCGCCCATCTGGCCCGCGGCCGTCTGCTCTGGACGCCCGTCAATCATTTTCCCCACGAGCAGGCGATTGAGGAATACCGCCGCGCCCTGGCTCTGAATCCGAGTCTGGACGAGGCCCAGAATCAACTCGCGCTGGTCTACAATCACATCGGGGCTTTCGACCTCGCGCTTCAGGAGTTGCAAAAGGCGGCGGCGGTCAACCCGACCAACAGGCTCGCGCAATTCCGGATCGGAGAAACATTCCTGTTTCAGGGGAAATATGAGCAGGCGCTGGCTGCCCTGCGCAGGAGCCCCGGTGAAGTCAATCCGCCGATGGTCGGGTCAACCCTGGCCATGGCTTTACTGCATCTCGGCAGAAGAGACGAGGCGGCGGCCGTAGTCGAGGAGTTCCTGAAAGATTATCCGGGTGATACGGACACGGGGCTCTTTACAGGCATCCAGGCCCTGCTCGCGGCGCTGGCCGGTGAGGGACAGAAGGCGGAGGCCAGGATCAGGAGTGCGATGGAAAAGGGGAAGGGCTTCGGCCATTTTCACCATACCGCTTATAACATCGCCTGCGCTTATGCGGTGATGAAGAAACCCGAGCCGGCCGTCAGGTGGCTCCAGGCGGCGGCAGACGGCGGCTTCCCCTGTTACCCGTTGTTTGAGAGTGAGCCGTATCTGGATCACCTCAGGAAAGACCCGCGCTTTATCGCGCTGCTGGCGAAGCTGAAGGAGCAATGGGGACACTACCGGACCAGTTTATGACCCGGCGGCACCCCGGTGCCGCGCGCCAGTCTGGTGGTGGCTTTTCACCAGACTGGCGCGCGGCGCAAACGACCTCCGCCGTTTACTGCGAGCCGTCCTGCTTTGCCCGCTCGATCACCTTCTGCGCCACCGCGCGCCCGACCTCCAGCCCCGCCTCGATGTCGCTGCGGAAGTGAATCCCGGCCCAGAGCCGCGACAATCCGGCCTCCTGCGCCTGCGCCGCGAAGTAGTCGGCGTCGCGCGGGAAGAGGTAGCCGAGTACCGCCGCGTAAGGCCCGTCGAACATCGCGTGCGCCGACGGGTAGGTTGGATGATTCGGGTTCGGGAAGAGCGTCACTATGCCCGGGTCGAGCATGTTGGGCCGGGCCGCCCAGTAGGTGTACTTCCCGTCCCAGCACGCGATAATGCCGTCGTAGGCCGCCACGCTCATCAGCGCGTAAGCGCGGGCCGCGCGCGGCGGATTACGGTCGAGCTGGTACTCGAAGAGTTTCGTCGTCAGGATGTCATTCCATAATATCGAGGTGTTGCCCTGCCAGAAGTAGGCCGCGCGCGTCGTGTTGAAATTCGCGCCGCTCGCCGGGATCGGGCGCGGGAAGTTTTTGACCTCGGCCAGCTCCTGCGCCTTCTGCGGTGAATCGAAGGCCGGCGGCGGCGGCGGGCGAAACTCGCTGCCCGAAGAGATCACCCAGGTGCGCCAGGTTCCCGCGAGCGGCGTGGCCGGATTGGTCCCGCGCCAGAAGCCCGGCCCGGTCGGGATCGTGCCGGTAAAGACGGCGTCGGAGCCGTCAGTCCGCCCGCGCGCGATCACGAGTTCCGCCACCCGGCGCCCGAGTTCCAGCCCGGCCGTGACGTCGCTCTGGTAATGCACGCCCGCGTTGAGCCGCGACTCGCCGCACTCCTGCGCCTGGCTGGCGTAGGTCGTCGCATCATCGGGGAAGAGGTAGCCGAGTACCGCCGCCGCCGCGCCCGCCGCCGCCGCGTGTTCGCTCGGATAAGACGGGCTCGAGGGGACGGGAATGACGGGCGCGACCTGCGTGTTGACCTCGCTCGGGCGCGGGCGGTTGTAAACGTACTTCGCGTCCCAGGCGGCGACGGTCGCGTCGTAGATCGCCACGTTCAGCAGCGCGAGGATGCGCGCGCTGCGCGGCCCGGTGATGTTGTTTCTGACCAGTTGATTGATGGCCAGTTCATTCCAGCGGTAGCCCGGGGGGCCTGAGTCCCAGAAGCTGATGGCGTCGAGCGCGGCGGCGTCGCGCCGGTTGGTGCGGGTGATCAGATTTCTGATCTCGAATTCCTGTGCCAGCCCGTCGGGCGGCCGCGTGGGCCGGAACTGCGAGCCGGAGGAGAGTACCCAGGTTTTCCACCTCCCGGCCTGTGGCTCGACCTGCGGCGGACCCGAGCGGCGGCAGAAGAGGCACCTCCCCTGCGCGCTGAAGGTCAGATCGCGCGACGGGGCTGGCATGAGGTTGAGTGAAATCAGAGTGGCAACGAGAAAGACCCGGAGCCGGAGATTGCGCTGACAGGCGAAGATAATGGGTTTCATCGGATTCTCCTCAAAGAATGCGGAGCGGAGCGATCCGCTCGCCCCGGCCTGGTGATCGGGGGAGTTCGGATTCAGGGCAATCGCCTGACTGCCCTCACCGATGAAGGCGCCGTCAGCGGCGCAAAGTGTTCATGCGGGCGAAACTATTTTCTTCCGGTCAATTTTCTCCGGCTCCTGAGGCCGGGCTGCTTTCTTGTCAACTGGCGGGTTGTATCAGGCGGCGCTGGGGATAGTGCCTGCGCGGCGGGAAGTGTTTCCGGGCGGGGCTTGCCGTGGCTTTACGGAGTTACGGAGAGGAGGGCCACGGACGGGTGCGGATGCAGGCTGCTAAAGTCTGCATCCGCACCCGTCCGTGGCCCTGTTTTTACTGCCCTGACGGATCTTAGCCGTCGGCGCAGAAACCACCCCGCGCCTTAGAAGCTGAGCTTCATGGCGAGCTGAATCTGGCGCGCCGTCGCGCCGAAGAGCAGGCTCGAAATGACGCCCGCGCTGCCGGTGCCGATGGTGTTGCCCGGGTTGGCGAATTGGGCGTGGTTGAAGGCGTTGAAGAACTCCACCTTGAACTGATGCTCAAAGCGGTCGCGGAAGCGCGTCACCTTGACGAGTGACAGGTCAAAGTTCACCTGCTTTGGTCCGCGCAGGATGTTGCGCCCCGAGTTGCCGTAGGTGCCCGTGTTGTCCGTCGTCGGCACGAACGCGCTCAGGTCGAACCACCGGTCAATTGTCGGGTGATCAAGGACACCTGACGCGATGCGGTTCGGGCGGTTGCCCGTGCCGGTTGACTGTACGCCCACCGCCTGGTTGACCGAGAACGGCAGCCCGGTGCGGGCGAGGAAAATCCCGCTCAGTTGCCACCCGCCAAGCAGTTTGTCGGCAATGACGCTGTCGCCGACACTCAGCCACTTGCCTTTGCCTATGGGCAGGTCATAGGTCCAGCTCGAAGTGAACGTGTGCTTGATGTCGAAGTCCGAAACGGCGCGGTCGCGGTTGAAGTCGTAGGCGTTCTGCACCGTGCCTTCGGTGTCGGAGACGACGTCAATCGTCTTGCCGAAGGTGTAGGAGTTGACGAACATCAGACCGTGGGTGAGGCGGTTGGAAAACTTCACGAGCAGCGCGTTGTGGTTCGAGTAGCCGCGGCTTTGCACCTGCGAGAGCGCGCGCAGCCCCGGGGCCAGTTTGATGAACGGGCGATTAACGTTCGAGTCCGACACGCCGACGACGGGCGGAGCCTGGTTGATGTCCATCTTGGCCACGAGGTGCGTCCCCTTCGAGCCGACGTAGGACAGTTCGAGCGCGTAGTTCCGGCCGAGTTGTTGCGAGAGGTTCAGGTTCCACTGCTGCGCGTAGCCGTCCCGGAAGTTCGGCTCGAAGATCGAGCGCGTCGTGCCGGTCGGCGCCGCATTCGGGTCGGGCACGGGCGGCGCGGGAATGCCGTTGCTCAGCTTCAGTGTCGGCAATAACGTCGTCGTCTGCGAGTTCGACAACAGGAACGGCGGGTTGCTGGGCTTCTGCGACGAAGTGCCCGTGAGCGGGTTGTTCCAGAAGATGCCATAGCCGCCGCGCACGACCGTCCTGCCGCTGCCGAATACATCGTAGGCGAAGCCGAAGCGCGGCGCGAAGTCCTTCTTCGGCGTCGTCTGCAAACCGCGCCCGACCTTGATGCCGTTGATCACGGCGCTTTCGGATGCGACGACGAATTTGCCCGTACTCGTGTCGAAGTTCGACTGCCGATCATACTGTTCGACGTAGGGCACGAAAAGGTCGTAGCGCAGGCCGAGGTTGAGCGTCAGCCTGCTGCTCGCGCGCCAGTCGTCCTGAACGTAAGCCCCGTATTCCGGGCGGCGTTCGCCGACCGTGCCCTGCATCAGGCCGCGCGTGATTGATGAGGCGTAACCGAGCATGAAGCTGGCGAATCCGAAGCCCGTGTTCGGGTTGGTCGTGCAGCCCGAAGCGATGCCCGCGCAGTTCGAGGTCAGGTTCTGGTTGAAGGTGAAGTTGCCGACGATGTTATCCACGTTAAAGACGTTGCGCCGCCGCCTGGTCAGGCTCGCGCCCATCTTGATCGTATGCTGCCCGCGCGTGTGGGTCACGTTGTCGAAGAACTGATACGTGTCGAGGAAGGTCAGCAGCGGCTGGTTCGAGTTCGCGCCGAGGTTGCGAATGTCACCTTGCGCGAAGTTGATCTGCGACATCGCCGTCGCCGTGTCCGTGATGTTGACGCCCGGAATGCCGACCGCAGCCGCGAGATTCGTCCCGGCGTCAATCGAAGTCACCTTGAAGGCGATCCGGCTGAAACCGGCGCGGGCTTCATTCAACCACCGCGGGCTGAACGTGTGCGTATCGTTGAGCGCCAGGCTCTGCGCGCGAATCAGGCCCGTGCCCGCGCCGAAGGTCGTTCCGGAGTCGCCGTGCGGCAAAGTCGCCGGCAGGAACCGGTGTGTGCGCTCGAAGCTGTACCGGCCGAAGAAGTGATTGCTCTGCGAAAAATAGTTGTCAATCTTCCCGTCGAACTGATCGTCCTCGCGCTGCAGGACTGGGTTGTAGAGAAAGTTGTTGATGATCTGCCCGTTCGACGCCTTCGTCCCGGCGACGTTCGGCTGCGGGTAGAGCTGGTCAACGACCTTCCTGGCCGCCGGGTCAATCAGGTTCGCGGGGATGACGTTTCCGGTGAACGCGGTCTTGCTGATCGGGTCGTAGATCGTGCGCGTCAGTTCCGAGAAGTCGCCCGCCCGCATCTTCACCGTCGGCACGGTCGAAAGGTAGGTCTTGCCGTCGCGAATGCGGCCGCCCTGGTAGTCGCCGAAGTAGAACATCTTGTCGCGGCGAATGTGCCCGCCCGCCGTGCCGCCGAACTGATTCTGCTTGTAAGGCGGTTTCACGCGGTTGTTTTTGTTATTGAAAAAGTCGTTGGCGTCGAGCGCGTCGTTGCGCAGGAATTCAAAGGCGCTCGCGTGAAAGGCGTTCTGGCCCGACTTGATCTGGATGTTGACCACACCGCCTGAGGAACGCCCGAACTCGGCCGAGTAGGTGCTGGTCTGGACCTTGAACTCTTCGAGCGCGTCAATGCTCGGGAAGATGACGACCGAGTTGAGCCACGTCTCGTTGTTGTCGACGCCGTCGAGCAGGAAGTTGTTGTCGCGCGTCCGCATGCCGTTGGCCGAGAACGAGGCCGAGGCGCGCCAGGCGAGGCTGCCCGCGCCGTCAATGTTCGCGCCCGGGATGCCGCGCAGCACGCCGGGCAGCGTCCGCGTCAGCTGGACGAAATCGCGCCCGTTGAGCGGGAGGTTCTTGATCTGCGTCTCGTTGATCGTGCCGCTCAGGTCGGAGCTGTCGGTCTGGACGAGAGGCACCGTGCCCTCGACCTCGATCAACTCGCTCGCCTGGCCGACTTTGAGCGCCAGGTCAATGCGCACCTTCTGATCCACGCCGAGCTGAATGTTGGCGAGCGAGAGCTTGTTGAAGCCGCTCATCTCCGCCGTGATGGTGTAAGCGCCGGGCGGCAGCGAGGGCGCGATGTATTCGCCCGACGAATCGGTGACGACGGTGCGTGTGAGGCCGGTCGCCGTGTGAACGAGAGTCACTTTGGCCCCGGCCACCGCCGCGCCGCTCGGGTCGGTGACTTCGCCGAGGATCGTCCCGCTGACGGCCTGCGCGGCCACCGCCTGCGGCAACAGACAAAGGATCACGGTCAGGCCGAGCAGGGCCAGCGTGGCATTGCTTCTCTTCATAAAATCCTCCCGGATAAGGCGCTCGATAAAGTGGCCTGCGGTCTTCGGGGCCGCAGACCACGTTACTTTGGCAGCTGTGATTATGGATTCGCCCCGGACGGGCCGGCGTACTGATCGAAGGGCATCGCCGTCCCACCCGCGGAAATTGTCTGTTCGGTAATTGTGAGCCAGGGATTTGCGCCTGGTCATTCCCAGCAAAGCCACGCTTGCGCGTCAAATCGCCAGATGGCGGGAACGGTGTGCTGTTCTTCCTGGCCTCGCTGCTGATGGTGAACATTACCGCGAGGTTCGGTGGCGTCAGATTCTCTCTTTCGTAAAATGCCTGTGTCAGCCAGTCTGATCAGCATTCCGGATCAGGTCACCGGGGTTCTCCTGCACGCGGACACGGTGATACCGGATTTCGGGTACGCGTGAGTACAACAGGAAACACGATGAGGGTAACTGTTTATTGAACGGCTGCTTCCCCGGCAACCTGCTGCCGGAGCGCATTCTCTGATATGCCAGAAGTACTGTCAAGAAGAAGCAGAGAAACAACAGGGCAAATCGTGCCCGGCCGAAATCTCTTGTGTGTCTGCCTGATCTATCAGCATATGAGCATGGCGAACCTGAGCCCGACCTGAATTGACATTTCAGGTTTCAGCGGGCGACCCGTCAGTGGAGGGCTTTCAATTCGGGACTGATGACGAAGGTATTGGCGTCCCAGTCAACGGTCACGGTCGTCCCGTCTGAGAAGGTGGTGCGCTCACGGCGGTAATTTTTATCGAGGAATTCGTGCCTGGTCATCTCCAGCAATGCCAGCCTTTCCTGCAAAGCCGCCATCTGGCGGATCATCCCCAGGTTCTTTTCAAGGTCTTCCAGGCGATTGGGGAACTGTGGCTGTGGCAGGCCGCCGTTCAGGAAACCATGCAGGTCGGTGGGACTGTAAGTCGTAATGATGGCGTCATGGTAGACCAGATTGAAGAGCGGCACGGGAACAACCTTGACCGGGCCGAGGGGCGAGGAAATATCCGCGTAAGGGATCGTCCAGTCGCACGCCGCTTCGGTTCCCACAATGCCGAGATTGTTGCGCGTCCAGTTGTAGCAGTTTGCCCGATCCCGCAGATTATCGGTCCGCGTCGTCGGGTGTTCGGGATTGAAGTCCTCGTCCGGCGGAACGTAGCCGAACACGTCCAGATAGCTGCCGTCCGGCCTGATGCCGTGGTCGAAGAGCAATTGGTAGTTCCTGACAAGAGCCCCCAGCATGAAACGTGAGTTGAGGAAAGTCTGGGTGCCGCCGTCCCAGTGGCGCATAAAGGGGAGGTATCCCTCTTTCCAGTCACCGAATCGGGTGCCGGGGAAGGCATGCGGCGGGCTCAGAGCGTCTTCTTCATGAATGGCGAACTGAGGGTCGTATGAAGGGGCGTCGGTGTAGTAATCGCGATACTGGTCGTGCAGGGTGAGGATATAACCGAGTTCGCGGCACGTGTCGGCCAGCCGTTTCATGCCTTCCCAGCCGCCCGCCTTTTCCGGCGGCGGCAGTTCATCCGGGTGCTGGCGGTCGTAGCCGAGATGTGGCCACCCGGTCAGGCATACGTGCAATCGCTCAAGGCCCCCGGCCTTATACTCGCGAAACTGGCGCGCGCGTTCGTCGAAGGTCGTCAGGCTGTAGTTCTTTTCCGGATTCTTCGTATCGTAACGGTCGCTGTCCGACTTCAGGTTTCTGAGGATACCGACCCGGGTCAGTGGAGTTCCGATCAGACCTTTGACGGCGGGCGTCCGCACGATCTTTTCCTTGAGCGAAACGAAGAGCCCCGTATCCATCGCGTAGCGGCGAGAACGTTTGGCCAGATCCACATAATTGCCGTCCGCGACAAAACACATCCGGGCCGTGCGCAGGTAGCCGAACCGGCCGAGCGTCGCCCGCCACCTTGGGCCGATCACTGTCGGGCCGCCGGCCGGGTGCTGGAACTGGTAAGCGGCATCGTTGGGCGTTTCCACGATGATCATCATCGCCGAGCGGCCCTTCTGGAACCCCCACCAGGACATGGACCACGATTCGATGACGTTGCTCTGCACCTCGCTCCGGTCGCTCGCCGCGATCTTCCCTTCCGGCGTGATGGTGCGAATCGGGAAGTACTCTTTCGGCCAGTTGCGCGGCAGCAGAGTGCCGCGCCCGTTGCTCAGCAGGGTGTAATCAACATCACGGGCGTCGAGCGCCGTCGGCCAGTCCAGTTGTCTGACGACGGTCTCGTTTTCATTCGCCGTAGTGTCGAAGACCAGCTCCTCGTCTTTGCCCTCAAGACAGACGGTCAGAAATAACGACAGGTCCAGTTCCGCGCCCTGATGCCGCAGGCCGTTGTGGCGCCACTGCCCCAGGGCGATCTTCACTCCTGTCTTAAATCCCGTATCGTAGGGTGTGATCACGGCCTTCTGAGCATCGGCCAGCCGCAGATAAAACTCTTCGCCCCTTGATCTGACCTGCAGATCCCTGGCCCCTGACGGTACCATCGCCCAGTTTGCAGGGCCGGCCTGCACGCTGATCGCCAGGTCCGAGGCGTTGAGTGTCACCTTGTTTTTCCGCCCCGCGATCACCCACTTGCCAGCCGAATGTGAGACGTTCACTGCCGGCGCTCCCCACTGCTCGCGCGGGAGTTGCTGCGCCAAAGGCATTGACGAGAGGATGAGTGCAGAGACTACGGCCTGAGTGATAAGGCGAGATAACGACATAACATCCCTCCGGTAATATTCCCGGCAGCTACTTTGTCATAAACGTCCAGGAGACTTCCGAGTAATGCCACTTCCTGCCGTTGCTGTCCGGCGTGACGCTGCCCTGCCACGTGCCCCTGCCGTCTTTAGTGACGCTCAACTGCGTCCACGAGTAATCGCCCTTCTCGTAATTGAAGGTTTCGCCGTCGTCGTCGTAGAGCGCGAGCCTGCCCGGCTGCTCGCCGTAGTGGCGGATCTCAAGCGGCAGGGTTTCATCCGGCCCGGCCGTCCACTGGCGCTCGCCGATCATCGGCACGAGGGCGCCGTCCTTCACGAAGATCGGAATCTGCGAGAGCGGCGGCGTGACTTCGATTGTCCGGTTTTCGCCGATGAGTTTCCCCGTGTAGAAATCGTACCAGCGGCCCGCGGGCAGCGTGATCTTGCGGGACTTCACGCCGGGAGGAATCGGCGCGACGAGCAGCGCGTCGCCGAGCATGTACTGATCCTTCGCTTCCTCCACCCGGCCAATCGCGTAAGGGTTCGCGGTGGCGTCGAGCCGGCCAGCCTCTGATTGCGCGGCGGCACTGAAACCCGGCACGAGCTGCATCGGGCGGATGACCGGCGTGCCCTGATAGTGGTACTGGGCAAAGGTCGTGTAGAGGTAAGGCAGCAATCGCATGCGCAGGACAATCGCGTCGCGGATGTAATCTTTCACGTCAGCGTGCGTCCAGAGCTTGTCGTCGGTCGCCCAGCCGTTGAAGAGCGAGAGAGGTGACAGAACAACCGCCTGCGTGCGCCTGAGCATGTCTTCGCCCTTGCCGCCGCGGACCTCCGGCGACCACAACACGCCGGCGAAGCCGCTGTTGCCGACCGCGGTGATGTATTCGTCAAAAGCATAGTTGTCGTTGTAGATCACAAATGGCAGCGACGACGCGCCCGCGTTGGTGCCGCGCACCTGGCCGAGCGTGCGGCGGTTCTGCTGGCGGAAGAGGTCATAGACCAGCCGCTGCACGAGCAGCCCGTAGGTCTGGCGCAGTTGTTCGCCGTCGCGGCCCGAAGGGAAGGTCGCGGTGTCGGGCCAGAGGTAGCGGTCGTAACCGTCCACCTCATCAATCTTGAAACCGCCGACGGCCCGTGGGTTCACATTCACGACTTCACGCGCGAGGTGGTCGGCGAAGATTTTGCGCGGCTCCGGCATCGTGTAATCAGGAACGATGCCGTTCCACACCAAGTGAGTGCCGGCGTAGGGCAGCAGTTTCTGGTAAAGCGGCGCGGTCGGCGAGACGTATGGATTGAACCACAGGTTGACGCGCACGTGCTGCTTTTCCACTTCGGCGAGAAACTTTGCCGGGTCGGGGAAGCGTTTCGGGTCCCATTCAAACGAACAAGGATACGCGTGGTCGTGCCAGCCGGGTTCGAGGCCGAGCATGTCAAGCGGGATGCCGTTTTTGCGGAACTCAAGGATTTCGTTGAGCGCCTGCTCAGCGCTGTAACGCGTCGGCGTGCGCGTCAGGAAGCCGAGGCCCCACTTAGGCGGGAGCGCGCCGCCGCCCGAGAAGAGGTTGTAGCGGCGGATAGCGTCCATCGGGGTCGGCCCGGCGAAGACGAACACTTCCAATCCGGGAGCGTTCGCGAGCGCCTCGATTGAATCAGAGCGCGGCTGCGCGGCCCAGGCCTTGCCCGTCGTGCGATCAATCACGGGGGGCTTTTGCGTGGCGGCGAGTCGCACGCCGAGGCCCACGTTGACATTCAGGTAACGCGCGGTATTAAAGAGAACGGCGTATCCATTCGTAGAAACGTAGAGCGGGACGGGCGCGTGCGTGCGTCCGGTCTGGCCGCCCCAGTGATCCACGTGCAACTGGAAGATCGAGCCCGTGCGGCGCATCGTCTTGAAATCCACGCCGAGGCCGTAGACGTCTTCATTGAGCGCGAGCGGAAACCGCAGCGCCGTCTTCCAGTCCCACTGGCGCGCCTCGATTTCTTTCTCGTCAATCGGGAAGGGCGCGGCGGGCAGCTTCCGCAACCCTTCGGCGGCGGGTCTGGCGCCGGCGGCAGTGAGCAACGTCAGGCTTTCGGGCTTGCCGATCTGCGCTCTCCAGACGCCGGGAGCCACCTGCTCCCATTTGGGCGTGACGGTTTTTCCCGTCGCGAATACGGTCTGCGCGGCGAGCAGTAAGACTGCGCCGATGATCAGTTTTTTCATGTGAGTTATTGCCACTGGTACGCCTTCATGTTTTTCAGGAGCAGGTAACAATCCCTGAGCCCCGAGCTTTTGACTGAGCGGTAGATGCCCCACTTCGGGCGGACGCGGGAGTTGGCGCCTTCGTCGCGGAACAGTGAGACTCCGGTTTTTGTCTTGTCGGTGATCACCTTTCCTTCGGACTTAACGACCATCCGGGCGCTCCCGCCGTTGCTGGCCGAATCGAATTTGAATTCAAACTCCACGTCAATCCACTTGTCCTGCAATGGCGCGAGGGGGATCGGGTTGAAGTGTTCGCCGGACTCGAAGAGCCGTAGTTCCACGCTCGGCGTGCCGTCGTGGTTGTGGAGTGAGAGCGTGACGAGCGGCGCCCCGCTCGAGCCGTTATCGCTCACGACCTTCTGCTGCATGATGTGGGTGAAGGAGTCGGTCGCCGTGAGCGAGGCGGGGATGTACATCGAATAAGTGAAGCGCCACGTCTGCCCCCGCTCGATGGCGAGGTCAGTCCCGTCCGCTGTCTTCATTCCCTTGACCTCGTTGCGCTGGCGGTCGTCGGGCTTGTCGCGGTCGCGCAGATGCATATCCACGCGCCAGGCAGAGTCTTTGACATAGATGTGCGTGGCCTCGGCGTGCGACTTCGTCCGGTCGTCTTCGATTCCCTCAAACGCCTTGAGGCCCTGCTTGTCCGGATTGGCATCCCACTTCCCGACCCACCCTGCTGCCTGGGCGCGCCACCCGAAGTAAAGGCAGAGGGAAAGAGCCAGCATTGCGGGACACAAGACCTTCCTCATTGAGCCGTGTCCTTTCGCTATTTCGATATTTTCAGTAAAGGGGTGCGATCTTTGCGGCCACGATATAACCTGAGACTCCAAGAGTCTGTGACCGCTTCAGCGAGATGAAAACTGCTGTCACTCGGGACAATTTCAACCGCAGGCAGCACAGGAAAACTTTGTCGGTGTTTTCCCGTGCTGCCTGCGGTTGTTATTCAGTGTGCCGGAGAGGCGCGATCCGATTTATAGCCATCACCTCTCCGTCTGATCAGACTGCCGCTCAGAACCTGACCTTCATGACGAATTCAATCTGCCGCGCGTCGTAAGCGGACTGGGTGTAAGTCCCGAACGTATTCGAGACATCCAGCAACTGGCCGAGCGACAGTTTCAGCGGCGCGTTGGCGGCGCTGTCGAGTGTGGACTGGACCACCGTCGCGCCGAACGAAGCGTTGAGCGTCGGCTTGAACTGGGTGTGGTTGAAGACGTTCGTCGCCTGAGCCGAGACGCTGATGGAATACCGCTCGAGGATCTTGAAGGATTTCTCGAGCGCCATATTCGCATTCCAGAATGACGGGCTGCGGAAATCTCCGAACGCCGCCGCCGACGTGCCGTACCAGAAAAGGTCGGCAATCGCCTTCCCGTTCGGCCCGGTGACGATGCGACCGGAGAAGGCATCAATGTTGTACTTCAGGAAGCAGCCCTTGCACGGAGTGATCACGCGCCCGCTCGGGAGCGTGACTGAAGTCTTGCCGTCGTACCACCGCTGCAAATCCTCCGGCACTTCGAGCGGGACTCCTGGCACGCGATCAGGCAGCGTATTGAGCGAGTTCGTGCCGCCATTCCTGAGCGGGGTGACGAACCCGGTCTGGGCCGTCACCGATCCGCCCAGACGCCAGCCGCCGATAATTGAATTGAGTACCGACTGACCGGCGTCGAATCTGGCGCCCTTCCCGAACGGCAGGTCATAGACCCAGTTGGCCGAGAAGCGGTGCGGGACGTCGTTGGTCGTGATCTGGCGATTCAGGTGGCGCAGGTCCGGCCTCAGGTTGGGGAAGTAGTTGGCGTTGCCGTTGTCCGAATAGCCCTGGTTGGTCTGCGCGTTGTAACGGTTCGTCGCGAGCAGCTTCGACCAGGTGTAATGCGCACCCAGTTGCAGTCCGCTCGCGAACTGACGGTTCACCGACAACTGCAAAGCGTGATAATCGGAAACGCCTTCCGAGAGGTGAATGTTGTCGCCTTCGAGCGGGTAGGGGAAGACTGCATCCAGACGGCTGATGGTGCGGTTCCTGATGACGCCGCCGCCATAAGCGATCAACGGCCCGGAGGCGGCGGTCGGATTGCTCGGGTTGCAGGTCTGCAGCGTCTGGAACGGATTGCAGATTTGCTGGGTTGATGGATTCGTCCCGCCGTTGCTGGCGATGTAGGTGTCGCGCCAGGAAGACAACAGGCCCTGATCAACCAGCTGTGCGCTGTTGGTCGGGATAAAGGTCACCTGCAACCGGCTGCCGTGCGAGCCGATGTAACCGGCTGACGCGACCCAGTTGGCCCCGAACTTCCGCTCGACGAAGAAATTCCACTGCTGGACGTAACCGTTTTTGAAATTGTATGGGAAGCGGCGCGCCCCGCCATAAATTCGCGGGTCTTTCGTATTCGGGCCGACCGGCTGGACGATGGGATTCACCGCCAGACTATTGAACGGCCCGATCACGACGCCGGCAGGAGTCGTCCCGTACGCGGTAGTGGTTGATGAAGGAGCCGACGGCGTGAACGCCCCGGCGCCATAAAATCCCGGCCCGTCGTTGAAGCCCGTGTTGGACGGGACGTAAGTCAGGCCGTAACCGCCGCGCAGAACAGTCGTATTGTTGAGCTGGTACGCTGCCCCGATGCGCGGGCCGAAATTTGCATAGTCGGTCTGCCAGAGGTTGCGCTTTGAGACCGTATTGCCCGGGAAGATGATTTCGCCCGCGGTCCCGAATAACGGATCCTTCGAGTTCAGGTCAATCGAGCTGAAGCGGTTGTACCGCTCGGTCGGGCCGGGCTGAACGTCCCAGCGCAGTCCCAGGTTGAGCGTCAAACGATCATTCACCTTCCAGTCGTTCTGGCTGTAAAGCGCGTAATACTTCTGCGCCAGTGCCAGCCGGATCGCGAACCCGGGCGTCACGAGGATGTTGCCCGCGCCCAGCAGGATTGAAGCCATACCGAGGCCGTTGAATGAAGCGTCCGGGGTCGTCAGCCCGCTCGTGCTGCCATCGGCATTGATGTTGAATCGCGTGAACGAGGCGTCCGTCTGGATCTTCATCGAGTCATCGTTATCAATGTAATTCGACAGCAGCACCCGGTATGTGCCACCGAACTTGTGAGTCCAGCGCCCGCGCGTCCAGGTCATACTGGCGTTGAAATCGGTGTTGGTCTGCCGCTCCCGCTTGTGCAGCGACGTGGCGTTACTGAGCGGGGTGACATTCCCGCCGGGGCCGAATGACGGCGGGGCGCCTGGACTGGCGTTGAGGGCCTGAATCTCTTTGGGCACGCCGATCTGGTCGTAGTTGAAGTTGTCGAACGCATCCCCCTCGTTGTCGGCCTTGATGCGGTTGACGCCGAGCCGCGCGTCGAGGATCAGGTTGGGTGAGATCACAAACGTATCGCCGAAAGCGAAGTAGAAATTATCATCCGGCTGCCGGTTGCCGACGAATTCCTTCTGGGAGTAATACTGGTTGTCGTCGCCCCAGGTTCGCGGCGTCAGGATGTTTCCTTTCTGAAAGCCGTAGGTTCCGTAAAGGTTGTGACTGCCCAGGTGATAATCTACCCGCGAGTTGATGTTGTTTTTGGTGAACTGCTGATTGCCCCGCCGGAAGAAATTGTTGGTGTTGAACTTCTCGTTGTCCGGCGTGCGGTTCGGGAGCGGGTAGGACTGGAGGAGTTTCAACCCGAATGGATTGAGCCGCGCGGCGGGCAGTTGATTCGGCAGCTGCGTCCGTTGATAGATGTTGCCGACTTTTGTGACGCTGAAGGGGTCATAAATTTTGACGAGCAGTGGATTGGTCTGGGTGCCGACATAAGTCTGGCTGAAATCGCCCTGCCTCTCCGCCGCGGTCGGCACTGTGAACAGGTAATCGTAAGCGCGGTGGAAGCGCAGGCCCTCGTAGCTGACGAAGAAGAATGCCTTGTCGCGAATGATGCGTCCGCCGCCGGCCCCGCCGAAGGTGTTCGACTTGAACGGCCCGCGGGCGATGTTGTTGGCGTTGTTCGAGAAGGAATTGGCATTGAGCGCCTCATTCCTGATCCGGTAAAAGCCCGAGCCGTGATACTCGTTGCCGCCGCTCTTCGTGGTAAAGATGATCACGCCCTGGGCGCGGCCGTATTCCGCCGAGTAGTTGTTGGTGATCGTCTTGACTTCCTGCAGCGCGTCCTGATTGGGCAGCACGGCGGTCTCGTTCCAGGCCGAGCCCTGAATGCTGACGCCGTCGAGCATGATGTCGTTGGAGAAGGCCGCGCCGCCGTTGATCCCGACGGCGGAAGCCTGACGCCGACCGTCAATCCCGATCCCGAATGAAGTCGTGGTCTGGGTGTCGTTGAAAAGCCCGCGCGGCACCACTCCCGCCTGCAGCGAGGCGTACGAGAAAGGGTTGTGGGTGATGTTCGGGATCGCGTCCACGGTCCGCTCGTTGATGACGCCCTGCACGGTCGCGCTGGCGGTCTGGAGCGCGGCGGCGTCGGTCGTGACGGTCACGGTATCGGTCGTCACGCCGGCCTGCAACCTGACTTCAATCTTGACGGTCTGGGCGGTCGAGATGGTCACGCCGGTCTGGTTGTATTTGGCGAATCCCGACTTCTCCACATTGACCGCATACGTCCCGGGCTGAAGGTACGGAACTGTGAAACTTCCCGTCTCGTCAGTAACCGCAGTCAGCGGGACATTGGTCTCCTGATTGACGACCGACACGTTCGCCCCGGGGACGGCCGCGCCGGTCGGGTCAGTCACGGTCCCGGTGATGGTGCCTGACTTGATTTGTCCGAGCGACACGCCGCTGAGGATCAGGCTGAGCGCCAGAAACCCGACGGCGGCAACGGCCGTTTTGATTCTCGCTACCGATCTCGTTAGTAACATATGTTCTTCTCCATTGGGGTAAAAGTCTTTAGTTCCGCTGAACAGACTTCTGGGTGATGTTGGGATGTTCTCTTCTGAAAATGTCCGACAAGCTGGCAGCCATTGGCTGCTGCATAATCTCTCAGCTCCGTAGGAGCGCAATGTTTATAGACCGGTAACCCCTGTCTTCCCCCAGCTCCGCAGGAGCGGCATGTACACATTGCGCTCCTGCGGAACTGGGAAGAAAGAATTGACGGATTTCTATAAACATTGCGCTCCTACGGAGCAGGGCAACAACTTGTGCAGATACCTTCGCACTCAACCCTTGACCGGGATCAGTTTCACCGAGACCAGCGTCAGGCCGAGTTTCTTCCCCGCCTGAATCACTTCGGGTTTCAGCGCGAGGTTGTACCTGCCTGCTTTATCGAACGTCACGCGGCCGGCCTTCGAGACGACGTACTTCCAGTACGGGTTGAAGGGATTCTCTTCCTTCCCCTGGTTGGCGACGGTGCCCTGGATCTTCTGACCCGCCACTTCGACGGTCACCTGATGATCGCCCTCCCAGTCGCGCCCGTACTTCTGCTCCGAAGTCAGGATGACGACGTCGTAAGCGCCAGGGCGGCTGACCTTGAAATCCCAGCTCACCCACTCATCCTTGTTGAGCCACCCTTCGACCACGCCACGGCCGTCGAGTCTCAGGTGCGGCCCCGCGGCGGCCTTGTGAATGTCGGCCAGATAAGCGGGCAGCGTGACGGTCTGGTCCGGCTGCTGAATCAGAGAACTCTCGACCTGCGGAACTCCCCCGATCTCAAGCACGATGACCGACTCGTATTTGTCCGGGGCCGCGGCGGGCAACTGAATGTTCAGGGCGTAATGATCCTTCGCCTGATCATTCTGCTGTGCGATCTTCAATTCCCCTCTGTTCGCGAGCAGCCACGCCTTCTGCACCTTGTTCTTCAGCCCGTAGAGCGTCAGTTCTTTCTGCGGCCAGTCGAAGACGTGCAGGTAAAGTTTGCCCGGCTTTGTCGTGATCAATCCCCACGGCAATTCATACGGGAACGGGTTGGATGATGCTCCGTAGATCGAATCGCCGTTGGCCTTCATCCACTGGCCGACCTCGGCCAGCCGCTCGACGCTCTCGCGCGGGATGACGCCCTCGGCGGTCGGGCCGACGTTGAGCAGGTAATTGCCGCCGCGGTTGACGACCTCGACCAGCTGCCGGATGAGGATCAGTGGCGATTTCCAGTTGTGATCATCTTTCTTGAAGCCCCACGTGTCGTTGAGCGTCACGGGCGTTTCCCAGTCGCGCCGGGCAAGGCCCACGCTGATCTGGTTGTCACCCGCCGAGTCGTAATCGCCCACACCGTGCCCGACACGACCGCTGACCAGACAATCCGGCTGGAGCTGATGCACCAGGTCAACCAGCTCCCGGCTCTGCTCTTTCGTGATCGTGCGCGGCGTGTCGAACCAGATGAGGCCGACGGGGCCGTAATTCGTCAGCAGCTCGCGCACCTGCGGCTTGACCTTCTCCTCCAGATAGCGCGTGAAATTCTTTCCGCCCTCGTCAGGCCAGTCCCAATTGTTCCCGACGGCGTCCCGCTCGTGCCAGTCCTGCGTCTGCGAGTAATAGAAGCCCAGTTTGATCCCGGCCTTCTGGCAGGCGGCGGCCAGTTCCTTCATCGGGTCGCGCTTGAACGGGGTGGCGTCCACGATGTTGTACCTGCTCGCCTTCGAGTGGTACATCGCAAAGCCGTCGTGGTGTTTTGAAGTGATAACGAGGTATTTCATCCCGGCATTTTTCGCCACGCTGACCCACTCCTCGGCATTGAACCTCACGGGATTGAATTGCGCGGCCAGTTGTTCGTATTCGGCGACCGGGATCTTCGCCCGGTTCATAATCCATTCGCCGATGCCGGGGATGGGTTTGCCTTTCCACTCGCCGGCGGGGACAGCATAGAGTCCCCAGTGAATGAACATCCCGAAGCGGGCCTCGCGCCACCACCGGAGGCGCTGCTCCTTCTGCTCATCCGTGGATTGTGCCGGGGCTGACACAGATGTCTTTTTCGGGGTCTTCCCGGGTGGGGCTTGTGCGGCTGCTGAGAGGATTGCTGCCAGGAGAAGCATACCTGCGAGGGAGTAATTCACCGACTGAATCAATCTGTTTCCTGTGATGCTCATTTTTCCCTTTTTGCGCGCCCTGCTGAAACTGCCGCGCGTCCTTGTTCAAAGTAATTCGCGCCACCCCCGGCACAGTTCCACGACGTTTTCAATGTTGCGCCGTCTCTTTTTTCGCCGGCTTCGGCATGAGCAGATTGCTCCGGTCTGATGCATCCACCTCGGAGATCTTCGCGAGCAGCGCCTGATATTTCCCGCCCGGGTATTTGATGGCGGCCCGGCGGAGCAGCGAATACAACATCTGCGGCGGCCATTCGCCGAGCTGCTGGTGCGGCCACTTCTCTTCACCGAGCGCGTAGGGCGTGAGGTAATCGAGCGCCTTGCGGATGCTGCGTCCGTCCGCCGTCTGGTAGTTCCACAGATCCACGCCGACGTTTTCCCCGAGCCTCGCCAGCAGCATCAGCCCGTCCAGATTGCCGACGCTGTAGCTCCAGGCTTTGGTGCGGACCAGTTCGAGCGGCTGGCGCCCGTCGGGTTCGATCTGCAAAGCGATGCGCTTCTGCCGGGCGGTGTTCAGAATCTCCGTGGCCAGTTCCTTCTTCCCCAGAAAGAGCGCGAAGGAGACGGCCTGAATGTCATAGTAAGTGCCGTGATTGTTTTTGGCGGCTGATTCATCGCGCCCGTTTTTGCTCTCCCGCATCCACCCGAGAAACTTCGTAAACCAGTCCCGCAGGCCGCGCTCGTCGGCTTCAGTCAGGGCCTTCGATCCGGCGAGCAGCCCGATGGCATCCACCGCCCGCGTGAGCCCGCGGGTTTCAATCAGGCCGATGCCGCGACCGGTGTTGATGCCGGGGATCCCCTGGGCGAATTGCAGGTTCGGGTTCATCCGCGTCGCCGGGTCGAGGAACCACGCGCGCAGCAGCACGGCGGCTCTCGCCGCGTAAGCTTCATCGCCTTTGAAGTAGTAAGCGAGCGCGAGCGTCTCGACCGCGCCGGCCATCTGATCCATCGTCCGGTGGTCAGAGATTTTGTTGATCTCCGGATTGCGTTCGCCGTCGCGGCGGATGTAGGGCAACCCGTTCGGCGATTTCGGATCGGGCCAGAAGTACGGCGCCTGGCTCATGTAATCGTGCTTGTCCCCGCTCGGCGGCGTGACCTCCTTCGTGGTGACTGAAAACGGGCCTTCGGCGAGCGCCTTTTTCGCATCCTTCTCCAGTTTCGCGAGCGCCGGGGCCAGACTCTTGTCGCCGTCAATGATGCGCCGTTTCGTCGCCTGCAGATGATTCGCATCGAGCAGGAAGACGCGCGGCGTGCCCTGAGTCACAGCTTTCTGCGCTTCAGCCAGCCCGATCACAGAGAGAACGAACAGAGAACAAAGTAACAATCTTTCAGTTTTCTTCATTGATACATCCTTGATGAATTTATCTGAGTGCCTGATGACCTTTATTTCTTCGCATCAACCGGCGTCAGAGAAATGTGAAACAGCCGCATCAACTCGCCGCCCTGAATGTCTGTGGGCTTAACCGTCACTTCGTGTTCGCCCGCCGACAGGCTGATGCGGCCCAGCGTGACTGTCGTTGACTGAGCGTCATTGGGTGTCGGTTCCACCGTGGCCTTCAGCACCTGATCGCCGACGGTCACAGTGTAGCTGCCCCGGCAGGCGGTCGAGCCGGTGGTGTATTTCACGGCGACTTCAAAGGCGGTCGGCTTATTCACCCGCACCTTCCACCCGATCCACTCCTTCGGGTTGCTCCACTCATAAACGTAAGCCCGCGGCGCTTTGCCGTCGCCGAAACGAAGCTTCCCGCCATGCAGTTCACCGTCAAAGGCGCGAAGCACATTTGTGTGGCCGCCATCAGCGAGGAGTCGCACGGGATTTACCTTCACCTCACCAGCCACTTCAACTGCGACCACGCTGTCGGCCGCGTCCGGAGCTGTGGCAGGCACACTGATCAGGACATCGCTTGCGTTGAGCCGCGAAGTGCGGAGTGGTTTATGCCCGGAGTCTGCGAGCAGGTAAGCCCGGGTGACCTGACTCCTGAGCCCGCCCACGACGAGCTTTCCGCCATGCGGCCAGTCGAACACGTGCAGATACAGGGTGCCGCCTTTGCGCGTTGATTCGCCCCATGCCTGCACGGGCAGCGGCGTGCGTTCAGTGCCGTAGAGGCTGGCACCATTGACCGACAGCCATTTGCCGATGCCGGCAAGAATCTGCTGATCCTTCACATCAATCCGCCCGTCACCCATCGGGCCGATGTTGAGCAGAATGTTGCCGCCGCGCGCCGCCGCTTTGGCCAGCACCTGAACGAGCAGCGAAGGCGACTTGTGGCTGTGATCGTGCTGGTGCCAGCCGTACGACTCGTTGGTCGTCGGGATTGTCTCCCAGTCGCCATCGGTCGCCGGGAACTCGACGGCCCGGTCGCTCGTGTTGATGTAATCACCGAACGAGTGGCTGTGCCCGCGCGCCAGGCGGCCGTTCACGACGACGTTCGGCGCGGCATCTCTCACGGCCTTCAGAATCCGCAGATTCTCTGACAGTGGCAGCTTGTGCGGCGTGTCGAACCAGAGTATGTCCGGCTGGTAATTTTTTATCAGCTCGACGATCTGCGGGATCGCCTTTTCATCAACGTAGCGGCGCGCCCTCGCGAGCAGATCAGGATGCTGGTCGTACCACTGCACGCCCCCGTGCAGATTGCGGTCGCCGCCCGGGTTGTCGTAATCCCAGTCATTGCCGGGCGCGTCCGGATGCTCCCAGTCAAAGGCGTGCGAGTAATAGAAGCCGAAGCGAATCCCGTTCCTGCGGCACGCGTCGGCGAGTTCGCGCATGGGATCACGCCTGAACGAGGTGGCGTCACGAATGTTGTAGCGGCTCACGGCGGAAGGGTACATGGCGAAGCCGTCGTGATGTTTTGCTGTAATCACGACGTATTTCATCCCCGCGGCTTTGATGATTCGCACCCACTCGTCCGCGTCGAACTTAGCCGGGTTGAAGGGGGCGACGACCTTCTCCCGATAGACAGCCAGAGGGATTTTCTGACTGCGCATCATATGTTCGGCGTAGCCTCTGAATGGTTTGCCATTCCACTCACCGCCGAATGTTGAATAAGCGCCCCAGTGAATGAAGCAGCCGAAGCGCGCGTCACGCCACCAGGCGATCCGCTGCTCGTGCGTTTTCATTGAAGCGGGCCACCAGCCGTGGAGCGCTTCCTCGACTGCCTTTTCATCCCGCCCCTTCGCAGCAGAGCCGTCATCCTGAGGCAGCGCGGTGGCGCGCAGACAGAGGATGGCGAGTATGACCATCAGAGCATGAACTGAATGCAGGGTGCGGTTGCGCTTGTTTGTTATCGCAGGTTTTCTCATCTCAATTGCATCAGTCCCGAAACCGCCAGGGGCTCAAACCTGTTCACGCTCCCTCCGGCGGACAAAGTTCTGATCCTGCTTCGGCACATCTTCGCACTCGATGGCAATGGTTGTGATCGGAGTGTCGGGCGCTTTCTCGGGCAGCCCCGTGAAGCGGACGCGGTAGGTGTCCTGCTCGAATTTCACTTTCTGCCCCGTCGAGAGCAGGCTCGCCGATTTGACCTTCGTCATCAGGCCGGCCAGAGCCACCGTGTCGCCCGGCCAGAAGTGGACGTGCATGTAGAGCGTGTTCCCGCGGCGCGAGAAACTGGCATACCTCGAACGGCTCGGCTGGCAGCGGTCGGCCCCGTAAAGCGCCTGCCCGTTCTTATCCATCCACTGGCCCACCGTCGTCAGGATGCGCACCGACTCTTCGGGGACCGAGCCGTCGGGTTTGGGGCCGATGTTGATCAGGTAGTTGCCGCCGTCGTGCGCGCAGGTGATCAGGTTGCGGATGACCTGTTTGGGCGTCTTCCAGTTGTCGTCGGCCCTGTGGTAGCCCCAGCTGTCGTTCATCGTCATGCAGGCTTCCCACGCGCGGCCTGCTTCCGCCGCCTCGATCCGCTGTTCCGGCGTGCTGAAATCGCCCATCTGTTTTTTCGGGTCGTTGCGGTTGTTGACGATGATGTCGGGCTGCAGCTCGAAGACCATCTTGTTCATCCGCTCCGACTCCCAGCCCTTCGTGTCGAGCGGCCACGGGACGTCGTACCAGAGGACGTCAATTTTGCCGTAGTTCGACATCAGCTCGCGGATCTGCGTGTGAATGTATTCGACGAAGCGTTTGCGCGCCGCCTCATCCTTCTCGCACCGCGCGCCGTCCGGGTGGTGCCAGTCCATCAGCGAGTAATAGAAGCCGACGCGCAGACCCTCGGCGCGAACCGCTTCGACATACTCTTTCACGAGATCGCGACCCGGGCCCTGTTTCGGCGCGCAGTAATTAGTGGTCTTCGTGTCAAAGAGGCAGAAGCCTTCGTGATGTTTGGTCGTCATGACCATGTATTTCATGCCTGCCTGCTTCGCGAGTTTCGCCCATTCGCGCGCGGCGTTCGGCTTCGGCTTGAACTGTCTGGCGAGCGGCTCGTATTCGGAGACCGGAATGCCTTCCATCTCCATTACCCACTCGTGGCGCCCGAGGACGCTGTAGAGGCCCCAGTGGATGAACATGCCGAACTTCGCTTCGTGCCACCACTTCATCCGGCGGGTGCGGTCGGCGTCCTCGTCGGGGCCGTGTACAGGTGTAGCGTTGATGGAAAGATCGGTAGCCGTCACCGCGGCGCCGGCCCCGAGTAGTTTGAGATAATCGCGTCTCGAAAGATTATTCACAGTCATGTCTGTTTCCTGATTCCTTTCAATGCAGGTGTGGCGTAACCCCGGAGGGTTTCCGCCCGGGCACTGATCGCCCGCGTCCTGACCGTTGCGTGTCTGCGGGCCGGTGTGTGATGTCAGGGGTGGAGTTTGCGAATGTATGTGTCTTCTTCGGCTCGGTAAGATTCCGGTATCAGAGTCCTTCAGTCAACAACACTCCACCCTGATATCAACCAACCCCTGGTCTCCTTCATCTCGCGGCCGTCCGCTTTATGGGATGAATTGATCTTCCTGCCTGAATCCCAATGAACTTAAGATCGTGCCGGCATCAGGCGACCAGGTGGCTGCCCGATGCCGGCACGTGAATCTGCCGGGAATGGTTCTTATACTCCCCGGGTCAGAAGGTGAGCCTGAGCGCCCCCTGCATCACGCGCGGCGAGCGGGCACTGGTCGGCTGGCCGAACCGCGCGTTGGTCTGATTGAACTGGTTGGTCGTGGTACTGAAAGCGTAGGTCACCCCGGTATCCACGGCCTTGAAATTGGTGTGGTTGAAAATATTGTACGTCTCCCAGCGGAACTGCATCCGGACCTTCTCACCGAGGTGGAAATTCTTGAACAGCGCGAGGTCGGAGTTGAAGATCCCGGGCAGGCGCAGCATGTTTCTCGACGCATTGCCGATCTCACCCCTCGCCAGAGGACGGGCGAAGCAGGAGGCGTCAAGCAGGACGGGCGTCCCGTCGGCAGCCGCGCCCACCTCGTGATTTGGGTTGCAAAGCACGAGTGGCCGCGCATTGACTTCCCCGCCGGTGATATCGGTGATGACCGTACACGTGGTGGCCCCCGTCTGGGTGGTCCCGGCAGGACAGGTTTGTCCGGCCGCGATCGTAACCGTACCGCCGTTGTAAGTGACACCCACGCTGGCCGGCCTGCCGCTGACGAGCGACGTAGTGCCGGAAAGCTGCCAGCCGTCGGTGATGGCTTTGACCAGGCGGTTGTCCCAGCGCCGCCCGAGACCGGGGATGTCCCAGATGTAGTTGGCCGTTAAGATGTGGGTCTGATCGAAGTCAGCCGGGCCGTAGTTGAATGCCCTGTACGGGCGCGGGAAGGACACGTCAGAGGAGTCGTCGTTGGCGTAGTCGAGCGTCTTCGAGTAGGTGTAGGCGATCCCGAACAGGAAGTTGCGCGTGTAGCGCCGGCTGACCTGAACCTGCAACGAGTTATAGTTCGAGGCGCCCGAACCCATTACCACGTTGATGTCGGCGTAGCCCTGGTACGGACGCAGGAAATCATCGTTGAGAACCCCGGTCGTGCTGAACGGGTCTCTGTTCTCCGGGTGCAGATCCACGAACCTGGCGCCGTCGGGGACGCCGTTGATGTTGCGCCGCTCCCCGAGGTGCCGGGCGAGCGAACCCACGTAACTGACTTCGACTATCGTCTTGAACCCGATGTCCTGCTGGATGCCCATCGAGAAGTTGTAGACGGTCGGCGTTTTGGTGTGGACCTCGACCGCATTGAGCGAGGTCGGATTTTCAAGTGCGGTGCTCACCAGGTTCGCGAGGTTGTCAATGTTGCCGAAGTTGATCGTCACGCTGCGCTGGAACGGCGGGTTACTGACCAGGTTGCCGCCCGTCGTGCCGCCGCCGGTGCGCGTGCTGTGGTAAATGCCTCCCTGGGCGCGGAAAACGGTTTTGCCCTTGCCGAAAATGTCCCACGCGAAGCCGAAGCGCGGCTCCCACTGAATCGGCGCCGGATCCTTGAACCCATGAGGGACGCCCGGGTCGGTCCCGACCACGATGCCATCGAGCTTATCACCGGCCCCGGGGACGAATGTCCTGACGAGGTTGGTGTTGGTCGAGAGCGCGCCGGTCACCGGGTTGAGTGCGCGCCGGTTGGCCGTCGCACAGGCTGTTCCAATCGCCGGCGTCCCGCCGACGCAGAATGGACGATAGAGAACCGGCGCTTTAGCCGGGTCGAAGCGCTTCGGGTCGAAGTTCGAGGCATCCAGCTGGCGCTGCGCCCACTGTGAGTACCAGCCCATGCGCAGCCCGTAGTTGAGCGTCAGCCGCCGGTTAACTTTCCACTGATCCTGCCCGTACCACTGAATGAGCAGTCGTTCGAGGTCGGTGTGCGGGCGGGAAGACGACTCGGTGTAGCTCTGGAAACTCCCGATGAGCGCGTTCGCGTAGGGGTGAGTGGTGTTCCCCTGGGCGGCCGTGAAGGTGCTGCTGTTGCCGCTGAAGTTGAAGGTGCCGGACCAGTTGCCCCCCGGCGCCTCACCATTCCTGATCCGCTCGATGTAGATGCCCGCCTTGTAACTGTGATTCTCACGGGTGAAGGTGAGGTTATCGGAGATGGACGGCAGGATGTAATCCTCGCCGACCTCGCCCCAGCGATCAAGCCAGTTGATGTTGGCCACCGTCGTCTGCGACAGGCCGCCCCACCCCGTCGCCCTCGGGATCGTCCCGAGGATGTTATTGGCTGGGAAAAGCTGCGGCGCGGTGTACTTGAGCGCGCTCCTCGTCAGGCGGTCAATCTCACCATTCGACGGGATGAACCCTTCCGAGTCGTGCCGCACGCCGACCGTCACCTCGTTGACGATGCGCGGGCTGAAGAGGCGAATCCAGTTGAGGACGAGGCCGTTATCCTTGTAGAGGTAATGCGAGCTGATCCCCCACGTGTTGTTATCCCCGCTCGGCCACCCGGAGGTCTGGAACCCCTCGTTGTCGGCCGTCCACCATTGCGCCTTCACGTAGAAGGTGTCCTTTTCGGACTGCTTGAAATCCACGCGGATGACCTGACTCCGCTTCGGCACGTCAACGCTCTTCTGGACGACGTAATTAAAGGCGTTCCCGCTGAGCGTGCGGCCGCCCGCCTGATTGGGTAAGGGGAAGAAGTTGAGGATCGCCGCCCCGCTCGGATTGAACCGGTCGCGCGGAATGATGTTCAGCCCCAGCGGATTGTCCGTGGTCGCACGCGTTGGGTCGCGGAAACAGGCGCTCTGGTCGGTGGCGTTGCAATTGCCCGTTCTGAGCGGGTCGCGGACGTAAGCCTTGACCGGCTGCCCGCCCGAGAGCCCGACGAACGACTGTGAGAAGTCGCCCTGACGTTCGAGCGCCGTCGGCACAGTCACAAAGCGGGCGCCCTGCGGCGTGATCGTGTGCGGCTTCTCGAGCGAGTAGAAGAAGAATAATTTATCCCGGTTGCTGTTGGGAAAAATCTTCGGTATCTGGACCGGGCCGCCGAAGTTGAAGCCCCAGATGTTGTGACGATAAAGCCCCCTCTTCAGGCCCTGTTTGTTATTGAAAAAGTCGTTGGCGTTGAGCGCCTCATTCCGCAGGTAATAGTAGCCGCTGCCATGATACTGGCGCTGGCCGCCCTTGGAGACGATGTTGATCTGGGCGCCGCCGTTGACGCCGTACTCCGCCGCGTAGTTGTTGCGCAGCACCTTGACCTCGGCGACCGCATCCTGATTGATCGCCATGCTCAGTTTGTTCGAGCCGCTCGGCTCGCTGCCGTTCAGGCCGTCAACCTGGGCGATGGTGGAGCGGCCACGCTGCCCGGAGATGTTGGGCAGGTCAGTGCCGAAGCCCTCACCCACGGATTCGACGTCGTCAATATAGGAGGTCCCGGGCAGCAGGCGCAGGAGCGAGGTCACGTCGCGCCCCTTGGTCGAGATCAGTTCGATCTGGTCGGCCGTGAGCCGCGCCGTCAGGTCGCTTGATTCGGTCTCGACCTTCGCGCCTTCGGCCACCGTCGTGACGGTCTCGGTCACTTCGCCGACCTGCAGGATGAGGTTGCCGAGCGCCAGGTCCTCGTTCGCGCTCAACACGTTATTCTGCCGCTGTAAGAGGCGAAAGCCTTTCTGCTCGACCTTGACCGTGTAAATCCCGGGCTGAAGCGCCGGGACAGTAAAACCTCCCGACTCATTGCTCGTCACGGTGCGTGTGTCCCCCGTCTTCTCGTTGACGAGCGTGACGGTGGCGCCGGCGATTGCCTTGTCAGAAGCGTCAACGACGGTGCCTGAGATCGTGCCCGTGACGGTCTGCGCTATAGCCAGCCCGCTCGCGAGTATCACGCAGAGCAGGCCACACAAGAACCTTAGCCGGTAGCGATTGATACTAAACATGGTAGTCCTCCCGATGAAGTTGTTATTCATGTCAACGCTTATCCTGTCACCTGTTATTCGGATTCGTCAGCAGGTTCCGTTGACGACTTTGAGGCTGAGCTTTGGGGGACCGGCACAGCCCACTGCTGTCAATCCCGGCCCGCAGGCTGAACCGGTTCAGGTCTGCAGGCCCTCGGTAATTTCATTCGTCAGGTATCGTACGGCCCCCGCCTGAAAGCGGTACGACCTGATCAGCCCTTCAGAAACTGAGGCGCATGCCGAACCGAAAGACCCGCTCATCAATTCCCTCTCTGCCCGTGCCCGCCGTCGAAGTGATTTCGGTGTACCCGCCCAGGCTTTTGATCGTGCCGTCAGTATTCAACTGCAGGTTGGAACGGTTGCCGCCCGGGTTCGGGAAATGGGGCGTGTTGGTGAAATTGAGCGCTTCGGCCCGCGGCGTGGCGAACACGACGCAGAGAGCCAGCAGCATGGTTGCGACGAATACAACATGCCTGGTTTTGCTGGTCATGGTGTCACCTCGTTGATGGTGGGGTATCGCTGACAGCGAGCCGGTGCAGAGGTCAATCGCTCACTCGCGCCGTCACCTGCCCGCTGTCGAATTCTGTAACGTCCGGTGCGCACCCCGGCCTTTAGAAAGTAAACCTCAACCCGAACTGCAACTGCCTCGGCGTCGTCCCCTGTGCGAGGCTCGTGATCCGCCCCACATTGGCGGCGATCTGAGTCGCGTTGGTATTGACGGTGAGTGACGACGGCACGTCGTAGTTCTGGACGTTGAAGATATTGAACGCCTCGAAGCGCAACTGCAGGCTCATCCCCTCGCGCACCCGGATACTCTTGAACATGGAGTAGTCCATATTGAAGACGTGGGGACCGCGGTACACATTGCGCCCCAGATTTCCGAAGGAGCCGGAAGGGATGCCGAAGGCGCAGGAGTTGAACCAGCTGAAGCTCGTGTGGACCGCGTCGGCGGCGCGCCCGCCCTGCGAGACAGTCTTCTGGCAGAGCGGGTCGGGGTTCGCCGCGACCGGGCCGGCCACGAAGGGGTCAGCGATCAGGTTGGGCCGCAGGTAATTGCCCGGGGCGCTCGACGCGCTCCCGCGGAGGTTGGCAAAGTCACCGGCGACCTGCAGGCTGTAGGGCGCACCCGACCGCGCCTGCATAATGTAGTTCGCCTGCCAGTCGCCCAGCAGCCAGGAGGCCGGGCCGCTCTGGAACCACCTCTTCCCTTTCCCGAACGGCAACTCATAAACTGTCGCCCAGGAGAGGAAGTGCGTGATGTCGTAAGACGACACCCCGCGGGCGGTACTCGGGTCGCCAAAGTTTTGAATCGTCGAGCCCCCGCCCGAACCATTCTCGACGTTGAAATAGCCGCTGCTCACATCAATGGATTTGCTCCAGGTGTAGGAGACCAGCGTACTCAGGCCGTTTGAGAACCGGCGCTGGAATTTGGCCTGCAAAGCGTTGTAGTGCGCGTCGCCGATGTCGAGCGTGTAGTTCAGGCCGGCGCCCACCCAGGGCATGGGCCTGAGCGCGTCAATCACCGAATTGGGCGTCCCATTCGGCGAGGCCTGACGAGCGGCGTTGCCAAGGCCCGAATAAGGCAGCCGCCCGCTCTTGCTGCCGACATAAGCGGCCGAGATCACCATCGTGGGCGTCAGTTCCCGCTGGATCTCAAAGTGCCACTGATGTGAATAGGGGTCCTTATACGTCGGATCATCGTTAAAGCCGCCAACTGTCCAGGGGGTGGCCGTCGGCAGCGGGGTGGCGAAGCCCTGTCCCTGCTGCTGAATGATACTGAGTTGCGTCCCGTTGACGAAGTTGGCGCTCAGATTAATCGGGCCGCCGGAGAAGGCCGTGGCATCCGGCCAGACTGCCGCTTCGAGGTCATTTTGCGCGTACTGGCTGCGGGCCGTAATGGCGTCCCAGTAGAGCCCATAGCCGGCGCGCAGGACCGTCTTCGGGTTGATGGCCCAGGCCACGCCGATGCGCGGCCCGATATTGTCCTTGACCGGCGGCGGCGCGAAGAAATCCTTCCCGGCCAGGATCACGTCACTAAAGTGCGGATCCGTCTGAAACGAGTCTGGGATGCAGGGCGCCGCTTTGACCACGCTGCAAAAGCCGGGCATGGTCCGGGCGCCGATGATCCACTTTTTATTGGGGAGATCGAGCGCGTTCCAGAGCCGTCCGTCGAGCGTCTTCGGCTGATTCAGGTAGTCGTAGCGCAGACCCAGCGTCAGGGTCACATTCGGCGTCACTTTCCATTCGTCCTGCGCATAGGTTGCCCACGAGGCATATTTGAAGCGCACCGGGCCGCCGTGCAGGATCGGCAGTTGAGCTGAAAAAGTATTGGGGAACCCGAGCAGTGCCGACGCCAGCGATAAGCCTGTTCCGCTTTGTCCGGGTGCCGGGTTGCGCGTCTGTTCGTCGTTGAAGCTGTAGGTCTGGAAGGTATTCAGCTGGATCCGTTTGGCTTCGATGTACCAGAAGCCGGCCTTGATGTTGTGACGACCTTTCAGCCAGACCACGTTCGGCGTCACACTCCAGTTCGGATTTTCCCGTGGCGCCGGGCCGCGAATCCCGAAATTGCCGTTGCCGCCGTTGGTCCAGTTGGCGAGGCTGACGAGCAGGCCGCCGTATTTATCAACATCCCCAAACCCGAGCTGCTTGAGCGGGTCAAGCCCGGCCGGGTGCTGGTTCTGCTGGCCGGCATCCACGCCCGGCCTGCCGGCGTAGCCGGCGCGCACGTCGAGGATGAGGCTCGGAGTGAAGGTGTGCGTCCAGCCGCCGCCGTAGTTCCTCCCCTGTGAGCCGCCCCCGGTAGAGCCGACGTTGCCAATCGGGGTCAGAATCGAATTCCGCTGCTCGGTGTAGCGGAAGAAAACATTGTCGCTGTCGCGGAAGCGGTGATCCACGCGCCCCTGATAACTGTTCGAGTTGTTGATCGTCGGGCGCGTGCGGATGAAGTTATTCGTCAGGTCGCGCGCGTCCGTGAAGTTGGGCGTCGCCGAGTAGGTCTGGAAGAACTTCTGCATCGGCGCGAAGATCAACGCCTGCGGCAGTTTGTTGCAGGCCGCGCCGATGGTCTGATCCTGCTGTTTCTGGGCATTGACCGGCAGCGGATTTCCCGAGGCATCACACCTGAAGGGGTCGCGCACAAAACCGCTGCCCGACGCACGGGTCGAGTACGGGTTGTAGATCTGGCGGCGAAAGCCCGGACTTGTGTTGCTGAAATCCCCGGCAATCTCGGCGGCCGTCGGCACGTAGGACAGCGCCAGATCGGCCTGGCTGTAGCGCCAGCCGTCATAGCTGAACGAAAAGAACGTTCTGTTTTTGATGATGGGGCCGCTCACCACCGCGCCAAACTGGTTCTGATGAAACGCCGTGGGCCCGCTCGGTACAAGCTGCCCCGGCTGGCAGCGGGCCAGAGTGCAGGTGGCGTCGGTGAAAGCATTGCGTGCGTCGAAGAAATTGTTGCGCACGTATTCGAAGGCCGAGCCATGCAGGGTGCTGCCCCCGGACTTTGAGACCATGTTCACGATGCCACCCGTCGCGCCGCCGAATTCGGCCTTGGCGTCGTGCCCGACGACTTTGAACTCCTGAATCGCATCAATGTTCGGAATGACGATGTAGTTCGGCCCGCGGACGTTGGTGTTGATGATGCCGTCGTAGAAGTAGAGCTTCGACCGGTTCTGCTGCCCGTGGAACGAAGCGTCGGAAAAGCCCGATCCCGGCAGGCCCACGTTGCCCTCGCAGCAGCCGACGCTCCTGTTCTGACTGGTAGAAACCGGCGTGACGCCCGGCGTGAGCGTCAGGAGCTGCGTGAAGTTCCGGCCGTTGAGCGGCAGGTCCTGCACCGTCCGCTCCGTAATCACCGTGCCCAGCTCGGTCGAAGATTTCTGGACCAGCTCTGCCATGGCGCTCACTTCCACAGTCTGAGAGATCTCGCCTACTGTGAGCGTCAGGTTCTGCGTCAGGGTCTGGCTGACACCGACGTCGAAGGCCGGAGTCTGCGTCGTCTTAAAACCCTTTGCCTCAACTTTGAGAATATAGTTTCCGGGCCTGACGTTCACGAAGGTGAAGTACCCGCTCTGACTCGACGACACCTGAGTCTCGATTCCGGTCGCCTGGTTGATCAGCTTGACAGTCGCGGCGGGGACGGCGGCGCCTGTCGCTTCGTTCACCGTCCCGTTGACCTCACCGGTCGAAGTCTGGCCGTGGAGAACCGGGCCCGACGCGATCAGCACGAACAGAAGCGCCGCAACTATAGTCTTCAGCGAAATCATAATTCCCTGCCTCCCTGCCGGTTGATGAAAACCAGCCATGTGACAATTCAGGTTTTGATAGTTACTCAGCCAGAACAATCGGCGGCCCGGAAGGCCCCGCTGAGAGATGATCAGATATGCCGCCCCCTCATCTCCCCCGGAGGTGAATCAATTCCCGGGGAGAAATCAGGCAACAGGCGCGTCAGTCAAAATGTGAATACGTCAGGCGGCTTGCATGAACCGCCCGATCAGGCCTCAATTTTGATCCCAGCAAAGCCGGTAGGTGGTATCGGCGACAGGGAGCTTATAACCGTTACCGGTAACGATTGTCAAGCCCTTTCGCCTTTACCGGTAACGATTCGTGGGAAAAAGGGGCCCGAAGGTTTGCGTCCTGAGGGTTGTTTCGCCCCGGCGCCGGACGAGCGCCGGATGACGAGTCTGGGTGTGAGGATGATGTGTTGCGCCGCCTGATCCAGCGGCTTTCCCTCGATCAGTCTGATCAGTAGTTGCGCCGCCTGCTGTCCCATCTCGGCCGTGGACCACGCCACTGTGGTCAGCGGGACGCCGAGCATGTCGCCGTAGTGGATGTTGCCGCCGCCGACGACCGCAACATCCTCGCCGACAGTCAGGCCGGCCTCACCGAGCGCGAGCATGGCGCCGATGGCCGTCGGGTCGTTGACGGCGAAGATCGCCTCCGGCACGCTGCCCTCGGCGATCCACGCGCGCATCGCCTGACAGCCCTGCACCTCGAGGAAGCCGCACCCGCGCACGAGCGACTTGTCGTACCGCAGCCGGTGTTTCGCCAGCGCCTGCCGGTACCCCTCGAAGCGCTCTCTGGCCACCGTCACGTCCGGCCCGCGCAGGTGCCCGATGCGCCGGTATCCAAGGTTGATGAGATGCTCGGTCGCGAGCCTGCCGACCTGCACGTTGTCAGTAACCACCGCCGGGCAGTTCAGGTTCTCGAGTTCGCGGTCAATCAGCACGATCCTGAGCCCGTCGCGGAGCATCTTGCGGTAGGGCTGCGCCTGTTCGGGCGGGAGCGCCGAGGCGATGATCAGACCGTCGGTGCGCTGCCGCAGGGCCTCGATCTCGCTCACTTCCCGGGCGGCGTCCTCGTCGGTGTTGCAGACGAGAATCTGAAACCCGGCGGGGCGCGCGACGCTCTCGACGCCGCGCAGGATTTCGGCGAAGTACGAATGCATCAGGTCGGGCACGACCATGCCGAGCAGGTAAGAGCGGCTCGTCGCCAGCGCGCGCGCGTGCTGATTCGGGCGGTATTTCATCCGGCGCGCGACGGCCAGCACCTGCCGGCGCGTCTCGGCGCTGATCTCAGGGTGGTTGTTGATGGCGCGCGAGACGGTCATCTTGGAGATTCCCAGCTCGCGGGCGATGTCAGCAAGAGTCGTGGCCATAATCGTTCACCTGAATGGATAAGATCATCTGGCAGCGCTGAAATTAAGATTGATCTCGAAGCCCGCTTCAGCAGCAGAGAGGAACACCTTTCCGACAAGTGTCGCCACTGTAATGACGAAACCAGGCAATTTCAAGTTGTCTTATGGTGAGGAGGGTGCCGAAGGAAGGTTATTGAAAGGAAGAGGGCGAGCAGAGGGTCTCGAACTCCCGACTATTCCCTGTTGAAGGTGAAGCGCTTGTAGCCGAACTGCGAGGCGGTTTTACGCCGATGGCAGTTTGCGCAACGCACCTCACACTTCTGCATCTCGGCGAATATATTTTCCCAGGACCAGTTATTGATCACCAGCTGTGCGATGGCATTTGTTTTATCCTGACCATCCCGGTGGTCGAATTCGAGGACGACCGGGTCGCCTTCGCCACAATCCACGCATGGGTGTTGCAGCAGATATTCGTAAACCCTCTTTGCTTTTTCTTTCCTGAGTCGGTTTCTGCTCTCGCCGTGTTTTTGTTTATACAGATCGTGATTGGCGTAATATCGCTTCTGCCAGTTCTGGTGATAGCACTCCCGACACCAGGACGATTTGCCGTCTCGCGACCTCTGTCTGGACGGGAATGCAGTCTCAGGCTTATCAGTTTTACATCTCGTACACCGCTTCATGCGGCTTATTATATAAGGTGAGAGTGTTTGCGCGAGTCAGGTGTGAGTCGGGAAATTCCCGACGCCAAAGTGATTGAAAGTGAAGGGCGAGCAGCCGGTCTCGAACCGGCGACCTCCTGAGCCACAGTCAGGCGCTCTAACCAACTGAGCTATGCTCGCCATAAAGAACAGGAACTGACCATCGAAAGGTTGAAGCTGATACTGGACTGATGATCGGCCTCAACAAACGAGGGGAAATCTTAATCGGCGGAATTTGATCAGTCAACCAGCCGGAATCATTTTCCGTGACAGCACGCTGCCTTTTGCAACTACGGCTTATTCGCTGTCTGACTACCCTCTCTCACCGTCGGGTATTTGATCCCGAGCTGTTCCAGATAAGATTTGTACTTCGCCGGGTCGTAGTAATACTTCTTCAGTTCGGGCAGAAACTTTTCCATCTTCTCCTTGTTGAGTTCAATCGCCGGCTGGTCGGTCGGGTTGACGAGCGGCTGGTATTTGGTCTCTTTGGTCTGCACATTTTTGAAGTAATCCCACGCCTGCGTGACCAGCTCGGGGTTCAGCAGGAAATCGAGCGTGGTCATGGCCTGAACCTTGGCGCCGGCAGTCGCGCCTTTGTGCGCGATGGGCGTGGCCATCGCAATCGCGTTCTCCCAGCTGTGGCCGGGCAGGTTCGGGATGTTGGCCGGGAAACGCAGGTAGACCATCGGCACGTTCCACGAGATGTCGCCGACGTCGTCCGAGCCCCCGCCCGCGACCGGCTTCGGCTTTTCGAGGACGGTCGGCTTCGTCTTCAACCCTTCGACCTTCGCGCCAATCTCCTTCTGCAAGGCTTTCGCCAGCGTCTGGTCGGCCTCGCTCCATTCGGGCATGCCGACCGCCTCGATGTTCTTCGCCTGAACTTCGGCGACGACCTGATTGAAATGATTCGGCCACGCGGAGCCGACGAGGCGCTGCGTCACAGTGGTGTCGGTCATCATCGCGGCGGCCTGCGCCATCTTGTTGCCCAGTTCGTAAAGCTCCCTGATGTGCGGGTAATCGAGTTCGCGGAAGAAGTACCAGACCGAGGCTTCCGAAGGCACGACGTTCGGCTGATCGCCGCCGTTGACGACCACGTAATGCGACCGCTGCTGCAGGCGCAGGTGTTCGCGCCGGTAATTCCAGCCGATGTTCATCAGTTCGACTGCGTCGAGCGCGCTGCGGCCCGACCACGGGGCGCCCGCCGCGTGCGCCGCCCTGCCGTGGAAGTAATACTGCACGGAGACGAGCCCGCTGTTTTTTTCGGGCTGGCCGTAGTTGGTGACGAAGTCGCTGTCCACGTGACAACCGAGGACGATGTCCACGTCCCTGAACAACCCGGCGCGGACGAAGTAAGCCTTCGTGGCGACGAGTTCTTCGGCGACCCCGGGGAAGAGTTTGATCGTGCCGCCCAGTTTGTTTTTTTCCATCAGCTTTTTCAGCACCAGCGCCGCCGTGACGTTGACTGCCTGGCCGGAGTTGTGCCCTTCGCCGTGGCCGGGCGCGCCCTCGATGATCGGGTCGTGATACGCGACGCCGGGTTTCTGCGAGGCGCGCGGGATGCAGTCAATGTCGGTCATAAACGCGATGACCGGCTTGCCCGAGCCGTAGCTCGCCACCCACGCGGTCGGCACCCCGGCGACGCCGCGCTCGACCTTGAAGCCGTTCTTTTCGAGGATGCCGGTGATGTATTTGCTGGTCTCGTACTCCTGAAAGCCGAGTTCGCTGAAGCTGAAGATCTGATCCACCATCTGCTGCGTGAAGGTTTGCAGTTTGTCGGTTTCGCTGATCGCCTCGCGTTTGAGTTCGGCAGCCCTGTTCGCCGGCGCATCCTGAGCGCGCGCGGGCAGGTTGATCGTCAGCCCCAGCAGAAAAACAGAACAGAACACGGTGAGTCTTTTCATCGTCGTTTCTCCCGTCAGACGCGTGAGCCCGGAGATTCCCGGCTCGCGCTGCGAAGTTGATAATGCGTGTATGAAAAAGAGGAATTGAATAACCGGCTGTCACTGACAGCAATGAGATATTCCGCCCACCGGCAAGGCTGGGTCAAGCGGAAGTCCTCAACATCATATTGCCCGGCGCACTCTGCCGCAATAATGGCCTCTTTCACCCCGTACAGATCATTTGCCCGCCGCCACAGGCTTCGCAATAACCCTGGTGCCTGCCCTTAATTCATCAGTCCCGCGCACCGCGACCTGATCTTCCGGGCCGAGGTCGCCGAACACTTCGACGAGGTCAGTGCCTTTGCTGTTGATCGAGGCCCCGCGCCTGACATCCACCCATTCCGCGACGCCTTCGCGGACGCGAATGACGAACGTCCGCTCGGTCGTCGTGGCAATCGCCGAAGGCGGGACGAACAATGAAGGGCGCGGCCTGCGCGTCGGCCAGATCACTTCGGGGAACATGCCCGGCGCGAGCCTGCCCGACGAATTCACCACGTCCATCTCCACCGGCATCGTCCGCGTCTTCGCGTCGAGCGAATGACTGATGCGCCGAAGTGTGCCGCTGAAAGGCTCGCCGGGGAAGGCCGGGACGGTGAAATTGATCTTCGCGCCGGGCGTGATCCCGGCGATGTCGGTCTCGGGGACCGGGACGACCAGGCGCAGCCGCGAGACCTGCTGTAACCTGAGCATCGGCGTCCCCGTGGGGCTGGTCAGGCTGCCCTCGTGGACGTTGCGTTCGGTGATGACGCCGTCGAAAGGCGCGGTGAGGCGCAGGTAAGCTTCCATGCTCTGCGATGACCGGGCGGCTTCACGAAACGCCCGCTCGCTCTCCCCGAGCGCCCTCACCTGTGCCTGCGCCGCCTTCTCATTTTCATTCCAGAGTTGAATCCGCGCGCGGCCCGCTTCGACCGCGCGCTGGGCGACTTCGACATCGTTCCCCGCGACGACGCCGGGCGTGGCCGAGGCAGATTTCAGTCGCTGGTAAGTCGCCTCGTCGGCGGCGAGTTTCGCCTGGGCTTCGAGGCGCTGGGCGCGGATGCCGTTGACCTTCGACGCGGCTTCGACGCGCTGCGATTCGGCGGCGCGGACTCTCGCTTCGGCCTCACTGCGCTGCGTGTCGAGTTCGGGCGCGCGCAGCCGGGCGAGCAGCTGTCCCTTCTTCACGACCGAGCCGCGGTCAACTTTGATCTCTTCGACGAAGCCCGGCACTTTGGCGTAAATCGCCGTGTCCTGAAAGGGCTGCAATTCGCCGGGCAGTCGGAGGCTGCGACTGAGTTCCTGCGACAAGACGGTCGTGACAGTGACGGTCGGCGTTTGTGACGGCGTGGCCGACGGACTGGTCTGCCCCGGCGGTTTCTGCGCGCTCCCGCCGGTGCTGCAGGCACCGATATAGACGGCGGCCAGTGTCAGACTGAATCCTGTAATGAGTCGTTTGCAATTCATCTGCGTTCTCGTTCCTGCGTAATCAATCATCAGACTGCTTCCGGTTCCGTCGCCGCGTCGTCGGGGTGCAGCGATGCCGAAGCGCGGCTGGCCCTGCGCTGCGCCATCGCAAAGACGAGCGGCAATATGATCAGCACCGCAATCGTCGAGGCCGCCAGCCCGCCGATCACCGCGCGCCCGAGCGGGGCCGTCTGCTCCCCGCCTTCGCCAATCGCCAGTGCCATCGGAACCATCCCCGCAATCATCGCCATGCTGGTCATCAGGATGGGCCGCAGGCGGCTGCCCGCGCCTTCCATCGCCGCGGCTTCAGACTCCAGCCCCTCGCGCCTTCGCTGTTCGGCGAAAGTGACGAGCAGGATCGCGTTCGCCACCGAAACGCCGATGGCCATAATCGCGCCCATAAACGATTGCACGTTGAGCGTCGTGCCGGTGACCCACAGCGCGACGGCGACGCCTGTAACGACGGCGGGGATCGTCGAGAGAATCACCAGCGCCACGCGCACCGACTGAAAATTTGCCGCGAGCAGCAGGAAGATCACCACCACGGCGAGCAATAATCCCAGCCGCAGGCCGGAAAGCGTCTGCTGCATCGGCGGGACCTGCCCGCGCACGCTGACCGTCACCCCGCGCGGGGCTTCGCCGGCGCGCCCGATGGCGGAAGCGACTTCGCCGGCCACGCTGCCCAGATCTTTGCCCGCGATGTTGGCCGTGATCGTGATCATTCGCTGCTGGTTGTAACGGTCATATTCGCCGGGCGTCGTGCCGTAGCTGATCTCCGCGACATCGCCGGCCATCGCGCGCGCGCCGCCGTTGCTGTTCATCACAGGGATGCTCTGCACGTCCTCGATGGAAGTGATGCGCGATTGCGGGATTTCGACCTGCACCTGATAGGCGGTGCCGCTCGCCGGGTCGCGCCAGTAGACCGGCTGAATAAAGCGGCTCGACGACGTGGCGGCCACGAGCGAGCGCCCGACCTGCTCGACCGACACGCCGAGTTGTCCGGCGCGCAGGCGATCAACTTTGATCTCCACGGTCGGGTAATCCAGCGGCTGGCCGAATTGCAGGTCGCGCAACGCCGGGATCTTTTTCATCTCGGCCAGCACCTTGTCGGCGAAAGCGCGATTGGCCGTGAGGTTCGGCCCACTCATCGCCACTTCAATCGGCGTGGGCGCGCCGAAATTCATAATCTGGCTGACCACATCGCCCGCCTCGAATGAAAGGTTCGTGCCCGGAATTACTTCGGGCAGCTTCAGGCGCAACCGCTCTTTCAGGTCATTCAGCCGGATGCCGGAGCCGTGCCGTAACGCGACGGTCAGCACTGCCTCCTGCGGCCCGCTCGTCCACAGATGAATCGTGTTGATGGGATAACTCGCCGGCTGCGTGCCGACAAAGCCGAGCGTGATGGCGATGTTGGCGGCGCCGACCTCACTGCGAATCGCGTCGAGCGCCCTGAGCGCGATCACTTCCGTGCGCTCGACCCGCGTGCCGGTGGGGGCGCGCAACCGCAGTTGAAACTGCCCGGTGTCCACGTTCGGGAAGATGTCAGTGCCGAGGTTGCGGCCGATCAGGAAAATCCCGACGCAGGCGACCAGCGCGTAACCGGCCAGCAGCGGCCAGCGCAACCCCCACGCACGCTTCATCAGGTTTTGATATCTGGTTCGCGCCCTGTCAAAGAATGGCGGCGTTTCATCCGATTTGCGGGATGAACGCAGCAGCCAGGCCGACAGCACCGGCACGAGCGTGTTCGACAGCACGTAAGACGCGAGCATGGCAAACCCGACGGCGAGCGAGAGCGGGATGAAGAGCGACCGCGCCACCCCGACCATGAAGAATGACGGGACGAAGACCGCCAGCACCGAGAGCATTGCGAGCAATCGCGGCGTGATCGTTTCGCGCGTGGCGATGAGGACGGCCCGCGCCCGCGGCTCGCCGCGCGCGAGGTGCGTGTGGATGTTTTCAATCGCCACCGTTGATTCGTCAACCAGAATGCCGATGGCGAGCGCGAGGCCGCCCAAAGTCATAATGTTGACCGTCTGCCCCGCCAGCCACAACCCGACGAGCGCCGCGAGCAGCGCGAACGGGATCGTGACGACCACGACGAGCGCGCTCCGCAGGTCACGCAGGAAGAGCAGCACCACGAGCCCCGTCAGCAGTGCCCCGAGCGCGCCTTCGATGGCGAGGCCGCGAATTGCGTTCTTCACGTATGTTGACTGGTCCAGCTCGAAACTGACTTTGATGTCTTCGGGGACGAGCGACTGAAACCTGGGCAGCTCGGCCTTGACGCGATTGACTACGTCGAGCGTCGAGGCGTCCGACCGTTTGGTCACCGGGATGTAAACGGTGCGGCGCCCGTTGACCAGTCCGTACCCGGTCAGGATGTCGGTGCCGTTCTCGACCGTGCCGATGTCACGCACATAAACATTCGTCCCCGAGCCCGACCGGATCGGCACGTCGGCCAGCTCCTGGATGTTCCTGACGACCGAATTGACCGGCGCCAGGCGATTGAGGTCGCCCGTGCGCACGTTGCCCGCGGGCATAATCGTGTTGCCCGCGGCGATGGCTTTGACGACTTCTTCCGGCGACATCCCGTAAGCGCGCAGCCGGTCGGGGTCGGCGCGGATGATCACCGTCCGCTGGTTGCCGCCGAAGGGCGGCGGCGCTGAGACTCCGGGCAGGGTCGAAAACATCGGGCGCACGCGGAAGAGCGCCAGATCCTGAATCTCGCCGACGCCGCGCGTGTCGCTCGAAAAGACGAGCTGGCCGACCGGCACGCTGCCCGCGTCAAAGCGCACGACGAACGGCGAAACAGTGCCGGGCGGCATGAAGGCCCGCGACCGTTCGACGTAGGCGATGGTCTGCGCGAGCGCCTGACTCATGTCAGTGCCCGGGTGGAAGAAGAGCTTGACCAGCCCGACGTTCTGAATTGATTTCGATTCGACGTGTTCGATCCCGGCGATGTAGAGGAAGTGATACTCGTAGTACGAGACCAGAAAGCTCTCCATCTGCGCCGGGTCCATCCCGCCGTAGGGCTGCGCGACGTAGATCACCGGCAGGTTGAGGTTCGGGAAGATGTCCACCGGCATCCGGGTCAGCGCCAGCACTGAACAGAGCGCGACGCCGACGACGGCCACGAGAATCGTATAAGGGCGACGCAGTGCGGTGTTGATCAGCCACATAATAAAATCGGTGCCCCGGGAACACGGACAGCAGTTCGATAAAAGCGTTCCGCCCCGCCGGAGCGCAATATTCGGAGAGGAGTACCCCGCCGACGATCACCCGGGTGAGCATCGTCGCAGCGGGCGCGCGGGTCACGAGGATCTTTTGCCTCAAATTCATGAGGCGCCTCGGTCAACCGGGCGGCTCACAATTTCGGCGGCGGCGCGGTGAATTGCGCGAGGTCGGCGAGGCCGAGACTGCCCTCGATTTCGCCGATCTGCCGCACGGCGTCCTCGAAGCCGTCTTTGCCGAACTGCTCATGTTCGATCTCCTCGAACCGGTCGCCCATCTCATCGAGTTGTTTTGCCGTGAGCGTCTGCTTCCAGGCCGGGAAGATGATCGTGTCTTCGCGCGCCGCGTGGGCGCGGTACATCCGCACGAACGATTCCAGCGCCCGAGCGAACGGCTCGGCGCCGCCCGCGCTCAAACGCCCGCCCTGCGTCACGGCCAGAATGTAATCGGTGATCTCGCGCCCGCGCGCGTGTTGCGCAATCAGGATGTCCGGGTAGCCCGCCGCCGCTCCGCCCGCGCTTTTGACCGCGGGAAAGATGTGCGCCTCCTCGAGCTTTTTCTCGTGATATTCCTCGCCAAAGGCGCGGAACAGTTTGGCCGTCTTTTGCAACGCTTCGGGCGGAACGGCGGACGGATTGCCGCGCAGCCTGACCGCGGCTTCGCTGTAGATCAGCAAAGCGCGCCGCAGGACGCCATGTTCGCGCATCAAATCCTCCGTCGCCGTCACCTCACCGCCTTTCTCGTCTTCACTCTGTTTCGGAGAGGCTTGTTTTTCCGCCTGCCCGCCGGCCGATGAACTGCCTTTGTTCCCGCAGCCGATCAGCATCAGCCCCGTACCCGCGACGGCAGAGATGCACAGAAAATCGCGACGCGCGTCATCGGCTTTCAGTTTCATCGCTTTTCTCCTTGTTCAATGAATGATCCTTTCGGAAACATTTCCGCCGGGAGTCCTCAGTCATTTCTCCGGATGGTTACGGCCAGATTACCAGATTGCCCTGCTACGGGCGATTCGCAGCCGGCGCGTTCGTCACCTGACCCAGAAAGGGCTTGAGATCGCCCTGTAATTTCGCCGCCACGAGCAGCGCGCGCCAGACCGACAGCCTTGCCAGCGCGTCATCAATCTCCGCCTGCGCCAGCAGCCGCTGCGCCTCGGCGACTTCAGTCACGTTCGTCAGGCCGTACTCGTAACGCACTTTCGCCCGCGTCATGGTTTCCTGCGCGGCCCTCAGCTGGATCGGCGTGTTAGCGGCGATCTTCCGGGCCGACTCGACGAGCGTGCGCGCCCGCGCGTCCTGCGCCCTGAGCGCCTGCACGACCTGATCGTAACGCGCCTGCTCCGCGGCGATGTTGTTCGCTTCGACCCTGCGGCGGGCGCGCAGGCCGAAGATGTCAGAGACGGCGAAAGTGACGGTCAACCCCGTCGCCCAGTTCGCCGTGTCGGGGTAAAAGCCTCGGCCGTTATCAATCGCCCCGTTGACCAGTGCGCCGGTTCCCCGCCCGGACAAGGCCGTCTGAAAGTTGAAGTGCGGGAAGTACGAACGATCCAGCACATGCTCGCGGGCACGCACCGTTTCGAGCGCCGCCGTTTGCGCGAGCGCAACAGGGTGCGTGGCGAAGTTGATTGACGGCGGCGGCTCGACCGGCGGCAGTGTGAGCAGCGGGCCGGGGTCAATCGTGATCGCGGCGCCGGCCTGTCCGATTGCCTCGGCCAGACCGACGCGGGCGAGTTCGGCATTCTGCTGCGCCTGAATCAGCTGATTCCTCGCCGCCGCCAGTTCCGCATCGGCGCGCGAGGCGTCAGCGCCGGGGCGAAGCTGATTGTCAACGAGCGTGTGAACAGCCCTCGCGAAGACTTCCATCCGTTCGACATTGGCCTGCGCCGCGCGCACCGCCTGCTGCGCGGCGAGCGCGGTGAGGAACGCATCGGCGGCGGCGGCGCTCACGTCGAGCCGCGTCACGTCAGCCCCGGCCTGAGCCTGTCGGCTCGCCGCGCGCGCCAGATCAACGCCGGCCCGGCGCAACCCGAAATCGAACGGCTCCCATGAAAACAGCAACCCGCCCGCGCTGCCCCACGCGCTTTCAAAGCCAGCCGTGCCCAGCACCGGCCCTGAGATCGCCGGGACGACCGATTGCGGCAGCAGCAGGCCGAAGACGTTGTTGCGCGAGGCGCGATTCTCCTGCCAGAGCAGATCGGCCCGCGGCAGGTATGCCGTGCGCGCCACCTCGACGCCCGCCTCCGCGGCCCTGGCCTGCGCCTGCGCGGCGCGGACGGCCGGGTAGTTGTCGAGCGCCTGCCCGACGGCCTGATCAATCCTGAGCGGCTGTGGTGCCGGCTCCTGCGCGAAGGAAAGAAATGAAATCGCGGGCAGTAACAGACAGAAAGCTCCCAACCGAATAGTAATTTTGCTGGTCAGCATCAGTAGTAGTTTGGTCACCGCCGGTGAATTCAGTTACCTGGGGAACAGATACTTCAGCACTTTGTCGAAGCGTTTACCCCACGCGGCTTCGTCGTGGGTGGCGCCTCTGGCTTCGATGTATTTCAAATCCGGGCCGGGCCGCCACCCCCTGGCGACCAGCGCGTCGCGCAGCAGTCTGGCATTGTGCGTGACCATCCCGCCTTCTTTCGTGCCCGCATCCAGCCAGATTCGCTGCGGGGTCGGGCCGGGAAGTTTTTCGACTTCGCGGAGAATCACTCCGTTGTCCCACCACACCGAGGGCGACATCACGGCCAGTTTGCCGAAGACATTCGGGTAGCGCAGGCCCAGATAAAGCGTCACCAGCCCGCCGAGCGATGCGCCGCCGAGCGCCGTGTTTTCCGGGCCGCCGAGCGTGCGGTAATGCGCACCAATGAACGGCCTCAACTCTTCGACGATCAGCCGGCCGTACAGATCGGCCCTGCCACCGGCTTTGAGCTTCTCAACTCTCGTCGGCGTGTACTCATCGGCGCGTTGCTCGCCGGTGTTGTAAATGCCGACGATGATGAGCGGCGCAATCGTGCCCGCTTCGATCAGCCGCTCGGCGGTCTCGTCAACCTGCCATTCCTTTCCGGGGATGAACGAGGTCGCGCCGTCAAACAGGTTCTGCCCGTCGTGCAGGTAAAACACCGGGTAGCGGCGATGCCGGGCCTGCTCGTAATCGGGCGGCAGGTAAACGATCACGTCGCGATGGTTGTGCAGAAATTTCGAATGAAAGTCTTTATGAAGACGTATCTCGCCCGTCAGCGTGTGCGGGTGGCGGTCATTTTCTTCGGCCTGCAGGGCAGCGCCGGGAATCACAATATTGCTCACTGCGATCAGCTGTCGCCACGCCGGTGGCAAGCCCTTCTCCTCAAGCGCGTTTATCTGTGGGAAACGGTGAAAGATGAAAATCCGTCAGACTTTTTCTGTTTTCACGGCGAAGCTAATATAATGCCCGCGAAGTTGCAAGGCTCGGCTTTATTCACCGGTCATAAACCAGACTCGAATCATTTCGGCGAATGAAGATCACTCACACCCGGGGCGCGCTGGTGGCGCCGCGAACGTCGCAAGAACAGGGCCGGGAGTCAGAAATAACGCGAGGGGGCTGCGGTCATTATGATCATCACGACTCAGTACGCTGACATCACTGTCGCCGGCAGCCCGCTGCGAATGTACGTCGCGGCCCCGGCGAACCGGGAGAAATACCCGGGGATCATTTTTTACTCCGACATCTTCCAGCTCACCGGGCCGATGATCCGGGCGTGCAACCGGCTGGCCGGCTACGGCTTCGTCGTGGCCGCGCCGGAAATCTACCACCGCATCGAGCCGCCCGGGACAGTGATCCCGTTTGACGATGACGGGCGAACGCGGGGGCTCGACGACGCGGCGAAAACTCCGGTCGCGCACTTCGACGAAGACTGCCGCGCCGTGCTGGATTACCTGAAAGGGCACCCGCGCGTGGCCGAAGGCAGACTGGGCGCGGGCGGCTTCTGCATCGGCGGGCATCTGGCCTTCCGCGCCGCGCTGCAACCGGACGTCGAGGCGACGGCCTGTTTTTACGGCACGGGCATTCACAACGGGAAGCTCGGGCAGGATGCGGACGCCGGGTCGCTCGAACGCGCCGGTGAAATCCGCGGGTCGCTGCTGATGGTCTGGGGGACCGGGGATCCGCACATCCCTGAAGAAGGCCGCGACAAGATCCTCAAGGCGTTGCAGCAGGCCGGGACGAAGTATTCATTCAGTTTCCACCCGGCCGAACACGCCTTTATGCGCGATGAAGGCCCGCGCTACGACCCGGTCTCAACTGACCAGGCGTTCGGCGAGATGATCGAGCTGTTCCGGCAGGTGTTCGGGCCGACAAAGCTTGCGAGCGCCTGATCTGCGTTGATGGATAATGGAGGCTGTCACCACGATAATAAAGCGACGGCTCAGGTTTCAGGCGAGATGATTTAACTGTTTCGTGGAATGCTTTACAGCCGACCACATCAGGAATTGGCTGGGAGTCCGTCGCAATTCACAGCAACTGCTCAACGATCTGTCAACAATGTCTGATGAGACTGAAAAGGATTCTTACGCCGCACAGTGGCGTGAGCTTCGTAAACGACAATTCATTTTGGCTTTGACGTTCATCTTATACATCCCCTGGATGCTCCTGATTACGTTTTTATTCGGTGATTCGGATCAGATCGGCGTGTCTGCATTCCTGATCTGGGGGGCTTTATTTATCACTTCAAACATCAGAGTACTCTTGTGGCGCTGCCCACGATGCCATAATTCTTTTCACTACAGGACACTTTACAGTAACCACATCGCTCGCCAGTGTCTGCACTGCAAACTGCCCAAGCCGTGGTTGTATGACTGGAAAAGCCTTGATCCTTACCGGAAAGACAAGGGACAGTCTGAATAAGACACACCGGAAACAGTGAGAATACTGCTCCTCGAAAATCTGCATGAAGATGCTCACAATCTGCTGGCCGAAGCCGGTGAAGTGGTGATGGCCGAAAGACTGGACGCGGATTACCTCGCTTCGGCCGTCGCCGACGCCGACGCCGCCTTCACCCGCGGCAAGGGTCGCATGCCGCGCGAGTTTCTGACTGCGGGCAAAAAACTCAGAGCCGTCGCCCGCTGCGGCGTGGGCACCGATAACATTGATGTCGCGGCGGCAACCGAACTCGGCCTGCCCGTGATTTATGCGCCCGGCTCGACGACGATGGCCGTCGCCGAACACACGATGATGCTCGTGCTGATGGTCGCGCGGCGCGCGGCGCGCCTGAACGCCGAAGTGAAATCCGGCAACTGGGCGTATCGCGATCAGCACGGGATGAGCGTTGAATTGCGCGGCAAAACCCTGGGCATCATCGGCCTCGGCGACATCGGCAGGCGCGTCGGGGAACTTGGGTGCGCATTCGGCATGAAAGTCGCCTACTGGAGCCGCCGGAGCCGCGACGAACGCTTTGAGTACGTCGAACGCGATGAACTGCTCGGCCGCGCTGATGTCCTGTCCCTCAATGTCGCGCTCACGCCCGGCACCCGGCACCTGATCAACCGGGAGACAATCGCGCTGATGAAACCGACGGCGATCATCATCAACACGGCGCGCGGCGATGTGATTGACGATGCGGCTTTGTACGAGGCTCTGGCCGCGGGCCGCCTGGCCGGGGCAGGGATTGACGTGCTGGCCGCGAATCACGAGCATCATCCGCTCTGGTCGCTCCATAACCTGGTCGCCACGCCGCACGTCGCCGCCGTCACCGACGTGTCCTTTCGTCAGATGTGCGTGCCGACCGCACGGGAAGTGATCGGGATCGTGCGCGGCAAACGGCCCGACCCGCAGCTGCTTCGTAATCCTGAGGTTCTGAATCAATCATAACTATCCACGGAGACAGCCATGAAATTCGCCATGCACAACTGGATGCGCCCCGAGCCGATTGAGGTCACGCTCGAACGCCTGAGCCGTCTCGGCTACGACGGCATCGAGATCAGCGGCGAGCCGGCGCGGCACAACACGACCGAAGTTCGCCGGCTGCTCGACAAGTACAAGCTCGAATGCTGGGGCGGCGTGACGATGATGTTCCCCGGGCGCGATCTGGTTCACGACGACAGGTACGTCCGGCTCGGGACCATCGTGTATATGAAGGATTGCATCAGGATGATTCACGAACTCGGCGGGCATTTCTTCTGCGTCGTGCCTTCGACCGTCGGCAAAGTGAAACCGCTCGCCTCGCCCGCGCAGGAGTGGGGGTGGGTGGTGGAAGGGCTCCGGGAGGTCGCCGACTTCGCGCTCGAACACGACATCCGCATCGGCATCGAGCCGCTCAACCGCTTCGAGACCTACCTGATCAACCGCCACGATCAGGCGCTCCGGCTGGCCGAAGAGGTCGGGCGCAATGTCGGCGTGACGCTCGACGCCTTTCACATCAATATTGAAGAAACTGACCCGATGGCCGCGATCCGCGCGACCGGCGACAGGCTTTATGATTTCCACGTCGCCGACAACAACCGCAGACCCGCGGGCCAGGGCAGCTACGACTGGAAAGAGGTTCTCGGCACGCTCAAAGAGATCAACTACCGGGGGCGGCTGACGGCTGAATTCGTGCTGCCCGTGGATCGCACGCCGCTCGCCGTCTCCGCCGAAAAACGCGAGGCCGACATGCAGATCACCGAGGCCGATCTGAAATTCATTCAGGAACACGGCTCGGGCCTCATCCCGGCGGCCGAATACGACCGGGCGACCGAGAGCAACATCAACCACCTGAAAGGCATTCTGGCCGGGATGTAAAACCTGCCCTCGAAGATTCACGAGGCCGCACGATGGCTGGTAATGTTTCTTTGTGATCCTTCGTGAGTCTTCGTGGAAGACATTCTTTTCCTTGATTGAGGTAAGTACTGATGCCGCTGATCGGAGCCAATGAACTGAAACGCAAGCTGGTGATCGTCGTGGAGGGGCAGCCCTACACGGTGACTGATGTTTTCTTCGCCACGCCGTCGGCGCGCGGCGCGTCAACGATGGTGCGGACGAAGCTGCGCCACCTGCTGACGGGCGCGGTGCTGGAAAAGAGCTTCAAGACGAGCGAGAAGTTTGAAGAGCCGGACGTGCAACTCTCGCCCGCATCCTTCCTTTATTCAGACGGCGCGGGGTTTCACTTCATGGATGAAGAGAGTTACGAGCAGTTCGCTTTTGACGCGGAACAGCTCGGCGATGACCGCCTCTACCTGAAAGACGGCCTCTCGCTTCAGGTGCTGAAATACAACGGCGACCCGGTCTCACTGCAACTGCCGCAGTTCGTCGAACTGGCGGTAACTGAAACCGAGCCGGGCGTCAGGGGCGACACGGCCTCGGGCGGCACGACCAAGCAGGCGACGCTGGAAACAGGGTTGCAGGCGCGCGTGCCGCTCTTCATCAAAGAAGGCGAAGTCGTGCGCGTCAACACCCAGACCGGCGAAGTCGCGGGCCGGGCATGAACGAAAGGATGAAAGCCAGCCAGGGGGTGCAGAAAGATGCTAACGCCGGACCCGGCGATCATGTTAAAGTCCCCCCGAAACTGACACCGGCTCCACCGTCAGAAGTCCCGGCTGAAGAAAAGAAGCAGTAGTTTCGATGAACCACAGGCCCGATCCGGGAACGCAGCGTCAGGCCCCCGCCGCCGTATCCCTTCAGTAACCGATCACTCAACCCTTTCATCCGTTGCCGCCGCAGGCGGCGCACTTTCTGTTCCAGTTTCTGATGACGAGCCGTACTTCCGACCTGAACAATCAATCCGAGGCTGACCTGAGAGTCTCCGTGATCGTCACCCTGACTGACGAGCGTGGGCAGGGGAGGGAGTGCGTCAGGATGCTGACGCAGGGGCAGACCCTGGCCAGAGAAAAGTATGAAGTGATCGTCATCACCGACGGCTCGTACCCGCAACTCGCGCGGGAGGCTGAAAAAATGCTGGCCCCGCAGGACTCGCTCGTCCATTTTCCGTCGAGCAACGAGTTTTACCTTTACGAGATTGCGGCCCGACGGGCCAGGGGACGAGTGCTTTTCTTCACCGAAGCCCACTGCGTGCCGGAGCCGGAATGCCTCGAAGCGATGGTGCGCTTCCTCGACATCAGCGGGTGCGACGGGGCGCGGTGCCGCAGCGTCAGGATTGATGAGAACCTGAATTATCTGGCACAGATGGAAGATCGCGTCATTGAGGATTTCCGCTCCGCCAACCTTCAGAAAGATCACTGGCTCAAAGTGCTGATTCACGGCTTCGGGATTCACCGGGACGTCTACTTCCAGGAGGGCGGCTTTACCTCGGAATTCGGACAGTTCGCCGAATGGGAACTTGCCGCCAGATTACACAGCCGGGGCAGGCGCCTGGGATATGCGCCCGAAGTAGTCGTGCGGCACTGTTACGCGGGCGACCTGAAAATACTCTTCAGTTTCATCCGCGATTTCACGCGCGGCGAAATGAAATGCCGGGCAACGCTCCCGAAGGAGTTCTGCGAAAAGTATTTCGGCCCTTTGCCGGAGTGGTTCGAGCATGGTTTTTACAATTCGGCTCTGACCCGGCGACTCTGTCTCTATCTGATTGAGCGATTTTCGTCGGCGCTTAAGGACGGGGATTACAAAGCCTCACTTGAATTGCTGAGGCTGTTGCGCCGCTTCGATGTGACTGCGCTCTGCGGACTGCGCTGGCACCTGCTGGCGGCGAGAAAGTCAATCATCCTGGCCCGCCTGAAAATGCGGCTCTGGCGATTTTCCGCCGAGCGCTGCTATCAGGCTTATCACAGGCACTGGGCCGCGATCATTCAATACTGCCGCCTTGAATTTCTGGCCGATCAGGCAGCCGCACTTCGGGGTGAAGTTCCTGCCACCTTCCAATACGACCTGACCCGGATCGCGGCAGATGACCTGACGGGGTTCTATCCACTCGAAACCTGGCAGGGGCATTCATTCCGCTGGTCGGAGCCGGCTGCGGTGGTCCGGGTTTCGCTGCCCGCCGGGGATTACGAAGTCAGGATCGAGATGCTGCCGGTGCGATCGGAAGCGCTGCCGCTGCACATTGAAGTCATCTTCGACGGTCACACCGTCTGCAAAACCACCCAGGACTCGCACCGGCCGGTCACCTTCCGACTCACCGCCGACAAGTTCAAGCCGGAGACCGACCGGCATTATCTGGCGCTGCTGTGCAACGCCTTCAGGCCACTTCAGTTTGACTCAACCGATGAGCGCGCACTCGGTCTGCCGGTCACCGGCATCAGTTTTGGCTCAACAGCTCATCAGCCCCCCTGTCCCGCCACACAAGCCGAGGTTCAGGTACGCTGAAGTCGTAATCACCCGTTCATCCGGCTCCCCGCGGTCTGCTGCAACCCCGGGGGGAAGACTCCGGGATGACGCGGGCCGGGAATTCCTGGTATCGGTATCACCGATGGATATGGCTGGAATTATGTATTTTACAATTCGGCGGCAAAGATGACAGGATAGCCCGGCTCTGTGGAGGTTCCCCTCCCCGGACGGCTGAAAGTTTCCCTGCCGGTCACCGGCAGTCGCTTCCACGCTCACATCACTACAGACTTCCAGTCACAAACTGGAGGCTAGCTTTGCCTGGGTCAGGATCAACCGTCCGGCGCCGCATCGAGGCAGCCGCGGCGGTTGATCCTCGTCGCACGGCAACGGCCGGCCGCCCTGGCACAGATGTGCCGCAGCCTGATCTCCGATCAGCTCACCGATCAGTCAATCGCCGCCGTCCTTTGCCCGAAATCCAGCTACTACCGAAAGCGAACGGGGATTGCCGCGCTCGGACGGCAACCCGTTCACGCTCGCGAAACCGGCACCGGATGCCATCAATGCCAACAATTCGGTTCACTGAAAGGAGACAGATCATGAGGTTGAGGAGAAAACAGAGAGGGGCAGTTTCGACGCGTCCCGTCGCGGGAGGAGAAAGACGGGCTGAGGGGATGAGACGAAAGCTCACCCGGTCGGTCACTGGTCTGGTGCTGTGCTGCCTGTTAGCGCTTTCCGGCGTGGCAGGCGCACAGGGTCTGGGCAGCATCGTCGGCACTGTCACTGATCCGACCGGGGCGGTCATTGCGGGCGCCAAAGTCACGGCGACCGAAGTTGGCACGGGCTTCGCGCGGACGACGACCACGGACGCCGAGGGGCGCTACGTGCTGGCCTCGCTCCGCCCGGCGCAATACGACCTGAGCGTCGAGGCGGCGGGCTTCCGCACGTTCAGTCAGAAAGGGGTGACGCTGCTCGCGGATCAGACCCTGACGCTGGGCATGGCGGTGCAGGTGGGCGCGCAGTCTGAAGTCATCAGTGTGACGACCGAAGCTGTTCAGGTAGACACCTCGACGCCGACACTGAAGCAGGTCATCGAAAGGGAGCGCGTCCAGGAGTTGCCCCTGAATGGCCGCAATGCGGCGACGCTCACGCTGCTGGTGCCCGGCGCGGTCGCCGCCCCGAGCGGCGGCGCCGACCAGGGCACGACCAAGACTTTTCCGGGCGCGGTGACGATTGCGGCCAACGGCGCGCGGCAGAATATGGTCAGCTATTCGCTCGACGGCGGCAACTACGTGGACGAGTACACGAACGTCAACCAGCCCTTCCCGATGCCCGACGCGCTTCAGGAATTCAGCGTGCAGACGAGCAACTACAGCGCGGAATACGGGCAGAACGCCGGGGCCGTGGTGAACGTCGTGACGAGGTCCGGGACCAACAATTTTCATGGCGACGCATTCGAGTTCGTGCGCAATGAGGTTTTCAACGCGCGACAGTGGCAGGCGGCCAAACGGGATCAGCTCAAGCGTAACCAGTTCGGCGGCGTCTTCGGCGGCCCGATCATTCACGACCGCACCTTCTTCTTCGCCTCATTCCAGGCCACCCGCTTTCGCAACGTCGGCGGGGCCAGAACGATTACTGTGCCCAGTGCGGCGCTGAGGGCGACGGCCACTGACCCGGCGGTGATCAACCTGCTCAAGGGCATCCCGGTCGGCGACGCCAACAACCAGGTCAGTTTCGCGAGGCCCGACCGGCAGAATTTCAACGAAGTCCTCGGCAAGGTGGATCACTCTTTCAGCCAGAAGGACAAGGTCTCGGGCCGCTACTTCTACAACCGCTTTTCGAGGAACGCGGTCTTTGATCCGGCGAATTTCCTGACCTATTCCGACGGCTCAACCATCGTCTCGCAAAACACCCTCATCACATACACGCATGTCTTCAGCTCGAACCTGCTCAATTCCTTCCGGTTCAGCTACGCCAATGAAAAGGCCACGCGCGGCCCCGCGGCCGACGCCATCAGCGTCAACGATCTGGGCGTCGCGCTGCCGTTCCAGGCAGCGCCGAAGGCCATCCAGCAGATCAGGATCAACGGGGCGTTCAGTTTCGGAGACAATCCCAACGCCACGTTCTTCCGCGACAACTTCACCTGGGGCGATGACGTGAACTGGGTGCTTGGGAAGCACGACCTGCGCTTCGGGGGCGTGATCGAGCGCAGCCGGGTGGATCTTGATAACAAGTTCTTTCAACCTGCCGAGTTCAGCTTCCCTTCGCTTACGGCCTTCCTGGCCGGCCAGCTCGGTGACTACAGCGGCAACCTGGCCTTCCGTCAGGGCGCCGGAGAATTCAAACTCAATCGAAACTATTTCATCGGGTTCTATGTCCAGGACAATTTCCGCGTCAGCCGCCGCCTGACTGTGAACTTAGGATTGCGCTATGAGCCTTTCCTGCCGTGGCACGAACTCAAAGGGCGTGTGCAGCAGTTCCGGCTCCCGGACTTTCTGTCCGGCATCCACTCGAAACAATTCCCCAACGCGCCGGCCGGAGTATTTTTCCCCGGCGATGTGGGCGTGCCTGAAGACGGCGTCGGCGCCAGCCTGAACAACCTTGCCCCCCGCATCGGTTTTGCTTACGACGTGTTCGGTGACGGCAGGACCAGCGTGCGCGGCGGGTTCGGGATCTTCTACGACACCCGCCTGACGGGCATCATCAATAACCGGTTCGTGGACCAGACTCCGTTCAGCCCGCAGTTCATCCTGAGTACACAGACCGGCGCGGTCAGGCCCGGCTCCTTCAGTGATCCGCTGTGTACCAAAGCCGCGACGCAGACGGCCTTCGGCTGCACGTCGCAGAGCGGCGTCTATCCGTTCCCGGCGACATTCCCGCCGCCGGCGAACACTCCGTTCACCCTCAATCAGCTCATCCTGAGCTGGGACCCCGTCAACAAATATCAGGTCCCGACGGTCTACAACTGGAACCTGTCGGTCGAGCGCCAGTTGCCGTACAGCGTGCTGGCGCGCGCCGCGTATGTCGGCTCTCACAGCAGCCACCTGACCGAGACGATAAATCTGAACCCGTCGCCCGTCGGTGGCGGCAATCGCAGACTCAACACCATCGCCGGCGCCCCGCTGTTCAGCGACATCCAGCAGGATCTGCAGGACATCAATTCGAGCTATCACTCACTCCAGCTGTCCGCCGAAAAACGCATGGCCGCCGGGCTGACGATCCTCGGCAGCTACACCTGGTCGAAGAGCATTGACGATCTGCCGCCGGGCGCGGGCGTCACGGGCTTCGACACTTACTCGGCGCGGCCCTGGGATGACCCGCTGCGGCACCAGTTCGACCGTGGGCCGTCGGAATTCGATCACACGCACCGCTTCGTGGCGTCTTACGTCTGGCAGCTTCCCAAACTCGGCGGCGCAAACGGGCTGGTGCGCGGGGTGCTGGGTGACTGGCAACTGAGCGGGCTGGTTTCGGCGCAGACGGGCCGCCCGATTACGATCCTGTCGGGCGTGAATAATTCCGGCACAGGAATCGGGCAGGACAGAGCCAACATCGTCGCCAACGCGTACGGCTCCGGGGCCTGCGCCGGCAGCACGAAAGCCTGCAAGGACTGGATTGCTCCGACTTCGTTTGTGAACAACCCGGCCGGCACGTTCGGCAACGTCGGCAAGGGGAGTTTGCGTTTCCCGGGCGCTTTCACCTGGGATATGGCGTTCACCAAAAACTTCTCGTTCACCGAGCGCTACAAACTCCAGTTCCGCGCCGAGTTTTTCAACATCTTCAACCGCGTGAACTTTGACGAGAGCATCGCCACCGGCAACTTTGCGAAGCTCAGCTCGAAGGGGAACTTCGGTGCCCTCAACCAGGCCGGCGACCCTCGCATCGGCCAGTTGGCGCTCAAGCTCTTCTTCTAACCTCTGCCGAAAAAGCAGCGCACAGCATTCGGGGCGCCTTCCGCAATGAAGGCGCCCCGAATTTGTATTGCCACAGCGCGACACTTTATTTTGATCAGAGCGCGGCAGAGAAATTTCTCAACCGATACCAGCCCACTTGCAGATGTGTCAGTAGCCCGGGCCGTCGTGGGAGGGCTGGCTCACACAGCCAAGCCCTCCCACGACGGCCCGGGCTACTGACACATCTGCTGATCGTGACTTTTGCAAGAGGTCTGCTATCTCGGGAACCCCTGCTTCGGCTTTCTCGCAAAAACATATCCCCGCCGGCTCGGGTGTTCGACATTCTCGTAAGGCTCCCTTTCAATAACCTCCTCGATCCCGAAGCTGGCCTCTTTCAAATACCCTGCCATTTCATCCGTACCGAAGAAGATGAAATCGGCTGACACCTTCTCGCCCCACCACTCATCGAGATGGATCACTTCCTCGCCGAGATGGAAGGCGAGCAGGAGTAATCCGCCCGGTCGCAGGACGCGCTTCAACTCCCGCAGGGCGTCCGTTACTTCCTCGCGCGGGATGTGGATGATCGAGTAAAAGGCGGCGATTCCGGCCAGGGAATCGTCCTCGAAATCGAGCGAGAGCATGTTGCCCTGCCTGAATTCCATCTCCGGATTCAATTGCCGGGCCTGCTCAATCATCCCCGGGGAGAGGTCAATGCCGATCACATTCGCGCCCCGGCCGTGCAGATAACGGGTGACGTGCCCCGGCCCGCACCCCAGATCGCATGCCGGACCCTGAACATCTTTGGCAAACCGATCCAGCAGCGCGCGATCCAGCGGCTTATGCTCCAGTTCATTGAAGATCCGCTCGACGTACTGCCCGGCGACACGGTCATAGGTCGCCTGCAGGTCAGTTGTTTTCTGTTGATCCATCTATTTTCGTCTTCGTTCGTCCAAATCTTTTCCAGCGGCGTCTGTCTGAAGTACCATCCTAATTGATCCTCTGGCTTGCTGTCAGCCTGTCTTCATCAGAAAGGAAAACGAGAATTGAATGACTGAGAACACGAATCATTCGCGCGTCGCTTCGACTGAACAAATCCGCTCGCACTTCCCCGCCCTCGACCGTCTTCACAACGGCCACCGGGTGGCCTACTTCGACGGCCCCGGCGGGACTCAGGTTCCGCGCCCGGTCGTCGAGGCGATGAATGATTACCTTTATCACCACAACGCCAACACGCACTGGGCCTACCCGACGAGCGCCGAGACCGATGAAATCATCGAACGCTCGCGGCAGGCGCTGGCCGACTTTCTCAACGCGTCGCCCGAAGAGATCGCCTTCGGCCAGAACATGACTTCGCTCACGTTCCATCTGGCGCGGGCGCTCGGCAGGCAGTTCCGCGCCGGCGACGAGATCATCGTCACGGAGCTTGATCACCACGCGAACGTGGATTCGTGGCGGGCGCTCGAACCGGAGCGCGGCGTGACGATCCGCGTCGTGCCGCTGGACATCGAGACCGGGCAGATTGATCTGCGGGACCTTGCGAATCTGCTGAATGAAAAGACGCGGCTCGTGGCAATTGGCGCGGCCTCGAACGCGCTCGGTACGATCAACGACATCGGCGCCGCCGCGCGGATGGCGCGTGAGGCCGGGGCGCTCAGTTTCGTTGACGCCGTCCATTACGCGCCGCACGCGCTGGCTGACGTCCGCGAGATCGGCTGTGATTTCCTGGCCTGCTCGGCCTATAAATTCTACGGCCCGCATGTCGGCCTGCTGTATGGGCGCGCCGAACTGCTGCGGGCAATCGAATTCCCGAAGCTGCGCCCCGCGCCGGACAACGCGCCCGAGCGGGTCGAGACGGGAACGCAAAACCACGAAGGTATAGCGGGCGCCGCCGCCGCGGTTGATTTCCTGGCGTCGCTGGCCGAAGGCGGCACGAGGCGCGAGCGGCTGGCCGCGGCCTTCGGCGAGTTGCACGCGCGCGGCAGTCAGTTGCTCAAGCGGATGTGGGAAGGCCTGTCTGCGATTGACGGCGTCAGGATTTACGGCCCGCCGCCCGACGCGCCGCGCACGCCGACGGTTTCCTTTACCGTCAAGGGTCACAACTCAACCGAAGTCGCTGAGGCTCTGGCCGCGCGCGGGGTCTTCGCATCGAACGGCGATTTTTATGCGGCGACTGTGACTGAAAGGATGGGCGTCGCGGACGAAGGCTTCCTGCGCGCCGGGTGCGCCTGCTACACGACAATGGAGGAGGTCGAAAGATTGATTGAGGGCGTGCGCGAGTTGTGACTGGTTCGGAGTACCGAATCAGCCGAAGAGCGGCTGGCCCTGATAAGCCACACGCCAGCCGCGTTCGAGGCTGGTTTCAATCGCCTGTTTGTACTGGGTCAGGGCTTCGCGCCGTTCGCCGAAGGGTTTGACCAGCGGCTGCTCTTCGCGCGGGTCGAGTTTGGCGACGGCGTTGACCGAAGTCGTTTTGCCATGCTCGTCAGTGACCGTCCCGCTGATGATCGAGAGCAATGAATACAGCTCGCCTTTGTTGAGGATCGTGACCACTTTTTCCGGATTCGCCATAATTCCTGCCATGCGTGTCATTAAAGAAGCTGACCGATCCTAACACGCCTCCTCTGCGCTGCCAACCACATAATCAAGGCGCCTGATTCGGCAGGGTAACGGTTCAGAAAGAAAAGACCTCTGGCAAAAGTCACAATCAGCAGGCGTGTCAGAAGCCCGGCCGTCACGCGAGGGCCTGGCGGTGTGAGTTCAAGCCCTCGCGTGAGGGTCGGGCTTCTGACACTTCGGCAAGAGATCCAATGCTGAAGCGCCGTCCTCATAAAAAAAGCGGCGACCACACAGGCAGCCGCCGCTTTCGAGGCTCCTGTCAGTGCCTAATTCTTCCTGGCGGCCGGCTGGCGGAACGAACGCTCGACCATGTCGTTCGGGTCGGTCGAGACCGGGCCGTCGCGCCACAGCCAGCGCATCATCTCCGGCATGATCGCCCCGCCGAACTTCTGCCCGTGCAGATTCATCCCCCACGTGTAGTTCACGTCGTAGCCCTTCTGCGTGAGCGCCTTCATCAGCCGGACGTTCTGGTAGAACCAGTCGCGCTTCTCGTCGTAGACGCCGTTGCGGAGCCCGCGGTTGTCGTTGCGGCCGTCGCACAGGAAGACGCGGATCGGCTTCTTCTCGCTCGCCAGCACGCGCTCGGGGTAGACATGCCCACCTCGCAGGTTGACGAAGCTGCCCACGTTGCTGAGTACCTTCCGGAAATGGTTCGGGCGCTCCCAGGCGACCGTGAAGGCGGCAATCGCCCCCGAACTCGACCCGCCAATCCCGTGCATCTCCGGGTCCTTTGAAATGTTGTACTCCTTGTAGAGTACCGGCATCAGTTCCTCGGTGATCACCCGCGCGTACTTGTCGTCGAGCGTGTTGTATTCGGTCGGGCGGTTCGTCGTGCGATCACCCCACTCCTGCGCGTTGGGTTCGGGCTGCTCGGGCGTGCGGCCCGGATTGATGAACACGCCGATCATCACCGGTATCTCGCGCCGGTAGATCAGGTTGTCCATGACGTTCTGCGCCCGCATATCCCCGTTCTCGTCCTTGAAGGCCTGCCCGTCCTGAAAGACCATGAGGGCGGCCGGCACTGCCGGGTCGTACTGTGCCGGCACGTAGACCCAGTAGGTGTGCTGAGTCCCGGGGTAGGCGTTGCTGGGGAGCGTGTAGGGACCGCGGATCTCGCCCTTCGGGACGCCTTCCTGCGGCAGCGAGTCGGGGCCGAGCCGGTATTGAGAATTCGGGTTCGGTCCGGGCGGCATCGGCTGCTGGCCGCCTCCTCTTCCCCCCTGCTGCCCCGGAGCGGGTTGCTGCGCCGGGACCTGCGCGAGAGCCATCGCCACCGCTCCCGCAAACACTAAACCGATGACGTACGTTGCTACTTTTCTCATTCAGAATCTCCTCTGGCTGAAAGATGCCCTGGCTGCCCGCTGAATAATGCGCGCGCCCCGAATGCGCCTGTGGCGTCTGCACAGTAGTCAACACGGGGGTTCGGTTGCAGTTTTAGCGGGTCGATATGTTAATGGTACGGCGCGACGTGGTCAGGCCTCATTCGCGTTCGTGAGTTCACCCGCCATAGTCCTTACACATAATTCTGGCTTTCTCCAGGAATCTCGGCATTCGATTTCCCTTCCACTCTTCATAATGAACTGGATACTCGTCGCCAGGCCATTTGTACCTGCCCTTTCGGAAACGATACGTCGAGAGGATTCCATCCGAGGCGCTCATATGTGTGCAGGTAATTATAGTTGGCCATCCCTTTGAACTCTGGTAACTGTAGATGTATTGCCCGGATATCTCTCCGAGGCATTTGACCGGATTGACCGTATATAGCCGCCAGGAACAATTTCCTGTCCCCCCACAAACCAAAGGGACGAAGTATACCGTACTGCCCTTGCTGATGAGCCTGAGTGTATATGCTCTGTCTCCCCAGCTACCCGAACGTCCCCGATCATCGGGCGGAATAGCTTTATAAACAACCCGCTGTAAGGATCGTTTCGGGAACAGTTTTGTTTGCGAGCAGTTCCAATCAAAGGTTTGGAGTTTCTTTCCTCTCATCTCAGGCCATCGGAGATTCTGCGCATTGCCCGACAATTGCAGCATCAGGAAAAGGAAAAGTATGAATAGCAATCTACGCATTATTACTTGCCTTGCAGAGGTCTGACACACAGATTCAGGGGGATTGTACGCCACCAACGACTCTGGCCAGCAGGCGCCCGGCAGCTTCCTGAAAAATTTCGGGCCTCGGCAGCAGGCTCAGCACCAGAAAAGCCTCGCGCTCGAAATCGAAGAAGTATCCCGGATGCACCAGCACGTCGTCTTCTTCGAGCAGCCGGAGCGCCCACTCCTCTTCTGAAAAGTGCCGCGGCACTTCGAGCGTAGCCGACCACCCGCCCTCGACTTCGAGCAGCCGGCAGGGCGAATCTTCAACGAGCCCCGACAGGTATTCCAGATTGGCGCGCGCGCGCGCGATGATCTGACTCTGGATCGGCTCGCGCAGTTGCAGCCACGCGGGGACGGCGTGCTGCACCGGCGTGTTGACTGACAGAAAGGTGTCGGCGATCAGTTCCTGCCGCTCAAGCGCTTCTCGTCTCAAATCCTCCGGCCCGCCCGTGATGATCCAGCCGAGTTTCATCTGCGGCAGCCCGAGCGTTTTGGAGAACCCGTTCATCACAAAGGTCAGCGCGGATGAAACGGAAGTGAGCGGTGCGGCGCGCGCCACGTCGGGGCCGAAAGCGTAATCAGCAAACACCTCATCCACGACGAGCGCCAGCCCGCTCGCCGCGCAGATTCCGGTCAGCTCATCGAGTTCATGGCTTTTGATGAATGACCCGGTCGGGTTGTTCGGGCTGACGACGATGACGGCGCGGGTGCGAGGAGTGACGGCACGGCACAATGAATCGAAATCAATCCGCCAGCCGACGGGATGGACGTAAGCCAGTTCATACGGCCGCAGTTCGACGCCTTCGAGCGCGGCCAGAAAATCAAAGAGCGGGTAGCTCGGCTGCGGGACCAGCACGTTGTCGCCCCCGTCGGCGAGCAGCTTGAAGAGCCAGCCGTAGGCCTCGCTCGTGCTGGCCGTCAAGTGAATGTGTTCAGGCGCGACCGTCTCACCGCGCGCGCGGTAATAATCGGCGACCGCCCGGCGTGCGGAGACGAGGCCCTGCGGCGTCGGCTCGTAAGTCATCGCGCGCGGATCGGCGAGCGCTGCGAGGATTTCAGCAACCGGGTACTCAAAACCCGCGCGCGTCGGGTTCGATTCGGTCAGGTCGAGGATCGGCGCCCCCGCTTTTTTCTTTTCCGCCAGCAGCAGGGCGAGCCGGTTGGTGGTCAGCGTCCATTTGAATCTTGCAGAGAACATGCCGGAAAAGTAACACAGGCCCCGGCCCGCGCTAAAAGGCCCCCGGGCCGTCACGCACGAGACCGGAGCCCGTGATACTTCGCTCTTCAATGTCATGTGTGACTGCGGGGGAAAAACGTTTCTGGGTTTTTCTGACTCCTTCGGGGGCGCAGGCCATTCGCAGCTACAAAGGTTTTCGCCGCATAGCGGCTGGCCGACTCGGGATACTCTCCCCACTGATGTAGCTGCCAATGGCCCGCGCTCCCAGGGGAGAATCAATTGACCCTGGTTTCACCGATGGCGCGTAATCAGTCGCCAGGCTAAAATGCTCCATCACTTTTCCAATTTCTTTCAGCAGAAGGATCAATGATGAATCTACCGCCATTCAAAAATGAGCCGTACCGGGATTTCTCTGACGAAACCAACGCGCAGGCAATGCTCAGGGCGATTGCGGATGTTGAGGCGCAAACCGGGCGCGAGTACCCGCTCGTCATCGGCGGCGAGCGCATCACGACCGGCGATCTGGTCGAATCGCGCAACCCGTCGAAATTCAGCGAAGTCGTGGGCCGCGTCCACCGCGCCAGTCGCGAACTGGCCGACAAGGCCATCAAAGCCGCGTGGCAGGCTTTTGCCACCTGGCAATACACGCCGGTCGAGGAGCGCGTCGCTTACCTCGTCAAAGCCTCCGCCGAGATGCGCCGCCGCAAGGATGAATTCAACGCATGGATGGTCCTGGAAGTCGGCAAGTCGTGGGCCGAGGCCGAGGCCGACACCGCTGAGGCGATTGACTTCATGGAATTTTACGCGCGGCAGGCATTACGTTTTGCCGAGCCGCAGCCGCTCACGCAATCGCCGCTCAAGGATGAAATCAACGACCTGACCTACATCCCGCTCGGCGCGGGCGCGGTCATTCCGCCCTGGAATTTCCCGCTCGCGATTCTCGCCGGGATGACCACCGCGGCCGTGGTGACCGGCAACACCGTGGTACTGAAGCCTTCGGATGACAGCCCGGTGATCGCGGCGAAGTTTATGGAATTGATGGAGCAGATTTCGCTGCCGCCTGGGGTCGTCAACTTCCTGCCCGCCGACGGCCCGACCGTGGGCGAATATCTGGTGGAACACCCGCAGACCCGGTTCATCTCCTTCACCGGCTCAATGGCCGTCGGCCTGAGGATCAATGAACTCGCGGCCCGCCCGAAGCCGGGGCAGCTCTGGATCAAGCGCGTCGTCGCCGAGATGGGAGGCAAGGATACGATCGTCGTGGACGAGACGGCGGACGTGGAGGCGGCGGCCGAAGGGATTGTGGCTTCGGCCTTCGGGTTCTCGGGCCAGAAATGCTCGGCCTGTTCGCGCGCCGTCGTCGTTGATGCGGTCTACGATCAGGTGCTTCAGAAAGTCGTCGAGCGCACAAAGAAACTCGTCGTCGGCCCGGTCAGGGACGTGAAGAATTACACCGGCCCGGTGTCGAGCCAGAGGGCTTTTGACAAGGTCAGCAGCTACGTCGAGATCGGCAAAGACGAGGGCCGCGTGGTCGCCGGCGGGGGCCGGCACGAACTGGCTGAGGAGGGATGGTTCATTCAGCCGACGGTCATCGCCGACGTTGATCCGAAAGCCCGGGTCGCGCAGGAAGAAATTTTTGGGCCGGTGCTGGCCGTCATCAAAGCGAAGGATGTTGATGACGCGCTGGCGATTGCGAACAACACGATCTACGGCCTGACAGGGGCGTTCTATTCGACAAGGCGTGACCGGATCGAAAGGGCCAGGCGCGAATTCCACGTCGGCAACCTCTACATCAACCGCAAATGCACGGGCGCGCTCGTGGACGTGCATCCGTTCGGCGGCTTCAATATGTCGGGGACGGATTCGAAGGCCGGCGGGCGCGATTACCTGGGATTGTTTTTGCAGGCCAAATCGGTCGCTGAAAAATACTGAATGTTTGTACCGCAGACTGCCTCGGTCTGCGATACATCATTGTTCCGAGGAGACAGCAATGATGAGACGTAGTCTGATCACACTGATGACAGCAATCGCACTTTCCACTTCGTTGCTCTTAATGGCGGGCAGGGCAGGCAGTGCGGCCCTTCCCATCGGCCAGCCGGCGCCCGACTTCACGCTGAAAGACCTGAGCGGGAAGACTTACTCGCTGAAGGATTACCGCGGCAAGGTTGTCGTCGTCGGCTTCTTCAGCACCGAGTGCCCCATCGTCAACGCTTATCATGAGCGCATCCGCGCGCTCGCGGCCGACTACCAGAAACGCGGCGTCGTGCTGCTCGGCATCTACCCGAACAGCGTCGAATCGGCGGAGATGATCAGGGCGACCGCCAACAGGCAGAAATTCACTTTCCCGGTTCTGAGGGATGACGGCAACAAGGTGGCTGATCTTTACGGCGCGAATTCGACGCCCGAAATGTTCGTGATTGATGGCGAGGGTAAGCTCAGGTATCACGGTCGCATAGACAATTCGCCCGAGCTGGCGCGCGTCAAACGCCACGACCTGCGCGAAGCGCTCGACGAATCTCTCGCCGGCCGACCGGTCAGCGTGGCCGAAACGAGAGCCTTCGGCTGTGCCATCAAGCGCGTCAAAGCGGCGGCTGAAAACAGACCGCCGGCGGTCAATATCGAAGCCGCGCCCGCTTCAGTCGGTCTGCTCAAACCGGCCGGGTTTGCGGCGCTGCGGGAACAGTCACAGGGCAAGGTGCTGCTCGTCAATTTCTGGGCGACGTGGTGCGGGCCGTGCGTGGCGGAGTTCCCTGAATTCGTCATGCTTGACGAGAAGTACCGCGACCGCGGAGTGAAGATCGTCTCGATCAGCGCGGACGAGACGGCCGACCTCCGGACCAAGGTCGAGCCGTTCATCAAAAAGCAGAAGGCGCGCTTCGACGTTTACGTGCAGGACGTGGACGACCCCGAAGACATGATCAAACAGTTCAGCAGGGAATGGTCGGGCGCGCTGCCGGCGACTTTCGTTTTCGACAAACAGGGCAGACTCAGTTACTCAATTCTCGGGGTCATTGACCGCGAGCAGCTGGTGGCGGCGCTCGAAAGCGCGCTGAAACCCTGATTACATCCGCCTGATTCACATCGCCGTGGCAAAACGAGCAGGGCCGACTCTCAACTGGGGGCCGGCCCTATCCGTTTTGTTGCCTCACCCTCCCGTCCGACCATCCCCGGCACCCGCGCAACTCGGCGGGAAGACCGGGATGATCAACGCCACATCGCCGCCCCTGGTCAGCTTGTGCAGGTTGTGCCCCTGATTGAAGAGCGAAGCGTTCAGCCCGGTATTCGGGTTGTAATTGATCGCCGCGCCGAGCAGCCCCATCGTGGTCGTGCCGACAATCGGGTCATCCGCAGTGGTGGAGGCCCAGAACTTCATCCAGCCGGTCATCCCCGCCCTGAGGACAGAGTTGAAGCGCGGGGCCGTGCGCGGGAAGTCGTTATTAAGCGACCGCCTCACCTGGCAGCCAAGGTTGCTGAGGCTGAAGCTGAAGCCGTTTTCCAGTTCGTCAAACAGCAGGCCGAAGATTTTGCCGATGGGGGCGGCCGACGACCTCATATCGCCGCCGATCCGGTTGATGATGAGCAGCGTGTCATTGCCGTCCGAGCGGCTCTGAATGTTGTCAACGGCCAGCACGCGCGGCAGCCGGCTGTAATGAACGTCGTCAAAGAGCAGCGTGACGGCCGAATCGTCCGCCCCGGCGACGGGGAAGGTGACGAGCGGTGATTGTGGGGCGGCGACCGCCTCAGCCCCGAGATTGGCCGCGTGGCCGGTCGCGAATTTGACGTACTCGTCGCCGATCAGCCGGTCGAACTGAATGGGCAGCCCGGAGCTGTTGACGGCGAGCGCGATGGCGTACCCGCTCACGCCCGGATCAACTTCCGAAGCCAGCAGCGAGGTGGTCTGATTCCTGGAGAGGCATATGTACGCGTCGGCGACCGCGCAGGATTCGCCGTCCACGAAAAACAGGTGGACGGCCACGCCGCGCTGGTCGTCCGTGTTGGTCACGCTGATGCGCGTGTTCTGAAGGATCGTGTTGGTCGGGTTCGAGGTGTAGACGTTGTAAACAAGCAGCGAGCCGGGTTTCTGATCGCTCAGGTCGGTGCCGGGCGTTCCCGGGTCGGCGGCCGGCGCGACGGTGGCGAGCGCGAGCAACGCCAGCACAGGAAATAAACTGTGCGTGTGTCTGCATGAGGGGCCCATGTTGTTACTCCTTTGTGGTTGTTCACTGAAGGCAGGGCTCTGGTTTACTGCGGAGGGAAGCCCTGCCGGGCTGCACGCGGTTGTCCAGGGGCGGTGCAGCGCCGGAGACGCGTCTGCTGCCGGATTTTCCTGCGGAGGTGAGGAAGTCAGCCGTCTCGAAAATGCATAGAGTTCAATCGGCGGGACGGTGAAATTACCAATCCGGGCACTCTTCCAGAATTGATGATTGTTTGCTGGGCAGGAGTGATTTCCTGAAGGCAGGGCCGCAGGCCGCAATGAGTGACCGTCAAAAGGCAGAGGGCCGGGATTCGCACCCCGGCCCTCTGGTCTGAATGGTGGGTTAATTATCGGGCCATGTCGAAAGAGACATCGCAGTTATTCGGGAAGATCGGGAAGATCAGGTAAGTCGTCGTCACGGCCGTCAGCTCGTGCAGGTTGTGGCCCGCGCCGAAGGCCCGCGCTCCCGTCGCCGCGTTCGGGTTGTGGTTGATCACCGCACCCGTCAGCGCGCGATCAACGACCAACGCACTGGGGCCGCCGAACTCGCTCACGTTGAGCGTGTCGGTCGAGGTCGCCCAGAACTTCATCCACCCGACGCTCCCCGCAGGGATCACCGAGGTGAGGCGCGGCGTCGTCCGCGGGAAGGTGTTATCGAGTGACCGGACGAGTTGGCAGCCTCCGCTGGCAGTCCAGCTGAAGCCGTTCTCCAGCTCGTCGAAGAGGATCCCGAACAGGTTACCGATGGTCGCCGCTGACGTGCGCAGGTCGCCGCCGATGCGGTTGACGATCAGCAGCGTGTCGTTGCCGTCGGCACGGCTCGCGATGTTCGCCACCGCCAGCACACGCGGCAGGTCAATTGCGATCTCAACACCCGAGTTCAGCGCGCCGTTGACCGCGGCGAGCGCCCCGAGTACGCCGACGGCGCCGAGGCTGGCGTGGTGGCCGGAGGCGAACTTGACCTGCTCATCGCCGATCAGCCGCGCCCCAGGGCCGACCTGGGTGAACGGGACCGGGATGCCGTTGCTGTCGGTCGCGATGGCGATGATGTAGCCGGTGGTGTCCGGGTCCATGTCCGAGGCGTAGAAGGTCATCGTCTGGCTCTTGGTCAGGCAGACGAAGCTGTCAGCCACCGAGCAGGTCCGCCCGTCCACGAAGAACAGATGCACGGCGATGCCGAAGGCGTCATTGGTGTTGGTGATGGAGATGCGGGTGTCCTGGACGCCGGGGTTGGTCGAGCTGGAAGTGTAGATGTTGTAGATCAGCACGTTGCCCGGCAGCTGATCGCTCGGGAAGACCGGGACGACCGGCGCGCCCGGATCGGCCGCCAGCGCCGAGGCCGAGACGACGACCAGCGCGGCGAGCGACAGCAATAGTTGTGTGAGTTTGTGTGAGAGTCGCATTGCAGGGGAATCCTTTCGCGTGACTTTCATGAGGAATTCAGACAGGGCGTACAGACATCGAATGACTCATCCGTTCACGCTCTTGCGGAAGGTCATGACTTCAGATGCTGTACTCGTTCCCCATCAGGTGTGAGGTTATCAGCCACAGGCAGGCTGGCGCCCTTTGCTTTCAGCCCGCCAGTAATTGAAACAACCATAGCGGGCGCAATTCCAGACAGCCTGAAAGCCGCCGCCAAAGCCTGAAGGAAGCCGCCCTGAGGGTCAGGGACAGAGGTGACCACCCCTGACTTGTCACATCAGGCGGAGACCTCCCGCACTCTGGCGAAGAAGCTGGTCCAGTGAGAAGACCGCAGTAAATCGGGGATCAGCCTGTGTGAGAGACAGACTGGATCGGGGTATAAGCTTACGTCGAATTGCTCCTGCCGGGTGTGAGGTAAGCTGACTGACGGGGCAGAGTTTATTAAATCCGCTGTCGCTCGTCAATTGTTTGTCCGCGAAATCCTGAATTTTCCTCCCTCTGTTTACCTGGGGACGTGATCGTTTCGTCAGGCTGAAGTGTTTTTTTTCAGGCGGCGATTGATTCCGCAGTGGTGGGCCGTAAAAAGGCAGAGGGCCGGGATTCGCGCCCCGGCCCTCTGGCTGAACGGCTGGTTAGTTACATACCGCTGACGACACGGACAACTCCCGTATCGCACATATTCGGGAAGATCGGAACGATCAGCGGGGTTACCGGCACGGCCGTCAGCTTGTGCAGGTTGTGGCCCGCGCCGTAGGCGTTCTGCCCGGTGGCGGCATTGGGGTTGTGGTTGATCACGGTGCCGAGCAGCGCGCGATCAACAGTCACCATGCCGCGGCCGAACTCGGTCAGGTCGAACGTCTCGGTTCTCGTCGCCCAGAACTTCATCCAGCCGACCTGGCCCGCGGGAATGATGGAACTGAAACGCGGCGCCGTACGCGGGAAGGCATCATTCAGTGAAGCCCTGAGCTGGCAGCCGCCGTTGGCCGTCCAGCTGAAGCCGTTCTCGAGTTCATCATAGAGAATGCCGAACAGCGAACCGATGGTGGAGGCTGATGTGCGCAGGTCGCCGCCGATGCGGTTGACGATCAGCAGTGTGTCGTTGCCTTCGGCGCGGCTCTGGATGTTGCTCACCGCCAGCACGCGGGGCAGAAAGAGTTCGACCAGAACGCCCGAGTTCAGCTGTGGGTTCGCCGCGACGATTGTCCCCACCGTCGCTTCCGCGCCGAGGCTGGCGTGGTGGCCGGAGGCGAACTTGACCTGCTCCTCGCCGATCAGCCGGCCCCTCGCGACCGGGATGCCGTTGCCGTCGGTCGCCACCGCGATGATGTAACCGGTGACGTCAGGGTCAACGTCTGAAGCGCTGAAGGACGTGGTCTGGCTCTTGGTCAGGCAGATGAAGGAATCCGCGACCGAGCAGGTGTTGCCGTCAATGAAGAACAGATGTACAGCTATGCCATTGCTGTCATCCGTGTTGGTGATGCTGATGCGGGTATTCTGCACGCCGGGGTTGGTCGAGCTGGAGGTGTAGATGTTGTAGATCAGCACGTTGCCCGGCAGCTGATCGTTCGGGGCGAGGGCGACGTACGGGATTCCCGGATCGGCCGCCAGCGCTGCGGCTGACAGCACGAGGAGCGCCGCGAGCGAAAGAAACATTTGCTTGAGTTTGTCTGAGGTACGCATTGTGTGGGGCTTCCTTTTTTGTTGATTCAGGGTGGTTGATTGTCCGCAGACCTGGGGCGCATGCCCGCGGCACCTGCTGTTGGAAGCGGTGCCCGGACAGCCTGCGGATACACATGACTGATTGATGCACTGATGATGGTGTAACCGTTGGATCAGTTGCGCAGCATTGATACTTCTAATCCCGGCGGAGTTCCCCGATTTATGAGGATCAGGAGCAGTCAGCTGATACGAATCGGGGTAATCAGGAAGTATCAGGCCTCATCAGCGCTGATGATTCTGCGATGTGACTGCCTGATATATCACTGCCAGGGTTGAGTCGGCGTCGAATCGCTGGTACGCTCTGGCTCGCCGGAGTGAAGTTACCACCGCAATTCAATCACATCTCAGAGGAGAAAAAGTCTCGTGAATAAATTCCGCACTGGCATTCCCAGCCCGGGCGCCGGCCTGATTGTCCGGGTCATTTTTCTGGTCTCGTGTCTCGCCGGCCCGGCCTTCGGGCAGACTCAGCCGGCGGCTCCGCAAACACCGGCGCCGGCTCAGCCCGCCGAACTGAAGGTTCCCGAAGGATTCACCGTCTCGGTCTTCGCGTCAGGCGTGACGAACGGGCGGCTGATGGCGGTCAGCCCGGACGGCGTGTTGTATGTCGCCCGCCAGTCGCAGAGTGACGTCGTCGCCCTGCCGGATCGCGACAAGGACGGACGCGCCGACAAGATGGAGATCGTCGCGAGCGGCCTCACGCGCCCGCACAGCCTGGCATTCCACCAGGGGTATCTCTACATCGCAACCAACCCGGCAGTGCTGCGGGTGAAATACTCGGGCGGCAAAGTCGAAGGGACGCCGGAAAAATTCATTGACCTGCCGGTCTCGACCACGCCGCACTGGACTCGCACCATCGCCTTCGGGCGCGACGGGAAGCTCTACGTCTCAATCGGCTCGTCGTGCAACCTCTGCGAGGATGCCGACGAGCGCCGCACGACGATCATGGTTTACAACGCCGACGGCAGCGGCGGACACCCATTTGCCAGAGGACTGCGCAACGCCATCGGCTTCGACTGGGACCCGCAGACCGGCGTGATGTGGGCGACCGACATGGGTCAGGACAAGCTCGGCGAAGAAAAGCCGTCGGATGAGATCAATCGCATCGAGGCGGGCAAACATTACGGCTGGCCTTACTTCATCGAGAACAACGTCCCCAACCCGGATCTGAAAGACGCCAAAGGCTCGCTCAAAGCCGAAGAGGCCGTCCCGCCGGCGCTTGAGCTTCAGCCGCACTCATCGCCCATTGACCTGACTTTTTACAAAGGCCGGCAGTTCCCCGCCGCTTACCGCAACGCGATGTTTGTTTCACTGCACGGCTCCAGCCCGACGGCGCGCAAGGAAAGGATCGGTTACAAGGTCGTGCGCGTGGTGATGAAGGACGGGCGCCCGACCGGGCTCGAAGACTTCATCACCGGGTGGCTGAAGGACGGTCAGGTCACGGGCCGCCCGGCGGGGCTCGCGACCGGCGCCGACGGCGCGCTCTATGTCTCGGACGATAACAAGGGATTCATTTATCGGATTACTTACGGGAAGAAGTGATTCAGACGAAAGGTGACGATGAAAACAACTCCAGTGACACTCGAAGATTTACGCGGGGTTTTCCCCGTGCCGCCGCTCGCACGGAAAAATGACGCGCGGCGCTCGCTCGACTTCGAGCAGAATAATCAGATCGTGCGCCACATCGCCAATGGCGGGTTGACGCGCTTTCTTTACGGCGGCAACGCTTTCCTTTATCACGTCACGCTGGCTGAATACGAGCAACTGCTCGACTGGCTGACCGGGTTTGCCGACAACCTGTGGGCGATCCCGAGCCTGGGGCCCTCCTATGGCCGGGCGATGGATCAGGCGGCACTGTTGCGCAACCGTCGCTTCCCGTGCGCCATGATGCTGCCGTGCGGCGACCCGCGCGACGCCGCCGGGCTGGAAAGAGGTTTGCGCGAAGTGGCCGAAGCCGCCGCGACGCCGCTGATTCTTTATCTGAAAGAAGAGAACAATTTCGGCGCGGACAAGGAAGCCGGGCTGGATGTCGTCGCCCGGCTGGTTGACACGGGCGTCTGCGTCTCAATCAAGTATGCGGTCGTGCGCCAGAATCCCGCGGAAGATGATTATCTGGCGAGCCTGCTCAAACGGGTGGATCGCAACCGCGTCGTGAGCGGCATCGGCGAACGGCCCGCCGTCGTTCACATGCGCGACTGGAAACTGCCGGGGTTCACGACCGGTTCGGGCTGCATCGCCTCGCGCCTGAGTCAGCAGGTTTTCGAGGCGTGCGTCGGGGACGATTACGCGACCGCCGAAGCGCTGCGCGCCGAGTTCCTGCCGCTCGAAGACCTGCGCGACGCATGGAGCCCGGCGAAGGTGCTGCATTACGCCACGAAGCTGGCCGGCGTCGCCGACACCGGCCCCGTGCCGCCGTTCCTTTCCTCAGTATCCGAAGAACTGTTGGAGCAGATTGCGCCCGTCGCCCGCACGCTGAACGACCGGAACTCGCGGTCCTGATAAAGACATATTGTGAAAGGCTCCTTCACCGCCACAGACGCAGAGAGAGCAGAGACAACGCAGAGAAGAGCGGGAACTTCTGCGTTCTCTGCTCCTGCGGCGGTGAACTTTCCTCTCACATCAGGTCTCCTGACCTGGCACCAGCCTGTTCTTACTGATCGGAGAGCAATAAATGAGAAGTCCCGCCCCGCAGATTGAGGCCCTGCCCATTCAGAGTCCGGCGGTGGGTGATGTCGCCGAAAGGGCGCGTCGCCGGATCACTCGTCGCCTGCTGCCGTACCTGCTGCTGCTCTACCTGATCGCTTACATTGACCGCACGAACATCGGCGTCGCCAAGCTGAAAATGCTGGGCGATCTGAAATTCACTGATGAGATCATCGGCTTCGGGGCGGGCATCTTTTTCATCGGCTATTTTCTGCTCGAAATCCCCGGCACGCTGATCGTCGAGCGGTGGAGCGCGCGCAAGTGGATCGCGCGCATCATGATCTCGTGGGGCATCGTCGCGACGCTGATGGGCTTCATCGGCACCCCGCTGCTCGATTTTCTCAGCACCAGGCAGCAGTTCTATTCGCTGCGCTTCATCCTGGGGCTGGCGGAAGCGGGCTTCTTCCCCGGCGTCATCGTTTACCTCTCGCACTGGTTCCGCTACGAAGACCGCGGCAAGGCCAAGGCCAAATTCATGATCGGCATTCCGCTGGCGACGGTCATCGGCGTGCCGCTCTCAAGGCTGATTCTGGAAAACATCAACTGGTACGGGCTGCCGGGCTGGCGCTGGGTCTTCATCCTCGAAGGCGTCCCGTCGGTCATCCTTGGCATCATCACCCTGTTTTACCTGACCGACCGGCCGCACCAGGCGAAGTGGCTGCCGGAAGATGAAAGGGAGTGGATCACCGGCGAACTCGCCCGCGAAAAACAGCAGAGAGAGGCCGCCGGTCGCACGAGCGTGTGGAGTGCGCTCAGGCACCCGCAGATCGTCCTGCTCGCCCTCGTCTACTTTTTCGCCGTCACTGGCAATTACGGGCTGACCTTCTTCCTGCCCTCGATTGCGCAGAATATGAAAGGCGTGTCGGTCGTCTGGCAGACGGTCGTGACGATGCTGCCTTACATCTGCTGCATCATCGCGATTCTGCTGCTCGGGCCGTCATCGGACCGCACGGGCGAACGCCGCTGGCACACGGTCGTGCCGATCCTGCTGACCGGCGTCGGGATGGGGCTGAGCGTCGTGACGGCCAATTACCTGGGGCTGACGGTTGCCGCCCTCTGTCTGGCCGGGCTGGCGCCGGGAGCGTGGCCCGCCTTCTGGTCGCTGCCTTCGGCCTTCCTGACCGGCTCGGCCACTGCCGCGGCCGTCGGCCTGATCAATTCAATCGGCAACCTCGGCGGCTTCATCGGGCCTTATGCGGTCGGCTACCTCAAGGATACCACGGGCAGTTACAAGGCCGGGATGTGGTTCCTGGCCGGCTGCGCGCTGCTCGCCGGATTTCTGGCCATGCTGATCCGGCCACCTGAAAAAACGGCATAGCGTCTGTTTGAAAAACAGCAGGAGTCCGATTTTTCCACGCCGCGTCAGCGGCAGAATGAACTTAGCCCGGCGTGATTCGACTCTCCGGACAAGCCCGGATTTATTCAACGTGAAATCACTATGAACAACTCATCACAGCACAAAAAAACTCCGCAGGATTTGCGCAGCCATCGCTGGCTCGGCCTGAACGATCTGCGCTCATTCACCCACCGTTCGCGCATGAAGCAGATGGGCTTTGGCCCTTCGGATTACGCCGGCAAGCCGGTCATCGCCGTCGTCAACACGTGGAGCGACCTGACGAGTTGTCACACCCACTTCCGCACCCGCGCCGAGGAGGTCAAACGCGGCGTCTGGCAGGCGGGCGGCTTCCCCGTTGAGATTCCCGCGCTGCCGCTCAACGAGACTTACATGAAGCCGAGCCCGATGATGTACCGCAACCTGCTCGCGCTGGAAGTCGAAGAGTTGTTGCGCAGCCAGCCGATTGACGGCGCGGTGCTGATGGGCGGGTGCGACAAGACGACGCCGGGCCTGTTGATGGGCGCGGTCAGCATGAACGTGCCCGCGATCTACCTGCCGGCCGGGCCGATGCTGCGCGGCAACCTGAACGGGCAGGTGCTGGGCAGCGGCAGCGACGTGTGGAAATTCTGGGCCGAAAAGTGCGCGGGCAACATCACCGAGGCCGAATGGAATTCGATGGAAGACGGCATCGCGCGCTCGGCCGGAACCTGCATGACGATGGGCACGGCCTCAACCATGATGTCGCTCGCCGAGACGCTCGGAATGACTCTGCCCGGCGCCTCGTCAATCCCCGCCGTTGACGCCAGTCACTCGCGGATGGCGACCGAATGCGGGCGGCGCATCGTCGAGATGGTCTGGGAGGATCTGAAGCCCTCGGACATTCTAACCATGCAGTCATTCGAGAACGCCATCACCGCGGACATGGCTATCGGCGGCTCGACGAACGCGATCATCCATCTGGTCGCGATGGCGGGGCGCGCCGGCATTAAACTCGACCTCAAAAAATTCGACGATATTTCACACCGCACGCCGATGCTCGCCAACATCAGGCCGTCGGGCCGGTTTCTGATGGAAGACTTTTATTACGCCGGCGGGTTGCGCGCGCTGCTCTGGCAGATTCGCGACCTGCTGCACCTGGATTGCGCGACCGTCTCGGGCCGGACGCTCGGCGAAAACATCCGCGAGGCGAAGGTTCACAACGCGGAAGTGATTCGCCCGCCCGACAACCCTGTGGCGACGATGGGAGGCACGGCGATCCTCTACGGCAACCTCGCCCCGAACGGGGCGGTGATCAAGCCGACGGCGGCTGAAAGGCATCTGCTCCAGCATACCGGGCGGGCCGTGGTCTTCAGCGACTACAACGATATGAATGCGCGGATTGATGACGAGCAGTTGGAAGTGGACGAAAACTCCGTCATCGTGCTGCAGAACGCCGGGCCGCTCGGGGGGCCGGGGATGCCCGAGTGGGGCATGCTGCCGATCCCGAAGAAGCTGCTCAAAAAAGGCGTGCGCGACATGGTGCGCATCTCCGACGCGCGGATGAGCGGCACGTCATACGGCGCCTGCATCCTGCACGTCTCGCCGGAATCATATATCGGCGGGCCGCTCGCCTTCGTCCGCGACCGCGACCTCGTCGAACTCGACGTGCCGAACCGCAAACTGCATCTGCGCGTGAGCGACGAAGAGATGGAGAAGAGGCGGGCGGCGTGGGTGAAACCTGAACGCCGCTACGAGCGCGGCTACGGGGCGCTCTTCTCCGAGCATGTGACGCAGGCCGATCAGGGCTGCGACTTCGATTTCCTGCACGCGGGCGCCGGAGTGCCGGAGCCGGAGATTCACTGAGGCGACGGATTACGAAAAATCAGTACCGCGAGCGGCAGCCAGCGTGTTTCCCGTGCTGCGGCCATTGCCGGGAGCTACGCTCGCGGTACTGACTCGCTGGTGCCCGCCGTTTCAAAAGGCCGCACCCGTCTCTCTGAGAGGTTGCCCTTCAGGCACAGGTTCAAATTCAAGGAAGTACTGTTTCGGCAGCAGCAGGTCGAATTCCTTCGCCAGCCGGAAACCTGCGCGGCGCAGTTCGTCAACGGCCTCATCTTTGAGGATGCTGTGTCGGGCATTGTTGTTTGTCCGCACGTAATCGAGGATCACCAGCCGGCCGCCGGGACGGAGCGACTGCCGGACTTTCGCGAAGTAAGTCACGCGATCATTGATGTGATGATACGTGTCGCACAGGAAGATCACATCCACCGAGGCAGCGGACAGCATCGGGTCGTCGGGCGGGACCAGGCGGGCCTCGTAATTCGTCAGGTTCAGCCTTCTGGCGTCGGCGTTCATCGCCCTGACCATCGCCGAATCAATCTCGACGCCGACGGCTTTGCCGCCCGGGCCGACGGCTGCGGCGAAGCGGCGCGTGAAATAACCGGAGCCGGCGCCGATGTCCACGATCACCTGACCGGGCCTGACGTTCATCAGTTTCAAAACCTCATCGGGCTTCTGCTCTTTATCACGACTATCAGGTTCGGCGGCTGACGGACCGCCCTTCAGCAGTCCCGCGATCACTTCCTTCAGCTTTGCCGGGGGGATCGCTTTGGCCGCGATCTTCCCTTCGCGGTTGAGGACAAAGTACGCTGGCGTGCCCTGCACGTTGAAGAGTTTTGCGATCTGCCCATCTTTCCCATCGCGGACCTGCGGCCACGTCAGCCCGTGTTTACTGACCGCGTCCTCGAACGGCTTCGCCTCTTCGTCAACCGAGATGCCGATGATCGCCAGTCCCTGGTCCTTGTGTGTTGCGTAAAGCTCTTTCAGCAGGGGAAACTCCCCCACGCAGGTGCCTCACCATGAAGCCCAGAAATCGAGCAGCGTCACTTTGCCCCTGAAATCGGCCAGCGCCACGGGCTCGCCGCCCAGAGCCCGGTAAGCGAACAGCGGCGCCGGCTGCCCCAGGTTGAGCGCATCGAGTTCGTGGATGTTGCCTTCAGCTTCCCTGGCCAGCGGCGTGTTCGGGTAGTCGGCGATGACCTTCTGGAATGCGGCCCGCGCCCGTTCGGTCTCGCCCTTCTTCCAGAACCCTCCGGCGAGCGCGAACTGCGCCTGCATCTTCACGTCCCTGTCCGGTGACCTTTCGAGCAGGAATTTCGACTTCGTCATCAGGTACTCGTAATCCTTCTTTCTGTCCGCCGCTTCGCGCAGCACGCCGATGACCCTTTTCCACGCGGCGTCATCGGGGGCGAGCGAGTCGGCAAGGCCAACCAGGTCGCCGGTCTGTTCGGCGTGGACCAGAAAGTGCAGGGCTTCGGCGGTGGCCCGAGCCGACGCGGCCGTGCCCGGACGCTGCTCGCGGTACTGCCACAGCGTCGCGGCCCACTTCCTGCCCGGGTAATTTGCGTCGCCTTCCTTACCGCCCGCCCTGAGGTACTGCTCGGCATCCTGCCAGGCCTCGCGGATGGTCTTCTCAATCTGCTGCAACTCGGGATCAGCCGGCGGCGTTTGCTGTGCGGCGACGGTCGCGGCGAGCAGTAGAGCGAGACAAAGAGTGATGAGCTGAACGAAGCTTCTGCTTTTCATTGCTGACCTCCGGTGATTGAAAGTTGATTCATTTTGCACCCAGTGCCTCTGCCCGTTTCACCCGGCTTGCGTCTGTCACTTACTTATACCGCCGGGCGGGGCAAATCGTTGAGTTACGGCAGCGGCATCGTAGGCGGTCGTGATGACGAAGTCTTCCCGGCGCTGTAAGAAGTTGTCGCGGGTTATCACGGCGGCTGGTACAACTTTTTACATCTCAAAATCGCCGGCGACCGCCCGGTCGGGCAGTGCGCGGTTGTATACTTGGCGGCATGCTCAGGTGGCCGCACTTCAATTCTTCCCACCGCGCGGGGCTGATCGCGTTGCTGCTGATGGCGGTGTTGCTGCCGGTCGCCCTGCTGCTCTTCGTCCAGTACCGTTCATTCGCCGACCTTGAGGACAAGACCAGGGCCGCCGTGCAGGAGAACCTGCGACAGACGCTGCAAAGCTTCGTGCGCCGGGCCGGCGAGAATGCGGAGGCCCTCGCCACCGAAACCGTGGGCGGCATTGACCCGGCGGATGTCGAGGGGGAGAGGCTCGACCGAATTGCCGACCGTCTGACGGCCATCCGGCAATCCCACCCGGAAACCGGTCTGGCTTTCGTCGTGGTCCACTGCTCGTGCCGCGAAAGAAACTTCGCGCTCTTCGCCACGCCTGCCGGGGTCCTCCGGGTTGATCACGAGCATTTCAAGCAGACCGCCGAAGTGCAGACGCTGCTTGAAACCTGGCGGAACGCCAGCCTGGTGCGGGGCGCGACGGCCTCGCCGCAGAGGGCTCTGTGTGAACAGTCTTCCTGCTCGCTGTTTCCGGGGGAGGGCGCCGAGCCGGCGCAGTTCTTCGTCTTCCTGCCGCTGCACGCGGGCGAGGGCAAAGGCCAGATCGGTTTTGCCGGGATCACGCTCAGGCCCGGCTACGTCAGAGAGCGACTCCTGCCGCAGACGGCCGGCGAGTTACTGCGCGGCGCCGGAGACGATGCGACGCCGATCATCAGCGTGCTTGATGAACACGACCGCGAAATTTATGCGAGCCGGGAGGGCCTCGGGCGGCGCGAAGTCGTCCTGCCGTTCAGCCCCGTTTTCCGCCAGTGGAAACTGGCCATCGGTTATCACGACACGACGATTGCCGCGCTGGCGCGCGATCAGTTCCGGCGGAATCTGCTGCTGATCGGGGTGGCGACTGCGCTGCTGCTCGCGGGGGTGGCCCTGACGTTGCGCGCCACGGCCCGCGGGATGAGGCTGGTCGAAGCCAAAGCGGCATTCGTTTCCAACGTCTCGCACGAACTGAAAACGCCGCTCGCGCTGATCCGGCTGTTCGCCGAAACGCTGGAACTGGGGCGCGTGCGGGGCCCCGAAGAGGCGCACGAGTATTACCGCATCATCAACCGCGAGAGCCGCCGCCTGACGCGGCTGATCAATAACATTCTGGACTTCTCCCGGATCGAAGCCGGGCGCCGCCGGTATCAGTTCGCCGAAACTGATGTCGCCGAAGTCGTCGGCGAGGCCCTCCAGATTTACGAGTACCAGCTGAAGAGCGCCGGGTTTGAGGTGGCAGTAAACATTCGCCCCGACCTGCCGCCGGCGCTGATTGACCGCGAGGCGATGGGCCAGTGTGTCCTCAACCTGCTCGACAACGCGGTGCGGTATTCGGGTCAGGTGAAGCGGATCGAAGTGAGCGTCGGCGCCCGCGCGCACGACATCGCCATCGAGGTCGCCGACCACGGCATCGGCATTCCGCGCGCGGAACACCGGCGAATTTTCGAGAAGTTCTACCGCGTCAGCACGGGGCTGGTTCACGACACCAAAGGCAGCGGGCTGGGGCTGGCGATTGTCAGGCACATCGTCGCGGCGCACCGCGGGCGCGTCGAGGTCGAAAGCGCCCCGGGCCGGGGCAGCCGCTTCACAATTCTGTTGCCGGCGGGCAGGGCCGGGGCGGCCGGCGCCGTTGCCATGAATCCCACAGCCGGCGCGGGAGGGTACAGCGTTGCCGAGAATCCTCATCGTTGAAGACGAGCCCGATCTGGCGCTGGGGCTGCGCCACAACCTCGAATACGAAGGCTATGAGGTGACGACGGCGCCGGACGGCGAGCGGGGGCTGGACGCGGCCTGTCAGGAAAGGCCCGACCTGATTCTGCTCGACGTTATGCTGCCGAAGTTAAGCGGGCTCGACGTGTGCCGCCAGCTGCGCAGCCGCGGCGTGCAAACGCCGATCATCATGCTGACGGCGCGCGGCCAGGAGATTGACAAAGTCATCGGGCTCGAAATCGGCGCGGACGATTACGTCACCAAGCCCTTCAGCCTGCGCGAGCTGCTGGCGCGCGTGCATGTCCAGTTGCGCCGCCTCTCGAACCGGGAGGCGGAACCCGCGGTCAGTCGTTTCGGCGCGATTGAGCTGGACTTCAACAGGCATCAGGCCTTCAGGGGTGGGAAGCCGCTCGAACTTTCGGCGCGCGAATTCGAAATCCTCAGATACTTCATCACGCACCGCGGCGAAACGGTGACGCGCGAGCAGTTGCTCGATGAGGTCTGGGGCTATGACAATTTCCCCCTCACCCGCACGGTTGACAATCACGTCGCCAGACTGCGCCAGAAGATCGAAGAGAACCCCGCCGAGCCGCAGCACATCATCACCGTCCACCGGGTCGGGTATAAGTTTCTCGGCTGAATCGAAGCTGTCAGGGCGGGACGCTCGCGGGCGGGAATTCGCCAGCGGCATCAATCAGCGTAGCCGTTCAGGTGGCGCAGAGGGCAGGCCAATCGGCTTGCCCTCTGCGAGACACGCACCTACTCCAGTAAAGAGGTGAGTTTCACACTTCGACCGTTGTTAGTCTCCGGATACTTTTTCCCGAGGTCACGCGCAATAGTGTTCATCTCGGCCTTGGCCTGCTGTAGGGTGACGCCCGATTTCAGACGCGCGATCACATTCAACCCGGCGTTTTTGTCCGTTAGTATCGTGATGCCCGGTTTGAGCTTCGGGGTCACCTTTGGCTCAGGAACTCTGTCTTCCAGACGCATGCTTTCATCATCAGGGGTCAGAGGCAGCCACACATCATACTGTTCCGGGAGTGCGAAGCCGGAGGGCATAATTCCGATGACGGTGTACTTCTCCTGATCAAACGTCACAGCCCTTCCAATCACGCCAGGGTCACCGCCGAAGCTGCGCTGCCATAACGAGTGGCTGACGACCACGACATGACCTCGACCGGGCTGGTACTCCTCCGGGAGAAAGACGCGGCCCAGTGATGGCTGGACTCCCAGGACGAGAAAGAAGTCGGCAGTCACCAGCCCGCAGAACATTCGTTCGGGCACCGCGAGATCGGTGCGGTTAAAGCCCCGGGATGTGTAAGCCGCGATCAGACCTAAAGTCTGGCTCCGGTTCCGCCATTCAAGAAAGTCCCGGTCAGAGATTGCTTCTTCTCTGGCCGAAGGAGCAACTTTCACAATCTTCACCAGTCGGTCGGCATCAGGGAATGGTGATCGCTTGTGCAGGCGGGAGCATCCCTCAATGAGAACGAGAGCCGCGGAGGAAAAAAGGATGGCAAGCACCGTTACATTTCCATAGACAAGTCTTTGAGACTGCCTTTGTTGACACTGCCAATACTGCAACGGAAATATCACCTGGCGAATCCCTCCTGTGAACGGTTACCAGTCAGTGTATCGAGTCTGATCATTCATAGCGTAGCGCGACCAGCGGGTCCACCCGTGTCGCCCGGCGCGCGGGCAGGTAACACGCCACCAGGGCCACCAGCAGGAGCAAAACGGCAATCAGCGCGAACGTCAGCGGGTCGGCGGCGCTCACGCCGAAGAGCAGTCCCGCCATCAATCGGGTCAGCGCAAACGCGCCGGCCAGGCCGACGACCACCCCGGTCACAACCATCCGCATGCCCTGACTGATGACCAGCTTCACGACGTCACCGCGTTGCGCGCCGAGCGCCATCCTGATGCCGATCTCGTGCGTCCGCTGCGCGACCGCATACGACATCACGCCGTAAATCCCGACCACAGCCAGCACGAGCGCGACGCCCGCGAACAACCCGAAGAGCAGCAGATTGAACCGGCGCGGCGCCACCCGCTCGCCGAACAGCTGCTCGACGGTCTGAATCTCCGAGAGCGGCAGGTCACGATCCATCGCCCAGACCGCTTCGCGCACGGTCCTGGTCATCGCGAGCGGGTTGTCCGCCGTGCGCACCACGACTTCCATTGCCCGCACCGGGTCCTGGGCGTGAGGCAGAAAGCTTTCCATCCTGACTTCCGTGTCGAGCCCCTGTCGCTTCGTGTCGCGCACCACCCCGACCACCGTCAGCCACTGCGCATTCGGCCCCGGATCGCCGAAGGTGAAGCGTTTGCCGACGGGGTCTTCACCGGGCCAGAAGCGGCGCGCCATCGTTTCGTTGACGATCACAACCTGCAACCCGTCGCGCTTGTCCTGCTCGGTGAAGGCGCGGCCTTTGACAATCGGAATCCCAAGGGCCTCGAAGTAACCGGGGCTGACTGAATCGAGCGGCAGTTCCGGGCGCTGCCCCTGCGGCGGGAGCGGGCGGCCCTCGATGGAAAAAGTGGCGGAGGCGTGGACCCTGTTCATCATCACGCTCGAGGTCGCGCCGACCGCCTGTACTCCGGGCAACGCGCCGAGCCGCTCAATCAGTTGCTGATAAAACGCCGCCACGTTCGTCCCTTCGCGATATTTTGAGGGCGGCAGGCTGAGGCGCACTTTGAGCAGGTGATCGGGGCTGAAGCCGGGGTTGACCTGTTCGAGCCGCCACGCGCTTCTGAGCAGCAGGCCCGCGCCGATGAGCAGCACGAGCGAGAGCGCGATTTCAGTCGCGACCAGCAACCCGCGAACGCGCCCGCCGCCCGCGCCCCCGGTCTCGCTGCGACCGCCTTCCTTCAAAACCTCGTTGAGCCCGAGCCTCGATGATTGCAACGCCGGGACGAGACCGAAGACTATCCCCGTGAGCAGTGAGAGTCCGAGCGTGAAGAACAGGACCGTGCGATCAAGCCCCACGCTTTCGAGGCGCGGCAGGTCGCGCGGCCCGAGCGTGACCAGCAGATCGAGCCCCCATCTGGCGACGACGAGCCCGATCACCCCGCCCGCGACGGCCAGCAGCACGCTCTCGGTCAGCAGCTGGCGCACCACGCGCCAGCGTGAGGCGCCCAGCGCCGCGCGAATCGCGATCTCACGCTGGCGTGACGCCGCGCGCACGAGCAGCAGGTTCGCCACGTTCGCGCACGCAATCAGCAGCACGAACGCCACGGCCCCGAGCAGCACCAGCAGCGCCAGCCGAATCCTCCCGACCATCTGCTCCTGCATCGTCACCACGTTGATCCCGTAACCCTGATTCGCGCCCGGGTACTGCTGCTCCAGACGGTCACCGATCACGCCCATCTCCGCCTGTGCCTGTGCCCGCGTCACTCCCGGCTTGAGCCTTCCGATCACTGGCAGCCAGAAAGCCCCGCGCGCCTGCCGCAGGTCATTATTTGGGGCGAGCGGCCTCCACAGTTCAACTTTGTCCGGAAACTGAAAGCCGCGGGGCATAATGCCCACGACCGTCATACTGCGACCGTTGAGGCTGATCGTCCCGCCGACGACTCCCGGGTCGCCGCCGAAGCGCCGCTGCCACAGCCCATGCCCCAGCACCACCACCTGATCGTGGCCTTCCTGCTCGTCTTCGGTCGTGAAGCCGTGACCTGTCATCTGGCTGACGCCCATCAGCTCAAAGAAGTTCGCCGACACGCTCGCCCCGCGCACTTCCTCCGGGTCACCATTCCCGGTCAGGTTGAATCGCTGGGTTCTGACGCCGGCCAGCCCCTGGAAGACCTGATTCTGCTTCCGCCAGTCCTCAAAGTTCGGGTACGACGTGATGTCTTCGCGAATCCCTTCGCGGCGGTTGTCCACCCAGACCCAGGCAAGTTGTTCGGGGTTCGGATATGGCAGCGGGCGGAGCAGCACCGCATTGACCACCGAGAAGATCGCCGTATTCGCGCCGATGCCGAGCGCGAGCGCGACGACCGCCACAACCGTGAAGCCGGGTTTTTTGAAAAGCACCCGCAGGCCGTAACGCAGGTCGTGCCAGACTGTGTGCATACTATGACCCTCCTCACTGCTGTTTCAGCAATAAACTGACGATCGGGGGCACGAGTTCCTCGCACCAGGCTCTTTCCAGATTCGTCATCAGCGCGATGGCAAAGCGCTTTTCCGGAATGAGGTAAAGGTAGGTGCGCGTGCCGGCCTGGCTGCCGTCATTCGCGACTCTTTTCGGCCAGTCATTGTCGGCTTCCGTCACCAGCCAGCCCAGCCCGTAAGATTCGAGCGGTTTCCCGTCGCGCGTTTTCTGCCGCGTCCACATCTGCTCCAGAGTCTCCTTCTTCAGGAGCTTCCCCTCCCCGAGCGCGATGGCGAATTTCGCGAGGTCTTCGGCGGTCGAAACCAGCCCGCCTCCCGGCAGCCGGCCACTGGTATCGAGCGGCGGGGCAGCCTTCACTTCCCCGGTCGCGGACTTGCTGTACAGCTTCGCGCGGTCGGGGATCTCGGCTTTGATGTCATCGGGTTGTGTCCGATTCATTCCCGCAGGCTTGAAGATTTTTTCGCGGAGGTAATCGGCGTATTTCATCTTTGCCGCGCCTTCGATCACACAGCCCAGCACCGTATAGCCGAGCGTCGAGTAGAAGTATTTCGTCCCCGGTTCGTGTAGCAGCGGATCATCCCTGAAAAAACTGAGCGCCTCCGTAAGGCTCTCGAAATGGCGGGTGGACGGGTCAGTCATTCTGTTGTGACGGACGCCACCCAGGTGAGCCAGCAATTGCCGCGAGGTCACCGGCCACTGCTTCTCGGGAAAGGCCGGGCAGTATTTCTGCACGGGCGCGTCCGGGTCGAGGCGGCCCTGCTCGACCAGTTGCATTACGGCGGTGGCGGTGATTGATTTGGTGATTGACGCCAGCCGGTAAACCGTCGTCGCCGTGGCGGGGACTTTGTTGTCAGGGTCCGCGAAGCCGAAACCCTTTGACCAGCGGAGGCTGTTGTCAGTCACAATGGCGACGGAAAGAGCCGGGGCTTTGTGCTTTGCCATCCATTCCGAGACGGCGGCTTCGATCTTCCGGACCTTTTCAGGTGGCAGCTGCTGCGCACTCCCGGCCGGCGCCAGAAGCAGAAAGCATAGAAGCGGGCCGGCACCGGTAATCGCGCAGCCAAAAAAACGCGGGACATTTCTCATGGCCTTCTCTCCCTGTGAGGAATGCGGAAGTAAAGAGGCAGAAGTAAAAATCAGGGACGAAGAATTGCGCCGATCAACATTGCGCCCTTCCGAAGCCGCCAGCCGTCAGCGATCAGCCGTCAGCCAAACCTTCCGGCTGAAAGCTGAGTGCTGACAGCTCATTCGTACCTGAGCGCGACCATCGGATCCACTTTCGTCGCGCGACGCGCCGGCAGGTAACACGCGAGCAGAGCCACCGCGGCAAGCACGAGCGCGATCAGTGCGTAGGTCAGTGGGTCGGTCGCCCGCACGCCGTACAGAAAACGCTCGATCAAGCTGGTTGCGGCCAGCGACGCCACCAGTCCCAGCGCGAGGCCGACGGCGACGAGTGCGACGCCTTCGCGCAGGATGAGCCTCAGCACGTCGCCGCGCTGCGCCCCGAGCGCCATGCGGATGCCGATCTCGCGCGTGCGCTGCGTGACCGCGTAGGCGAGGATGCCGTGCAACCCGACCGCCGCCAGCAAGAGTGCGATCAGACCGAACAGGCTGGTCAGCGTGGCCGCCATCCGCCAGACCGCGACGCCCGCGCGCAGGTCGGCTTCGAGCGTGGTCGTTTTGAAGAAGGCCAGCGCCGCATCGAGCGCGCGCACCTCGCGCCGTACGAGCGGCAGCACGGCGGCTGCGTCCCCGGCCCGGACGAGGACGCGCAGCTGATGAGGAGTGCCCTCCTGCGCCAGCGGCAATTCAAGCTGCGGGCGGTCATCGCCTTCGAGGCTGAAGGCTTTGACGTTGCGCGTGATGCCGATGATCTGCGACCAGGGCTTGCCGGTGCCGAAGCTGATGCGCCGGCCGAGCGCGTTCTCGCCGGGGAAAAACTTCTGCGCGAAAGCTTCATTGATGACCACGACGCCCGGTTGTCCCTGCCGATCCTGCTCGCTGAAGCTGCGCCCCTGCCGCAGGGGGATGCCCATCAATTCGTGGTAGCCGGCGCTGACATGATTGGTATCCACGATCTGCATCGCGTCGGGTCTGACTGGCTGCCCTTCGATCACGACCGTAGTCAGTCCGACGGTTCCGCCGAGCGGCGTGTATTCCGCGAGCGCGACGGACCGGACGCCGGGCAAAGCGAGCAGCCGTTCGCGCAGCTGCTCGAAGAACGGCCCGACCTGCGGATCGGCATACCTGCCCATGGGCAATTCGAGTTCCGCGACCAGCACGTTGTCGGGGTTGAAGCCGGGATCAATCGCAAACAGTTTGCCCAGGCTCCGCACGAACAGCCCGGCGGCAATCAGCACGACGACCGACAACGCGACCTGCGCCACGACCAGGGCACGGCGCGAGAAGATGAAACTCCTGCGGTCGGCCCGCAGCGCGCCTTCATCCTTGAGCGCCGGGATCAGATCGGGCCGTGAAGCCTGGAGCGCCGGCAGCAGTCCGAAACAGACGCCGGTCACAAGTGAAAGGGCGAGCGTGAATCCGGCCACGCGCCAGTCCATGACCTGCGCGAGCGCCACGCCCGCGTCACCTGCCCTGGGCTGATAAGCCAGCAGCAGTTCGGTGAGCCACGGGGCCAGGCTGATTCCGGCTACGCCGCCCAGGGTGGCGAGCAGCACGCTTTCGGTCAGCAACTGGCGGACGAGCCGCCAGCGACTCGCGCCCAGTGCCAGCCGCACTGCAATCTCTTTGCGCCGCGCCCCGGCCCGCACGAGCAGCAGGCCGGCGACGTTCGCGCACGCGATCAGCAGAATCACGCCGACGATGCCGAAGAGGAATTCGAGCGGCTCGCCCAGTTCCCCGCGCAGGCTCGAAAGCCCCTTGCCGGCGGGCGTGAGCCGGATGCTCTTCTGATTGAAGGGCAGTTGGCGGTCGCCTTCAGGCATCCACGTGTCGCGCACCTGCCGCGCCAGGGTATCGAGCGCCGATTGCGCGGCGGCCTGCGAGACACCGGGTTTGAGCCTGCCGAGCAGCTTCCACACCATCGCCTCGCGGCTGGTCAGCCATTCGTCGCCGGGCTTCAACTGCTGGACGTGCGTGAGCATCATCGCGGGCACCCAAATGTCAGCCGGCGATTCGAGCGTCACGCCTTTGAATCCGGCCGGCGCGACGCCCACGACGGTGTATGGCCGCTCGTTGAGCGTCACCGTGCGGCCCACGGCCTGCCTGTCGCCGCCAAAGCGGCTCTGCCAGAGTCGGTAACTGAGGACGGCGACGGGCGCGGCCCCGGGCGCGCGATTCTCTTCGGGCGAGAATGCGCGTCCGACGACCGGCCTGACGCCGAGCAATGTGAAATAATTGTCTGCCACCACCTCGGCGCGCACGCGCTCCAGGGCGTCGCCTTCGCCCAGATTGACGGGCGCCTGCGCGAAGGCCGTCAGGTCGGCCAGTGCCTGATTGCGCGCGCGGTAATCGAGGAAGTCCGCCCAGCCGAATTCGCTGAAGGTGAGCTGCGGGTTGAGACTTTCCGCCTGCACCTGTACGAGCGTCGCGGGCTCGCGCACCGGCAGCCCCTGCACGAGCAGCTTATCCACCAGACTGAAGACCGCCGTATTGGCCCCCGTCCCCAGCGCGAGCGTGAGGACGGCGACGACCGTGAAGCCGGGTTTCCTGAGTAACATTCGCACGCCGTAGCGCAGATCCTGTAAGAGTGTCTGCATAATTCCCCCAGAAGCCGCAGCGGTCAGCTGTCAGCTTTCAGCCAGAAGGTTTGGCTGACGGCTGACAGCTGATCGCTGATAGCTCATTCATATCTCAGCGCGACCATCGGGTCAGTCTTAGTCGCCCGCCGTGCCGGCACAAAGCAGGCCAGCAGGGCAACGAAGGTCAGCAGCAATGCGATCCCCGCGAAGGTCAGCGGGTCAGTCGCGCCGACGCCGAACAGCAGGGTCGCCATCAGCCGGGTCAGGAGGAACGCGGCGGCCACGCCCGCCACCACGCCGGCGAGCGCGAGCGTCATGCCCTGCCCGAGTACCATCCTCATCACGTCACGACGCTGTGCGCCGAGCGCCATCCGCACGCCGATCTCGTGCGTCCGCTGCGCGACCGAATACGCCATCACGCCGTAAATGCCGACGCCGGCCAGCACGAGCGCGACGACGGCAAAGACCGCGAGCAACAGCGTGTTGAAGCGCGCCCGCGAGAGTGATTTCGCGAGCAGGCTTTCCATCGTCCGGACGTCGGCGATGGGCTGCTCGCTGTCGAGCGACTGGATGACGTTACGCGCCGCCGCCGCAATGTTCGCGGCATTGCCCCCGGTGCGGATGACGAGCGTCATGAAGGTGTAAGCCAGTTCGGGGTGCGGCCAGTAAGCCATCGGCTCGGCCTCGGCGTCGAGGGTCGCGTGCTTCGAGTCGGCGACAACGCCGATGATCTCGGTCGGATCGTTCTGGTCTTTCATGTAAATGACGACGCGTTTGCCGAGCGGGTCTTCGCCGGGGAAATGTTTGCGCGCGAACGCCTCGTTGACGAGGACGACGTGCCGCATCTCGGTCGCTTCCTGTTCGGTGAAGAGTCTTCCGCGTTTGAGCGGAACCTGCATCGTCTGGAAGTAATTTTTATCGGTCACGCAGACGCCCGTGGTCAGCCCCTGGCCGGGGGGCAGCTTCGGCCGGCCTTCGATTTCAACGCCGGTCCCCGCGCCCGGCCCGGCGAACGGCAGGAAGTTGATCGCGCCCGCCGATTCGACGCCGGGCAACGCCTGAATGCGCGTGATGGCCTGTCTGAAGAAGTCAATGACTTTGCCCTCATTCAGCCGGCCTTTGTCATCCTGGTATTTCCTGCCCGGCAGGCTCACGCGCATCGTCAGCACGTTGCGGGCGTTGAAGCCCGGGTCAACCGATTGCAGCCGCGCGAAGCTCCTGATGAGCAGCCCCGCGCCGATGAGCAGCACGAGCGCCAGCGCGATTTCGATCACCACGAAGGCGTTGCGCACGCGGTGGCTGCGCGTCGTGCCGCCGACGTTCTTCCCGCCCTCCTTGAGCGATTCGTGCAGGTCGAAGCGCGAAGCCTCAAAGGCCGGGAACAGACCGAAGATGATCCCGGTCAGCAGCGAGACGCCGAGCGTGAAGCCGAGCACCGGCGCGCTCAGTTTCACCGCGGGCAGTTCGAGCAGGTCGGGCGGAGCGAGCGCAACCAGCACGTCAGCCCCCCACCAGGCAAGCGCCAGCCCGGCGAGTCCCCCCGCCGCCGAGAGCAGTACGCTCTCGGTCAGCAACTGCCGGACAATGCGCCACCGGCCCGCGCCCAGTGCCGAGCGCACGGCGATCTCTTTCTGGCGCGCCGCCGAGCGCGCGAGCAGCAGGTTCGCCACGTTCGCGCACGCGATCAGCAACACAAACCCGACCGCCCCGAGCAGCACGAGCAGCGCCAGCCGGATTTCGCCCGTGAACTGCGTCCGCAGCGGGACGGCATTCACACTCCATCTGGCGTTGAAGTCGTACTGCTGTTCGAGCCGCGCGCCGATGGTCTTCATTTCGGCCTTCGCCTGCTCAACCGTGACGCCGGGCTTGAGCCGCGCGACGACCGTCATATACCGGCCCTGCCTGACGCGCTGCTCGTTCGTGAGGAACCAGGGAGACCACAACTCGGCGGCCTTCCCCGTCAGCGACCCCTTCTTGATGAACCATTTGAAGCCGGGGGGCATCACGCCGATGACGGTCGCTTCGGCCCGATTGATATTCAGCCTGCGCCCGATGACCTTCGGGTCGCCGCCGAAGCGCCGCTGCCACAGGCCGTAGCTGATGACGACGGCGCGCGGCTGATCGGGTTTGCCGTCGTCGGGTGAAAAGGTGCGCCCGAGCATCGCCTCGACGCCAAGGACGGAGAACAGATTCGGGGTCGCGAGCTGACCCGGTATCTCCTCCGGCTCGCCGTCGCCGATGACGATGATGTTGTTGTCGGCGAAAGCGGCCATGTCGGTGAAGACGCTGTTCTGCTCCTTCCAGTCCATGTAGTTCGCCGGGTTGACGACGTTCTGTTCATTGCCGCGCTTGAGATTGTTTTCCCAGACGATCACCAGCCGGTCGGCGTCGCGGTACGGCAGCGAGTGCAGCAGCACGGCGTTGACGACCGAGAAGATCGCCGTGTTCGCACCGATCCCCAGCGCGAGCGTGATGACAGCCACCAGCATAAAGCCGGGGTTCTTCGTCAGCATTCGTGCGCCGTAGCGCAGATCCTGTAAGAGTGTCTGCATAATTCCCCCAGAAGCCGTCAGCGGTCAGCTGTCAGCTTTCAGCCAGAAGGTTTGGCTGACGGCTGACAGCTGATCGCTGATAGCTCATTCATATCTCAGCGCAACGAGCGGGTCAGTCTTCGTCGCCCGCCGCGCCGGGATGTAACAAGCCACAAGCGCCACCAGCGCTACCAGCGCGGGCATGGCGGCGAAGGTCAGCGGGTCGGTCGCCTGCACGCCGTACAGCAGGCCTGAGAGCAGTCGGGTCAGCCCGAATGCCCCCAGCATGCCCAGGGCCACGCCCGCCAGCGCCAGGGCCAGTCCCTGCCCGACGACCAGTTTCAGAATGTCGCCGGCACCCGCGCCGAGCGCCATCCGCACGCCGATCTCGTGCGTCCGTTGCTCGACCATGTAAGAGATCACGCCGTATATTCCCACTGCCGCCAGCACGAGTGCCAGCAGCGCGAAAAGCCCGAGCAACAGGGCGCTGAAACGCGGCCGCGCGATGGCATCGCCCAGCCGCTGCTCCATCGTCCTCGTGTCAGAGACCGGCAGGCTGCGGTCCAGCTCCCACACGCCACTCCGCACGGCGCCGGCCAGGCTGAGCGGCTCTGTCGTCGTGCGCACGACGACACTCATGCTGCGGTAAGCGAACTGGCGGTGTGAGAAGTATATGGCAGGTTCAGCCGTCTTGTTCAGGCTGCTGTTCTTCTCGTCCCCGACCACGCCGACGATCTCCATCTCAAGCGACTCGGGCATCACGCGACCCAGCGGGCCGTATTGCCGCGCCTGCGTCGTGACGTGCCTGCCGACCGGGTCTTCGTTCGGAAAGTAGCGGCGCACGAGTGCCTCATTGACGATCACCACGCCCGGCGCGTCGGCGGCGTCGCGCTCATCGAACTGCCGTCCGCGCAACAAGCGGATGCCCATCGTCTGGAAGTAACCTTCGCTGACCGGCCGGTGCTGCGCGACCGGCTCTTCGCCCTGCACGGGCGGCCGGCCCTCAATCAGGAACTTTGTCGGCCACCCGCCGTCGAGCGGCAGAAAGCCCGCGGCGGCAGCGGACGCGACGCCGGGCATGACCCTGAGGCGCGCGATGAGTCGCGAATACAGGTCGGAGACCTGTCGCCAGTCGCGGTAACTGGAAGTGGGGAGCTGAAGGTTGAAGGTCAGAATGCCGGCCGGGTTGAACCCCGAGTCCGTGCGCTGCAAGCGCAGGAAGCTCCTGAGCAGAAGCCCCGCGCCCACGAGCAGCACCATTGCGATGGCGACCTCGGCGACGACGAGCGCGCCGCGAATGCGACCACCGCCGGCCCGCGAATCGCGCCCGCCCTCCTTGAGCGTGTGGTTGAGGTCGGGCCGGGAAGCCTGTAGCGCGGGGATCAGGCCGAAAACGAGCCCCGTGAGCAGTGACACGCCGAGCGTGAAGCCGAGCATCACAGTGTTGACGCTTAAATGATCTGATCGCGGGATCTCGACCGGGTTGAGCTTCAACAAAACATCGGCTCCCCAGACTGCCAGCAACAGCCCCAGCCCGCCGCCCAGGGTGGCGAGCAGCACGCTTTCGGTCAGCATCTGCCGCACGAGCCTGCCGCGCGTCGCGCCGATGGCCAGTCGAATCGCCACCTCTTTTTCGCGCGCGCCGGCGCGCGCGAGCAGCAGGTTGGCGACGTTCGCGCACGCGATCAGCAGCACCAGACCGACCGCGCCCGCGAGTATCATCAGGGCGAGCCGGAAATCGCCGGTGAGCTGTTCGCGCAGCGTGACCACGGCGGCGCCCCAGTCCTTATTCGATTGCGGGTTTTCCTGCGCGATACGGTTCGAGAGCGCGTTCATCTCCACTTGCGCCCGGCCCGCGCTGACGCCGTTCTTCAACCGCGCGATGACTTCAAAGAAACGCGCGTTGCGGCTGTGCTGGCGCGGGTCCCAGCCCAAGGTACACCAGACCTCCGTCTCGTTCGGGTAGTTGAACCCGGGCGGCATGACGCCGATGACGGAGTAGCTGCGCCCGTCGAGCGTGATCGCCCGGCCGACGATCTGCGGGTCGGCGTTGTAGCGGCGCTGCCATAGCTCGTGTCCGATGACCGCGAGCCGCCCGCCGCCAGTCCGGTCCTCGCCGGGCTGGAAGCCGCGCCCGAGCATCGGCTGCACACCCAGCACGTCGAAAAAGGCGTCGGTCACGTCAACCGTGCGGACGCGCTCGGGCTCGCTGCCCGTGTCAGTGAGGTTGACCTGCGGGTACCACCAGCCCGCGATTTTGTCGAAGAGCTGCCGCTGCTCGCGCCAGTCGCAATAAGTGACGGGCGACACCTGACTCTGATCGAGCCCGCGCGTGAGATTGCGCTCCCAGAGCATGACCAGTTGCTCCGGCTGCGCGTAAGGGAGCGGGCGGAGCAGCGCCGCGTGAACGATACTGAAGATCGCCGTATTCGCCCCGATCCCCAACGCCAGCGCAGTCACCGCCACCGCAGTAAAGCCGGGATGCTTCACGAGCATGCGCGCGCCGAAGCGCAGGTCCTGCCAGAGTCTCTGCATAATTCCCTCCAGAAGCTGTCAGCAGTCAGCCGTCAGCTTTCAGCCAGAAGGTTTGGCTGACCGCTGATCGCTGATCGCTGACAGCTGATTGCTCATTCGCACCTGAGCGCCACCATCGGGTCCACCTTCGTCGCGCGCCGCGCCGGCACAAGGCACGCCACGAGCGCGACCAGCACGAGTACTGCCGCGATCCCCGCGAAGGTGAGCGGGTCGGTCGCGCTCACTCCGAACAACAACGTTTCCATGAGCCTCGTCAGCCCGAGAGCCGCCAGCAACCCGATCACCACCCCGGTCAGAGTCAGCTTCAGACCCTGCCCGAGGATCAGCCTGAGCACGTCGGCGGTGCGGGCCCCGAGCGCCATCCGCACGCCCAGTTCGTGCGTGCGCCGGCTGACCGAGTACGAGATCACGCCGTAAATTCCGACGCCGGCGAGTACGAGCGCCAGCGCCGCCAGACTCACGAGCAGGACGAGTGTCAGACGCCGCTCGGCCATCGAACTGCCGAGCAGTTGATCCATTGACCGAACGGCAAAAACCGGCAGGTCCTTGTCGAACGAGTGAATCGTACGCTCGACGTCGGCCACCGCCCGCAGCGGGTCGCCCGCGGTGCGCACGACGATGCTGAAGTTGCCCCACGGCTCCTGCGCGAGCGGGAAATACGCCTGCATCGGCGTGTCGCGCTCGAGGCCGTTCAATTTGACGTCGGCCACCACGCCCACGACTTCGCGCCAGGGCGACTGGTTTTCCGGGTATCCGTCCCTGAGGCGTTTGCCAATCGGGTCTTCGCCCGGCCAGATGCGCGCGGCGAGCGTCTCGTTGATGACCGTCACCTTCGCCGCGTCCGCACTGTCGGCGGGCGTGAAGGCGCGGCCCCGCACCAGCCTGATGCCCACCGCCTCGAAATAATTCGCGCTCACCGCGATCATCGCGGCCTCGGGCAATTCGGGGCGCGGGGGCACGGGTTTGTCGGCGGCCGTAAAAAATGCGTTCCAGAAGGAGCCGTCAATCGGCAGCGAAATCGTGAGCGCCGCCGCGCGCACGCCGGGCAGGGCGCCCAGTCGGGCGAGACTTTCATCGTAAAAGGCGCGGAGCCGTGCCGCATTGAATTTCTCGTTCGGCAGCATGACTCGCATCGTCAGCAGGTTGTCGGGGTTGAAGCCCGGCTCGACGCTCAGCACCCGCGCCATCGAGCGCAGGAGCAGGCCGGCGCCTACGAGCAGCACGAGCGCCAGACTGACCTCGACGACGAGCAGCGTTTTGCGCGTCACGTCGCGCGCGGCCCCCGAGCCCGAGCGCCCGCCATCCTTGAGCGTCGTATGCAGGTCGGTGCGCGCGGCGTGCAGTGCGGGCAGCAATCCGCACAGCACGCTCGTCAGCATGGAAACGGCGAGCGTGAAGACGAGTACCGTGTCGTTCAGGCCGACGCGGCTGAGTTGCGGGATTTGCGGCGGTGCCAGCGCGAGCAGCCCGTTCAGCATCCAGACCCCGACGAGCACACCCAGCGCCCCGCCGAGCAGGGCAATCAGCAGACTCTCGCTGAGCAGCTGGCGGACGATCCGCCCGCGCCACGCGCCGAGCGCCAGCCGCACGGCGATCTCCCGCTGCCGGTCGGCGGCTCGCACGAGCAGCAGGTTCGCCACGTTCGCGCAGGCAATCAGCAGAATGAAGCTGACCGCGCCGACGAGTATCCATAGCGACTGGCGCACATCTTCCGACATGACATCCTGCAGGGCTTCGGCCTGCGCGCTCTTGCCGCCGTTCACCGCCGGGTATTCGCGTTCGAGCTGGCGGGCGAGCGCCACCATCTCGCTATTCGCCTGCGCGAGCGTGACGCCCGGTTTCAGTCGCGCCAGCGCAACCATTCCCCCCATTGACGTCCCGCGATCAGTCAGCCCGGATTGCGGCCTGAGGAAAGGACCGATTGGCACATAGATGTCATCAGCCCGGAAGTATTCAAAGCCCGGCGGCAGCACGCCGATCACTTCGTAAGATTCACCACCGAGTATCAGCTTCCGGCCGATCAGCCCCGGGTCGCCGCCGAATTTTTCCTTCCACATCCCGTTGCTGATGAGCGCGGTGCGCGCCGCGCCGTACCGGTCGTCCTCTGCGGTGAAGAGGCGGCCGAGCTGTGGCCGGACGCCGAGCAGTTCGAAGAAATTCCAGTTGACCGTCCGCCCGCGCAGCTGCACCGGCCGGTCAACGCCGGTCAGGTTGAAGGACTCCGAGCGCACTGACGCCATCCCCTCGAACGACTGTGCCCGCTCGCGCCAGTCGCTGAAATTCGGGTACGAAATCGTCGAGCGCCTTCCCTGCCGCGGTTTTTCCGAGAGCATCACCAGCCGGTCAGGCTCGCGGTAAGGCAGCGGGCGCAGCACGAGCGCATCCACGACGCTGAAGATCGCCGTGTTCGCCCCGATCCCCAAAGCGAGCGTCAGCACGGCGATAAAAGTGAAGCCGGGATTCCTCGCCAGCATGCGCGCGCCGTAGCGCAGGTCCTGCCAGAGTGTCTGCATAAATCCTCCGGAAGCTGTCAGCGATCCGCACTCAGCTCTCAGCCGGAGTGTCTGGCTGACCGCTGACCGCTGATCGCTGACAGCTTATTCATACCTCAGCGCCACCAGCGGGTTCACCTTCGCCGCGCGCCGCGCCGGCAGATAACAGGCCACGAGAGCGACCAGCGTCAGCACGAGCGGGATGACGGCGAACGTCAGCGGGTCGGTCGCCCGCACGCCGAAGAGCAGCGCCTCCATCCAGCGCGTCAGCGCGAAGGCGCCGAGCCAGCCCACGGCGACGCCGCAGAGCGTCAGCTTCATGCCCTGCCCGACGATGAGCCTCAGCACGTCACCCGTGCGCGCGCCGAGCGCCATCCGAATGCCGAGTTCGTGCGTGCGCTGCGAGACCGAGTAAGAGATCACGCCGTAAATCCCGACCGCCGCGAGCAGGAGCGCCAGCAGCGCAAACCCCGCGAGCAACGCCAGCGTCAGCCGCTGCCGCGCAATCGCGCTGCCCATCAGCTGGTCCATCGAATGCACCTCGAAGACCGGCAGGTCCTTGTCAATCGTGTGAATGGTCTGTTCGACCGTCGCCGCCAGATTCAGCGGGTCGCCGGCAGTGCGCACGACCAGGCTCAGGTAGCTCGAAGACTCCTGCGCGAGCGGCAGGTAAGTCTGGAGCGGCGTATCCCGATCCACGCCGTTCAGCTTCACGTCGGCGACCACGCCGACGACTTCGCGCCACGGCGTCTTGTCCTCGGGCCAGCCCTGTTTCAGGCGCTTCCCGACGGGGTCTTCGCCGGGCCATATCCGGCGCGCGAGCGTCTCGTTGATGATTGCGACCGTGGGGCGGCCCGCCACGTCGGCTTCCGTAAACATGCGGCCTTTCAACAGCCGAATGCCCATCGCCGCCAGGTAATTCGCGCTCACCGGCGTGAAGGCCGAACTCGGCAGCTGGGCGCGCGGCGGCACGGGTTTATCGGCGGCGATAAAGATTGAGTTCCAGTTCGAGCCGTCAATGGGCAGCGACAAAGTCAGCGCCGCCGCGCGCACGCCCGGCAACGCTTCGAGGCGCGTGAGCGATTCGTTGTAGAACGCCTGCCGGCGCGGCTCGTCGTAAACGGCACGCGGCAGGTTGAACTGCATCGTCAGCAGTTTTTCCGTCGCGAAGCCCGGGTCAACGTGCGTCAGATGGTAGACCGTGCGCAGCATCAGCCCCGCGCCGACCAGCAACACGAGGGACAGACTGACTTCGGCCACAAGCAGCCCCTTGCGCATCCGCTCGCGCCCCGCGCCCGCCGTGGTGCGCCCGCCTTCCTTCAGGCTCGTGTGCAGATCGTGCCGCGCGGACTGCCACGCCGGCAGCAGGCCGAAGAGCAGCCCCGTCATCAGCGAGACGCCCAGGGAGAAGAACAGCACCCTCGCATCCAGCCGGGTCTCGCCGAGCCGCGGCACTTCCTCGGGCGCGAGCTTCAGTAATCCTTCCATCATCCAGACGCCGAGCAACAATCCGGCCAGACCGCTCAATAACGACAGCAGGAGGCTCTCGCTGAGCAGTTGCCGGATGACGCGCCAGCGCCCGGCACCGAGCGCCAGCCGGATGGCGATCTCCCGCTGCCGTTCCGCCGCGCGCACGAGCAGCAGGTTCGCGACGTTCACGCAGGCGATCAGCAGCACGAACCCGACCGCGCCGAGCAGCACCCAGAGCGTCCGCTGGAGGTCCGACGTGTAGCGGTCAAGCAGCCGCCAGGTCAGCGCGCCCTGGCCGCTGTTGGTTTCGGGATAAGCGCGTTCGAGCCCGGCGGCGAGCGCGTCCATCTCGGCGCCCGCCTGCTCGACGCTGACCCCGTCTTTCAAACGCGCGAGTGCATTCAACCCGCTGTGATTGCCGCGCCCCAGATCCACGGGAGACAGCGAAACGCTCAGCGGGATGAAAAGGTCATCCTTGCGGAAGAACTCGAACCCGGGCGGCAGCACGCCGACCACCGTGTAGCTGTCCCTGTCGAGCGAGATCGCTTTGCCGACGATGGCGGGGTCGCCGCCGAACTTCTCCTGCCAGAACGCATGGCTGAGCAGCGTGATATGCGCCCCACCTTGTTTGTCGTCGTCGGCGGCGAAGAGCCGCCCGAGTTGCGGTTGCACGCCCAGCATGCGAAAGAAATTCCAGCTCACCGTCCGCGCCTGCAGGCGCACCGGTTTGTCCACGCCCGTCAGATTGTAGAGCGCGACGCGGTAGCCCGCCATCTCCGTGAATGACTGCGCCCGCTCGCGCCAGTCCTGGAAATTCGGATACGCGATGCCCATCCGCTGCCCATCCCGCGTCTTCTCCGCCACGACGACCAGTCGCTCCGGTTGCGGGTAAGGCAGGGCGCGCAAAAGCACGGCATTGACGACGCTGAAGATGGCTGTGTTCGCGCCGATCCCGAGCGCGAGCGTCAGGATGGCGACGCTCGTGAAAACGGGCCGGTTCAATAACATTCGCGCGCCGTAGCGCAGATCCTGTAGCAGTGTATTCATCGTCAACTCCTGACCCTCATGTTGCGGTTAATGCTCCGCCCCCTGCGTCGGGACCCGGTCCACGCGCGGGCGGTTCGCGCGATTGGCCAGTTCCCAGCCGGTGGCATAGATCGTGCGCGTCACCTTCTCCATATTCCGGTAGTCAATCTTATCCGCCGTGTCCGACGGCCGGTGGTAATCCTCGTGTTCGCCGTCCATGTAGAAGATGATCGGGATGCCTTTCCGCGCGTAGTTGTAATGATCGCTGCGGAAGAAGAAATTGTCGGGGTGTTTGATGTCGTCGTATTTGTAATCGAAGTGCAGGTTGAGGTAGGACTTGTTGACCGCCTCGCTGATCTCCAGCAATTCCGTACTCATCATCTTCGGGCCGATCAGAAAGATTTCGCCCGGCTTCGGCAGCGGCTGGTTGGCCGGTTTGTCGTTCTCCGCCCTGGTGCGCCCGATCATGTCAATGTTCAGTTGGGCGACGATCTGATTGAGCGGGACCGTCGGGTAATCGGTGAAATAGCGCGACCCCCACAGCCCTTTCTCTTCGCCCGCATGCCAGATGAACAGGATCGAACGCCTCGGGCGCGGGCCGCGCGCGAACGCCTCGGCCATCGCCAGCACCGCCACCGTGCCGGAGCCGTCGTCATCGGCCCCGTTGTAAATCGCGTCGCCGTTGACCGGCGCGCCGATCCCGACGTGGTCGTAATGCGCGCCGATGGCCACGTACTCGCCCTTGAGCGCGGGGTCGCTGCCTTCAAGTAGGGCAACAACATTTTGCGTGCCGGCGGGTTCGGCCTTCAGACCGATCTTCAGACTGAGCGTCTTGCCCGGACTCAGGTCGAACGCCTCGACCGGGTCGTTTGCCATGGCCCGGTTGAAGGTCAGGGCCGCCGCCTGCTTCTCGCCCTGGAAGAGCGCACTCAGCATCCGCGGCGACGGCCAGATGACGGGAATGTTCCGGGAATTTCCGGTCTGGAAACGCTCGACCACAATGCCGCCGCGCTCCGCCCCGGCCTGGCGGCGGAGCTGCCAGTTCGCGAGCGTGTTGAAGCTGGGAATGATCAGAACGCATTTCGCCCCGCGTTTGCGCAGAAGGTTGATCGGGAAATCCCAGTCCTCGCCCTGTTTGCCCGTCAGGTCCTGCCGGGTCACGTCTTTCGGGAGCCCGTTGTCCACCAGCACGGCGACCTTGTCTTTCACGTCAACGCCACTCAGGGCGTCTATGTTCTTTGACCTGATCACCCAGCCGTGGCTGACGTAGACGACCGGCCCGGTAATATCCGCGGCGATGTTACTGGCGAGGAAGTCGTCGCCGTAGTTGAAACTCTGGCCGTTCAGCTCGGCGTGCGTCCGGGCGGGATCGATCCTTTCGCGCCGCAGGGCGATCCGCTGGAACCAGGTGCCGTCATCGCCCGCGGGCTTGAGGCCCCACCGCGAAAGCTGAGACGCGATGTATTTCGCCGTCGTGTCGAGCCCGCGCGACGGCGTGTCGCGCCCCTCCATCTCGTCCGAGGCGACGAGGGTGAGATAGTCTCTCAACTGATCCGCGGTGATGTAATCGGCGTTGCCGTGCGCCGGCGCGGGAGTCGCGGCGGCCTTCTCATTCCTGCGTTGCGCGTGCGCCCACGCCACAGGCATTGCCAGGGCGACGGCCAGCGCGAGACTGTTCAGTCCGGTATTTTTCATGGATTCTCCGTTTTGACAGTGAAACTGCGTGAAGCGATAACCCGCCTCCGCCACCACCTCGGGAAATGTTTTCCCCGCCATTCGCAAACGATCCTGCGAATGGCGCCGGGCGCTCACACCCGGTTTCGCTACTCGTATCGCAGAGCGACCAGCGGATCCACCTTCGTCGCACGCCGCGCCGGCAGGTAACAGGCCGCGAGTGCGACAACGGCCAGCAACAACGCGACGCCCGCGAACGTCGCCGGGTCGGTCGCACTCACCCCAAAGAGCAGCGTCTTCATCAGTCGCGTCAGCGCGAACGAAGCGATGAGGCCAATTACGACGCCGACGAGTGCCAGCACCATTCCCTGCCCGATGACCAGTCTCAGCACGTCGCCCGCGCGAGCGCCGAGCGCCACGCGCACGCCGATTTCATGCGTGCGCTCGGCGACCGCGTACGACATCACGCCGTAAATCCCGACGACCGAAAGCAGCAATGCCACTGCCGAAAACAAGCCGAGCAGCAGCGTGCGGAAGCGCGGCCCGGCGACCGACTCCGCCACCCACTGCTCCATCGTTTTGACGCTGGCGACGGGTTGATTCGGGTCAATGGCCGCGACCTCTTTGCGCACGGCGGCGGCGAGCGTCGCGGGGTCGGTCGCCGTGCGAATCACCAGGTTCGAATAGCCGAGACGCAGGGTCGGGAAATAGATCGTCTGTCTCAATTCAACGTCCAGCCCGCGGTGACGCACATCACCGACAATGCCGATGATTTCCCAGGCTTCCTGACCCATTGAATCCAGACGGAGGCGCTGGCCGAGCGGGTTTTCGCCCGCGAAACAGCGCCGCGCGAGTACGTCACTGATGAGGACGACTTTCGCATTGTCGTGGACTTCCGCCTCGGTGAAGTTGCGCCCGCCGAGCAGCGGGATACGCATCGCGCGAAAATATTCGTGATTGACGTTGCGGATGTCAGCGTGACTCTTCTGCCCCGGAGCCTCGGCCGCGCGCCCCTCGATTCTGAAACCCATATCGCCGGACTGCCGGGCCAGCGGAAGTTCCGTGACCATTCCGACGGCTTCCACGCCGGGCAATACGGCCACGCGCTGCCCGAGCTGCTCGAAAAACTGCGCCTTCTTCTCCGGCTGTGCATACGGATTCGGCAGCTCGACCCGCACCGTCAGCAGATTCTTTTCGTCAAAGCCGGGGCTGACCTGCCCGAGCCTGATGAAGCTGTTGACGAGCAGTCCGGCGCCGACGAGCAGCACGACCGCGAGCGCCACCTCCGCGACGACCAGCAGGCTGCGCGTGCGATTGTGCCCTGCCCCGCCGCCCGCGCTCCTGCCGCCCTCTTTGAGGACTTCACTCAGGCCGAGGCGCGACGACTGCAACGCGGGTGCGAGCCCGAAGAGCAGGCCTGTCACGAGCGAGACGGCCAGCGTAAAACCGAACACCGCCGGATCAACCCTGACCTCATCGGCCCGCGGGAGGTTGCCGGCGCCGAGCGCGACGAGCAGATCAATTCCCCACATCGCGAGCATCGCGCCGCCCGCGCCGCCTGTAAGCGCGAGCATCAGACTTTCGGTGAGCAGCTGCCGCACGAGCGCGGGGCGGCTTGCGCCCATCGCCGCGCGCACGGCCATCTCCTTCTGCCGCGACGCCGCGCGGGCGAGCAGCAGATTCGCCACGTTCGCGCACGCGATCAGCAGCACGAAACCGATGGCGCCGAACAGCACCATCAGCGTCAGTTTGATATTGCCGACGAGCCGCTCCCGTAGCGGCATGAGGAACAGGCTCTGGCTCGTGTTGGTTCTGGGGTATTGCGCTTCGAGCCCGCGCGCGAGGGTCTCGACTTCCGCCTGAGCCTGCTCGCGCGAAACGCCCGGGCTGAGTCTGGCGACGGGGCGCAGGAAGTGAAGCTCGCGGCTCCGAAACTGGCTTTGCGGCGACGCGGGAAAGCCGAACGGCTGCCAGACCTCTACGCCCGGCGGGTACTGGAACCCTGCCGGCATCACGCCGACGACTGTGACCCTGCGTTTGTCGAGCGTGATCGTCTGGTTGACTATCCCGGGGTCGGCGCCAAAGCGCCGCACCCACAAACCGTGGCTCAGCACAACGACCGGCTCGTGCCCTTCCTGTCCGTCTTCTGACAGGAACGTTCGACCGAGCGCCGGTTTCACTCCGAAGACGTCCAGATAATTGGCCGTCACCAGCGCGCCCCTGAGTCGCTCGGGGTCGCCACTGCCCGACAGGTTCATTGGGATCGAATCGGAGACCGAAGCGGCGAGCGCGGCGAAACTCCGGCTCTGCTCGCGGTAGTCCAGGAAATCCGCCGGCGTGACGCCCTGCTCCTTGTCTCCCTTACGGTCCCAGCCCCCGACCCAGAGGAGCCGGTCGGCCTGCGGGTAAGGCAATGGCCTGAGCAGCACCGCATTGACGACCGAGAAGATCGCCGTGTTCGCGCCGATGCCTAAGCTGAGCGTGATGACGGCAACAAAAGTGAAGCTCGGATACTTCAGTAACATTCGCGCGCCGTAGCGCAGATCCCGGATCATCGTCTGCATATATCCCCGCTCGGACTGTCCTCTTTAACTTTTGCTCTCGTCAGGCAGCAGGCACACTATTCATTCCCTACAAGCCAAACGCCGTGCCACAATCCCCGGCAGGTTAAGTGCTGTGAGGAGTGAGCCTGGCTGAATGAGAGGGAATGCGGCGGGGTGTGCAGTGTTCGTTTCCGAGAAGCATCAATCCCAAAAACGGACGACCAGGCATGTACGGGGAGCTGCCAGCTCCCCGCTGATTTTGATCCTCATGACTTCAATTGGTCTGTGACGCCGAACCAGCGGGGAGCTGCCAGCTCCCCGTACATCCAACTCTCAGCCTGCCTGTGAGACGCGCCTTTGTGGTGAAAATTGCGAAGCGGGATTATACTCGGGCGCCGTTCAGTCAATTGCTGATCCAGCTTTTTCGGCTCAACACATTTCCGACTATTCGAACCCGGGGCTTTCCCATAGAAGCGCCGCGACCGTCAGCCACAGGAGACACCATGAAAGAACTTCGCCATGCCCTGATTATCTGCCTCGTGCTAAGCTCCCTCGCATCCGCGCAACGTCCTGCGACAGGCTCCGGCCAGACCACCCAGGCCCCCGCGGCTCAGGCTGCCGGCGCTGATTTCGTCCGCGAGAATTACTCGAAGTACGAGTACCGCATCCCGATGCGCGACGGCGTCAGGCTGTTCACATCCGTCTACGTTCCCAAGGACGTGATGGCCGAGGGGAAGAATTATCCCATCCTCCTGCAGCGCACGCCTTACAACGTCGCGCCCTATGGCGTGGACAAGTACCGGGCGAGCGTCGGGCCTTCGGAACTCTTCGCCCGCGAGAAGTTCATCTTCGCCTGGCAGGACGTGCGTGGCCGCTTCATGAGCGAAGGCGATTACACGATCATCCGCCCGCACAAACCATCGAAGGGGCCCAGGGACACAGACGAAAGCACCGACTGTTATGACACCGTCGAATGGCTCATCAAAAACATCCCCGGCAACACTGGCAAAGTCGGGATGTGGGGCGTCTCGCAGCCGGGCTTCTACGCGGCGGCAGGGATGATTGATGCGCACCCCGCGCTCGTCGCGGTCTCGCCGCAGGCCCCGGTGACCGACTACTACCTGAATGACGACTCCTACCACAACGGCGCATTTATGCTCGCGCACCGCTTCCGCTTCTATCAGGGCTTCCGCCAGCGCGAGGGAGAGCCCGCGCCGCCGCCCGCCGCGCTGCCCTTCGATTACGGCACGCCGGACGGCTACGAGTTCTACCTCAACCTGGGGTCGCTCGCCGAAGCCGACGAGAAGTACTTCAAACACCATCAGCCCTTCTGGACGCAGAATATCGAACACCCGACCTACGACGAATTCTGGCAGTCGCGCTCGATCTGGAAACACCTGAAGGGGATCAGACCGGCGGTGATGATCGTCGGCGGCTGGTACGATCAGGAAGACGCGCAGGGGCCGCTGCGCATGTTCGACTTCATGCAAAAGAATTCGCCCCCGCAGAACCTCATGCTCGTGATGGGCCCGTGGAATCACGGCGGTTTCGCGCGCGGCGACGGCGACCGGCTCGGCAACGTCAACTTCGGATCGAAGACCAGCCTCTATTACCGCGAGAAGATTGAGTTCCCGTTTTTCCTCTATCACCTGAAGGGCAAAGGCGACGGCAAATTTCCGCAGGCGTGGCTCTTTGAGACGGGCATGAATCAGTGGCGCAGGTTCGACGCCTGGCCGCCGAAAGGGGCGCAGCCCAGGAGCCTCTACCTCGACGCCAGAGGCAGGCTCGCGTGGCAGCAGCCCGCCGCCCAGGTGTTTGACGAATATCTTGCCGACCCGAACCGGCCCGTCCCTTATGTCGGCGCGGTCTCGCTGGCAGTGCGCAACGACTACATGACCGAAGACCAGCGCTTTGCCTCGACGCGCCCCGACGTGCTGGTCTACCGGACCGAGCGGCTCGATCACGACGTCACGGTCTTCGGCCCCGTGGCGGTTGACCTGAAAGTTTCGACGACGGGGACGGACGCGGATTTCGTCGTCAAGCTGATAGATGTGTATCCGGGCGACTACCCGGACTTCAATAATCCGCAGCCGGCCCCGGCAGCCGCGCCGGGCGCTCCTGCTGCGCCGGTGATTTCACAGATGGGCGGCTACCAGCAGTTGATTCGCGGCGAGCCGTTCCGCGGCAAGTATCGCCAGAGTTTTGAGCGTCCTATACCTTTCGAGCCGGGCAAGCCGGACCGCATCAGGTTCAGGCTGCCCGATGTCGCGCACACTTTCCGCGCCGGCCACCGGATTATGATCCAGGTGCAAAGCTCCTGGTTCCCGCTGACCGACCGTAATCCGCAGAAGTTCATGGACATCCCGAAGGCCCGGGGTTCAGACTTCGTGAAGGCGACGCAGCGGGTGTTTGTGGGCGGAGCGGACGGCTCAAGGATTGAGTTCCTGGTTATGGAGTAAGACACCCGCGGCTGCATTTTTTGCCGCACGAGCGGCAGTTCAGCCGTGGTTTCCAGGGGCACACGTCAGGATGTTGACAGCGTCCCGGTCAGCGACGCCTGAATTCAACCGCCGCTCGGGCGGCGCGGGACCGGCGCCGCCCCTTCACAGCGTTGCAACGCCGGGCTAAATTCAGGTCGCCACTACGCGGTTGCAAAAGGCAGCCTGACTTTCTTATCACTACCCTCGGAACGAACTGACCGTCACAGCGGGAGCAGAGGTGAAGCAAGGCTGACGATTTCAAATACGACGTATTCCTGAGCCACAGCTCGAAGGACAAGGCGGTCGTTCGCGCCGTCGCCGAGCGGTTGCGGGCCGACGGGCTGCGCGCGTGGTTCGATGAGTGGGGAATCCGCCTCCCGGTGAAGATTGAGGAAGGGCTGGAGGACTCCCGCGTACTCGTGCTGTGCCTGTCGGCGCAGGCGTTCGGTTCTGACTGGACGAGGCTCGAGAGCTATACGTCCCGTTTTCGCGACCCGCTGAACAAGGAACGCCGCTTCATTCCCCTGCGGCTTGACGAAGCCCCCGTCAAAGGCTCGCTGGCACAATTCCTTCACATCAACTGGCTGCCGGAGGATCGCGAGCAGGAGGATGCGAAGCTCCTCGAAGCCTGTCGCCCGCCAACTTTACCGGCTCCCTGAGAGTTACGTACCCGGGCATTGCCGAATTTAGTTCCGAGCCCGGGAATTCATTTTACCCTGTATTCATGGGCCTCTCAGCGATCTGACGGGGTCGCACCCGTCACTTTTCAGTAAATGAGAAGCATCCCTCAGTGGTCGGGGTAGAAGAGTGCGGCATTGTCCCGATTGATCAGGACATGCTCGATGTGGGCAGTCGGAGGAACAGCCTCCCCGCCCAGAATTTTCAGGACGAGCGGGATGATCTTCTCCCCGTACTTTTCCGGGAAGTATCCAATCGATCCGAGCAGGCAGGAATCCGGTCTGCTCATCTCAGCCCGTGCCCCATGCGTCGCATCCTGACCGACAATGACTGTCGTCTGGCGCGTGCGGCCGGCGTCGTGAACGGCGCGCACCGCGCCGATGGCTCCCGGGTCGTTGATGGCCGCGATCAGGACCCGTTCCGAGGGCGACAGCTGCCTTAAGCAGTCGAGCGTCACCCGGTAACTGTCCTCATATGTCCCATGGCAGTCAAGATGAACCACGTCCGCTTCCGGCACCGGGCCGATGACCTCCTGAATGCCGTTGAGCGCACCGGTCATCCGTGCCTGCGGGACCGGGCCGGCCTGCGGCAGCTCAAGCAGCAACACCTTATCAGTCCTGCCTCCCCAGTGGTCGCGCGCGTACTCGCCAAGGGCCCGGCCGGCCATCAGCCCGGCGCGGTAATTATCAGCCCCGAAAAAGACGGCCCCGGGCTGCGGGATGTCAATCGCGAGGCATCGAATCCCCGCCTCGGCAAACATATGGGCGATGATGGGGGCGATCCGCTCATTGACCTGAAACTCGATGACGAAATCCACGCCCTGCCGCACAAACATCTCCGCGTTTTGCAGTGCCGCTTCCTCGCTGTTTTTGTTGTCCGCCACGATCAGTTGCACGCCGTGGAGTTCAGCCGCCTCTTCCAGCCCGAGCAATACATCGCGCGAGAATTCAAACTCGCCCGACTGCATCGCGAAACCCACGCGCCATTGCTGCGTCCGGTTAACGCGATGAAACTTCTTGGTGCCAGAGACTCGCCGGACCCAGCCTTTCTGCTCGAGCGTATGGAGCAACCTGAAAGTGTAACTCGGCGACAGATTGGCCCGCCTGCCAATCTCTGACAGCGTCAGTTCGTCCTCCGGCCTCCTGAACGCATCCAGCACGTCAAGCGCCTTGGCTACCACCTCAATGAAATACTTGTTACTCCCGTTCGGCTTATCCATTGTGCGCCCAGCATCTACACTTTTATGCAACTGCGCAAGTCAAAAGAGATCGTAACCTGGCAGTGCTGAATCCTGCCACTATCATGTTCCATTTTTTCGCCCAGTAGAAAAATGCTTTTACCCCAATGAAAAAAATCTTGACTCAACCTATGGCTTGTGGTCAGATACGTACGCTTTACTGGGATCAACCTATTAAATAGTCCAATGTCGGTCCGGACCGCCAAAAGCCAGCAGCAGGCCCGGTCGGCTTTATCGCTGTCGCTTTACTGTCAACTTCGGGAAGCTGCAGCTTTCTTCAATCGAGCGGCTTTTCTGTCCTTAACTTAATTCGCCTGATACCGACTTCTCAGAGTGCAGGAGTTTCAACCCGGCTGTGCTTTGAACCGGTCGGGGACAATTCCCGGGAAGGGAGATCCGATGAAAATAATGATAGCAGTCAGGTTCCTGGTAACGGCAGTGTTAATGTTCTCAGCAGCGGGCCAGGCGTTCGGACAAAATGCGGGATCAATCACGGGGGCGGTAAAAGACGGCAGCGGCGCAGCCATTGCCGGCGCGACCGTCACGATCACCAACCCGGCTAATAGTATCTCGCAGACCGCAACGACCAATGAGGCAGGGATCTTTGTGGTGCCCCAGCTCCCGCCCGGCACCTATGTCATCAGGGTCGAGAAGGGCGGCTTCAAGAAGGTCGAGAAGAGCAATATTGCCCTCAGTACGGGCGACAAACTCAACGCCGGCGACTTCGTGATGGAGGTCGGCGAGCTGGCCGAGACGGTCCAGATTCAGGCCGACGTGGGCCAGTTACAAATCAAGTCCGAGTCGGGTGAACGCTCCGACCTGGTCTCGGGACAACAGCTCAGGAACATTGGTCTCAACGGGCGCAACGCAATTGATCTGGCCAAGCTGGTTCCGGGCGTTATCTCCGGCGGCCCCGCCTCGGGGAACGGGGCTTCGACGGTGACCAACATTACAGGCAGCTTTGTCATCAACGGCACGCGCAGCACTCAGCACGAGTACACGGTTGACGGCGTGACGAACTACAACCTCGGCAACAACACGGGCGCGCTCGTCTCGGTCAACCCCGACGCGCTTGAAGAGGTCAGGATTCTCACGTCGAACTATCAGGCCGAGTACGGCCGGAGCGGCGGCGGCTTCATCGCGCTCACGACGCGTTCCGGCACCAACGACTATCACGCCACCGGGCGCTATTTCCGCCGCCACGACAGCCTGAACGCCAACACCTTTTTCAATAATGCCCGCGGCGGCACGGGGGCTTTTTCGCGCCCGCTCTACCGCTTCAATTTCTACGGCTGGGATCTGGGCGGGCCGGTACTCTTCCCGCGCTTCGGCGAGGGCGGCCCTTCGATCTGGAACGGGAAGCAGAAACTTTTCTTCTTCGTCAACCAGGAGTATTACAGCCAGCTCGTGCCGCAGTTGTCGTCGGTCAACATTCGCGTCCCGACTCTGCTTGAGCGACAGGGGAACTTCTCGCAGTCGGTTGACGGGAGCGGCAACAGGATTTACATCAAGGACCCACTGCTCTCCGGCGCGTGCAACGCCACCAGCCAGGCGGCCTGCTTCCCCGGCAACATCATCCCGGCCAACCGCCTCTACGGTCCGGGCCTCGCGATCCTCAAACTTTTCCCGGAGCCGAACACGACCGCGGGCGGCAATTCGTACAACTACAGTTCGCAGGTGCCGAGTTCTTACCCGCGCAGGGAAAACATCGTTCGCATTGACTGGCAGGCCTCCTCGTCAACGCGCCTGAGTGGCCGCTGGGTCTATAACTACGACGACCAGCAATTCGCCTACGGCACGACGACGGCTTCGTGGAACTGGCCGCTGACCGTCACTGACCGCAGGAACGGCCCCGGCAACGTACTCTCGTTCACGCTGACGCACAATTTCGGCGCGACGCTCGTCAACGAGTTCATCTTCGGGGCGGGCCGGGGTGGCGTCACCATCGCGCCGTCGGACGACAGGGCCACGCGCACGTTCACAGGCATTAACACGCCGCTGCTCTACCCGAACGCCAACGAGGCGAACCTGATCCCGACCATCATTACGGGTAGCGCCGCCAATGCCAGCGCGTTCGCCAACACTTCCGTCTTCGGGACCTTTGACCAGCACTTCGTCATCAACAACTTCATTGACAACCTGACGAAGGTCGCCGGGAAGCACACGTTCAAGTTCGGCATCTATTACCAGCGCGCCTCGAACGCGAGCAACTCGCAGAACCACGTTCAGGGCGACATTGATTTTTCCAACAACGCATCGAACCCGCTCAACACCGGCTACGCCCTGGCGAACGTGCTGCTCGGCGTCTACAACTCCTACACGCAGGCCAGCAGCAAGGTACACCAGAGCTACTTCTATCAGGACATCTCCGGGTACGCGCAGGACACCTGGAAGATCACGCCGCGCCTGACGCTCGATCTGGGCATACGCCTCTCCTACTACGAGCCGTATCACAACATCATCGGCCCGGAGAGTTTCTTCAACCCCGCGCTCTACGACCCGGCCAAGGCGCCGCGCATCTACCGCCCGGTCTGCGTCGGCGCTTCGACCTGTTCGGCGGGACAGACGGCCTACCGGGCGCTTGACCCGGCCACGACAGGGACGGCGACTCTGGCGAACACGCAGCCGGGGTATCTGGTCGGGAAGCTCGTGCCGAATACCGGCGACCTGACCAACGGCCTGGGGCTCGTGAGTAACGGCTATCCGCCGGGCGGACTCGATACACACCCGATCCTGCCGCAGCCGCGCCTCGGCTTCGCCTGGGACGTGACCGGCAGCCACAAGATGGTCGTGCGCGGCGGCTTCGGCATTGCTTATGACCGTTACCGCAGCGACATCAGCGGCACGGGGGCGGCGAACCCGCCGTACGTCTTCAACCCGACTCTGAACTTCGGCTTCCTGCAGGACATTCAGCCAGGCGGGAGCGGCGCGCTGTCGCCATCGGCCATCGCCGGCGTTGACCGCGAGGGCGACTGGGGAGCCATTTACAGTTACAGCATCGGCGTGCAGCGCGAACTCTGGCATGACACGGTCATTGACGTGGCCTACGTGGGGACGCAGTCGCGCCACCTGCCGCGCACCAGCAACCCGAACGCGATCCCTTACGGGACGACGTTCAAGGCGTCGGCGCAGGACCCGACGCGTTTCGCGGGCGGCGTCATCCCGGCCGCCGAGCCGGGACTGCCGGCGGCCCACCAGGCGGCGGGACTCGGCTTCAGCGGGCAGTTCGCGCTGCCGGCCGACTTCCTCAGGCCGTATCAGGGATACAGCGACATCACATATCGTTCGTTTGACGCCAACTCGACTTACAATTCGCTCCAGGTGTCACTCCAGCGCCGCTTCGCGAGGGGCGTTACCTTTGGCATTGCCTACACGCTGTCGAAGGCAATGACGACCGTCTCGGATGAAGGCACGTTCACTCACATCTCAGACCCCAGAGGCTATGACTACGGGCTGGCGACGTTCGACCGCACCCATTTCTTCGTCGCGAATTTCGTCTGGGATCTGCCGAAGGGCAGCGGGCTCCTGGGCAATCACTGGCTGACGCGGGCGGCCTTCGATAACTGGACGATCAGCGGCATCTCGACGGTCGCTTCCGGCAGTCCGGCGGAGTTGGGCTTAAGCATTTCGGGACAGGACGCGGGTAATCGTCTCCTCGGCGCCTACACGAACGGCAATCTTTCGGGGCAGCAGCCGCGCCTCCTGGTGAGCGGCGATCCGCAGGGCGCAGCGAACCAGATCAACATCCCGGCCTTTACCGTTCCCGGAATCAACGACAAGGGACCGTACCCGCGCTTTTACCTGCGCAACCCGGGCATCAACAACCACGACCTCTCGATCCTCAAGAATTTTCCGCTCGGGGGCGAAGGAAAATACCGCCTGCAACTGCGCGCGGAGATGTTCAATTTCCTGAATCACACGCAGTTTTCCGGCGTCAACCGGACCACGAACATCACCAACGCGGCCGGTCAGACAGGGGCGGCGATCTTCAACAACTACACAGGTCTGACGATTACCAACAACACACGACCCGCGGGGAATACCTCCGTACTCGGGACGTTCTTCGGAGAATACAACGCCGCGCGCGACCCGCGCATTATCCAGCTCGCGGCGAAGTTTTACTTCTGAAACAAGCCCTGGCGCAGGCAGACAAGCGAAGCAGTGTGCATATAAATGCCAGAAAATATGGAGGCTCATGATGAACGGAAAATCCGCGAGCGCATTTCTGTGTCTGCTATTAACTGCTGTCTTCGCCCTGACGGCCGCGCCGCGCGCGCTGGCTCAGATCGGTGGGACAGGTTCGATCCAGGGAGTCATCACCGACTCGACAGGCGCGGTGATTCCCGGCGCAACCGTGACGGCAACCAACGTCGCCACCGGCGTCAAAACGGAGCGCCAGACGACGGGAGCGGGTTTGTATGTACTCGCGCCGCTGCCGCCGGGCGAATATAAGATCACGGTCTCGGCCACGGGCTTTCGACAGCTCGAACAGGACAGGGTGATCGTGGACGCGCTCAGCACGGTCGGCCTGAACCTGACGTTGCAGGTCGGCACGGCGAGCGAAACGGTGACAATCACGTCGGCGCCCGCGCAATTGAATACCTCCGATCCGCGCCTCGGCACCACGATCCGAAACGAGCTGTACACGAATCTGCCGCTGGCGATGGGCACCGCCGTCGCCGGCTCAGGCATCGGCCAGGGCCCCAGGAATCCCGGCGCCTTCATTTTTTTATTGCCCGGAGTCTCGGAAGGAAACCGCTGGGGAACGATCAATGGCGCCCAGGGCTTTTCCAAGGATGTTTTCATTGAGGGCGTCCCGATCACGGACCCGATCCAGCAGGGCGAGGGCCGGACGATCAGCCTGGGGGTTTCGGTCGAAGCCGTCGAGCAGTTCCAGGTGGAAACGAGCGGCACCGGGGTGGAATTTAACGGACAGGGCTCCGAGAACTACACGATCAAATCCGGGACCAACCGATTTCACGGGTCGGGGTTCGAGTTCTTACGCAATACCGTGCTTGACGCCCGGGGCTTCTTCCCCGCAGTTCGTCCGGTCGAACACCAGAACGAATTCGGCGGCACCATCGGAGGCCCGATCTTAAAGAACAAGCTTTTCTTCTTCTTCTCCTACGACGGGTGGCGTTATCGGGTGACCAGCCCGACGCAGTTCGCGACCGTGCCGACGCTCAAAATGCGGCAGGGCGATTTCAGCGAATTGCCCGTGGCGATATATGACCCGCTGACGACGGTCGCGGTCACCGGCGGCTTCGCACGGACGGCATTCCCGGGGAACGTCATTCCGGCAAACCGCATTTCAGCGATCTCGAAAGTCTATCAGTCGCTTTTGCCCGCGCCGACCAACTCAGGACTCCAGAACAATTACCTGGGGTCGGTGCCCGTGGCGTATAACAACGACAGCTTCAACACGAAAGTTGACTATAACCTCACGGCGAGTCACCGCCTCTCGGGCATCTACACACACGGCAAGAGAAGTCAGCCCGGGCCCTACAGAGAGACAAGTTCCAGCATCCCGCAAACCGTTTTGCCGCTGCCTTACACGGACACGAGGTTAGTGGTTGAAATCCCGACGGTGGTGCAGGCGAAGCACAACTGGACGATCAACTCCAGTCTGGTCAACCAGGTGAACTTCAGCTTCAACCACTTCTTCGTTCCCATCACCAACGCCACCTCAGACGGTAAGTGGGCCAGCAAGTCCGGCCTCAAAGGCTTGCCTGCCGGTGATGCGAGCGACGCTTTTCTGGAAGCGGCTTTCGCGGGAGCCAATGCGCCCTCGGGCTGGCGCGGGACGAATTCGAGGGACTTCGAGGATAACAACTACAACTACACCCTGCAGGAGAGCCTCTTGTGGGTCAGGAATAAGCACTCGTTCAAATTCGGCTTCCAGTACCAGCACACGTCCGACCATACCAAAACCAATGACACCGGCAGCCTGCTGACGACAAACTTCAACAATCTGCAGACTGCCGGCTTCAATGCGACGGGTGGGTTGCTCAGCGGCACGGGTAACGCCTACGCCAGTTTCCTGCTGGGGGCGCTGAATTCAGCAACCGTGAATGAAGATTCGATCGTCCTGACCGTCGCACAATTCAGCAGCTATGCCTGGTGGGTAGCTGATGACTATAAGGTGAATTCGCGCCTGACCGTGAACCTGGGGCTGCGCCACGACATCATGCTGCCCTATGTAGAAGCGGGCGATCATTTCACTTATCTTGATCCGACCGCCCCGAACCCGGCAGCCGGAGGGCGCCCGGGGGCCCTGCGGTTCGGCGGCAATTACGCGCCGGATGCCATCAGCTGTCATTGCGACCAGATCATCAACACTTATTACAAGGCTTTCGGCCCGCGCGTCGGATTTGCGTTCAGCCTCAATGACAAGACGGTGCTGCGCGGCGGCTACGGGATGATGTATTCGCGCAGCGGCGCGGTCGGAGGCCGGGACGGCGCGCGCATCGGTACGGGCTTGACAGGAATTAACGCCAACGCGCCAATCGTCAGTCCGAACGGCTCATTCACCCCGGCCCTGTTCTGGGACAACGGCATCCCGCCTTACGCCAAAGGGCCGATCTACGACCAGACCTATCAGACCGGCTTCAACGGGACCGGGTCGGGCGGGGCCGTGACCTATGGCGACCCTGACAGCCAGCCGCCGCGCTATCAGAATTGGAATCTTTCGGTCCAGCGCTCGCTTACATCGTCGCTGGTCGTGACTGCGGCTTACGTGGGGAGCAATGGCAAACAGTTGCGCGGAGGCGGGCGCGGCCCCTGGTCAAATCAGATGGATCCCAGATATCTGGTCCTGGGGAATCTGCTCACCCAGAACGCGACCCCGGCGAATGTCGCGGCAGCCCAGGCGATTGTGCCGGGCGTCAGCCTGCCGTTCCCCACTTTCGTGGGGACCATCGCGCAGATGCTGCGCCCGTTCCCGCAGTACAACAGCGTCACCGATGTTTACGGCAACGTCGGTCAGTCGAACTACAACGCGTTGCAGTTATCCCTCCAGCAGCGCCTTGCGCGCGGGCTGACCTTCAACTTCAACTATACTTTCAGCAAGGCGCTCGGCACGATCAACGGAAATCGCAGTGCGTACATACAGGAGAAGAGCCTCTCCACAACGGATCAGCCTCACCTCCTGAACGCGTTCTACTCTTACCAGCTGCCCTTCGGGAAGGGGCAAATATTCAACCCCGAAAACAAAGTCGCCCGGGCGGTGGTGAGTGGCTGGCAGATTTCCGGCATCACGCGCTACGCGTCGGGCACGCCGCTCGGGCCTTTCACGGCGACCTGTAACGTGCCTCAGGCGGGCACCTGCTGGGCCAGTTATAATCCGAACTTCACCGGGTCCGTGCGGCTCAAAGGAGACGGAGGAGTCAAACCCTTCATTGACGTGAATGCCTTCATCTCTCCGGCTTCGTTCACCTACGGTAACACCCCCGCGACTGGCGCCTACGGGCTTCGCAACCCGCATTTCTTCAATCAGGACTTAAGCCTCTCCCGGAATTTCCAGGTTCTCGAAAATTTGCGGTTTGTGTTCGGGGCCGATTCGTTCAACCTCTTCAATAATGTTCGTTTCGGCAGCATCAATACGAACATTACCAACGCCAACTTCGGCAAGGCCGCCGCGCAGACCAATCTGCCGCGTGTTTTCCAGTTTAAGTTGAGGATCGAATTCTGATTCTCAAGGCTGCCGCGCGCGAGAATCGGAGGAGAGACATGAATTTTATCGCCAGTTGTCTTGCGCTGACTTTGCTGCTGGCCGCGTCAGGTCTGGCGCAACAGACCGCACCGCCGCAAACAGCTCCCGCGGCAGAACCACCACTCGAATGGGTGGAACCGGAGACCGGCCACCGTGTCATCCGGCTCTCGCGCGAGCCGGGCAGCGCGAGCCTCTACTTCCACCAGAACGCGTACACTGAGAAAGGCGACAAGCTGGTCATCACCACGCGGCGGGGCATCTCGACGATTGAACTCAGCACGGGCAGGATCGAACTCGTCGTCGAAGGCCGCACGAGCAACCTCGTCGTCGGTCGAAAGACGCGGCAGGTCTTCTATCTGAAGGACGGCGCCGTTTTCGCCACGCACCTCGACACCAGGGCCACGCGGGAGATCGCGAGGAAACCCGAACTGCGCTCCGGCTCGGGCTTCGCGGTCAATGCCGACGAGACGCTGCTCGGCGGCAGTTTTGTCGAAGGCGAGCAACAGGCCGCCGTCCAGCCGCCCGCGAGCGCGACTCCGGGGCAGCGCGCCGACAGCTACCCGGGCAAGGGCGAGATGATGGAGCGGCGGCTGGCCGCGCGGCTGCCGATGGCGCTCTACACGATCAACGTCAAAACCGGCGAGGTGAAGACCTTTTATCATGCGACGGACTGGCTCAACCACGTCCAGTTCTCGCCCGCCGACCCGGGCCTGATGATGTTCTGTCACGAAGGGCCGTGGCACAAGGTTGACCGCATCTGGACGATCCGCACCGACGGGACGGGGCTGCGGAAGATTCATACGCGCACGATGGAGATGGAGATCGCCGGGCATGAATTCTTCAGCGCCGACGGGCGGGCGATCTGGTATGACCTGCAAACGCCGAAGGGGAAGGAATTCTGGCTTGCCGGCGTGGAGATCGCGTCGGGCAGGCAGACCCGCTACAAGGTCGAGCGAGACAAGTGGTCAGTGCATTACAACATCTCGCCGGACGGTAAACTCTTCGCCGGCGACGGCGGCGGGCCGCACAGCGTGGCCGCGCCCGGCAACGGCCAGTGGATTTATCTGTTCACGCCGGAAAAGGGCGCGCTCAGGGCGGAGAGGCTGGTCAACCTGGCGAAGCACGATTACTCGCTCGAACCGAACGTCACCTTTACGCCCGACATGAAGTGGATTGTCTTCCGCTCCAATATGCATGGGGCGACTCACGTTTACGCCGTCGAGGTGAAAAAGACCGGGGCGGCTGTCAGCCGTCAGCTATGACTCCCAGGGAAGACTATATAGAGGAGGTAAGTTCATGCGGCAGATTCAAACGCTGGTGTTTGTTTTACTCTGCGGCCTGAGTATCAGCGCGCAGACCAACAAGGGCGGGATCAGCGGCACGGTCACTGATGCGACTGGCGCGGTCGTGCCCGGCGCCAAAGTGACCATCACGAATGTGGGCACCAACCAGTCACAGGAGCTGACGACCTCAGGCGAGGGCAGCTACAACGCGCTTCTGCTTGATCCGGTCGTCTATCGCATCACGGTGGAGGCGTCGGGCTTCAGGAAGACCGTCATCAACAATGTCAAGGTGGATACGGCCACCACGGTCACGGCGAATGTGGTGCTGACACCGGGCGTGGTTGCCAATGAAGTTACCGTGACGGCCGAGGCGCCGCTCATCAACGCGGAAAAAGGCACGATCAGCCAGACGATCACGGAGCGTCAGATTCAGGACGTCCCGCTCAACAATCGCAGCGTACTCGATCTGGCCGTGACGATTCCCAACGTTTCGGGCGACGCGGGCAGCGAGGACCCGGAAGTCACCTCCGGCCAGCCGGTGCCCGGTTTCAACCTGAGCCTCAACGGCGGGCGGCCCGGCAGCACGGTGATGCTCGCGGACGGCGTGAACAACACCGGCGTCGGCATCGCGCGCGCGGTGGTGAGCTTCACGCCGGAGACGGTGCAGGAGTTCACCGTGCAGACCTCGGCCTATTCGGCGGAGTTCGGCACGACCGGCGGCGGCGTCATCAACATCACGACCAAATCGGGGACCAACAGCTACAACGGCGTCGCGCTCTGGTATCACCGCAACCCCGTGACCAACGCGCGGCCCTTCCGCGTCGGCACCGCGCCGCGCCCGGCCAACAATCTGCGCTACCATCAGTTCTCCGGCTCGATTGGCGGCCCCGTGTGGCTGCCCAAAAAAGTTTTCGGGCCGGCCGCTTACGACGGACACGACAGGACATTTTTCTTCTTCGCTTTCGAGCCGCGCTACCGCCAGGACTTCGTGACCTCAACCGGGCTGCTCCCGACGGACGCCGAGCGCGCGGGTAATTTCTCAAACCTCGTGCGCACCAACAGCGGCTTCCTGCCCGCGGACGTCGCCGCCAGATTCAATCAGGCGTCCATCGGCCCCGCGAACATTTATCAACAATTCAGAGCGGACGGCGGCAGGCTGGTCCCGCTGCCGCAGACCTGCACGGTTAATGGCGTGACCTCGGCATTATTCTGCCAGTTCCCCGGCAACGTGATCCCGCAGAATATGCTCGACCCGACCGCGCTGCGGCTGATTCAGTTGATGCCGCCGGCGGGGGCTTACTTCGACGATTCGGGCCTCGTCAGAAACTACATCCTGGAACGCTTCGTGCGGCAGGACGAGAAGCGCTACACGCTGCGGCTCGACCACAGCTTCTCCGGCAAATTCAAGTCGAACTTCCGTTACACGAAAACGCCCGCCGTCGGCATCCGCGGCGCGGGCAATGACGTGAACGGCAACACGGGTGTTTACAGCGACGCCAAACAGTACCTGCTGACCTTCAATAACATCATCACGCCGACAATCGTCAACGACCTGCGGCTCAATTACACGCGCGGGAATTTCAGCGAGGATTTCTCGCCCGAATTTTCAATCAAGACCGGGCGCAGCCTGGCTGAGGAGTTCGGGCTGCCGCACCTGACCAAAGGCGGCATCCCGCTCTTCTTCCTGACGCAGGACAACGGCTACGTGGGCGCCGACCTCGGCGCGGGCGGCTCGACCAATAATTTCAACGTCGAAGAGCGCTTCAACATCAATGACGTTGTTTACTGGACGCGCGGGAACAAGACCTGGCGCTTTGGCGTTGATCTGAATCACGCGCGGTTGAACGTCACGCCCTTCTTCGCGGCCTCGGGCGGGCGCTGGCAATTCCGCACCGTGAACACCAGCAACAACCGCGGGACCGGTCTGACAAACGGCGGAAACGATCTGGCCAGTTTCCTGCTCGGCGTGCCGAACGCGGTGGACGTTCGCCCGCTGCTGCTCGATTACAACTACCGCTGGAACAGCCTGGCGGCCTTCGTGCAGAACGACTGGAAGGTGCGCCCGAACCTGACGCTCAACCTGGGGCTGCGCTACTCGCTGCAATACCCGCGCACCGAGAAACACAATTTGCAGGGCGTCTTCCGCCCAGACCTCGCACAGACCGTCACGCTCACCGACGCGCAACGCCGCGCCATCGCGACCGGCCTGACCATCGCGACGACCGCGCCGATTCCCGACTTCGTGCCGACGACCGCCACGATTCCGGTCTTCGCGTTCGCCGGTCAGGGCGGGCGCTCGGAATACATCACGCCGGTTGATTACCTGGGTTTCGAGCCGCGCCTCGGCTTCGCCTGGAGCCCGAAATTCGGCTGGTCGGAGAAGCGGCATCTGGTCGTGCGCGCCGGCTACGGCCTTTCGCACGCGCCGCTCACCGGCAACAACCGTTCGCCCAACCCGGACTTCGGCGGCTTTACGACCGTCGGCACCACGCTCACCGGGTCAAACGGCACGTCTGACCCGACGCTGCCCATCCGCTTGTCAGCGAACCAGCCGCTGCAAGGCTCAGGCACGCCGCTCAACACGCTGCTCGGCACGACCCCCGACGGGCTGGTTTACGGCAACGGCATCGGCATTCCGGGCGTCGCCGTTGATGTCACTAACGGCAAAGTCCCGTACTCGCAGAACTGGAACCTGGCGATTCAATTCGAGCCCTTGAGAGACACAGCCGTCGAGGTGGCTTACGTCGGCAACAAGGGCACGCACCTGTACCTGCCGCTGGTCAACATCAACCCGCGCAACCTGGACTTCGTCACCTACCTGGAGACGAACAACATCGCGGCGGAAACAGCTTTCACCGACCCGCTGGGGCGCCGCAATCTGCTCGGCCAGGTGGTCACGATCCAGCGCAACAGCGTGACGGCCCCGTATTTCGGCTTCGGCGAACTCAACCGCTTCTTCGACCCGTCGGCCAACAGCATCCGGCACGCGGTCTATGTTGATTTGCGCCGCAGCGTGCGGAACGGGCTGACGCTGACGGCCAATTACACCTTCGGAAAATCCATTGACGACGCTTCGGACGCGCAGCCCGACGTGCGCGTACTGACGACGGGCGCGACGCGCGGCCAGGTCTCTTACGGCGCGCCGCGCAAAGGCGACCGCTCGATCTCGACCTTCGACATCAAGCACAATTTCGCGGCGACTTATGTCTACGACCTGCCGTTCGGCCGGGGCCGCCATCTGCTGCCGGACGCGCCGGCGGTCGTGAACGCGCTGGTCGGCGGCTGGACGACCTCGGGCGTGCTGCGTCTGCAGGGCGGGCAGCCGTTCATCCCCTTCATCACCGACACCAACAAGCTGGGCGGCACGAACCGCACCGTCAGACTCGACCTGGTGCCGGGCATCCCGCTCAAAAATCCGCTCTATTCGTCCAGTTGCGTGATCGGCGCGAATTGCGAGCCCTTCATCAACCCGGCGGCGTTCATGCGCCCGGTCAAGGGGCAGCTGGGCAGCGCGCCGCGCACGCTCGACATTCGCGCGCCGTTGCAGGAGTACTTCGATGCGTCAGTGCAGAAGAGCTTCTCCTTCCCCTTCTCAAAGAGCGAGAAACGCAGGATTCAATTCCGGGTGGATTTGATCAATGCTTTCAACCACCCCAATTTCCGCTACGTGAACACGGGCAACACGCCGCCCGGCTTTGGCACCTTCCCGACGGAGCTGACGACCGAGACCGAGCCGTTCGGGACCGGAACCCGGGCGTCAGTGATCACGACGGCGGAATACAACGCCTGGGCGACCTTCAACGGGAAGCCGCTGGCTTCGACGCCGGAAGGCGCGGCGACGCTCAGCCAGATCCGGTCAACCGTCAACGCCGTCCGGTTGCCGTCGAACGCGCTGCCGGTGGATTTCTTCCACACCCGGATTCCGCAGGGCTTTGCCTCGCGCAACGCGAATTCGTTCGACATCACCACGCTGGAAGGGTTCAAGCTCTTCCGCCTGCGGCAGACTTATGATCCGAATTTCGGGACGCTGTTTGCGGTGAATAATCCCCGCTACATCCAGTTCGGCCTCCGGATCTTCTTCTAAAAAGTGGCTGCCTGCTGCCGGAGTACGAGGCGTTGTCGAAGCGCAAGGTGGAGGCAGCGTCTGCGCCTTATGTGGCAGATACACAGTGTGGATCAATACGGCGAGCGGCGGCAGACGTGGCCTGGGATCAGCAACGCGCCGCGTGAGTCGGGCTCATTGCCGGCCGCGGTATTCTCTTTTTGTTCCCGGGAGACTGAATTGCACTTGTCCTTTGCTGCTGCCGGGCGTCGCGCAATGCGACCCCTCGTCGTTCTGTTTTTCGTGGCATCATGCGTTACCGGTGTGACCCGGCCGGCCACAACACAGGCCGCGGCGGACAGGCCCCAGCCGCTCGACCTGTCGGGATATGACCTGCGCCCCTTTTACGAAAACGACTTCAGTCGGCCACAGAAGATCGCCCGCGAAGAGGATCTGATTGAGCGGGCCGGTGGCGTGTGGCGGCGCAAAGCGAGACCCGCGCCCGATGCGGAGTGGATTGCCGAGGGCTGGGGTGGCGTGGAGATTCGCGGTGGCAGACTGCTTGTGGCCCCGTCGCCATTTGACGCGGCGGGCAGGCCCCTGCCGGTCGTACCGAGCCGGCGTTCACATATGGTGGTCTGGAACCGCCACATATTTCCGGCAGACTTCCTGCTCGAATTCGAGATGAGCCCCTGCGGCTCCACGAGCGGCCTGACCATTGTCCTCTTCTGCGCCACGGGCAGGAACGGCGAAGACATCTTCGACCTGTCTCTGCCGCCGCGCCGGGCCAACTACGAGGCCTATCACAGCGGTGCGGTGGCCAACTACACTGATTCCTGGTGGAGCCGGAACAATGAGGCGGAAAGCCTCTCCAATCGGCTCCGCAGGAATCCGGGTTTCAGCCAGGTGGCCGAAGGCCCGAGCCTGACCACCGGCCCGACCGATGTCACGCATCGCCTTCGGATTCTGAAGAGTGGCGCGCACATCGAGGTTGAGGTGAACGGCAAGGTCGTTATCAGGTGGGATGACCCCGAACGGCCGCACGGGGCAGGACGAATCGGGCTGCGTTCGATGGAAGGCGTGACGATGGTGGCTTATGACAACTTCAAGGTGTGGCAGGTGACTGCCACACGAACACGGTAGCGCGATGAAGGAACTGCACCATAACACTTCTCCAGGCTGCAAGCGTAAGCGGCTGGCATCTCTTCCGCTGCTGGCTCTGCTGGTCGGCGGCGTCTTCCTGCCCGCTGCCGCGCAATCTCCGGCGTCTGTCGAATTGAAATGGCTGGGAGACAGAGCGCCGGCGGTGCGGACCGGCGTCAGCTGGGGAGTGCCGTGGCCCCGGGGGAAAGTCCGGAAAGATCAGGCGTTCACCCTGACGGCGGCAGACGGGAGGAGTCTGCCCTTGCAATCGTGGCCGCTCGCCTGGTGGCCGGATGGCTCGATCAAGTGGGCCGGCTTCGCTACCGTAGCCGGCCCGGAAATTACCGGCTCACTCAGGCTCTCGGCAGGTAATACTGCCGCATCCACGTCAGGCCCTGTCGTGCAGGTCAGACAGAGCGACACGACCTTTGAAATAGACACCGGACGATTGAAGGTTCGCATCCCCAGGTGGGGCACCAGTCTCATTGACTCGATAGTCGTTGACGGTCGTGAGGTGGCGCGACATGGGCGGCTCATCTGTATCCTCCAGGACGGCCCCGACGGCGGAGCCGAGAATGCCCCGCAGCGCGAGAAATATTCGACCAAAGTCGAGAGGGTGACGATGGAGCAATCCGGCCCGGTGCGCGCGGTCGTGAAGATCGAGGGTAAACATCAGGGCTTGAAGAGCAACCGCGAGTGGCTGCCGTTTGTCGTTCGTCTGTATTTCTACGCCGGACAGGAGTCGGTGCGCCTCGTCCACTCCGTCGTCTACGATGGTGATGAGAGCAGGGACTTCATCCGCGGGCTGGGCGTGGCCTTCTCGGTGCCGATGCGCGAGCAGATTCACAACCGTCACGTGCGCTTCTCGGGCGAGGGCCCGGGCCTGTGGTCAGAGCCGATTCAGCCGATGATCGGGCGCGGCGGACGCTTTGTGGCTCATCCGCAGACGGGCGCCGACGTCTACCCTGATCAGATTGCCGGCAGGCGCGTCCCTGACAGGGAAGCGTACAACGCGCGCGGCCAGGGCCTGCTGGCGGACTGGGCGGTGTGGGACGACTTCAAGCTGGTCCAGCCCAATGCTGACGGGTTCACGGTACTCAAGCGCACCAATCCTGAAAGCGCGTGGATCCCGGCCGGGGCCGGCCGGCGCGCGTCGGGGCTGGTCTTCGCGGGCGACGCGAGCGGCGGGCTGGCGGCGAGTCTCAGGAATTTCTGGCAGTCATACCCGGCGTCGCTCGAAGTGCAGAAGGCGGCCGGCGGCGCCGCGGAGCTGATCGTCTGGATGTGGTCGCCCGAAGCGCCGGGCATGGATCTGCGCCACTACGACACTCGCGCGCACGGCCTCGAAGCCGTTTACGAGGACGTGCAGCCCGGGTTCAGCACGGCGCACGGCGTAGCGCGCACCAGTGAGCTGACGTTGTTTGCGACTGCCGCCGTCCCGGCCAGGGAGGAGACGGCGAAGATGGCGCAGGCCGGCGCCGAGCCGCCGCTGCTCGTCTGCACGCCACAATACCTGCACTCGGCCCAGGCCTTCGGCATCTGGGGCCTCGAGGATCGCTCAACTCCGGTAAAACGTGCGATTGAAGAAAGGCTCGGGGCCACGCTTGATTTCTATCTGAAGCAGATAGATCAGCGCAACTGGTACGGGTTCTGGGACTACGGCGACGTGATGCACTCCTACGATAATGAGCGCCACGTCTGGCGCTACGATCTGGGCGGGATGGCGTGGGACAACGCCGAGCTGGGCACGGACATGTGGCTCTGGTACAGCTTCCTGCGGACGGGCCGCGCCGACATCTTCCGCATGGCCGAAGCGATGACGCGGCACACGAGCGAAGTGGACACCTATCACCTGGGCAGGTTCGCCGGACTCGGCTCCCGCCACAATGTGCGCCACTGGGGTTGCGGCGCCAAGGAGGCCCGCATCAGCCAGGCCGCGTACCGCCGCTTTTATTACTACCTGACCACGGACGAACGCACCGGCGACATTATGCGCGAGGTCCTGAACGTGGACTACAAGGTCGTGGACTACGACCCCATGCGGCTGGCCCAGCCGATCACCGAAGCCGAGAAGAAGTATCCAACCCGCGTCCGCCTCGGCCCTGACTGGTTCGCCTTCGTCAGCAACTGGATGACCGAGTGGGAGCGCACGGGCGACACGAAGTGGCGTGACAAGATTCTCGCCGGCATCGAGAGTCTCGCCCGCATGCCGCTCGGGTTGCGCACGGGGAAAAATCTCCTGTTCGGCTACGACCCGGCGACTGGCAAACTGTATCAACTGTCGGACGAGGCGGGGCAGTACAACCTGGCGACGATTATGGGCGGGGCCGAAGTGGTCTTCGAACTCAACCTGATGCTTGACGACGAGCGCTGGCAGAAGCTCTGGCTGCAATACTGCCGGCTCAATACCGCGCCCAGGGAAGTCATTGTCAGGGACATGACTACGGGGACTGAGGGCAATGACGCCGCGTATGTCCGCGACGGACGTCTGGCCTCTTACGTTTATCTGAAAACGAAGAATCCGGCCTTTATGAAGGTGGGCGTGAATGCACTGCTCGCGAGCGGCAGGGGCGGACGAAACGAAACCGTCCGCCGGGTGGAGGGGCCGGAGTCTCTGAAGCCTGTTGATGAGTCCGGTCTCGCGGGGACGAACGGGGCGGCACAGAACGGCCTGACGACGATCATGGCGCTCGGCATGGTGGGCGACCATCTCCCCGCCGAATTCCCGCCTCAGGAAGCGACTCCTGCCAATCGGGAGCGTGGTGACCGGCGCCCGAACCAGAGGCCGCCAGAGAATTGAGGTAACCGACAGTCCGGGACATTTGCTGTGAACCCTCTTTCCACTGAGTTGAGGAAATAGCGGCGTGAGGAATCGAGAGATGATGAAACTATCCGGCCGAACGGGCTGCCGGCTCGGGCTGATAATCCTGCTCCTGCTGGCCTCTCACTTCACCGCCCTTCCCCAACAGGAACCCGCGCGACAAAGTGGCGTGGCCGGGCTCGAGCAGGCTTTTCAGAATCCGCCTGATGACGCGAAGATCATGATGCGCTGGTGGTGGTTCGGGCCGGCGGTGACCAAAGCCGAACTCGAACGCGAGATGCGATTGATGAAGGAGGGCGGCATCGGCGGCTTCGAGGTGCAGCCCGTCTACCCGGTCGCGCTCGACGACGCGGCGACAGGAATCAAAACGCTGCCCTTCCTTTCTGCCGAGTTCATTGACGCCCTGCGGTTCGCCAACGACAAGGCGCGCGAACTCGGCCTGCGTGTTGACCTGACGATTGGCAGCGGCTGGCCTTACGGCGGGCCGATGGTGCCGATCAGTCAGGCCGCCGGGCGACTGCGCGTCGAGCGCGTGAAGCTCGGGGACGGCGAGCGCCGCGTGCCCGTTCCCGACATCGGCGCTGGCGAAAAGCTGCTGGCAGTCTTTCTGGCGCGCACGCAGGGGCAGTCAATCGCCGCCGCCGGCACGCACGAAATTACCGACAGCATCAAAGACGGCGCGGCGCGCGTGCCCGCTGACCTCGCGGGCGCAAATGAGGTGATCTTCTTCATCTCCAGCCGGACGGGCCAGCAGGTCAAGCGGCCGGCGGTCGGCGCCGAAGGCTTCGTACTCAACCACTACGACCGCACCGCGGTTGACAGCTACCTGAAGAACGTCGGCGACCGCCTGCTCGCGGCCTTCGGCGACAAGCCGCCGCACTCGGTCTTCTGCGACAGCCTCGAAGTTTATCTGTCCGACTGGACGCCGGATTTCCTCGCCGAATTTCAAAGACGGCGCGGCTACGATCTGAAGCCGCTCCTGCCCGCTCTGGTCGGAGATTTCGGCCCGGACACGGCCGCCGTCCGGCACGACTGGGGGCGGACGCTGACCGAGTTGCTCAACGAACGATTCCTCGCGCCGATGCGCGAATGGGCGCGGCGCAACCAGACGCTCTTCCGCGTGCAGGGTTACGGCACTCCGCCCGCCACGATTTCGAGCAACGCTCTCGCGGACCTGCCCGAGGGCGAAGGGCCGCAGTGGAAAGTGCTGCGCGCCTCGCGCTGGGCCTCTTCGGCGAGTCACCTGTTCGGGCGGAACGTCACTTCATCAGAAACCTGGACGTGGCTGCACTCGCCCTCGTTCCGTGCGACGCCGCTCGATGTCAAGGCCGAAGCCGACCTGCACTTCCTGCAGGGCATCAACCAGTTGATCGGGCACGGCTGGCCCTACACCGCGCCGGGCGTCGAGTACCCGGGCTGGCGCTTCTACGCGGCGGGCGTCTTCAACGAGAAGAACCCCTGGTGGATTGTGATGCCCGACCTCGCGCGTTACCTGCAACGGATGAGCTTTCTGATGAGGCAGGGGCGGCCGGCCAATGACATCGCGCTCTATCTGCCGAATGACGACGGCTGGGCGCATTTCACGAACGGGCAGGTGCATCTGATCGAAGTGCTGCGCGAACGCATCGGCGATGACATCATCGCGCGGACGCTGGAGGCCGGTTACGATTTCGATTTCTTTGACGACGACGCGCTCCGGCAGGTCGGCAAAGTCGGGCCGGGCACGCTCACGCTCGGCGGCAACCAGTACAAGGCCGTCATCCTGCCCAACGTCGAGCGCATCCCGGCAGACACATTGAAGAAGCTGGAAGAGTTCGCGCGCGGCGGCGGCATCGTCATCGCCACGCGCCGCCAGCCCGCGCTCGCGCCCGGCCTCAGAGCGACGGAAGACGAGCAGCGACAGGTCCACGAAATCTCGCGCCGCCTGTTTGAGGGGGCGAATGCGCCGGCCCATTTCGTGGCCGACGAGAAGGGTCAGCTCGCAGCCAGGCTCAATTCCCTGCTCCGCCCCGACGTGGATCTCCCGTCTGCCAAAACTGAACTCGGTTTTATTCACCGCCACACGCCGGACGCGGAAATATATTTCGTCGCCAACACGTCGAACGCGCGCCGGGACGTGAAGGCGACTTTCCGCGTGTCGGGGATGCAGGCGGAGTTGTGGGACCCGTTCACGGGCGAAGTCTCGCCTGCCGCGGCGCAGTCGGGCGAGGGAGGCGGCACGACGGTGCCACTCGATCTCGAACCTTATGGTTCGCGCGTCGTGGTTTTCACGAGGCGTACGCTCGCGCGGCCGGCCACCGTCGCAACCGCCAGCGCCCCGGCCCCGATTGACCTGAGTACGAACTGGCGCGTGTCGTTCGGCGCAGGCGGTCAGCCGGTCACGATGGAGAAGCTGCACTCATGGGCCGAGGACGAAGCCACGCTCTACTTCTCAGGTCTCGCAACGTACGAAAAGGAATTCACTGTGCCGGACGGCCTCCTGCAGGCCGGCCTTTCAGTGCGGCTTGATTTCGGCGAAGGGCAGCCCGTCGCCACTCAGACCCTGCGTAACGGCGTGCGGGCGTGGCTCGACGCGCCGGTGCGCGAAGCCGCGGTCGTTTACGTCAACGGTGAGCGGGCCGGCTCGGTCTGGCGACCGCCTTACTCGGTTGACGTGACACGCCTGCTCAAACGCGGCGAGAACCGGTTGAAGATCATCGTCGGCAACACGGCGATGAATCAGATGGCCGGGCGAAGGCTGCCCGACTACAAGCTGCTCATCCTGCGTTACGGCGACCGCTTCCAGCCGCAGGATATGGATAAAGTGAAGCCGCTCCCCTCCGGGCTGAGCGGGCCCGTCCGCCTGGTGGCGGCAGCACGCAATCAATAACTGAACCCTGTTTGTCCGATGGGCAGTCTGGTGAATCACACAAAACCGGCTGGAGTCCGGCGTTTTTTCCGACGTGGTTGCCAGCCACGAGAAGGCATGGCCATGACGACAATTAAACATCCCGGCAGGCGTCAGGTTATCTCAGGCGGCCTGGGACAAAGACTCCTGCGCATGCTTTTCGCGCTGTTGCTGCTGCCCTTCACAATTTCCGCAGGGGATCAGCAGAAAGAGATCCGGCTCTGGCCGAACGGCGCGCCGGGGTCGGAAGGCAGAACCGGCGAGGAGGCCGTGCGGGTGACGCCCGAGGGCGAACACGTCGTCTCGAACGTCCACCACCCCTCGCTCACACCTTACCTGCCGGACCGGGCGAAGGCCACGGGCGCGGCGGTGATCATCGCGCCGGGCGGCGGACACCGCGAATTGTGGACCGATCACGAGGGCCATAATCTGGCCCGGTGGCTCGCCGCGCGTGGGGTCGCCGCCTTCGTACTCAAGTACCGCCTCGCGCGCGAGGCCAACTCGACCTACAAGATTGAGGAGCATGCGTTCGCGGACATGCAACGTGCCATCCGCCTCGTGCGCAGCCGGGCCAGGGAGTGGAACATCGTGCCGACGCACATCGGGGCAATTGGCTTTTCCGCCGGGGGCGAGCTGGTGGCGCTCTCAGGGATGCGCTCCGATGGCGGCAACAGGGAGGCCGCCGACCCCGTCGAGCGAGAGAGTTCCCGGCCCGACTTCCAGGCACTGATCTATCCGGGCGCCTCGGGGAAGATCGTGCCGGCCAAAGACGCGCCGCCGGTCTTCCTCGTCTGCGGTTACAAGGACCGGCCCGACATCTCGAAGGGACTCGCCGAAGTCTATCTGAAATTCAAGGAAGTCGGCGTCCCCGCGGAACTGCACATTTACGCCAACGCCGGTCACGGCTTCGGCCTGCGCGAGAGGACGGGCGGCGGCCTGGCGGGCTGGCCTGCGCGGTTTGAGGAGTGGATGTCTGAGCTGGGCTTCCTGCAAAAACCTTAGCGGTGGTTATGTCCCCAATCTGTAAAGGAGACACGAAATGAGCAGAGTCCTTCATCAATCACTTCGCGCTCTGTTCGGCGCAGTCATCATGCTCGGCGCGGTGGCCGTGGCCGGCGGCCAGGCAGGGCCGGCAGATAAAGGGTGGGCGCAGTTGCCCGCCATTCTGGGCCGGATCAAGGCGCCGACATTCCCGCAACGCGACTTCAGGATCACCGATTACGGCGCGGCTGCCGACGGTAAAACCGACAACACCGAAGCGATCCGCAAAGCCATCGCGGCCTGTCACGCCGCGGGCGGCGGGCGCGTCCTCGTGACGCCGGGCGTCTTCCTCACGGGCGCGATCCACCTCAGGAGCCATGTCAACCTGCACGTCTCCGAAGGCGCGACGCTCAAATTTATTCCCGACCCGGAGAAGTATCTGCCCGTCGTCTTCACGCGGTTTGAAGGCACCGAGTGCATGAACTACTCGCCGCTCATCTACGCCTTCGAGCAGGAGAACATCGCAGTCACGGGCAGGGGTGTACTCGACGGCTCGGCCTCGGTTGAAAACTGGTGGGCGTGGACCAAACGCGGGGGCGAGGCGGAGAAAGGGGCGAGCAGCATCAAACGGCTGCTCGATTTCAATGAGCGGGGCGTCCCGGTCGCGGAGCGCGTCTTCGGGGCGGGCTATGGCCTGCGGCCCAGCTTCATCGAGCCTTACCGCTCGCGCAACGTGCTGATTGAGGGCGTGACGATCAACAACTCGCCGATGTGGGAAATCCACCCGGTACTCTGCCAGAACGTCACCGTGCGCGGCATCACCGTCGTCAGCCACGGCCCGAACAACGACGGCTGCGACCCGGAATCGAGCCGCGACGTGCTGATCGAGGACTGCGTCTTTGACACGGGCGACGATTGCATCGCGATCAAGTCCGGGCGCGACAACGACGGCCGCCGCGTCGCCACGCCCGCTGAAAACATAGTCGTCCGCAACTGCACGATGAAGGATGGGCACGGCGGCGTCGTGATGGGCAGCGAGGTGTCGGGCGGCGTGCGCAACGTGTTTGTCGAGAACTGCCGGATGGACAGCCCGAACCTGGAACGCGCGTTGCGCTTCAAATCGAACGCCCGCCGCGGGGGCGTCGTCGAGGACGTCTTTGTGCGTAACGTCGAGATCGGCCGCGTGGCCGAAGCGATCCTGACGATAGATTTCCTTTACGAAACGGGGGCTGCCGGGCCGCACCGCCCCGTCGTCCGCAACGTCGTGATCGAACACGTGCAGAGCGCTGCGAGCCCGCGCGTGATGTGGATCGCCGGCTTCCCCGGCGCCGTGATTGATCAGATCCGCTTCGCCGACTGCACGTTTCGTGGCGTCGATATGGCCGAACAGGTGCAGCACGCCGGGGAGATTTCGTTCAGGAACGTCACCATCGAGCCGGCGAAGAAAGGGCGCAGCCGCAATTCGCCCGGCGCCAGGCCTTAACTGGCAGACCAGGTGAGATTGATAAGCAGTAACCGCAATACTCGAAATATGAATGGAGGGAGTTATGAGAAGGAAATCAATCTGCCTCTACACTGCGGCATTACTCATGGCACTGGCCGGCGTGGCCGTGACGCAGGAGTTCCGCGGCTCGCTCGCGGGCAGAGTCACGGACCCCTCGGGCGCGGCAGTGCCGGGCGCGGCAGTGAGCCTCAGGAACGTTGAAACCAACGTCACCGCCGCCACCACGACGAGCGAAGACGGCAGCTACAACTTCCAGCTCCTGCAGCCGGGCAGGTATGCACTGACCGTCGTGAATCAGGGATTCAGGAAGGCGCTGCGGGAAAATATAGAACTGCGCGTGGCCGACCACCTGACCGTGGACGTCCAAATGAATGTCGGTGAGTCCACCGAATCCATCACCATCGTGGGCGATGCGCCGACTCTGGAGACCAACTCAGTCAGCACCGGGACAATCGTGACCGGCCAGCAGATCAGCGAACTGCCGCTGACCGAAGGCACCGCGTACCAGCTGGCCACGCTCGCGCCGGGCATCGCCTACACGGGCAACCCGCTCTTCACCGGCCCGACCTCGAACGGCAACCTGGCGGCCTTCCGCTCGAACGGCGCGACGGGCCGCAATCAGATCACGCTCGACGGCGCGCCCAATTACGCCTTCGACGGCGGCGTGGGCTTCTCGCCGCCCGCCGACGCGGTGCAGGAGTTCAAGGTCCAGACGAACCTCTTCGACGCGCAGCAGGGCTACTCCGCCGGTGGCACGGTCAACGTGGCGGTCAAAAGCGGGACCAATGCGCTGCACGGCTCACTCTGGTACTTCAACCGCGACCGCAGCCGCACCGCCAACAACTTTTTCTCGAACCGAACGGGGCAGGAGCGCCCCGAACGCACCTATCACCGCTTCGGCGGCGTCGTGAGCGGGCCGGTCTGGTTGCCGAAGAATGTGTTCGGGCCGGCGGGCTATGACGGGCGCAACCGGACGTTTTTCCTCTTCTCATACGAGCGCCTCAAAGACAGCGTCGCCGAGCCTCAACTCTTCACCGTGCCGACGGCGAAGATGCGGCGCGGGGATTTTTCTGACCTGCTCGCGCTCCAGACGCCGACGCTGATCTACGACCCGGCGACCGCGACGCAGAGCGGCAGCAACGTAGTGCGCACGGCCTTTCCCGGCAACGTCATCCCGGCGGCGCGGCTGAGTCCGGTGGCGGTCGCTTATCTGAACTACTACCCGCCGCCGAACACCGCAGGCAACGCGGACGGCACGAACAACTATTTCTCGAACATGATCCGCCGGCAGAACTACCGGGCTTACCTGACGCGGCTCGACCACAAGATCAGCGAGCGGCAGACGGTCTTCGGCAAGTATTACCACAGCTTCAACCCGGAAGACCGGTACAACTGGGCGGGCGTGGTCAACAACTTCCCCGTCACGAGCGGGTTTGAATTCCGTACCAACGACGGCGGCAACGTGGATTACACCGCCACGCTGACGCCAGCCACGGTGCTGGATGTGCGCGTGAACTTCAACCGCTTCGCGCAGGAGCGGCAGGCCGCGCAGGAGTTCGACCCGGCGCTGCTGGGCTTCTCGCAGCAGGCGCTGGCCGCGATGCGCGGATATCAGTATTTCCCGCGGTTCGACATCAGAACTTACGATGCCACGCGGCCCGTGCGCTCGACGCTCGGGTCCAACCGGGCGGACTATAATGCCGGATTGCTGCGCCCGTTTATGATGGGATCGTTCCAGCCGACGCTGACCAGAATCTTCGGCAGCCACACGACGAAGTCGGGCTACGACCTGCGTGTGCTGCGCGAGAACTTCATCAGCAACGGCTACCAGGGCGGGCGCTTCTTCTTCGACGGCACGTACACGGCCCCGGCCTCCAATTCGTCAAGTACGCTGCGGCAGGCTTACGGGCGCGACGTGGCGGCGTTCCTGCTGGGCATCCCGACGGCCTCGTCTTCGCAGAGCCTGATTGATAACCCGAACAGCTATTCGGTCCAGTCGGTCTATCACGGCTTCTATTTCCATGACGACTGGCGAGTCAGCCGGAAGCTGACGCTGAATCTGGGGTTGCGCTATGAACTGGAAGCGGGCCTCACCGAACGTTACGACCGCATCGTGCGCGGGATTGATCTGGCTACGCCGAGCCCGATTCAGGCGGCGGCGCAGGCGGCTTACACCACTGCCTATAACGCCAACCCGGGCAACTTCTCGCTCACGCCTGACAAGTTCCGTGTCGCGGGCGGGCTGACTTTTGCGGGCCAGAGCAACCGCTCGATCTGGAACGCGGATAAGAGCAACTGGCAGCCGCGCGTCGGCGCTGCTTACAAGTTGAATGACAGAACGGTCGTGCGTGGCGGGTTCGGCATCTTCATGGCGCCGTTTATGGTCGAGACGCCCAACCAGGCGAACTTCTCCGGCTCGACCCCGTTCGTGGCGTCGAACAACAACGGGCTGACTTTCGTCGGGACGCTTAATAACCCCTTCCCGAACGGCCTGCAGCCCTCGCTCGGATCGAGCCTCGGGCTGCTCACCCGGGTCGGGCAGGATCTTGGCTCGTCGGACTCTCCCATTATTCCCGTCGAGCGCCGGAACGCGAAGTTCGCGCGCCTCGTCTTCGGCGTCCAGCGGGAGTTGCCCGGCCAGTTCGTCGTCGAGGCCAACTACGTGACGGCATGGGGTTACGATCTGGCGGTCAGCAGGAATCTGAACTTCGTCCCGCGCTCTTTCCTGGGCGACACGCCGACGACCGATACGGCGGCCAACACTTTCCTGGCGGCGACGATCCCCAACCCGTTCCGGAACCTGCTGCCGGTGGGCGGCAGCCCATTCAACACAGCATCAACCATCACCCGCGCGCAGTCGCTCCTGGCCTTCCCGCAATTCACCAACGTCTGGGTGCAGCAGTATAACGGCGCGAACCGGTACAACTCGCTGCAACTCCAGGCGCAGAAGCGGCTCTCGAAGGAACTCACTTTCACCGGGACGTACACTTACTCGCGGTTGCGCGAAAAGGTGAGCTACCTGAACCCTTCGGATACTGAGCTGGAAGACCGCATCTCGCCCGACGACCGCCCGCACCGATACACGTTCTCCGGCATCTACCTGCTGCCGGTGGGCCGCGGCAGGAGGTTTGGTCATGACCTGAATAGTGTCCTTGACGCCATCGTCGGCGGGTGGCAGCTCAACGGCACTTACGAATGGCAGAAAGGGGAACCGCTCGTGCTTTCGAGCAATCTGTACTACGCGGGCGACGTGACTCAGCTCAGGAGCCGGGTCGGGCAGAATGACGACCAGGGCAGGAAGTACGGCATAGACATCCCGGCCATTGATGTCACCGGCCTCATCCGGCTGACCTCGTTCGGCATTCGCAACGTCCCGACGACGCTCGGCAATTTGCGTAATCAGGCGTATTTGAACCTCAACCTCTCGCTCTCGAAGAACTTCAACCTCGGCGAGCGGCGGCGGTTGCAGATCCGCGGCGAATTCCTGAACGCCTTCAACCACCCTTACTTCGGGTCCGGGCTGGCGCTCGATCCGAGCAACGCGTCCTTCGGGTTCGTGACCACGCAGCGGAACAACCCGCGCGACGTTCAGCTCGGCGCGAAGTTCACTTTCTAAGTCAGGCCCCGGGGCGGCTTTCAGGTCAGGAGCAGACCTCCGGCGTTTGCCCCGCCCTGCACGCAATTGAGACCTGACTCGGTTTTCCGCGCCCGCGGTGAGGGTTGACGGCGAGAGCTGGCGCGGTCCTTAAGCCGGGTGGATTCCCCACCTGACACCGCCGGCGGCGCGCGGCTTTGCTGAGACCAACGACCTTTGAGCAGCTTCTGAACCTGCGGTCACACGGGCCCCCGACCTTCCGGAAGGCGCCCGTGGCGTTCCGCATCACGAACAGCGAACAACGACCTCATCAGACAGGGGGGAAAACCTTATGACTTCCTTGCATCACCGTCGGGGGAGCGGATTGTGCCGCGCGTCGGCCCTGCTCCTCGTCCTCTCGACGCTCGTCGCGGCGCAGGATTACCGGGGCAGGATACAGGGCCTCGTCAGCGACGCGGGCGGCAGCGCGCTGCCCAACGCCAAAGTCACTCTGAAGAATGTCGGCACCGGCGTCGAAGTCACCCGCCAGACCAACAGCGACGGGCGCTACGTCTTCGACTTCGTCGAATCGGGCGTCTACACGATCCTGGTCGAGGCGCCGGGCTTCAAGAAGCATGAACAACGGAACATCACGGTGGAAAACCGGGGTGACCTGACCGTGGATGCTCACCTGGAGGTCGGCGGGGTGAGCGAAGTGATCACTATCCAGGACTCGCCCGTCGCCGTCCAGTTCAACTCGACCAGCGACGTGACGACGATTGGCCGCGAGTTGGTCTCGCAGTTGCCGATTCGCGGGCGCAATCCGTATAACATCGTGACACTCGATCCAACCATCAACGGCGGCGAGAATGCGAATGGCGAGAATCGTCCCTACCATCATGCCTTCGCCGATGAATTTGACGCGGGTGGCGGAACCTTCCGTGCCAATGACATTCAACTCGACGGCGTGCCGCTCACGACCAGCTACAAGACTTCCTACACGCCCTCGATTGAAGCCGTGCAGGAAGTTTCGTTTCAAAAGAACGCGGTGGATTCCGAATACGGCTACAGCGCGGGCGGCATCGTCACGCTGAACATGAAGTCGGGCACGAACAGTTATCACGGCTCGGGCTATTACCACCGGCGCGACCCCAGGCTCAACGCCTTCGGCGATCCGACCATCGTGCGCACGCCCGGCGCGGACGAAACGATCTTCCGCGGGACGAATTTGAAAATGTACGGCGGCACCATCGGCGGCCCGATCAAAAGGAACAAACTCTTCTTCTTCAGCTCGTATGAGCAGTGGGATGACCATCGGCCGATCACGGTCAAGATCACTTTGCCGACGGCGGCGGAACGGCAGGGCGATTTCAGCAAATCCAGAATCGGGAGCTATGCGGTCTGCCCGGCCGGGACGACCTGCGCGCGCCCGATTTACGACCCGATCAGCGCGACCGGTTCGAGCGGCGTGCGCACGCTTTTCGCGGGCAACCTCATTCCGTCAATTCGCTTCGACCCGACGGCGGTCAAGCTGCTGGCCGAATTGCCGCTGCCCAATCTGCCGGGCAATGACCTGAACTGGCAGGGCACCAAGACGGAGAACGTGGATTACTGGAATCTGTCGAACCGCATTGACTGGAACATCAACGAGAAATGGAAATCGTTCGTGCGTTACGGACAATTCCGCACCCACCTCCTGGAACAGCCCACCGAGGATGCGAAGGGCAAACTCTTCCCCATCACGGGCAGCAACCGCTACGGTTTGAGCATCGCGGCTGATACGGTCTATACGATCAACACCAGGATGGTCCTGAATCTGCGCGCCAATTACCACCGGATCACCGACGAAGCCGCCGTGCCGACGGCGGTCCTGGGCAGGGAGGGGCTGCAGAATTTGTGGCCAAACAATCCGTGGTACACCTCGCTCTATACCAGCGACACGATTTACTATCCGGCAGTGGATGTGCCGACCGGCACGGTCACCAATCGTCTGGGGCGCACCGGACGCGAGTTCTGGCAACATCCGCAAGGCTGGGGCGGGTCAGCACGCATGAACTGGTACCTGGGCAACCATCAGCTCAAATTCGGCGGCGAGTTGCGCGTGGATCACGGCAAGGGCGCGCGCTTCGAGCCGATCAACCTGAATTTCCGCGCGCAACTCACCGCCGCCCAGAATTCAAACGTCAACATCAACACGGGGGGCAACGAATGGGCGACCTTCCTGCTCGGCTATCTGGACAATAACACCAGCGGTCGCCGCGTGCCCGTGCAGGAGGTTGTAACACTTGGCTATTCGTCTTACGTTCAGGATGATTTCAAAGTGAATAATCGCCTGACACTCAACCTCGGTTTGCGCTGGGAATACGAACCCGGCCCGGTTGACCGGCAGAACCGTTTGTCACAGCGGCTGGATTTGACCAACCCGATTCCCGAATTTCAGGCAACGCCGCCCGCGATGCCGGCGCAGGTCTTAACGCTGCTCGCGACCAGGGGCTACAAGCCGATCTACAACGGCGCGTGGGTCTTCACCGATGAGAATAACCGCAACGCCTGGTCGCGGAGTCCTTACAACTTCCTGCCGCGCCTCGGTGCCGCCTTCAAGCTCGACAGCAGATCGGTCGTCCGCTTTGGCTATGCGCGCTATATGACGCCATCGTCGAGCATCCGCGATCCGCTGGGTGATTTCGTCAATCAGTACACGGGCTATTCGACGATCTCGAGCGTACTCACGCCGCTCAACGGCGTGCCGCTGGCGCGCGTCTCTGATCCGTTCCCCGGTACAGCGACCCCGTTGGCGCAAGGGGCCACGGCCAATCCATTACAACAACCGACCGAAAAATCGCTGGGCCGTTATACCAACCTCGGCAACGCGGTCAGCCTGGATCAATACGAATTGAAGCCGCAGAACAACGACCGTTTCAGTCTCTCGTATCAACGCGAAGTGTGGGGGCGGACGGTCGTGAGTTTCGACTTCTTCTTCAATAATGGGACGAACCTGCCTTACAGCATTGACATCAACATGGCCGATCCGAACTTCCTGTACGACAACCCGCGCTCGGTCACGAATGCGACGGTGCCCAACCCGTTTCGCAATTACCTGACGCCGGATAAATTCCCCGGCGCGCTGCGCAATGGGGCAGCGACGGTGACAGTGGCGTCACTCCTGCGGCCCTACCCGCAATACGGCGCGATCACGCAGACCAACACGGCAGGCAGGAGACTGCATGTGCTGTCTTACAAATTCCAGGCGCAGCGGCCTTTTTACAAAGGGCTGAGCTTGCTGGTGAATTACGCCTACCAACGCGAAGCGAGTACGGAGTTCTTTGATGATCGTGCACAATTCGCCCGTGATTTGACCTGGCGCTACAGGGGAGACTCGGCGCGCCATCGCGCCAACCACGCGCTGACGTGGGAAATCCCCGTTGGCAGAGGGCGCTGGTTACTCAAAGACGCTCCCAAGGGAGTAGATCTGGCGCTCGGCGGCTGGCAACTCACGACAACCAATCGTTGGTATTCAGGTCGCATCCTGCAATTCACGCAAAACCTCATCGTCAGCGGCAATCCCAGGTTGGATCACCCGACGCGCGACAGATGGTTCGACTCTTCGGTGTTTGCCGCACTGCCCGCGGGCACGTCCGCCGACCCGGCGAACACCGTTCGCAAGAACCCGTACACTTACGATGGTCTGGTTGGGCCGGGCACGGCGCAGACCGATATGACCTTGAGCAAATCGTTCCGGCTGAACGAGCGCTTCAAGTTCGAGGTGCGCGTCGAAACCTACAACGCATTCAACCAGATCAACTGGGATAACCCAGTTGTGGATTTCACCAACTCCAACTTCGGCAAGGTGATCAGCAAGCGTCCTGGTTACATCGGGCGCGAAGTCCAGTACGGCTTCAAGCTGTCGTTCTGAGTCGTGCTGATTATGGGGAGGCACTTTCAACGCGAATGGACAAAGCGGCAAAGGAACAAGGATCTTTCCCGCCTTTTGTCGTTTTGTCCATTCGCGTTCAGGAGCTGTCGAGTCATGAGCCATCAAACCAGGGTCAGAATCACGCTCGGCTGGCTCGTGCTGCTTGCCGCCTGCGCAGGCCGGGCTCTCGCCGCCGATGCGACGGTCGCCCCGAACGGCGACGGACAATTCAAATCAATCCACGACGCGATTATGGCCGCGCCGCAGGGGTTGCCGAGCGCCGAGTACCCGTGGGTGATTCACGTCAAACCGGGTGTCTATAAAGAACTGATTTATGTGCAGCGCGAACGGCGCTACATCAGGCTCGAAGGCGAAGATGCCGCAACAACGATCATCACTTTCAATTTGAACGCGACTTTGCCGGGGCCGGATGGCAAACCAATCGGCACGTTTCGCACACCGACGGTGCAGGTTGATGGCGATGGTTTTTCGGCTGAGAATATCACGTTCGAGAATTCGGCCGGGCCGGTCGGGCAGGCGCTGGCCCTGCGCGTGGACGCCGATCAGGTCAGCTTCAACAACTGCCGCTTTCTCGGCTGGCAGGACACGATTCTTCTCAATCGCGGCCGTCAGTATTTTGAAGATTGCTACATCACAGGCCACGTTGATTTCATCTTCGGCGGGGCGACGGCATTCTTCGAGCGCTGCCACATTCACGTGTTGAGAGACGGCTACATCACGGCAGCCTCGACGCCCGAAAATCAGCCTTACGGCTTCGTCTTCAACAACTGCCGGATCACGGGCGAGCCGGGCGTCAGGACTTACCTGGGCCGCCCGTGGCGCGGATTCGCGCACACGGTCTTTCTCAACACCGAAATGTCTGAGGTCGTGCGCCCCGAAGGCTGGCACCACTGGACCGGGCCGGAGCGCGAGAAGACGGCGCGTTACGCCGAGTATCACAGCACTGGCGCGGGCTCGGGCGATGCGGCTCGCGTCAGGTGGGCGCGCAGGCTGACCGCTGATGAGGCTCAGGCGCTCACGCGCGAGAAGGTGCTGGGCGGGTGGAATCCCAAAGCACCCATCAAAGCCGAAGCCGCACCCGCGCGCCGCAACCCTTACGATCATCCGTTGCTGAAAGGCCGCGTCAAAACAGACATCGAATACGCGCAGGCGGGCGGCGAGAGTCTGAAGCTCGACGCCTTCGTACCCGCAGGCGAAGGGCCTTTCCCGGGCGTGATCTTCGTACACGGCGGCGGCTGGTCGGGCGGTGATAAGAGGGGCGGCAACGACCCGTTGTTTGTGCCCGTGGCCGAGCGCGGCATCGCGTGGTTCACGATCAACTACCGCCTGGCACCGAAGCACCACTACCCCGCCCCGGTCGAAGACGTTCACACGGCCATTCGCTGGGTCAAAGCGCACGCCGCCGAATACAACGTTGACCCGAATCGTCTGGCGCTGGTCGGCGAATCGGCAGGCGGTCAACTCGTGGCTCAGGCGGCAGTGCTGGCGAAAGAAGACGCGCGTGTTGCTGCTGTCGCCCCGTTTTACGCGCCCGTGGATTTCGTCGCCGACATGGAGCGGCGCGGGGGCCTGAGTACTTCGATGCGCGGGCTGTTCGGCCGGACGGAAGCGAAGGCCGACGAAGCCACGTTGCAACTGCTGCGCGAGGCCTCGCCGATCAACCACGTCCGCGCCGGGCTGCCGCCGTTCCTGCTCGTCCACGGCACGGGCGATATGAGCGTACTCTACAACTGGTCGCCGCAATTTCAATCGAAGCTCAGAGCCGTCGGCGTCGAATGTGACCTGATCACCATTCCCGACGGCCGGCACGGGATGGCGAACTGGGAAAGTTTCGCGCCCGAATACAAGAATCAGGTGGCCGACTGGCTGGCGGAAAAGCTCGGCGTGAGGAAAGTGAAAGGTGATGCGGGGCGCATGCAGATCTTTCTGATCGGCGATTCGACGATGGCGAATAAGCCCATGGCCGATAACCCCGAACGCGGCTGGGGGCAGTTGCTCCCTGCATTTTTCACCGACGGCGTGGCGATCAGTAACCACGCGGTGAATGGCCGCAGCACGAAAAGCTTCATTGATGAAGGGCGGTGGGACGCCGTGCTTAAGGAAATGCGGGCGGGCGACTGGGTCTTCATTCAGTTCGGTCACAACGACGAGAAGGCCGAAGACCCGGCGCGCTACGCCGCACCGCACGATGCTTACCGCAGGAACCTGACGCGCTTCGTCAACGAGGCGCGCGGGCGCGGCGCGCACCCCGTGCTGCTGACGCCGGTTGTGCGCCGCCGGTTTGACAAGGAAGGAAAGTTCTTCGACACGCACGGCGAATACCCGGACGTCGTGCGGGCGCTCTCGAGGGAGCTGGCCGTGCCGCTGATTGACCTGCACGAAAGCACGCGACGGCTGATTGAACGGCGCGGTGTGGAGGGCTCGAAGAAGCTGTTTCTGTGGGTCGCCCCGGGTGAGTACAAATCCCTGCCCGAGGGCAGACAGGATGACACGCATTTTTCCGAGTACGGCGCGCGCGAAGTCGCGGCGCTCGCCGTGAAAGCGATCCGCGAACTCAGGCTCGAGCCAGCCAGGTTCCTGAAACCCTGATGACGGCCGCGGCGTCAGGGCGCCGGGAACCCCCGTTTTGCTTCTGCAGATTATGAAACCAGAGCCGAATCATCCGTCAATCGTCGCCCTCTTTCTGGCCGCCGCGCTGGCCTGCGTCATGGCACCGCCTGCGGATGCGGTGCCGGCCGGGCCGCTGCAATGGAAAGAGGCGCTGCGCCAGAAGGCTGAATGGTACGGCAGCGCCGAGGCGATTCGGGTCGCCGAAAATGTTCTGCTTTACCAGCGCGAGATCGGCGGCTGGCCAAAGAACATAGACATGGCCAGGCCGCTCAACGAAGCGGAGAGGGCCGACGTTATTGATCAGAAAGAGCAGAACGACTCGACGATAGACAACGGGGCGACCTGGACGCAGATGATCTACCTCGCCCGCGTCTTTAGCGCCACACACACCGTGCGGTTCAGGGACGCATTCATCAGGGGGCTTGATTACCTGCTCAAGTCGCAGTACGCGAACGGCGGCTGGCCTCAGTATTACCCGCGACTGACCGGCTACTACAAGCACATCACCTACAACGACGACGCGATGATCGGTGTGATGACTCTGCTCCGCGAAGTCGCGCACAAGGAAGCGGCATACGCATTCGTGGATGAAGCGCGGCGCCTCAACTCCGGGCGGGCGGTCCAGAGGGGCATTGATTGCATTCTCAAAACACAAGTCCGTGTCAACGGCAGGCTCACCGTCTGGTGCGCCCAGCACGACGAGGTGACGCTCGCGCCCGCGCCCGCGCGCGCCTACGAGAAGGTCTCGCTGAGCGGCTCTGAGAGCGTCGGCATCGTGCGCTTCCTGATGGGCATTGACACCCCGTCGCCGCGGGAGATCGAAGCCATCGAGTCCGCCGTCGCGTGGTTCGGTCAGGCAAGACTCACCGGCATCAGGTTAGTTGAGAAGCCCGACCCGTCATGGCCCAAAGGCTACGACAGGGTCGTCATCCGGGACCCTGATGCGGGGCCGCTCTGGGCGCGCTTTTACGAGATCGGCACCAACCGCCCGATCTTCTGCGGGCGCGACGGCGTGATCAAATACAGCCTGGCCGAGATCGAATACGAGCGCCGGAACGGCTACCGCTGGTACGTCGGCGAGCCCGACGAGTTGCTCAGGAAAGATTACCCGGCCTGGCGGGAGCGGCTGGGGCAGCGGAAATCGAAAACACAGAAATGACCATCAAACACCGAAACGGATTCGTCACTGTTCTTCTGCTGACGGCCGGCCTGTTTGTCAGCGCCATCAGCGGGTCATCGCACCAGACTCCGGGCACCGGGGCCGGATTGCCGACGCTCTTCATCATCGGCGATTCGACCGTCAACAACCACGGCAGGGGATTGCTGGGCTGGGGCGATCCCATCGCCGCCCGGTTTGACAAGACGAAGATCCGGGTGGAGAACCGTGCCCGGGGGGGCCGCAGCAGCCGGACGTTTCTGACCGAAGGGCTGTGGGATCAGGTTCTGGCTGAGATGAAAGCCGGTGACTTCGTACTCATCCAGTTCGGCCACAACGACGGGGGCGCGATCAACGACGATTCGCGCGCACGCGGCTCAATTCGCGGCGTCGGCGAAGAGACCGAGGAGATTGACAACCTGCTCACCAAAAAGCACGAAGTAGTCCACACCTACGGCTGGTATCTGCGCAGGTACATCAATGACACGAAATCAAAAGGCGCGACGCCGATTGTCCTTTCGCCAGTCCCGCGCAATATCTGGAAGGACGGGCGGGTCGTCAGGGCGTCTGACGATTACGGCAAATGGGCCGGGGAGACGGCGAAGTCCGCGGGCGCATATTTCATTGACCTCAACGAGATCGTGGCGAAGCATTACGAGGAAGCCGGGCCCGAAAAGGTAAAAGCGCTCTATTTCCTCGAAGACCACACGCACACCACCGCGGCGGGCGCCGAACTCAACGCCGCCGCGGTAGTCGAGGGACTCAGAGGGCTCAGGGATTGTCCGCTCCGCAGCTGCCTGGTCGGGGCCGGCAGGGCGGGCTTCAGTTTCGACTTCGGGCCGGGCAGTGTCGCGCCGGGTTACACGCAGGTCCTGCCGACGATGGTCTACAGCAGGGCGTCGGGCTACGGGTTCGAGCCGGGCGCCGCCGTCACCGCCGTTGATCGCGGGGGCGGTGACGCCTTGCGTGACGACTTCATCACGAGCGACAAACCATTCTTCTTCTCGGTCGCCCTGCCCGAGGGCAATTACAACGTGACTGTCACCCTGGGCGATGCGCGGGGCGAGACGGAGACAACGGTCAAAGCCGAGTTGCGGCGGTTGATGATCGAGAATGTCCGTACGGCCCCGGGGAAATTCGAGACGCGGACGTTCACGGTCAACGTCCGCACCCCGCAGATCGCTGGCGGCGGCGAGGTCAGGCTCAAAGACCGCGAGAAGACGACGGAGGCCTGGGCGTGGGATGAGAAGCTGACGCTCGAATTCAACGGCACGCGCCCGACCGTTTGCGCGATTGAAATCACCAGAGCTGATGATGCCCCGACGGTCTTTCTGCTCGGCGATTCGACCGTCTGCGATCAGCCGCGCGAGCCTTACAACAGCTGGGGACAGATGCTCCCCCGCTTCTTCAAACCGGGCCTCGCCGTCGCCAACCATGCCGAGTCAGGCGAGTCGCTCAGGAGTTCGCTCGCCGCCCGCCGCCTCGACAAGGTGCTGAGCCTCATCAAACCCGGCGATTACCTTTTCATTCAGTACGGCCACAACGACCAGAAGGAGAAGGGCGAGGGCGTCGGGGCGTTCACCACTTACAAAACCGATCTCAAACGCTTCGTCACTGATGCGCGCAGGCGCGGCGCAACTCCCGTACTCGTGACTTCGGTCAATCGCCGCAATTTCAATTCCGAAGGGAAGGTTGACAGCACGCTCGGAGATTACCCCGAAGCGGTGCGACAGGTGGCCCGTGAAGAGAACATCGTACTCATTGACCTGAACCTGATGAGCAAGGCGCTCTACGAGGCCCTCGGGCCGGAGAAATCGGGCCTCCTCTTCAAGGAGGGCGATGGCACGCATCACAGCAACTACGGCAGCTACGAATTAGCCAGGTGCGTCGTCGAGGGCATCAGGGCCGGCAGGCTCGGACTCGCCAGATATCTGGCGACGGACGTGCCGCCGTTTGACCCTCGTCATCCGGATCCGTTCGAGGGCTTCAAGGTGCCGGCCAGCCCGAACATCTCGGACGCGAAGCCGTTGGGGAATTGAGATGAAAATCAGACTGCTGATCGCAGCGACCATCGTACTCACCGTCGCATCCGTCTGCCGGGCGGATGTCACTCTGCCTGACGTCATCGGCGACGCGATGGTCATTCAGCGCGACCGGGCCGTGCCCGTCTGGGGCAGGGCTGCACCGGGCGAAACCGTCATCGTCCGGTTCGGATCGCAGAAGAAGCAGACGACAGCGGACGGCAATGGCAACTGGCGCGTCAACCTCGATCCAATGCCCGCCAGCACAACCCCCGCGGCAATGACCATCGCGGGCAAAAACAGGGTTGAGCTGAAAGACATCCTCGTCGGCGAAGTGTGGCTGGTGGCCGGTCAGTCGAACATGCAGCTCACGCTCGGCGAGACGACTGACGGCGAGGCGGCCATCGCGGCAGCCAGCCATCCGCTGATCCGGCTCTTCAACGTCAGCCGGCAGGTCGCGTTCAGGCACCAGCCCGGCCCGCTCGCCGTGTGGCAGCCCTGCTCGTCGGAAACAGTAAAGACGTTTTCCGCCGCCGGTTACTATTTCGGCGTCGAATTGCAGAAGGAGCTGCGAGTCCCCGTCGGACTTATCAACGCATCTTACGGCGGCTCGCAGGCCGAGGCGTGGACGCCGGTCGAATACCTGCTCGCGTCGGATGACCTCAGGCCGTGCGTCGAGCGCACCAGGGTCTGGGATGAAGAGCGCCCCCGCGTGAAGGCCGCTTTCGACGAACAGATGAAGCAGTGGCGCGCGGCGGTCGAGAAGGCGAGGGCCGAAGGCAGCCGCCCGCCGCGGCAGCCTGCCGTCCCCGACGCGCTGCGCGAATACCGGATTGCGGCTTCGATCTATGACGGGATGATCGCCCCGCTCATCCCCTTCGCCATCCGCGGCGCGATCTGGTATCAGGGCGAATCGAACGAAGCCCGCGCGCAACAGTACGGGCTGCTCCTGCCGACCCTGATCAAAGCCTGGCGCGACAGATGGCGGCAGGGCAACTTCCCCTTCGGCATCGTCCAGCTCCCGAACTACCGCGAAGTAAAACCTGAGCCGGGCGACGAGGCGTGGAGCCACCTTCGCGAGGCGCAGCGGCGCACGGCAATGACCACGCCGGGAACGGGGCTGATCGTGACGATTGACATCGGCGAGGCTGGCGATATTCATCCGAAAAACAAGCTCGACGTGGGCCGGCGCATGTGCCGGTGGGCGCTCGCTGACGTGTACGGCCGCGGGATTACAGGGTCGGGCCCGATGTTCCGCGAGGCAGGGATTGCCGGCTCAAGGATCGTCCTCACCTTCGATCAGGCTGGCGCGGGACTGAGAATCCGCGACGGCAACAGGCTCGATGAATTCGCCATTGCCGGGGCCGACCGCGAGTGGCACTGGGCCGAAGCTAAGATCATCGGCAGGAATCGCGTCGAAGTCTGGTCTGACGCCGTGTCACAGCCGCGGGCCGTGCGTTACGCTTTCAACAACAACCCGGCACATCCGAATCTGACCAACGAGACGGGCATACCCGCCGCGCCTTTCCGCACCGACGACTGGCCGGGGCCTACCGATGGCAAACGTTGACTCGATTAACAACCGGGTTTTCTGATTATTCGCCCCGTGCCTGCTGGAAAAGCTGTCCGGGCGTTTTACGCCATAAAAAACAACTTTCGTTCGACAGGGCGACTTCCGCCGGTCTCGCCTGCTGTAATCAAATCAAGTCTGTCAGCTGGTTTATTGTGGAGTGAATTCAGCAGCGGCGTCAGACTACGTTGCTGAGTGCGCCGATGGACCTCTCGTGCCATACGGTGGGCCCATTATGCAACGTGAATTCTGCGTAAGAGAGATCAAAAAGTGGCTGCCGGCAAAACCCTTTGCTCTCACCGTGAGTTTGAGCTATGGCCTCTTCTCCGGACAGGCGGATGCGATGGCAGCCGGTCAGAAGTCGAACTGATCAATGTTTCCCCTGTTGAAGATGAACGGGGCGCCGAGCAGCACCTCGTCATTCCGGACTTCGATCCGGCCC